>Ga0075522_10000003_pt1 | contig 153019 bp, 164 predicted proteins | sample NGEPerA_FD_74796 | JGI IMG/M metagenome (GOLD analysis project Ga0075522, IMG submission 74796) | Arctic peat soil microbial communities from the Barrow Environmental Observatory site, Barrow, Alaska, USA - NGEE PermafrostL2-A | ecosystem: Environmental > Terrestrial > Soil > Wetlands > Peat ... | reverse complement strand
CCGTTTCCGCCCGCCCCGATACCAGCGGATGCCACCACGGCAGATCCTTGCCGTCGGCCACCAGACGATAGCCACACGTCGGCGGCAGCCAGGTCAGCCGCTTCACGTTGCGCGGCGTCAGCCGCACGCAATCGCGCACCTTGGCCTGGCGGTTTTTATAGTCGGTGCAGCGGCAGGTCGTGCCGTCCAAAAGCTTGCAGCCGACATCGGTATAGACCGTCTCGGCGGTGTCCTCGTCGGTCAGCTTGTTGAGGCAGCAGCGGCCGCAGCCGTCGCACAGGCTCTCCCACTCGCGCGGTGTCATCTCGCTCATTTTCTTTTCGCGCCAGAAGGGGATCTTATCGGCGGGCATCGTGCTTCCTTTGAGTCGTCCTGCGCTTATAACCGGTCCGCCGGGCGATGCGGGCGGCCGTTTTTGACCATTTTTCACCGCAATTGGCGTTCACCAAGGCATAAGGAACCGGCCGGAACGCATTAGCGCAAACGGCCCGGATCGGCGCTAGCGCTCACCGGTCTTCCGGCGCGTAGAGATACTGCTGAAACCCGACGAATGTCTCGCGAATGACCGGAACGCCGCCCAATTGCGCGGCAGCATCGTCGATCGTGTGATACTTGAGCTGCAACAGGTCGCCCAGTTTCTCCTGCCCAAGTTCCTCGACGCCCTGGCTGACATATTGCGCCAGCACGAAATCGAGAAACGCTTGCAGCTTGCCGTCATAGCGCTTGAAGATGTCGCCCTTGCGCGCTTCGACCCGCTCGGCCCGCGTCATCGGCGCCATCGCGTAGGCGACATAGGCCAGCACGTCGAACACGTCGCTCTTTTCCGCATTGATCAGCCGGCCGATCTCGGCCAGCCACTCATGGCCAAAGCCCTTCTCGGCCAGCCCATCCAGCAGCGCCTTGCGCGTGTCCGGCCGGCTCCATAGCCGGCGCAGCTCGTCTTCATCCTTGAAGAAACCCGGCAACTCGCCGAACAGGCTTTCGACCATCTGGTTGGCCGAAATCGGTCTGCCGTCGGCGCTCCAGTAGCTGGTCGACATCATGCTCTGGATTTGCCGTTCCTTGCCGTCGGCCAGCTTGATGCGAATCGTTTTGGGCCGGGTTTTCGGCTCATCGCCCTCGCCTTCTTCCGGCTTCGGCGCTTGCGGCTTGTCGTCCGGCTTCTCCGGCTTGACGACCGGCTCCATCGGCTCGCCGTCCCATTCGGGATCGTTGAAGTGCTCGTAGGCCTTCACGAAGTCATAGATCGTGAAATATTCCTTGCCCTCGAACAGGCGCGTGCCGCGCCCGATGATCTGCTTGAACTCGATCATCGAATTGATCGGACGCATCAGCACGATGTTGCGCACGTTGCGCGCGTCGACGCCGGTCGACAGCTTCTGCGACGTTGTCAGGACGGTCGGGATGGTCTTCTCGTTATCCTGAAACGTGCGCAGCCATTGGTCGCCGAGCGCGCCATCTTCGGCCGTCACCCGAACGCAATAGTTCGGATCGCTTGATGTCTTCATCTGGTTGATAAGATCGCGCACCAGCGCGGCATGCTGTTGCGTCGCGCAGAACACCAAAGTTTTTTCGCGCTGGTCGATCTGCTCCATGAACAGCTTCACGCGATAGTGCTCCCGCGCCTCGATCTCGATGGTGCGGTTGAACTGCGGTTCCTTGTAACGCTTGCCCTCCTCGATCTCGCCTTCCACCACCTTGTCGTCCGGCGTCCAGACATAGTCGTCCATGGTCGTGGCGATCTGCTTGACCTTGAACGGGGTCAGAAAGCCGTCATTGATGCCCTCTTTCAGCGAATAAACATAAACCGGATCGCCGAAATATTTGTAGGTATCGACATTGTCTGCCCTACGCGGCGTCGCCGTCATGCCAAGTTGAACGGCAGGCGAGAAATAATCGAGAATATCGCGCCAGTTGCTCTCGTCATTGGCGCCGCCGCGATGACACTCGTCGATAACGATGAAATCGAAGAAGTCTTTCGGATAGTCGCCGTAATATTCCGCTGGCTTGCCGTCCGACCCGGTGCCGCTCATGAAGGTCTGGAAGATGGTGAAAAACACCGAAGCGTTTTTCAGCACCCTTCCTTGCTGGCGAATTTCATCAGGCTTGATGCGCGCCCGCGCGCCGTCTTCGCCGAAGGCCGAAAAAGCGTTGTAGGCCTGATCGGCGAGAATATTGCGGTCGGCGAGAAACAAAATGCGCGGTCGTCGCGAAGGCTCCCGCGACAAGTTCCAACGGCTCTGGAACAGCGCCCATGCGATCTGGAAGGCGATCGCAGTCTTGCCGGTGCCGGTCGCCAAAGTCAGCAAGATGCGCTGCTTGCCCGTAGTAATGGCCTCCAGCGTGTTCTCGATGGCGTTATGCTGGTAGTAGCGGGCTTCCCATTTGCCGCTGGTCTCGAACGGCACGGCGGCAAAGCAGTCGCGCCATGCGTTCGGCGTCTCGAACACCTTGGCCCACAATTCGTCCGGCGTCGGATAGCGCTCGACATAGCCCTCTTTGCCGGTCGCCATGTCGATCTGATAGATGCGCCGGCCGTTGGTGGAAAAGGCGAAGCGCGCTTGCAGCCTTTTGGCATAGGCCTTGGCCTGCCCGACGCCCTCGGTGTCGCCCTTGGTCTCGGCCTTGGCCTCGATCACCGCCAGCTTGTGATTGCGGTACGTGAGAACGTAATCGGCAATCTCGTTCTTGCCGCGCCGTCCGCCGCCTTCGATGCGGCCGGGGCAGATTTCTTCGCGCCTCGTCCGGCTGTCAGCGACATCGCCCCAGCCTGCTTTCCTTAAAGCGGGATCGATCAGCTCGGCGCGGGTTTCGGCCTCGTTCACGCGGCCTCCCGCAAATCGTCAGGACGTGCTATAGAAGGCCAGCGCACATGATCGCGCAGGAGACACGGAGACCCGCATGAGCGTCGCCGACCAGGTATACGAGCAGGTGAAGACGCTGCCCGAGCCGCTCGCGCGCGAGGTGCTCGATTTTGTCGCTTTCCTGCGCGACCGGCGAGATCGCGGAGAGTGGCGCGATCTGATGACCGCGCAGGCGGCTTCGCTCGCGCCGGTGTGGGATAACGCTGAAGACAAAGTCTGGGACGATGCCTGAGCGCGGCGCAACCGGAATCCGGAGACAACGGGATGAAGATCAAGATTGTAGTGCACGAAGCGGAAGAAGGTGGCTTCTGGGCGGAAGCGCCCGCGATTCCGGGGTGCGCGTCCCAAGGGGAAACCATGGACGAATTGCTTCGCAACATGCACGAAGCGATCGAGGGCTGCCTATCCGTTGATGTCGCGGAGCCAAAGCCCGGCGGCACGGAACGCATGTTGGAAATCGCCGTATGAAGGTGGTTTCCGGCCGCGACTTCGCTCGCATCGTCGAGCGGCGCGGCTGGCGGCTGCTGCGGGTCGCCGGTAGCCATCACATCTACGGCAAGCAAGGCAGCGTCGCGCGTCTGTCGATTCCGATTCACGGCAACCGTCCGCTCAAGACCGGCCTGCTGCGGCATCTGGCGAAGCTCGCGGAAGTCGAGGACGATTTGATTTGAGGCGTTCACTCGGCCGCCTCTTTGATGGCTTGCGATGGCGGCGCGGTCAGTTCGCCGGAAAGGGCTTTATGCAGCAAAGATTTTTTGAACAACTCGAGCGCTTCTAATTTTTTCCTGTAAATACTCGCTAGCCTTTGGGTTTCTATGGATTGCGCGTCGATATGCGCAACGACTTTCTCTTGAACGGCCCGAGAGGGGATAAACAATTTGATATTTCGAAGCCCATCCATATCAACCTTCAATGTCCCGTGCGCTGCGTTGGACAAAAGCTTGTTAGGTCGAGCGAACGCAGATCGCAAAGAAAGAAGGAGAAACCTTGGACTAATTTCTGGATTTGGATGAATTCCCTTTATGTCTTGGTTGAAAGCGCACGATGAGATTAATTCCGTAATAGCTATGCCGTTTGCAAGCCCCATTCCTCGGACGAGCACAAGTAGCGAACCAGTTGGCGCAATTCGAGTTGCGGAATCTTCAACTGCCTTACTTGAAATATGAAGCGCAGCATCTCCAAGTCGATCCTTCTTCAATCCCTTCCTGACACCCAAGGAATTTCCCCCGTCCAATATGTCAAGTTGGCCTTGGATGGCGTCCCACCGCTACTAAACGAACAAATTTGATCGAGGGCGCACCCTTTCCACTCTTCCCCACGCGTCACGAATGCGGTTTGGAGTTAGTTCTCGAAAAGATCCCGCGCGTTCTTGAGGTTTTTCTCGGCGTTGGCGGTTACGGTCGCCAGGCCTGCAAAGGCCTCGTCCAAAATGGCGACGATGCCTTGTTGCTCGGGGAGCGGAGGAGTCGGGATCGTCATATTCTTGATTTTTATCTGCGAGATATTCGGTTGCGCATTTCCCGCCGCTTGAGCAATTAACTCCTGCTTTTTTGATAGCATCAGGTAATACAAAAACTCTGGAACAAACCTGTCGTTCGGAAGAATCCCGCATACCGCTTGGTTCGTTGCGGCCTTAAATCTGAGAAGCCCGACTTGGCCCGCGGTCGCGCCGTACATGGCCACTAAAACCGAGTTCTCGGGAAAAATGCGCGCCGACGAATTTTCCAGCCCAAGATTCGTGATGAAGTTAGCGGATGCAATGATTTGGCCCTGAGCCACTTCACCGCTAACCAACCAAGGAATTGTGCCACCTTCGTAATATTCTTTTTTTGATGAAAGCGGTGTGCCGCCAGCACCGGTCTGGCAAACATCTCCTAGCCGAGCGGTTTGCCATATGCCGCTCACAGCATCCTCCCGATGCCGGCGAGGATTTCCGCGCTCTCCGCATCCAGCGCCGCCATCTCGGCGATGATGTCCTTGGGATCGCGCTGCGCCGCCTCCTCAGCCTTGTTCGGATTCTTGACCGACAGATCGAAGGTCGATTGATCGATGCTCTTGGCATTGACCGTCCAGGAATTGTCGCTGTCCTTGGCCCTCGCCTGCAACGCGACGAACTCTTTCAGGTCATCGTCGTTGAGCGGATTGGTCTTGCCGAGATTGCGGCCGGGGTCACATTTGTAGAACCATATCTTCCGCGTCGGCGCACCCTTCTCGAAGAACAGCACCACCGTCTTGACGCCGGCGCCCTGGAAGGTGCCGCCCGGCATGTCCAGCACCGTGAACAGGTTGCAGTTTTCCAGCAGTTCCTTGCGCAGCGCCATCGAGGCGTTGTCGGTGTTCGACAGAAACGTATTCTTGATGACGATGGCGGCGCGGCCGCCGGCCTTCAGCGACTTGATGAAATGCTGCAGGAACAGGAACGCGGTCTCGCCGGTTTTGATCGGGAAATTCTGCTGGATTTCCGGCCGCTCTTTGTCCACCAAAAGGGGGATTCGCCAGCACCACATCGAAGCGGTCCTTGTCCTGGATATCGCTGATGTTTTCCGCCAGCGTATTGGCGTGAACGACGTTCGGCGCGTCGATGCCATGCAGGATCATGTTCATGATGGCGATGACGTAGGCGAGGCTCTTCTTCTCCTTGCCGTAGAAGGTCTTCTCCTGAAGTGTCTTGATATCCTTGGTCGAGGTCGCTTTCTCGCGCAGATAGTCGAAGGCCTCGCACAGAAAGCCGGCCGAACCGCAGGCCCCGTCATAGATGCGCTCGCCGATCTTCGGCTTGATCACCTGGATCATGGCGCGGATGAGCGGGCGCGGCGTGTAATATTCGCCGCCGTTCCGACCGGCATTGCCCATGTTCTTGAGCTTGGCTTCGTAGATGTGCGACAGTTCGTGCTTATGGTCCTGCGAGCGGAAGTTCAAGCCGTCCATCAGTTCGAGCGCGTCGCGCAGCGAATAGCCGCTCTGGAAGCGGTTTTTGATCTCGCTGAAAATCTCGCCGATCTTGTATTCGATCGTGTCCGAGCCTTCGGCGCGGGTGCGAAAACCCTGCAAATAGGGAAACAGGTCGCGGTCGACGTAGTCGATCAGGTCGGGACCGGTCTTCGCCTTGTCGTGGTCGAAGCTGCCGTCTTTCTTTTTCGGCGCGGCCCAGACCGACCAGCGATGCTTCTTGTCGATAATGACGGTGTATTTTTTGCCCTGAAGCTCGGCCTTTTGCTCATTGGCGCGCTCCAGATCATCGAGGTATTTGAGAAACAAAATCCAGGAGGTCTGCTCGGTATAGTCGAGCTCGGTGGCGCAACCGGCCTCTTTGCGCAATACGTCGTCGATATTTTTGAATGTTTGTTCAAACACTTAAGCACACTCCCCCCCAATCTTGAGATGATTTTTAGCAGCCGGGGGGCCAGCGCCAAAGCCCTAGTTTGTCGGCGGCACGCTTCTGCGCCCATTGGGCACGGCGAATGCTCTCCAGCAGCGGAACCGCCCCCATTTCCCCGCAATTCCCGTTCACCAAGGAAACCGTTAACCGGCGAGCGGCGTTAGCGAAACCGGCGCGGATCGGCTAAAATGGCCGCCGGCGCGGGAAGGTCTTCGCAAAAAGCCCGCGCGGCCCTTTTAACATTACGAGCACATAAGCCTTGCGCGACCTGTTTCCCGAGGATTGGAAGCCGAAAATCAAGCGGGCGATGCTCGCGGTCGACGCCTGGGTCGATTTCAGCGTGTTCCGCTCGGCCGCCGGCTTGCGCGAGACCTATGAGCGCTTTTCCACCTTCATGGACCGCTTCCACACCGCCGGCTGGCGGCGCATCGCGGTCGAGTTGCTCGCCGAGGGCGCCACGCTCGGCGCGGCCGGCGGCATCCTGATGCTGGCGCTGGCGACGCCGGCCTTCCAGATGACCTCGGACGAGGACTGGCTGAAGAAGTCGGAACTGGCGGTCACCTTCCTCGACCGCTACGGCAACGAGGTCGGCACCCGCGGCATCAGGCATAACGATTCGGTGCCGCTCGACCAGTTTCCGGACAACCTGATCAAGGCGGTGCTGGCGACCGAGGACCGGCGCTTCTACGACCATTTCGGCATCGACATCGGCGGCACGCTGCGCGCGCTGGTCACCAATGCGCGCGCCGGCGGCGTGGTGCAGGGCGGCTCGTCGCTGTCGCAGCAACTCGCCAAGAATTTGTTTCTGTCGAACGAGCGCACGCTCGACCGCAAGATCAAGGAAGCGTTCCTGGCGCTGTGGCTGGAATCGCACCTGACCAAGAACGAGATTTTGAAGCTGTATCTGGATCGCGCCTATATGGGCGGTGGCGCCTTCGGCGTCGACGCGGCGGCGCAGTATTATTTCAACAAGTCGGCGCGCGACGTGAACCTGTCGGAAGCCGCCATGCTGGCCGGCCTGTTCAAGGCGCCGACCAAGTTCGCCCCGCACGTCAATCTGCCGGCCGCGCGCGCCCGCGCCAACGTAGTGCTGGATAATCTGGTCGAAGCCGGCTTCATGACCGAAGGCCAGGTCTTCGGCGCCCGTCGCCATCCCGCGACCCCCGTCGATAGACGCGATGAGCGGGCGCCCAATTATTATCTCGACTGGGCCTTCGAACAGATGAAGAAGCTGGTCGATACCTTTCCGAAATCGATGACCGAACGCGTGTTCGTCGTGCGCACGACGCTCGACACCAATTTGCAGAAGGCCGCCGACACGGCGGTGGAAAATTCGCTGCGCCAATACGGTCAGGAATATCACGCCAGCCAGGCCAATACGGTGCTGATGGACGTGGACGGATCGGTGCGCGCCATGGTTGGCGGCCGCGACTATGGCGCCAGCCAGTTCAACCGCGCCACCGACGCGATGCGCCAGCCGGGTTCGTCGTTCAAGCCCTATGTCTACGCCACCGCGCTCGAGCATGGCTTCAAGCCGAGCTCGATTGTTGTCGATGCGCCGATCTGTCTCGGCAACTGGTGCCCGCACAATTACGGCAACGGCTATGCCGGATCGATGACACTCATCACCGCGCTCACCCATTCGGTCAACACCGTCGCCGTGCGCCTGTCGGTCGCGGTCGGCGACGGCAATCCCAAGCTCGGCCGCGCCCGCATCATCAAGACCGCGCGCGACATGGGCATCACGACGCCGCTGCCTGATACGCCATCGCTGCCGATCGGCGCCGACGCGGTCACGATGCTGGAGCATGTCGGCGCTTATGCCACCTTCCCCAATCTCGGCATGGCGGTGAAGCCACACGCGATCCTCGAAGTGCGCACCGGCGATGGCAAATCCATATGGCGCTTCGATCGCGACGGCCCCAAGCCGCATCGCGCGCTGCCGGCCGGTGTCGCCGCCGATATGATCAAGATGATGAATTCGGTGGTCGAAAATGGTACCGCCCGTCGCGCCCGCCTCGACGGCATCGTCGCCGCCGGTAAGACCGGCACCACCAACGATTATCGCGACGCCTGGTTCATGGGCTACACTGGAAATTTCGTCTGCGGCGTCTGGTTCGGCAACGACGATTATTCATCGACCAACCGCATGACCGGCGGTGCGCTGCCGGCCATGACCTGGCACAGCATCATGGAATATGCCCACCAGGGTATCGAAATCAAACAGCTTCCGGGCGTTCCGGTGCCGGCGCGCTCTTTGCCGGCGGTCGCCCAATCGAAGACGAACGAAGCCCCGCCGCCGCCGCGCCCGACCGTGCTGACCAAACGCGGCGCCGAAATCCTGGCCCAGGTCGAGCGTATGTTGGACGACGCCAACCATGCGCTCGGGCCGCTGCCGCCGACGGTCTCGGCGGACGGCAAGAAACAGGCGCAAGCACCGTCCGCCACTGAGCCCAAAGGCGACGCTCTGGCGTCGGCGCTTGAGGGGCACGCCTTCGGCGTCCGCAACTGATTGGTGGCGGGGCGCGGGCCGGCGTAATCTTTCCGGCACGAATCGGCTTTCTCACGCTATTCCCTAATCTCCGTCTCCGACCACCCACGGATCGAACGTGCGACTGCTTTTCGGAACGATCTTTGCCCTCGCCGTCGCCGCGGTCGTCGGTCTTGGCGCGACCTATCTGGCGTTGACACGCGGTGCGGCCTTCGGTGCACTGACGATCGGCAGTTGGACCGCGTGGCCGAAAACCGGCACCGTCGATGCAGATCCTTACGCACGCGCGACCATCGCCCGCACCGGTCAACTGCCAATCGCGCTCGGCGACGGCGTGTCATTTACCGCCCAATCGGATGACGATGGCAAATTGTTGGACGGTCGCTGTGACGTGGTCCTGTCCGGCGTTACGCCGGCGGCGCGCTTCTGGACCGTGACGCTTTACAATATCGGCGGCGACCTGGTCGCCAATTCGATCAATCGCTTCGGCTTTTCGAGCCAGGAGATTGTGCGTCACGCCGATGGCAGCTTCGAGATGGTCATCTCGCCGCGCGCCAGTCCCGGCAACTGGCTGCCGACCGGCGGCATCGAACGCTATGCGATGGTTCTGCGCCTTTACGACACCGCGGTCGGTGTCTCGACCAAGGCCGGACGCGAAGTCCCGATGCCGTCTGTCATGACCCGGAGTTGCCCATGATCCGCTGGCTGCTCTTGCTGTTCGGCGGCGCGCTTCTGGGCGGCGTGGTCCATCTCGCGACCATCATCGGCCTGCCGCGCACGGCGACGCAGGATGCCTATGCGCGCCTGTCGAAAATCGCGCCGGTCAATACCGTCACCGCTCTGCCCGCGCCGACACCGGAAAGCGCCATCATGCCCTTTATGGATCCGGCCTTCGCCAGCGCGGTTTGCCGTTACGACCTGTCGCAAGCGCCGATCAAGCTGACGGTTCCTGTCAGCCTCGCTTACACGTCGGTGTCGTTCTATACGCGTTATGACGTTGCCTATTACGCCATCAACGACCGCGCCGCCGGCCGGCGCGTGATCGAGCTCGATCTGATGACGCCCGAGCAACACAATCAGATGCCGGAAGACGAAGAAATCACCGCCGCCGACCGCCTCATCGTCGAATCCCCGACCGTCACTGGCTTGATCGCGATCCGCGCATTAGCGCCCGAGCCCGGTCTGATGCCGATGGCGCAGAACAGCATCGCCAATGCGAAATGTCTTCCGCAGCCGACGAACGCCGGCGCGCGCTAATCAGCGCGCATTAGCGAGGGAGGGTTCGCGCGACCAGGACGGCGGAGTCCCGTGCTGGTCCTGCGCGATCGCAGCGTTCAACTGGGTGAGCACATGGTCGGCTTCGCCGGCTATCGGCATCGGGCTCATGATCGTGAGCCGCTCCAGCGCAAAATGGTAAGACGCCGACCGCCGCGTCAGGCTCGTGCGCACCATCGAGATAATGCGCGCATTCTCGCGTACACGAGCATGTGCTTGCGCGCGTTCCGCAGCACTCGACGACGAGACAACCGCCAAGCTGCGCAGCCGCTTGCGATCGAGGTCGAGAACCCGGCCCGCGGTCATGAAGAATTCCGGCAGCCGGGTGGTGTCATTGCGAATGTCGTCGATCAGCCGCGCATACCGCGCCGAAGGCGAGCGATCGTCGGCTGCGATTAGATGGGCGAAATAGGCGGTGCGGTCGGCACTCTCGCGCAGCGTTTGCGGCGTGAGGCCATATTCACTGGCAACGGAATGATACTTCTGCCGGTTATAGGGCGGCTCCAGCAGCGGATAGGCGAGATCGCGCAACTGCCGCTCGTCGTCGGTCAATTGAAAATCCACCTGATCGGACAAATTGAGATTTTTACGCGAGACCGGCAGCCCCGGCGCCTCGTCGCGGCCGACCCAGTCATGAATGTCGTCGCGCACCAGGTCGCGGTTGACCATGCCGAAATCGCCGTTGACGCCACAACCGGCGAGACTAGCGGCGGTCAGCGCAAGAAAAGCCGCGAAGACGAGTTTGCGCCGGCGCCGAAAGCACACGCGCGTGACAGGAAGTGGCGGTTTATCCATTGATCCTTGGCCGGCCCATTGCCGGTTCAGCGCGCGACGCGGCGGCGGCGACGGCGGCCTGGATTATTGCCGGACCCCGGTTCTATGCCGTTCGACCCGTCCGGCCCGCGGTCGATGCGGATGACCGGAAGGATAATAACAATCGCGGGTTCCGAATCGGCATCGACGTAGCGGCCGCGTCCGGCGCCCGCCTCGTCGGGAAATTGGATGACTTCGCCCATAGCAGTCCTCTTTCCGTTCCAGCTCAAAACCGCACTTGTTACTGCATGACCTCTTTCCGAAAACCAGTTCCCGCTTCCCGGGGCCATGCACGCGGACCTGCCGGATCGGCGTTTTCGATTAAAGCGGCTGCAAGGTTAACGGTTCGCTAACGCGCGCGCCCTAATGTGGGTTCAGCGTGCGTAAAGAGTGTGCCTAAGATGATAAAGCAGCCTGTTGCCTCCCCCATCGATGCCCTGGTCGACCTGGCTTGCCGGGACGGCGTCGATGTCCGGCCGACGCTGTTGCGCGTCCTGACCGACCTTTATGTGCAAAAGCCCGCGCACAGCTCCGATGAAGAAATTCAATGTGTCGAACTGGCGCTCGGCCTGATCGACGCGATCGACGACCAGACCCGCGCGGCGGTCGCGGCGAGCCTCGCGGCCTATCCGGCCGCGCCAAAGGCGATCCTCGAACGGCTCGGCGCGCAAAGCCTCGAGCCCGCCTTGCCGCGCGCGCCAGACGACGGCAATGATCTGCGCGAATTGTTTTTTGCCGCCAGCAGCGATGAACGCCGCCTCATCCTGCTCAATCTCGACGCCACCGGCGCTGCGCGCCCCGCCATTCCGCCGGATGGCGAAATCGTCAAGCGGCTGGAGAACGCCGCGCTGGCGCGTAACTCCGGCGAATTTGCCCGCACGCTCGAACGCGCGCTCAGCATCGAGCCCCACCTCGCCAGCCGTATTGCACGCGATGCTTCCGGCGAGCCGATCGTGGTCGCGGCGCGCGCGCTCGGCATGAAAGCCGCCGTGCTCCAGCGGATTATTCTGTTTCTCAATCCGGAGGTCGGCCAGTCGGTGCAGCGCGTCTTTGATCTCGCCCGGCTGTTCGACGAACTGCCGCGCGCGTCGGCCGAGCGCATGCTGGCGCTCTGGCGCGGCGAGCGAACGCCGCAGCGTCCGGCGCAAAATCCGGATTACGAACCGGCCTATGGCGCCGACGGCGCGCGCGATAATCGTGCGCTCTCGACCCGCCGCGGCACGCTGCTACCCGGCCGCCAGTCCGAGCGCACGCGTTCAGTACGCTAACTTCGATTATGCCACCAGATTATCGAGAAAATGCCGCCCGGCGCGGTCTTCCGATTCCACGATCCAGATATCCGGATCGAAGCCGATTTCGCGCCGCAGCCGCGCCTCGATCTCCGCCTCCGGCACCGGAGCATCGCGGCCCATGACGACGGTGAACAGCCGGTCGGAGGGCTGTGCGTCGTCGAAGGCCGTCTGCGGCGCCGGGCCATAGAGCGTGGCCGTGCCGTCCAGCCTGCTGACCTTGATGAAGACCGCGCCCGCTTCGTCGGCGCCGCGACGGCGCACCACCGCGAAGGCGCCCTCGATGTTGCAGCGGCGCAGATAAGCCGCGACCCAGATGCCGGATTTCAAGCGCATCGCTCTCGATACCATAGAGCAAGCGCCTTGGCACTTACTCGAGCGGACGCCCAGTCATCGAGGCGAGTTCGCGCACAAAGCGGTCAGAAATCTCGCCGGTAACCGGCAGGCTTCGGTCGCGTTCGAATTTCTCGATCGCATTGCGCGTTTCGGGATCGTAGTCGCCGGAAGGTTTGATCTGGCCATAGCCGAAATCGGTCAATGCGCGCTGGATCGCCAAGACGCGCTGCGACGGCGCGATCAGCGCGGCGATCGGATCGTTATGCGGCGCGGCGCTAGCGACGGTGGTCATCTGTTTTTTGACCTGCGAGGCATTAAGCGCGCGCAGCATCTCCTCGCTTGCCTCCGGGTTGATGGTCAATCCGGCGGCCTGCACAAAATCGCGCATGCCGGCATCGGTCTTGGCGCCCCAGATACCGTCTGCGGTGCCCTCATAGAAGCCTTGGCGGCTCAAGCCGCGCTGGATTTCGGCGATCATTTGAACGCGGTTGAGCGCCGGAGGCGCTGGCGTCGCGGCGACCGGCTGTGGCCGCGCGGCCGCCGTCACCAGACGCGGACGCGTCACCGGGGTGGCAATTGGTTCAGCCGAAGCCAATAGCGGCCGCGTCGCGAAAATCGGCGCAGGGTGCGGGCCCTTCTGCATGAACAAGGCATTGGAAAAGACCGCCAGCACGGCGGCGCTGCCCAGCACGATGCCGACGAATTCGCGCGGATGCCGCATGATCAGCGATCCCGCGCCGGCCCCGCCATTGCCGGCCATTGCTCGTTCGGCGCGTCTATGCACTTTTCTTCACCAAATCATTCGCGGCCACGACAAACTCGCCCGCCCGCTCGCTGACAATTTGAATTGGGTCGGCTGCGCCACTGCCGCCTTCGCAATCAATCGGCAGCCACACCGTCACGCGCGTTCCCTCGCCGAGCCGGCTGTGAATATCGATGTCGCCGCCGTGCAATTTGACCAGACCTTTGACGATCGACAGGCCAAGACCGGAGCCATCGTGCTTGCGGTCGTAGGAGGCGCGCGCCTGGAAGAAGGCCTCGCCCAGGCGCGGCAGATCGTCGGCGCCGATGCCGACGCCGGTATCCTCGATCGTAACCGCGAGTTTTTGCCCGTCACAGCGCGCGCCGACGGTGACGCGGCCGCCGCGCGGCGTGAACTTGACGGCGTTGGAGATCAGGTTGATCAGGATCTGGTTGAAGGCGCGGCGGTCGCCGATAATTTCCGGCAGGCCGGGGGCGATGCGCGTCTTGATCTCGATGCCGGCATCGCGCGCCTTCAGCGCCAGCAGATCGCAGCAGCTTATCGCCGCCGGCGCGGGCGCGAAGGGCTCCGGCGTGATTTCGAAATTTCCGGTTTCCATCTTCGACATGTCGAGAATGCCGTTGACCACCGACAAAAGATGACACCCCGAATCGTTGATGAGCGTGGCGTATTCCAGCTTGCGCGCCGGCGGCAACACTAGTTGATCGTTGGTCAGCATCTCGGAAAAACCGATGATCGCGTTGAGAGGCGTGCGCAATTCATGGCTCATGGTGGCCAGGAAGCGGCTCTTGGCGACGTTGGCGCGTTCCTGCTCGGCGCGCGCGATCTCGATCGCCTGCTCGTGAATCTTGCGCTCGCTGACATCGCGCAGCACCGCCACCACTTCGCGCTCGCCGTTTGCGTGCGAATCGTCGGCCCGGTCGAGCGGGCGGCAGCGCATTTCGACCCAAAGGAAATGGCTCGCGCGCTGGGCGCTGTCTCCGCGCCGGATGCGGAATTCGACCGAGCGACCATCGCCATCGTCGGCGGCGTCGGCCAGCGCCGTCAGGAAGGCGGGCCGGTCGGCGACATGGACGCGATCGAACAGGCCGTGGCCTTCAAGTTCGATAGTGCGTGCGCCGAACAGCGGCTCCGCTGCCGGCGAGATGAACAGCACCTCGCCATTGTGGCCATGGCGGCTGATGACGTCAGTCATGTTGCGCGCCAGCAGACGGTAGCGGTCTTCCTCGGCATAGAGCAGCCAGAAGCTGGTGCGGGCGAGCGACTCGGCGCCGAGCGCCAGCCCAGTGGCGTAAAGCGCGGCCGACACGATGCCGAGCGCGGCGAGCGCGCCGTGCTCGTTGGCGACGGTCGATGGCGGCGGCAGGAAATCGGCGGCGCTCAGGACCAGCAGAAGGCCGGCGGCGGCGAGCGCGAAGGTCGAGGCCATCGCCACGACCCGGCGCGAGGCCGACAGTGAGGCTTCAAGCGGGACGACCACCAGCCAGATCGCGGCGAAGGAGGCGATGCCACCGTTACAGAAGGCCACCACGGTGACGAGGCCGGTGAGTGATAACGATGACAGAATATGCGCGCTTTCATAGCGGCCGGTGCGCGAGAGAAAATATGAGATCAGGATCGGCGCCACCAGCCAGGCGAACACGCCGACTTCGAGCGCGCTCGGCACGCCGCGAAGGGCGAGATAAACCGGGAAGCTCGCGAGCGCGGCAAAGCTGCCGACCAGACGCGGCGCAATGAAGGCGCGATGGCGCGCCGCCGTCAGCGCATCGTGCTGCGCTTCCGGATGCACCAAAGCATCGACATAATTCCACACTGGAGTGAGGAAACTCACGGACCCTGTATCACGCCGCGACAGACGCGCCCCTTTTTTGGTGGCGCGACCTTACGAAGTCCCGCTTAAGCGAAAGCTAAAGAGGGTCGTCGCGGCGGGGGCTTGCCGCAAATCCTGCGCGCATTCCGCCGCAATCGCGCCGGGCTTTGCCAGGCATGGTGAAATTTCGGTTTCCAAAATATCGGAGGCCGGGTTTACGTTCCAATGTGTTACCGGCGCGGTAACCATGACGAAGACGGCGAGCGTGCGCTTTGGCGGGGCGAAACGTTGATCATTACAATTTTAGTCAAATTTGAATTTCTACATTTTGAGTCAAATTCTCATCTAAATCGCGTCAAGTTTGGCAAAAAACTGCGCTTCATTGCGAACGACAGCTTCAAGCCCCCATGCTAGATTTTGCATCAAGGCGGCGGAAAAGCCGTCGGAGATAATGGGTAGGTTCATGTTTTTCTTGTTGCGGATGGCATTTTGGCTGACGCTGATTTGCGTGTTGCTGCCGAGCGGCGGCAAGACGACGTCGCCGGAAGCACAGATCGACGCCGTGCAGGCAGTCACGCTCGCGAGCGCCGCTGTCTCGGACATGCGCGGCTTCTGCGGCCGCAACCCGGACGCCTGCGTCGTCGGCGGCAAGGTCGCGGTGGCGATCGGCCACAAGGCCGAAGCCGGCGCGCGCACGATCTATCAATTCATCACCGCCAAGCTGAATGACACCGCGGCGCCGGTCGAACAAACCACCGCGTCGATTAGTCCGCGCGCGGTGCCCGTTTCGGCGCCGGGCCGCGGCATGCCGAAAGGCACGCTGACGCCGGCCGATCTGCGCCCAGCCTGGCATGCCCCGGTTCCACTGCCGCCGCGCCGCGAAGCCCGTTTGGGCCGCCCGGCGGCCTGAATACCCGCTGAAATCGGTTGAAGTAGCTGCAACGCGGGCATCAGGGGCCTGCGCTAACGGTTTTTGGCCATCTGCGCCGTCCGTGTCTATATATCCCTGTGTGATTTGCAGCGGATGGCATTAGAGCGTTTTCGAGCGAAGTGGGTACCGGTTCGCGTGAAGAAAACGCGATAAAACAAAAGCTAGAGCCCCGGCTTTGATTCCATCAAAGCCGGAAAGGCTCTAGACGGCGCGGATGAGCAACATCGACGATATCATTGAGAACTTCGCCCTGCTCGATCAGTGGGACGACCGTTATCGCTATGTCATCGAGCTCGGCAAGGCGCTGCCGCCTTTGGCCGAAGACGCGCACACCGAAGCCAATAAAGTGCAGGGCTGCGCCAGCCAGGTCTGGCTGCTTACCGACGTCACACCCGACGGCGCCGGCGGGCCAGTCATGACATTCGAAGGCGATAGCGACGCGCATATCGTGCGCGGGCTGGTCGCCATTCTGATTGCGCTTTATTCCGGCAAAGGCGCGCGCGAGATACTGGCGACCGACGCGCTGGCGCTGTTTGACCGCATCGGCTTGCGCGAAAATCTGACGCCGCAACGTTCGAACGGCCTGCGCTCGATGGTCGAGCGCATTCGCACCGAGGCCAATGCCGCGCTTACCGCGGTCGCCTAACTCTCTACAACGAAATCGGCGCCCTCGGCGAGCCAGGTGCGGATCGGCGCATCGCGACGGCCTTTGGCCTGTGCCGCATAACCGTAATGACGCGCCAGCCGGTCGAGCGCCAATTGCAGCACTACCTTGCCCGAGCGCGCGGGCCACCGCCGTTCGCGTTCGATGTCCTCCAGGCCTTTGAGAAAACAACAGACATCGAGCAGCAGGCCGGAAAATTCCGGTCCGACCGTTTCGAGCGCCTGGTTGACGCGTTGGCGCGAGGCGATCATCACGTCGGTGAATTGGCCCGCACGATGGCCGCCGCCGCGGCCGGACGCCATCGGGCTTTCCCAGTTCGAGGTCGTGCGCGGCATCAGATGGGCGCGGGTAAAGTCGGCGCGCAGGCGTTCGCCGGCCATGAACTGATGCGGCGCGATCATGGCGCGGCCATCGCGCCCGCGCCGGCGTGCGAGCCAGGCGAGCGGGCTTTCGGCATCGTCGACCGTGACGTTGACAGGACCAAACTCGGTCGTGACCCGGCGCTGCTCCAAGGTGAGGTGCTGGGCGCGGAAGGCGTCGATTTCGGGGATAGCGGGTTCGCCGGCGGCGGGCGCGGGCGTCTTTCTTGAAAAAGCTTTCATGGGCGGCCTCGTTGTAGGATTTTGAACCTACATCGAACCGCCCCTCCTGTAAAGGACTATTTTCCTCAATAAAACCGCGCTATTTTGCGCGCCGGCGGCGCTGCTGGCCGAGCCCCATCTGCTTGGCGAGCTGCGAGCGGGCAGCGGCATAATTGGGCGCCACCATCGGATAGTCGGCGCCCAGATTCCATTTCTCGCGGTATTGCTCGGGCGTCATATTGTATTGCGTGCGCAAATGCCGTTTGAGCGATTTGAATTTCTTGCCGTCCTCAAGACACACGATGTGCTCCGGCGTGATCGACTTTTTCACCGATACCGCGGGCTTTAACGGCTCGGCGGCGACGTCCCCGGGTTTGCCCGAGACGCGGCTGAGCGCTGCGAAAACCTGATTGATCAGGTTGGAAATTTCGCCAGCTGCCACCGAATTATTGCTGACATAAGCCGAGACAATTTCCGCCGTCAGTTCGATGTGATTGGCGTTCTGAGTGCTTTCGCTCATCGGAACATCCCTGTGTTTTCTTAAAGCCAGCAGACCGGCAGGAAACGCTCGGCAGCCCAATGACCTTGCGGAATCTTATATTTGAATATTACTAGTGAATATCAAGTACTGCAAGGCAAACTCAAAAGAGAAGCCAGATTAGATTTCAGACTATGCTGTGATGCTGTTGAATTCGCGGAGCTATTGCGCAATTCACGCGAGCCACAGATCGCGCCCCGCGCGGACGGCCGCCATTAGCGTCATGGCAGACCGCCGCAGCGGCTCACGAGGTCTTTTCGAGGTGGCTGCGCAGCTCGTTGATCGAGGCAAAATGCAGCGTCCCTTGCGGCAACTCGGCCTCGATCGAGCCATCGACATAGAGCGTATAGCCCATACCGTCGACGACGCCCGATTTGAGGATGGCGACCGTGCGTGGTTCACCCGGCGGCGAATGCTCGCCCGCCTGCCATGAAAGCGCGTCGCCAAGGCGGTCCTCGCCACCTTGTGGGCGCATGTCGGCCCGTGGCTCGATCGGCGCGCTGGCACTGCCCGCCGTAGGCTCGGGCCTGGCTTCGGGCCTTAGTTCTGTCCTTGGCTCTGCCCTTGGCTCGGTCTTTGGCTCGGTCGGCCACATGGAGTCGAAATACGTCTTTTGCCGCGGCGGCGGCGGCAGATATTCTTCCGGCTCGGTCCGCCTGGCGGCCGGCATGATCGGATGCCGTGGCGACAAGGAAACTTCCTCATCGACCGTAAGCGGCGGCTCGTCGGGATTAGGCAGGGTCGGCGCGTAATGGTCGAGCGCTTCGTGGAAAGGCTGCTCCGTTGGCTCATAGCCGCCGGCCGCGTCACGCGCCTCAGACTTGCTGTCGGTCTTGGGGCGCTGCGGAAATGGCACCCGTCCTTGCGTCGGCGAGGGACGCGCGCCGGCTTCGAACGCATTATTCGGCCGACCGGTGCGCGCTGGCGTCCGTAAGACCAGTGCATCGGCAATATTCTGCAAGTGCGACACCGCCACACCCAGGGCGGCGACGATCATTCCGCCCACGATTGCGGTGGTGCCGGCGACGATGAGGGAATTTCCAAAACTAAAATCGCTGGCTGGAAAACCAAACCCAACCATCACGGCGCCCGCCAAAAAGACGATGGCCCCCGCGCCAAATAACAGAATCGACATGCGTTTTTCGATCCTCTGCTTTAAGCCACCGGCCCCAAGGTCCGGGACAAACAATCGTCTGACTGCTAAACCGTTCTAATAACAAGGAATTCTCGATATTATCAGCAGCCTCCGCGAAGGCGGTTATCGGTAAAATACCAACAAATGCCTTCAAACATCATTAACGCTACGGGCTCCGACCCGGCCCCGGCACTATCCGACCCTCGCGGGACCGCCCGGCTCGCGCTTCCGGTTGCGGGGCCATTCGGCCTAAGGTCGTGTCAGCCCTAATTCACATCGCCGCAGCCGTTGCCCCGGTCCGCACCAGCGCCTAATTAACTGCATTGAGGAACTCGCAAGGGACGCGCCGGTTTCATTCATAGACCGGCTTATTCCGCACCAAACAATTATGGATCGAGGAGGAACAGATGTCTTTCAAGTTGCCCGACCTGCCCTATTCCCACGACGCACTGGCGCCCTACATGTCGCGCGAAACGCTCGAATATCACCACGACAAGCATCACAAGGCCTATGTCGACAACGGCAACAAGTTGCTGGAAGGCTCAGGGCTGGAAGGCAAATCACTCGAGGAAATCGTCAAGGGCTCCTTCGGCAAGAACGCCGGGCTCTTCAACAATGCCGGCCAGCACTACAACCACCTGCACTTCTGGCAGTGGATGAAGCCGAATGGCGGTGGCGACAAGATCCCCGGCAAGCTCAAGGCCGCGATCGACAAGGATCTCGGCGGCGTCGACAAGATGAAGACCGATTTCGCGGCCGCCGGCGCCACGCAGTTCGGCTCCGGCTGGGCCTGGATCTCCGCGAAGGGCGGCAAGCTCGAAATCACCAAAACGCCGAACGGCGAAAATCCGCTGGTGCACGGCGGCACGCCGATTTTGGGCTGCGATGTCTGGGAGCATTCCTATTACATCGATTATCGCAATCGCCGGCCCGATTATCTCAAAGCATTCCTCGACCACCTGGTGAACTGGGAATACGTCGAAAAGCTTTTCGGCGAAGCAAAGTAAACTTTTCCGATGCTCGGCACGCGGCCGGCTGACACTTTAGCCGACCGCGTGTCGCTCGCGGTATTGGCGGCGCTTGCGCTCGCCGCCGCGCTTACATTCCGCGACTACGGTCTCGGCTGGGACGACGTCACCCATTCGCAATATGGCGAACTGCTGGTCAAGCTTTACGGCTCGGGCTTTGCCGACACGCGCGCGTTGTCTTTCGTCAATCTCTACAAATATGGCGGCGGGTTCGACATGGCGGCGGCGCTCGCCGACAAAGTGCTGCCCTTCGGCCTGTTCGAGACACGCCGTCTCTTGGGCGCGGTCGTCGGCCTCATCGGACTGGCTGTGACGTGGCGGCTCGGTCGCCGCCTTGGCGGGCCGGTGTCGGGATTGGCGGCGCTCATTCTGCTCACGGCCTGCCCGCTTTATTACGGCCACATGTTCATGAACCCGAAGGACGCGCCCTTCGCCACCGCGATGGCGGTGTTGTTGATCGGGATCGTACGCGTGCTCGACGAATATCCGCGTCCGGATGCGCGCAGCGTCGCGCTGTTCGGCGTTGGGCTCGGCGTCGCCTTCGGCATGCGCATTCTGGCGGCGGTAGCGGCGCCTTACGGCCTGTTCGCGCTGGCGCTGATTGCCGCGAGCGAAGCCCAGGCGCACGGATTAAAGCCGGCGCTGCAAAGGCTCCGGCAATTCATAGCCGCCATCCTGCCGGCGCTGGTGCTCGGCTATCTCATCATGGGATTGCTGTGGCCGTGGTCGGTGGTTAATCCGCTCAATCCGTTTTATGCGGCGGAATATTTCGACAAGTTTTTCGAGAAACCCTGGCGCGAATTATTCGAGGGCCGGCTGATCCTGGTGCCGGACATGCCGCTGTCTTATCTACCGCGGCTGTTCTCGCTCAAGCTGCCGGTGGTCATGTTGCTGTTCGGCATGCTCGGTTTCGCCGGCGTGGTGACCGTCTTGATCCGCGGCGCCCGCGTCGCGCTCAACCGCCGCGCGTCGCTGCTGGCATTGGCGCTGGCGGCGGCGCTGCCGATCGCGCTGGCGATGGTGAGCCATCCGGCGTTTTACAACGGAGTCCGTCATTTTATTTTCGTGGTGCCGCCCTTCGCCGTGCTCGGCGGACTTGCCTTCGGCTATCTCTTCGAACGAGCGCGCGCGCAAGGCCGCGCGGCAATGGCGGCGCTTTGCATCATCCTGATTGGCGGCGTGAGCCTGCCGCTTTACGATATGGTCAAGTTGCATCCTTATCAATACACCGCCTTCAACACGTTCGCCGGCGGGGTGCGGCAGGCGCGGCATAATTACATGCTCGATTACTGGGGGCTGGCCTTCAAACAGGCCGCCGATGAATTACGTTCCCGGCTGGCTGCCAGTGCCGACCGCCCCCCGAATGGCAGGAAATGGATCGTGGCAATCTGCGGGCCACAGGCGGCCGCGCAACAAGACCTTGGTCCGCAATTCGAAACAACGTTCAACGAGAAGCAGGCCGACTTCGCAATGGCGGTCGGCGCTTTTTATTGCGAGTATTTGAGAGCGGCGATCATGGTCGATATCGAGCGCGAAGGCGTCGTCTATGCCCGCGTCTATGATTTGCGCGGCGGCCCGACGCCGAAATTGCTGACGCAGCCGCCGCCCTAACTAAGGGACCTTAACCCGGCGCATCGAGCAGGGCGCGTATTTTCTGACCGAGCGATTTAAAGCTGAACGGTTTGGTGATCAATTCGACATCGGGATCGACACGTCCATGATGGACGATGGCGTTGGCGGTGTAGCCGGTGGTGTAAAGCACTTTAAGCCTGGGCCGCAGCCGCCGGGCTTCTTCGGCGAGTTGGCGGCCGTTCATGCCGCCCGGCATGACAATGTCGGTGAACAAGAGATCGATATCGTCTCGCCGCTCGATAATCTCAAGCGCGACCGCGCCGGCGGCCGCCGCCAGCACGCCATAGCCGAGTTCGCTGAGGATTTCGACAGTATAGAGACGCAGCGCTTCTTCATCTTCGACCACCAGAATTGTTTCGGAACCGAGCGCGGCAGCGGCACCCACCGCGCGCTCGAACTCCACGGCTACCTCTTCAATGCCGTGGTAGCGCGGCAGATAAATCTTGACCGTCGTCCCTTCGCCGGCCTCGCTGTAGATCGCGACGTGGCCGGCCGACTGGCGCACAAAACCATAGACCTGGCTCAGCCCAAGGCCGGTGCCCTTGCCGATGCCTTTGGTCGTGAAGAAAGGCTCAAAAGCGCGCTCGGCGGTGGCGCGATCCATGCCGGCGCCGCTGTCCGAGACCGAGACCATCACGTATTGCCCGGCCTTCACCGGCTCGGCGAGTTTGCCGATATAGGCGCTGTCGAGATGGCTGTTGGCGGTTTCGATCGTCACCTTGCCGCCGTTCGCCATGGCGTCGCGTGCGTTCACGACCAGATTGAGCACCGCGTTTTCCAGTTGGTTGGGGTCGACATGCGTCGCCCACAGGCCGCCGGCGAGCACGGTCTCAAGCGCGATGGTCTCGCCCAAGGTTCGCCGCAACAATTCGCAAATGCCCGCGACCAGCTTATTGGCGTCGATGACTTTCGGCTCCAGCGGCTGCTGGCGGGCGAACGCAAGAAGCCGCTCGGTCAGGCGCGAGGCGCGGCGCACCGCTTCCAGCGCCATGTCCTTGCCGCGCGTGATGCGCGCGGCCGGCGCGCCGGTCAAAGCCTCGGCCTGCCGCCCGATCATTTCAAGCCCGCCCTGGATGATCGTGAGGAGATTGTTGAAGTCGTGCGCGACGCCACCGGTGAGCTGGCCGACCGCTTCCATCTTCTGCGCCTGGCGTAGTTGCGCCTCCGCCTGTTTGCGCGCTTCGTATTCATCCGCCAGCGCCTGCGTACGCTCGCGCACCGCCTCTTCCAGCGATTCGGTGAAAGTAAGTACTTGCACGGCGGCGCGCTTCTGCTCGGTGACGTCGATGCTGACGCCGACCACACGCAGCGGCTTGCCGGCGTCGTCGTAAAACACAAGACGCCTCGTCTGTATCCAGCGTAATTCACCGTCGTTCGGCCGCACGATGCGGAAGTCGACCTCGAACTCACGCTGCTTCTCGGCGAGTGCGTTGGCGATGATCGCGCGCAGCCGGGTCTGGTCCTCGCGATGGACGGTCGCGATCCAGGTATCGTAACGGCCGTCGAAGTTTTCGATGCCATACATGGCCATGGCATGGGCCGACAGCCGCACATTGCCGGACGCCACGTCCCAGTCGATCACGCCGCCGCGCCCGATCTGTTCGGCGAGCGCCAGGAGTTCGGCGCTTTCTTCCGGCGTGAGTTTGGAGTGTGTCTCGGGCAATGGGCTAACCGGCGAGAATGCGCTTGGCTTCCGTCATCGCCTGCAATTTTCCGAGGGCGACGCGGCGCGGCGCGGCAAATGATTAAAGCCACAGGAGCTGGTGATAATGGTCTGTTCGGGCGCCAGCCAGCGCTCGTTGCGAATGCGCGCGGCGATGGTTTCGCCGCTTTCGACCGACGGATCTTGCACGTCGACGGCGCCAACGCCGAGCTGACGGTCGCCCAGACACTTTTCGTAATGGCCGGCCATGTCGTATTCGACCAGATAAGACGAGCATTCGATGTTGCAGACGAGGTCCGCCTTGTACCGGCCGGTGTCGAAATAGCGATGCCCGATCTGGGCGTCGTATTCCTTGCCGACGGCGTAATTGCCCTGGCAGACGTGGGTAGAGACGTGCACATCGTCCGGCAGATCGGCAACCGCCAGGTTGATGGCGTCGACCGCCGCGGCTACCTCGCCCTCGCCTGCCATCGTGAACAGCGGTTCGTCGATCTGGATGTGCTTGCAGCCGGCCTTGGCCAGCAGGTTAAAATTGGTGCGCAACAGCTTGGCAAGATCGTCCATCATCTTGCCGATGTCGTTGTAATGCTCGTCATAGGCGACGCTCGCCAGCATGTGGGGGCCGGTCATGGTGATCTTGACCGGCTTGCGCGTCAGCGCCGACACCATGATGAATTCATCGACCAGGCCGAGATCGATGTTCTCCGCAATCTTGTCCTTGCACGTGGCGGCGGGATGAAAAACGTCCGGATCGTGCGACGTGATCGGCTTCGGCTTTGTGCTTCCCCGGAAGGCAGGAATTTTCTGCCAAAAATAATTGAGCATCGCGTTCGGCGGTGAATGGCGGTTGTGCGTGCGCCGATGCATTTCGCCGCCGGTAACGACATCGATGCCGGCGAGTTCCTGATCGAGAATGGCGGCTTGGCTCGCGCGGTATTGCGCGTCCGCCATCGAGGCCATCGCCAATTGACCGACCGCGACCAGCCGGTCGAGCGCCTCATACCAATCCGGTACGCTATGAGCGCCGATCACCGTCGTCGCATATGCCGGGTAGCGCACCATTAAAAAACTCCATAGCCCCGCCAACCGAGAATAAGATAGTACCGTACGCGAACGGAGCCTGCCGCGCCTCAACTATTGCGACCAGGCCACTTGGCGCCATGGAACTTGATGAAAACGGCGAGGCTCCATGATAGGCAAATCACCAATTTACCCTGGCTAAACAGAGCATATGGCGGATAGCGACACCGAAGTTCTCATCGTCGGCGGCGGCGCGGCCGGCATTGCCGCCGCAAGGTCTCTCGTTGCGGCTGGCATAGCGTGCCTGATCGTCGAGGCGCGCGGCCGGCTGGGCGGGCGGGCCTGGACCGTAGCGGACGCCTCCGGCCACGGGCTCGACCTCGGCTGCGGCTGGCTGCATTCGGCCGACCGCAATCCGTGGTCGGCAATCGCCGAACAGCAAGGTCGCGTCTTCGACAAGTCGCCGCCGCCGTGGACGCGGCCTTCAATGACCGACGTCATCCCGCTCACCGAGCAGAAAGCGTTTCAGCTTGCCCTGAAGGAGTTGTTCGAACGCGTCAGTCCGGCGGTCGCCGACGGCCGCGACCGGCCGGCCTCCGATCTGCTGCCGGCGGACGGCCGCTGGAACGGCCTGCTCAATGCCGCCGCCACCTATATCGCCGGCGCCGAATTCGAACGCATGTCGACGCTCGACTTCGACCGCTACGAGGATACCGAAGTGAACTGGCGTGTGCGCGAGGGCTATGGCGCGGTGATCGCCAAACATGGTGAAGGTCTGCTCGCTATCTACGACTGTCCGGTGCGGCGCGTTGATTATCGCGGCAAGCGACTGAAGATCGAAACGGACAAAGGCGACATCACGGCGGACCGTGCCATCGTCACGTTGCCGACCACGGTGCTTGCCGAGCAGGAAGAATTCTTCCAGCCGGCGCTGCCGGACAAGACGCACGCGGCGCATGGGCTGCCGCTCGGGCTAGCCGATAAACTGTTCATGTCGTTCGACGGCGCCGACGACTTCGAAACCGAAGGCCGCCTGTTCGGCCGGCTGGACCGTGTCGCCACCGGCAATTATCACTTTCGCCCCTTCGGACGCCCGATGATCGAAGCCTACTTCGGCGGACAATTGGCGCGCGAATTGGAGGCCGCAGGCGAGGCTGCGTTTTTCGACTTTTCCGTCAGCGAATTGACCGCGCTCCTCGGCCATGATTTTGGCCGCCGTATCAAGCCGATCCGTATTCACCGCTGGGCCGCCGACCCGTACGCGCGCGGGTCCTATTCATTCGCGGTGCCTGGCGCCGCCGACGAACGCGCAGTCTTAGCGGAGACGGTGGACGGTCGCCTATACTTCGCCGGTGAGGCCTGTTCGCCGCATGATTTCTCGACCGCGCATGGCGCCTACCAGACCGGTATTGACGCCGCCGACGCGATCACTGCATCGCGCAAAGCCTAAGCGTGCGCATAAGCCCAATAAAGTTCGAGCACCTTGCGATAGAGCGGACCGGGCTGCAAGGACCGAACGTCGATACGGTTGATCGGCATCACCTTGGAATAATTGCCGCTGGAAAATATCTCGTCGGCGTTTTCGAAGTCGGCGTAAGTTAGCGCCGTCTCGACCACCTCGACGCCATTCTCGCGCAACAATGAAATGACACGCTGGCGCGTGATGCCGTTCAAGAAAGTGCCGTTCGGCGCGGGCGTGAACACCACGCCATCTTTGGCCAGAAAGATATTGGCGGTGGCGAGTTCGGCGATATTGCCGAGCGTATCGCGCATCAGGCAACTGTTGAAGCCGCGCGACTGCGCTTCCATCAGCGCGCGCGCATTGTTGGGATAAAGCGCGCCGGCCTTGGCGTCGGTCGGCGCGGTTTCCATGGTCGGCTTGCGATAAGACGACAGCGTAATCGAAAATCCCTCCGGGGGGCGCATCGGTGCCTCGAACAGCGTCAAGCACCATTGCGTCGAATCCGGATCTGGCGTCACCATCAGCTTGCCGCCATACTCGGCCCAATAGGTCGGCCGGATATAGAGCGCGGCGTCGGGGCCGAAACGCTTGATGCCGTCGCGCGTCAGCCCGGCCCAGGTCTCCGGCGTCACCATCGGCAACAGATGCATGGCCTTGGCCGAGGCGTTGACGCGCGCGCAATGCAAATCGAGATCGGGCGTGACGCCCTCGAAGGTGCGGGCGCCATCGAACACCGAAGACGAAAACAGCGCGGCGTGCGAGCGCGTGCCCATGATCGGGATATTGCCTTCGCGCCAATCGCCGTCATGGAAGGTCCAGGTCTTCGACCAATTTTGTCCTATTGCCATACGAAAACCTTTCCCAACACCCGATTGTGATTTTTACGGGCTTCCTTTGCTTGCAGCCGTGTGATTTGCACCATAGCGCATTTCGCGAGGAGGATTCCATGTCATCGATTTTCGTCTTCGACGCCTATGGCACGTTGTTCGACGTGCACGCCTGTATTGCCCGCTTCGAGAAAGAAGTCGGCCCCGATATTGCGCGCATGTCGGAAATCTGGCGTACCAAGCAATTGGAATACACTTGGACGCTGACGCTCGCCGGCCACTATTCCGACTTCTGGACGCTGACCGGACGCGCGCTCGATTTCGCGCTGGCGCGCGTGCCGTCGATACCACAATCGCTGAAGGCCAATCTGCTTGATTCTTATTTCAAGCTCGATGCTTTTCCGGATGCGCGCGCCGCTTTGAAGACATTGAAGGCAGCCGGCCACAAGACCGGAATTTTGTCGAACGGCTCGCCCTATATGCTCAAAGGTGCGGTCGATAATGCGGGCATCGGGCACGATCTCGACGGCGTCTTGTCGGTCGACGTGTTGAAAATGTTCAAGCCGCGGCCGGAGGTCTACAAACTGGTCACTGACCATTACAAATGTAAACCGGGCGATGTGACGTTTGTTTCATCCAACCGCTGGGACGTAATGGCTGCCGTCTCGGTCGGTTTCAGCGGGATCTGGGTCAACCGTTCGAAAATGCCCGACGAATATCTCGATTTTTCGCCCAAGCAGGTGGTGAACGATCTCGGTTCGTTGGCAAAGCTGGGCTAGACCGAATTTTAAGTTCCCACGGGTCTGGCGACGGCATGCGCCCCCGCCTATATGCGGGTTCCGTCACCTTATTTCCCGCGAAGACTTTTTCATGCCGCCGATCATCTCTATCCAGAATCTGTCGAAGACTTACGCCTCCGGCTTTCAGGCGCTCAAGATCATCAACCTCGAAATTCAGCGCGCCGAAATCCTCGCCCTGCTCGGCCCCAATGGCGCCGGCAAAACCACGCTGATCGGCGTCATCTGCGGCATCGTCAATGCGACAACCGGCACGGTCACCGTCGGTGGCCACGACATCGTCGATGATTATCGCGCGGCGCGTTCAATGATCGGACTGGTGCCGCAGGAATTGACCACGGACGCGTTCGAAACGGTGTGGGCGACCGTAAGCTTCAGCCGCGGCCTGTTCGGCAAGCCGCGTAATCCCGCCCATATCGAAAAGGTGCTGCGCGCGCTCTCCCTGTGGGAGCAGAAAGACAACACAATCCGCACGCTTTCCGGCGGCATGAAACGGCGCGTGCTGATCGCCAAGGCGCTGTCGCACGAACCGCAGATTTTGTTTCTCGACGAGCCGACCGCCGGCGTCGATGTCGAACTGCGCAAGGACATGTGGCAGGTCGTACGCGATCTGCGTGACGCCGGCGTCACCATCATTCTCACGACGCATTATATCGAAGAAGCCGAGGAGATGGCCGACCGCATCGGCGTTATCAGCAAAGGCGAAATCATCCTGGTCGAGGACAAGATCGAGCTGATGCGCAAGCTCGGCAAAAAGCATTTGTCGCTGCAATTGCAGAAACCGCTTGATGCGCTGCCGGCCGAGCTTGCCGCGCACAACCTTTCGCTTGCGAACGACGGCAAGGAATTAGTGTTCACCTATGACACGCAGAGCGAGCGCACCGGCGTCACCGCTTTGCTGAACGAACTTAGCCGGCTCGGTATCCGATTCCGCGATCTGCGCACCACCGAAAGTTCGCTTGAAGATATTTTCATTGGGCTGGTGCATGAGAGCGCCAATTCCAAGGCCAGTGACAAGGGGACGGCGGCATGAACGCGCATGCGGCCTGGGCGATCTACCGCTTCGAGATGGCGCGAACCGGACGCACCATCTGGCAGAGCATTGTTTCGCCGGTGATCTCCGGCACGATCTACGAATTGCTGTCGGCGCCGGTGTCGTTCTTCGAGGTCGCTTGTGGCTATGTCGGCGCGGCGGCGACCAAGTCGATCATCCTCGGGCTGATTATTCTGGCGACGTCCTGGCTGTTCGTGCCAATCCAGATCGCGCATCCGGTCTGGATGCTGGTTTTTCTGGTATTGACCGCGGTCACCTTCAGCCTGTTCGGCTTCATCATCGGCATCTGGGCCGATGGCTTCGAGCAGTTGCAGATCATTCCGCTGCTGATCATCACGCCGTTGACGTTCTTGGGCGGCACCTTTTATTCAACGCATGTGCTGCCGCCGCTGTGGCAAAAGATCACCCTGTTCAATCCGGTGGTCTATCTGATCAGCGGCTTCCGCTGGAGCTTCTTTGAGATTTCCGACGTCAGCCCGCTCGTCAGCCTCGGCGTGACGCTCCTGTTCCTCGGCATCTGTCTCGCCGTCATCTGGTGGATTTTCCGGACCGGCTACCGGCTCAAGAAGTGATCGCGGCTCGGGGGCCGCAACCCCGACCGCAGTCGGCTATTCCCGTGCCACCGACAATCCAAAAAATCGCGTGGAGGCTTCCACCGCCCCCTGCTTGAATGTTAGCGTCAGGGGCGACCCCAGGTCAGGGACAATAAAACAAAGACCGCCAAGGAGGATAACAATGCGAAAATACCCGACACTATTGCGCCGGGCGGCGCAGGCATTTCTGCCGGCCGCCGCCATGCTGCTGGCGCTCACCGCGACCGGCTCGGCAGCCGGCTACCCCGACCGCGCGATCAAGTTGATCGTGCCGTGGGCGGCGGGCGGCGATACGGACGTCATCTTCCGTCCGCTGGTGCCGCTGTTGCAGAAATATCTCGGCCAGCCGGTCGTCATCGCCAATGTCGGCGGCGCCTCCGGCACTGTGGGCGAGCGCGAGGCCGCGAGCGCGGCCCCCGACGGCTACACCCTGTTCGGCGCGCACGACTTCATCCATTCGGTCTATTTCGGCGGCATGACCGATTTGAAATACGACAAGGCGTTCGAGCCGGTCTGCCTGATCGCCTCGACTCCCTCGGTCATCACCGTCGGCGCCACGACGCCCTGGAAGACCTTCAAGGAACTGGTGGCGGATGCCAAGAAGCGGCCCGGCCAGATCATCGTCGGCGCCTCGCTTGGCTCGACCAGCCAGTATTCGATCGCGCTCGCCTCCAAGGCAGCGGGCATCACGTTCAAATACGTGCCCTATGACGGCACCGCCAAGCGGATGAATGCGCTGCTCGGCGGCCACATCCAGGTCGCCGATTCCAACCTGACGCAGAAGGGCAAGGTCGATGCCGGCCTGCTGCGCTTCCTCGCCAGCATGTCGGAAAAACGTACCGCCGGGCTCGAAGACGTGCCAACGCTCAAGGAACTCGGCTACGACGTGGACTATTCTGTCAACCGCGGCATCATGGTGCCGAAGGGAACACCGGCCGACGTGATCGCAAAGCTTAACGACGCCTGCGCCAAGGCGGTCAAGGAGCCGGAATACGACAAGTCGCTGCGGCTACAGGGCACCTCGGCGCGTTACTTGGATCCCAAGGGCTATGCCGCCTACCTGAAGAAGACGGACGCCGAAACCAAGGACATCGCCAAAGCCCTTGGGTTACTGAAGCAAGAATAATGTTCAGTCGCGACGGCATATCGGGCCTGGTCTGTCTCGTGATCAGCCTCGGGCTCCTGGTGCTGACATTCGGATTGCCGCCGGCCACGATGGTTCCCATCGGGCCGGCATTCTATCCGCGTGCGGTGCTTTCGCTGCTTATGCTTTTCAGCGCGGTGCTGATCGTGCTCGACCTGCGCGCCATGAAAACCCAGCGCGCCGGCACCGCCCCGGTAGCGGCCGCTTCCGGTTCCGCGCCGAACTACCGGCTGGTTTTGGCGACCTTCATTGAGTTCGGCCTTTACATCGCGGTGTTGCCGCCGCTCGGCTTCCGCATCTCGACCTTCCTGTTCGTCATGGCCTTACAGGTGACGCTGGAATGGCCGCGCAGCGCCAAGCACTGGGTGCTCGCGCTCGTCGTGGCGGTCGCAACCAGCGTGGCCTGCCATTTCGTCTTTGAAAATTATCTGTCGGTGCTGTTGCCGCGTGGCACGTGGAGCGAAATGTGAGCCACTACGAACTGCTCTTCGTCCACATCGGCACGGTACTCCATTTCGAGTACCTGATTCCGCTTCTGGTTGGCACCATCGCGGGTGTGATCGGCGGCGCCCTGCCCGGCGTCACCATCACCATGACAGTGATCGTGGTGCTGCCCTTCACCTTCGGTCTCGACCCGCTGCAAGGGCTCGCCGCCATGATCGGCGTCTATGTCGGCGGCTCGGCTGGCGGTTCGATCACCGCCAGTCTGATCGGCATCCCCGGCACGCCTTCGGCGGTGGCGACCACGTTCGACGGCTTCCCCATGACCAAGAACGGGGAAGCCGGCCGCTCGGTCTGGGTCGGCGTCTGGTCGGCCTTCATCGGCGGCGCGCTCGGCGGACTTTTCCTGATCGAGCTCACCGGTCCCTTCGCCGCGCTCGCGCTCAAGTTCGGTCCCTGGGAATTCTTCGCGCTGTTTGTGTTCGCCCTGTCGATGGTGGCGGGGCTGGTCGGCCGCTCGGTAACCAAAGGCCTGCTGTCGGGCGCCATCGGACTGGTGATCACCATCATCGGCCCCGACCCGATCATGGGCGTGCAACGCTTCACCCTCGGCATCCATCAACTCGAAGGCGGTTTCCCCTTCCTGCCGGTGTTGATCGGCATTTTCGCTTTCGCGCAATTGATGCCTGACGTCGAGCAGATCCAGTGGGGAGCGCAGAGCAAAACGCGGGCCCCGACCAGCATCAGCCTGAAGGTTTCGCACCGGGCGGTGCTGTGGGACATCTTCTGCCGACCGTTCATGCTGCTTTGGGTGACATTCATCGGTATCGTCATTGGCGTTCTGCCGGCGATCGGCGGCAGCGCCGCCAATATCATGGCCTATGACCAGGCCAAGAAATTTTCCAAGCGGCCGGAAAAATTCGGCACCGGCATCCCCGAAGGCATTGTCGCGTCGGAAGCCTCCAACAGCGCCAACGTCGCGGGCTCGCTGATGATGATCATGGCCTTCGGCATCCCCGGCGACGCCGTCACCGCGGTGATGATGGGCGCGCTGACCATTCACGGCATCCAGCCTGGCCCGCTGTTCATCACCCAGCATCCGAAGATTGCCTACGGGATCTATGCCGCCTATCTGGTCGCCCTGCCGTTGATGGTAGCCGTGATCTGGATCGGATCGCGCGCCTGGATGCGCGTCATCATGATGCCGAAGTCGATGCTGATCCCGATCGTGCTGGTGCTATGCGTGATCGGCGCCTACGCGCTGAGCAACAGCATGAACGACGTCTATGTGCTCGCGCTTTTCTGTGTCATCGGCTACGCCATGGTGAAAGCACGCATCCCGCTGGCGCCCCTCATCCTCGGCGTAGTGCTCGGTGACCAGATCGAAGCCAACCTGATCCAGGCGGTCTCGACTGACGCCAACCCGTGGCTGTTCCTCACGCGTCCGATTTCCGGCGGGCTGCTCGCGGCCTCGCTGGCCTCGGTGGCGCTTGCGGTCTGGCAGCACAACCGCGAGACCCAGCGTCTCGCCGCGGCGGACGAGGAAGAAGACACTGACTTCTAGGAGGAAAGCGCGTGCAGGATGCGCGCCCAGGAGCGGATGCCCTTGTGGTAGCACGTCAGGTCGAATTTCTCGTTCGGCGAATGCACCCGGTCGTCGTCGAGCGCGAAGCCGACCAGCAGCGAGTCCATCCCAAGCACGCTCTTGAAGTCGGCCACAATCGGAATCGACCCCCCGGCGCCGACCGCCACAGCTTTCTTGCCCCACTCCTCGCCGAGCACCGTGCGCGCCTTGTTGAGCGCCGGATTGTCGAAGGACAATTGCAGCGCAGCGGCGAGGCCGAAATTGCCGAACTCGACCTTGCAGTCGGCCGGCATGCGCGCCTTGACGAAGGCGCGGAAGTTGTCGCGGATTTTTTGCGGGTCCTGATCGCCGACGAGGCGGAACGACACCTTGGCGGAAGCCTCGCCCGGGATGACGGTCTTGGCGCCCTCGCCGGTATAGCCGCCAATGATGCCGTTGATCTCGGCGGTCGGGCGCGTGGTAATCTGCTCGATCAGCATGCGGTCCTTTTCGCCGGCGGAAGTTTTCAGGCCGATCGGGCCTAAGAACTTCTCCGGTGTGAGGCCGAGGCCTTTGAGGTCGGCTTTAATGTCGTCGGGCAATTCGCTGACGCCATCGTAGAAGCCAGGGATGGTGACGCGGCCGTTATCGTCCCACATCGCACCCAGAATTTTCGCCAATAAGCGGATCGGGTTCTGCGCCGCGCCGCCAAAGACGCCGGAATGTAGGTCGCGGTCGGCGCAGGTAATTTTCACGTCCTCATAAACCAGCCCGCGCAGCGAGGTGGTCACCGCCGGCGTCTGGGCGTCCCACATCGCGGTATCGCAGACGAGCGCCAGGTCGAGTTTGAACTCCTCGGCATTGTCTCGCACGAAAGCAAACAGGCTTTTGGAGCCGCATTCCTCCTCACCCTCGATCATGGTGGTGACGTTGAGCGGCAGCTTGCCGGTAACTGCCTTGAAGGCGCGGCAGGCCTCGATAAAGGTCATGGCCTGGCCTTTGTCGTCGCAGGCGCCGCGCGCGACGATGATCTTGCGCCCGCCCGGCAAGGTCTCGATGCGGGGTTCGAACGGCGGCGTCTTCCACAGATTGAGCGGATCGACCGGCTGCACGTCGTAATGGCCGTAAAACAGCACCCGCGGGCCGGCTACGCCGCTCGATCTACCGACCACTACCGGATGGCCTTCCGTCGGGCGCACTTTGGTGTCGAAGCCGATGGAGGTCAGATCTGCGGCGACATGCTCGGCGGCGGCGCGGCACTGGTCCTTATAGGCGGGATCGGTCGATACCGACTGGATGCGGAGCAGCGAGAAAAGCCGCTCGACGCTTTTATCGATATCCTGATCGATGCGGGCCAGTACCGCGTCGAGATCGCTCATTGGGGCTGCTCCTGTCGTGAGCCGCCACGCTAGCAATGCCGGGACCATGTGAAAAGCTTTGGCCCGGAACGATCCGCCCGTTTGGAACCGGATGGGGCGGTTTGGCGCTAATGCAGGGTCGGCTTTTCCGACAGCAGACCGGCCGGTGGACGACGGGGGCTCCCCGGCCGCACGACGGGGGCTCCCCGGCCGCGTTGCAAGGCCGCCCCGATGCGGCGATAAAGCATGCGCGGGACGATATTGGCGGGCAACGCGGCCATATATCCGTCGCGACGGGCGGCTTTGCGAACAAAAGATGTGACCGCCGGCACCACCATCAGCGAGGGCACGCCGCTGCCGCGGCCCGGCGCATCAGCCGCCGGCTGCGCTGCGTCGCCGGACGCATCATCGTCGCGCAACGCGCCCAACCGAAAAGAATACTGAGCATAGTTGTACTTAATTCGTTAGCCGTCCCGTTACGGCTACAATGAAATGTGTGCAATCGGCCATCCACTCCGTCTTGTACGGATGGCATGGGGTCGTGTGATTATTGTGATGCACGTCACAGCCGCTGCATTCACTGTCACCTAGTATTCTTACACCGGCGGGCCTCGCCGCAAGAATTCGAAATACGGCCGTGCTTCTTGCTTGTCATCGCGGCCAACGACGTTCAATATATTTACCAACCCGCCGTCAGCGCGGGGCCGAGAGGGGATCATGGACGAATTGATCGCGCGTCTCGTCGCCAACGTCGGCGTCGATCGATCTGCTGCGGAAAAATCCGTCGGCATCATTCTCGACTTCCTGCAAAAGGAAGGCCCGCCCGATAAAGTCCAGGAGTTAGTCAAAAAACTTCCGGGCGCGGAGGCGCTGCTGGCGGCCCAAGCGGGCGATAGCGGGGGCATGTTCGCCATGGGCGGCCTGATGGGCGCCGGCAGCAGAATGATGGCGGCTGGGCTCAGCATGGGTCAGGTCCAGGGGGTGACCAAGGAAACCATCGCCTTTGCGCGCGAGAAGGCTGGCGAAGACACGATCGGCGAGATCGTTGGCGCCGTTCCCGGTTTAAGCCAGTTCATTTAACCGGTCCGCTTCGGACCGAACGCCACATAGAAGAAAGTCGAGGAGACCGGTATGTCCTATCCCATCACCGATATCGGAGGGATCGACGGCGAAGCCGCCAAAGCTCTCAAGTCGGTTGGGATCCGGTCGACCAATACGCTGCTCGAAGCTGCGCGCACGGTGAAGGGCCGCAGAGACCTCGCCGAAAAGACATGTTTCGACGAAAAGCAATGGCTGTGCTGGGCCAATCACGCCGACCGCATGCGCGTCAAAGGCATCAGCAAGGAGTATTCCGAGCTGCTGCACCATGCAGGAGTCGATACCGTGAAGGAACTCAAGTACCGCAACCCGGCCAATCTCGCCAAAGCGATGGCGGAGGCCAATAAGCGGCGCAAGCTGGTGCGTTTTCTTCCCTCCGAGAAAGTCGTCGAGCGCTGGATCGAGCACGCCAAGAAGCTACCAATCAAGATTTCCTACTGAAGCAAGCTTCCGACGGCGCATTCGGCTGTGCTTGACAGCCTGCCGGCTTCCAGCGCAAAGCCCACCGTCATGGGCCACCCGCAACCCGTCGCCGATACGGCTAAAGCCGCGCCAAGACGTGCGGAACTTGCCGCGCTTTTGAAGCTCGGACGGCCGCTGGTCATGGGCATTCTGAATGTCACGCCGGATTCATTCTCGGACGGCGGCGATTTTCTCGACCCAGCCAAAGCCATTGCCCATGCCGCCGAAATGGCCGGACAAAATTCCGAATTTGGCGCCGATATTCTCGACATCGGCGCGGAATCGACCAGGCCCTATGGTGGCGCCAAGCCGGTTTCCGCCGAAGATGAACTGGCGCGGCTCAAGCCGGTGCTGCCGGCGGTCGCCAGGCTCGGCATTCCGGTGTCCATCGACACCATCAAGGCCAAGGTCGCGGCCTGGGCGTTTGAAAACGGCGCATCGATCGTCAACGACGTCTGGGGCTTGCAACGCGACCCCGATATGGCGAAGCTGGTCGCCGAGCGCGGCGTGCCGGTTATCGTCATGCACAATCGCGACAGCGCCGACGAGCGCATCGATATTGTCGCCGACATGATCGCCTTCTTCGAACGTAGTCTGGAGATCGCCGCCCGCGCCGGCATTGCGCGCGAGAATATCGTGCTCGATCCCGGGATCGGCTTCGGCAAAACGCCGGAGCAGAGCATCATCGCGCTGGCGCGACTGGCTGAGTTCAAGCGCTTCAGGCTTCCTCTATTGGTCGGGGCATCGCGCAAGCGTTTCATCAATTCGGTGGTCCCCTCGCAGCCCGGCGAACGCCTCGGCGGCTCCATCGCCAGCCATCTTTACGCGATCGCGCAGGGCGCAATAATCGTGCGCGTGCATGACGTGGCCGAGACGGTGCAGGCGCTGCGAGTAAACTCCGCCATCGAGGCCGCGAAATGAACGACCGTATTTTTATCAACGGCCTGTCGTTGCACGCCTATCACGGCGTAATGGCGCACGAAGCCAAGGTCGGCCAGACCTTTACCATCGATCTCGATCTCGAGATCGATCTCTCCGAGGCCGCGCGCTCCGACAAGGTGAGAGACACGGTCTCCTATGACCAGGTCGCCGACTGTGCAAGCACCGCATTTACCGGCCAGCGCTTCCGCCTGATCGAGGCCGCCGCCGGGCGCGTCGCCGACGCGATTCTCGGTGCCTTCCCGCGTGTGCGCGTGGTCGCCGTGACGATCCACAAACCGCATGCGCCAATCGCGGCCACGTTCAGCGATGTCGGCGTAACGCTGGTGCGCAGCCGGCAAAAATCGAAATCATGACGGAAGCCTACCTGGCGCAAGCCTACTTGGCATTGGGTGGCAATGTCGGCAATAGCCGGGCCATTCTAGATCGGGCGGTGTCGCTACTGTGCGACGACGCCGACATTAAACTCACCGCGCGCTCCTCGGACTATTTCACCCCGCCCTGGGGCTTCAAATACCAGCCGCCTTTTATCAACCTGTGTATCGGGGTCGAAACGCGGCTTTCGCCGCGCGACCTTTTGGCGCGCGCGCAGGAGGCCGAACTAAAGCTCGGCCGCGACCGCGCGCACGAAAAGCGCTGGGGGCCGCGCACCGCCGACATCGACATCATCGCCTACGACGATCTGGCGATGGACCAGCCTGGCTTGATCCTGCCGCATCCGCGCCTGTTCGAGCGCGCCTTCGTGCTCAAGCCGCTGATCGAGATCGCCGGCGACCGCACGATCGCCGGTCGGTCCTTGCAGGAAGCGCTGGATAAGGCCGATGCCACCGGTATCGAAAAGCTGCCGCCACTGCGCTGACGGGCATGCAAATTGCTTTATCCCAATAGCGAGCTAGCGCCTTCTATGGCAGTTTGCGACCATGAGTGACTCCCTTCCCCTTGCCGCCGAATTCCCCGCCACCGACGTCGCGGAATGGCGCAAACTTGTCGACCAGGCGCTGAAAGGCGTTTCTTTCGAAAAGCGGCTGGTCAGCCAGACCTATGACGGGTTGCGGGTCGAGCCGCTTTACTCGCGCGCCGTCGGTATCCAGCTGGTCGCCGGCCGCGCAGCGGGCGCGGCCTGGACGATCATGCAGCGGGTCGATCACCCCGACCCGGTGGCGGCCAATAAGCAGGCACTGGAGGATCTGGAAAACGGCGCGACCGGGCTGACGCTGGTCTTTGCCGGTTCGATCAAAGCCAACGGCTACGGTCTCGCGGCCACGCCTGAAACCATCGCGCGCGCGCTTGATGGCGTCGATCTCGATGCCGGCATTACCATCGATTTCAATCTGAGCGCGGCGACGCGCAACGCCGTGCAGATGGTGGTTGCGCTGGTAAAGGAGCGCAAGCTGTCGCCGGCCAGTGTCGATCTGCGCACCAGCCTCAATCCGATCGGCGGCTTTGCCGCCGCCGGCTCGAGCGCCCTGCCCTGGAGCGAATTGTCGAAGACCTTGGCAAGCGCGATCCGCGGTCTCGCCGACCAAGGCTATCGCGGGCCGTTCGCGGTCGCCGACGGACGCATCATCCACAATGCCGGCGGCTCGGAAGCGCAGGAATTGGCCTTCGCGCTGTCGAGCGCGGTCGATTGCCTGCGCGCGCTTGAGGTTGGCGGTATTCCGCTCGATGCCGCACGCAGCATGATCTATTTCCGCATGTCGGCCGATGCCGACGAGTTTCTCACCATTGCGAAATTCCGCGCCATCCGCAAATTGTGGGCGCGCGTCGAAGCTGCCTGCGGGCTCACGCCGAAGCCAACCACGGTCGCCGCCGAAACGGCCTGGCGCATGATGACGCGGCGCGATCCATACGTGAACATGCTGCGCACGACGATCGCGATCACCGCCGCCGGGCTTGGCAGCGCCGACAATATTCTCGCGCTGCCACACACGGCGGCGCTTGGCCTGCCCGATGCGCTGGCGCGCCGGATTGCGCGCAACACGCAGCTCGTGTTGCTGGAAGAATCCAATCTCGCCAAGGTCGCCGATCCCGCCGCCGGTTCCGGGGCGATCGAAAATTTGACCGGGCAGTTGTGCACCACCGCATGGGCGCTGTTTCAGAAGATGGATGAAGCCGGCGGCGCCTGGGCCTCGCTCGAACAGGGCCTGATCCAGCGCGAGGTCGCGGCCGTGCGCGTAGCGCGCGAGAAGGCCGTGGCGCGCCGGAAGGATGCGCTCACCGGCGCGACCGATTACCCGAATTTGCACGAGCGGGCGGCGAAAGTACTCGACGTGGCTCCGCTGCCAAAGGCGAAGGAAAGCCCGACCACTATCGAACCGCTGCCAAGCATTCGGCTGGCTGCTCCGTTCGAAGCCTTGCGCGACAAATCCGATGCCATGGCCCAAAAGACCGGCGCGCGGCCGAATGTGTTTCTGGCGACGCTCGGCAGATTGTCGGACTTTTCCGCGCGCGCCATGTACGCGAAGAATTTCTACGAAACCGGCGGCATCGAGGCGATCACCGGCGACGGCTACAAATATGCGGCCGAGATGATCGCGGCGTTCAAGAAGTCCGGTGCGAAGCTCGCCTGCCTGTGCGGCTCGGACACCATTTATGCCGAGCAGGCGACTGAGGCCGCCAAAGCAATTACCGATGCTGGCGCGGTCGTTCATTTTGCAGGCCGGCCAGGCGAACTGGAAGCCGCGCTGAAAGCGGCCGGCGTGAAAGCCTTTATATTCGTGGGCTGCGACGTGCTTTCGACCTTGCAGGCCACATATGATAGTCTGGGCTCACCATGAGTCAGATTCCGAATTTCGCCACCGTTGCTTTCGCCGACACGCTGGTGTCCGCCGACATGACTGCGGCCGCACTCTGGATGACCCCGGAAGCGATCCCGGTGAAGCCGGTTTATAGTGAGGACGACCTCAAGGGCATCGACTTTCTCGACACCTATCCCGGCAAGGCGCCGTTTTTGCGCGGACCTTATCCGGCGATGTACGTGGCGCAGCCCTGGACCATCCGGCAATATGCCGGCTTCTCCACGGCGGAAGACAGCAATGCCTTCTACCGCCGCAACCTCGCCGCCGGCCAGAAGGGCCTGTCGATCGCGTTCGATCTCGCCACCCATCGCGGCTATGACTCGGACCATCCGCGCGTAGCGGGCGATGTCGGCATGGCCGGCGTGGCAATCGATTCCATCTACGACATGCGCACGTTGTTCAACGGCATCCCGCTCGACAAAATGAGCGTGTCGATGACCATGAACGGCGCGGTGCTGCCGGTGCTGGCGCTCTATATCGTCGCCGGCGAGGAACAGGGCGTGCCGCACGCCAAGCTGTCCGGCACGATCCAGAACGACATCCTCAAAGAATTCATGGTGCGTAATACTTACATCTACCCGCCCGGGCCGTCGTTGCGCATTATCTCCGACATCTTCGCCTATACGTCGGCCGAAATGCCGAAATTCAATTCGATTTCGGTCTCCGGCTATCACATGCAGGAAGCCGGCGCGACGCAGGATCTTGAATTGGCCTATACGCTGGCCGACGGCCTCGAATATGTGCGCGCCGGCATCAAAGCCGGGCTCACCATCGATCAGTTTGCGCCGCGCGTGTCGTTCTTCTGGGCGATCGGCATGAATTACTTCATGGAGATCGCCAAACTGCGCGCGGCGCGCATGATCTGGGCGAAGCTTATGAAGCCATTCAACCCGGAAGACGCGCGCGCGCTGTCGCTGCGCACGCATTGCCAGACTTCGGGCTGGTCGCTCGCCGCGCAAGACGTGTTCAATAACGTACCGCGCACCATGATCGAGGCGATGGCGGCGACCCAAGGCCAGACCCAGTCGCTGCACACCAATGCGCTCGACGAAGCCTTGGCGCTGCCGACCGATTTTTCGGCGCGCATCGCGCGCAACACGCAAATTGTATTGCAGCAGGAAGCCGGCGCTACCCGTATCGTCGATCCCTGGGGTGGCTCGTATTACGTCGAGAAGTTGACCTACGATCTCGCCGTCAAGGCCTGGGCGCACATCGAAGAAGTTGAAGCGCTCGGCGGCATGACCAAGGCGATCGAAGCCGGCATTCCGAAGCTGCGCATCGAGGAAGCTTCCGCCAAGACGCAGGCACGCATCGATGCCGGCGTGCAGTCCGTCATCGGCGTCAATAAATACCAGCCGGCCGACGAAGCGCCGATCGACGTGTTGAAGATCGACAACACCGCCGTGCGCAAGATGCAGCTTGAGAAGCTCGCGCGATTGAAAACCGAGCGCGATCCAGCGGCGTTGCAAGAGGCGCTCGACGCGCTCACCCGCGCGGCAAAAGGCAACGGTAATCTGCTGGAGCTCGCGGTCGAGGCGGCGCGCGCCAAAGCGACCGTCGGCGAAATCTCCATGGCGCTCGAAAAAGTTTACGGCCGGCACGTGGCCTCGATCAAAGTCATCACCGGCGTCTACAAGCGGGAGGTCGGCAAAGGAGGTAAAATGACCGGCGCGGTCGAACAAGTGCGCAACGCGGTCGAAGCCTTCGAGGCGGCGGAAGGACGCCGGCCACGCCTGCTGGTCGCCAAGATCGGCCAGGATGGTCACGACCGCGGACAGAAAGTGATCGCTTCCGCGTTTGCCGACCTCGGCTTCGACGTCGATATCGGACCGCTGTTTGCGACGCCCGACGAGGCCGCGCGCCAGGCCGTTGAAAATGACGTGCATATTCTCGGCGTCTCCTCGTTGGCCGCCGCGCACCTGACATTGGTGCCGGAATTAAAGAAGGCGCTGGCTGCCCAAGGCCGCGACGACATCATGATCGTGGTGGGGGGCGTGGTCCCGCCGCAGGATTACGACGCGCTGATGAAAGCGGGCTGCGAGGCGATTTTCCCGCCCGGCACGGTGATCGCGGAAGCCGCGCTTAAGCTGCTCAAGACGCTGCATCATCGCCTCGGTCACGACCAAGAGGCGGCGGAGTGAGGCCGCTACCTGCCGCGGGCTCGCGCGCATGAGCAACAAACCCCTTTCCGATCTCGCCGCCGGCATCCGCGAGGACGACCGCGCCACGCTCGCGCGCGCGATTACGTTGATCGAGAGCAAGCGCGCCGACCACCGCAAGACCGCGCATCTGCTGGTACAGGAGTTGCTGCCGCTCACCGGCAAGGCTGTACGCCTCGGCATCACCGGCGCGCCGGGGGCCGGAAAATCCACCACCATCGACGCGCTCGGCTCGATGCTGACCGCGCAGGGGCACAAGGTGGCGGTGCTGGCAGTCGATCCGTCCTCGACGCGCACCGGCGGCTCGATCCTCGGCGATAAGACGCGCATGGCGCGGCTGGCGATCGACGATAAAGCCTTCATCCGGCCCTCGCCCTCCTCCGGCACGCTCGGCGGCGTCGCCGCCAAAACGCGTGAGACCATGTTGCTGTGCGAAGCGGCCGGATACGATGTGCTGATCGTGGAGACCGTCGGCGTCGGACAATCGGAAACCACGGTCGCCGACATGACCGATTTCTTTCTGGTGCTGATGGTCGCCGGCGCCGGCGACGAATTGCAGGGCATCAAGAAGGGCATCGTCGAATTGGCCGACATGATCGCGGTCAACAAGGCCGACGGTGACAACATCGCGCGCGCCAAGGCCGCGGCCGGCGAATATAAATCCGCGCTGCATATTTTGGCGCCGCGCACGCCGACTTGGATGCCGCCGGTGATGACCTTTTCGGCGCTCACCGGCGACGGCATCGACGCGTTGTGGAAGCAGGTCACGTCGCACAAGGAGAAGATGACGGCTTCGGGCGAACTCGCCGAGACGCGGCGCGCGCAGCAGGTCAAATGGATGTGGAGCATGCTGGAGGAGCGGCTGACCGCGCGGCTGCGCGGCGACGCTTCCGTGCGCGCCAAGGTGAAGCAAGCGGAAGCCGCCGTCGCTGCCGGAAAGCTTGCGCCGACTTTGGCGGTGGAAGAGATCGCGCGACTTCTTGGCGTCTAACCGCGCGGATCCGAACGATTTAATTTTCAAACAGCCCGGCCTTCTTATCCCTCCCCGCCTTCGGGGAGGGATTAAGAAAAAGAGCGGGCGTTATCGCCCCTGTTCTTTGTTGAGGCCCGGGCCAGGCCTGTCTTCCCGTCTCTTCATTCTCCCCTCGCAAACGAGGGGGCGGCGCGCCAAGCGGCGCAACCTTCGTTCTTTGGCGCACCTTCTTTGCAGAAGGTGCGGCGCCTCTCGGCGCGCCACCCAGACAGCTTTTCCGCCGTCCGGGGTTATTTTCGGTGTCTTCCAGCGGACGGGCCGCGCTTCCAGCAAAGGGTTTCCCCCACGCTGTCAGCCAGCTCCTGGCAGCAGGTCCTAGTGCCTGCGAGCGGAGCCCCGTCACCGCCCGGGGGCTAGGGTGAGCGTTCATCCCCTGCCCGCGGGCACCGCATCCCGCTCCACTGTCATGACGCCTCATGAAGCGCCCTCGTTTGAGCGGGACAGGAGGGAATATAGTCCAATGACGAAAGCCGGTCAATAGTCCTAGGATTTTTTTATTGGGTTTCGCCGCGACGGCCGTTCCAGGCGAAAGCCAAGGGCTAACAGAAGGTTAACCATGTATAAACGCCTGGCGGCTAGCGTCGGCGACCTCGCTGGGATTCTCCATCATGCGGAATGGCCTGTTCACCTCCGCGCTTGGCTACGGCTGGTTTGCCGCGTTGCTGGGCGGCTTCATCACGTTCGCCACAAGCTTTAGCGCGCTCATCCTTTTTTCGTTCGATCCGGCAAAAGCAATCGTTCCAACTGCGCCCGACAAAATAATCGTGGCCGGTCTGGCCACCGCCGCGGCCATACTCGCTCTGGTCGTGACCGGCATCGTCAATAACGTCTGCACACGCCGCTTGAGCCGGACGAACGGACAAATGCGGCGCGCCCTCGACAGCATGCCGCAGGGCCTGAGCATGTTCGACCAGACGGAGCGGCTGCTGATCTGCAATATGCAATACCGCACCCTGTATCGGCTCGCGCCGGACGATGTGAAAGTCGGAGCGACGCTTTCGGAAGTTCTCGAAAAGCGCGTCGTCAAAGGTTCGTTTTCCGCCGATCCGCGACAGTATCGCGACAAATTTCTGGCGGCGTACCGCGAGGGCCGCACCACGGTCGCCGAGGTCAAGGCCGCCGGCGACCGCCTCTACCTCATCACCAACCATCCGATCGATGGCGGTGGCTGGATCACGACGCATGAGGACATCACTGAGCGCCGCAAGACCGAGCAACAGCGCATCGCCACGGAGCAGCATGAAGAACGCCGGGCAGCGACCGAAAGCGCGATCGCCGAATTCCGCGCTGGTGCTGAAAACCTGCTCAAGACCGTGATCGACAGCGCCGGGCAAATGCACGCGGCCGCGGCCACCCTGCTCCAGGTCTCCGGCCGCACGACCCAACGCGCGGAGAGCGCGTTGCTTGCAACGAACGAGGTGGTCGGCAACGTTCAGACGGTGGCGAAGGCGGCCGAGGAATTGTCCAACTCGGCTTCCGAAGTCGACCAACGGCTTATCAGGGCGACGCAGATCGTTCGCCTCGCGCTCGACGAAGCCAATGTGACGAACGACGATATTAATCGGCTGGCGAAAGCTGCGGACAAGATCGGCGACGTCGTCAAACTGATCCGCAGCATCGCCGGACAAACCAATCTACTCGCTCTCAACGCGACCATAGAGGCGGCTCGCTCCGGCGCAGCCGGCCGTGGCTTCGCGGTGGTCGCTTCCGAGGTCAAGGCGCTTGCGATCCAGACCGCGACAGCGACCGAGGACATTTCCGCGCAAATCCTGGAAATCCAGAAATCGACACGAGATTCGGTCGAAGCCATCGGCCGGATCGCCAACCGTATCGAAGAAATCAACAATTACACGTCTTCGATTTCAACGTCGGTTCAGGAGCAGGCCGGGGCGACGGGATCGATTTCGCAAAACATTTTCAGCACAGCGGAGGGATCGAAAATAATCGGTTCCGTGCTCAGCGAAGTGGTCCATGCCGCCAGCGACACTCAGCACTCGGCACAAACGGTGCTTTCGGCGAGCGAAACCGTCGAGCAGACGAGCGCCCATTTGCGAGCCGAAGTCGAACGCTTCCTGACTAAAGTGGCGATGTAAGGCTTTCGCTTGCCTACTTCCGCAACGCGCTCTCCAGCGTGCGCGGCCGCCTGCCGCCGATCACCTGCGCCTCGCAATTCTCACCGGCATCGCAACTGACGATGCAATCGGTGCCCGGGCCGCCATGACAATCGGTGCCGCAGCCGTATCGCTCCTTGCCCTGCGAAAAGCGGCCACCGACTTTGGCGCAGGCGCCCTTGAGTTCATCGGCGCTGTGCTTGTGCATCGACAGCGTCCCGGCGGACGCGGGCGCGTTAATGCCTAGGATAGCGGCGAAGATGAGCGGAAACGTTATTTGTGATATTCGCATGGCTGCCTCCCAACGAAACGCGGAGAATGAGCCCCCGGCCGATCATAGCGGACGCCGTGCCAGAATATAAGCGTCTTTCCTGCGACCGATTGGCTGTCGTCCGACACGCGTTTCGCGATTTTGCGTGCGGACGACAGCCGTGACACATTCCTTTCATGACGACCCTGCTCATCACCGGCTTCGGGCCCTTTCCCGGCGCGCCGTATAATCCGACCGTAAAGCTCGTGCGCGCCTTGACGCGCGTGCGGCGGCCTGCATTTTCCGATGTGAAAATGGTCGAGCACGTATTCGAGACGAGCTACGCGGCGGTCGACCGCGAATTGCCGCAACTGATCGCGACGCACAAACCGGACGCGCTGCTGATGTTCGGGCTACACGGCCGCGCCAAGACCATTCGCATCGAAACGCGCGCGCGCAATGCCCTCGCTCTGTTGCCGGATGTGAGCGGCAATATTTTGCGGCGGAGCGTGATCGACTGCGAAGCGCCCTTCTCGCACGCGATGCCGATGCCGGCGTGGCGGTTGCTTGCGGCGGCGCGCAGCGCGCATGTGCCGGCGGTGCTGTCGCGCGACGCCGGGCGCTATCTGTGCAATTATCTTTGCTGGCGCGCGCGTGAGGCGGTGAATGGCGGCGGGCCGAAGCTGGCGGCTTTCGTGCATGTACCGCCGGTGCGGCGGTTTGCGCGGCCTATCAAACGTTCCGTTCGTCTCCGCGAAAGCGGGGACCCATGGGTCAAAGAACTGGATTCCCACTTATTTCGTAAAGACGGCGCTTCGCGCCTGATGCGTGGGAACGAGCGGACGGCAAAGCATGACTTCACTGCCGCCGACCTGTTGCGCGCAGGCCAAAACATTCTGGCTACAATGATTTCCGTCGTTAACCGGACTTAGACCACTACGCCGCATGATGGCGGCATGACGATCAGCCGCCGCCAACTGCTCGCCGGTTCCACCGCCAGCGCCGCCGTCTACGCGATGCCGCTGCGCGCGCAGGCACAGGAGCGCGGCATCGACGCTTATGAGTTCGGCGTGCGCGCCAACACCGAGGCCGACCAATCGCAAGTCCTGCAACGCGCCATCGACGAGGCGGTGCGCCGCGACCGGCCGCTATTTCTGTCGCCCGGCGTCTATCGCGCGCACGATCTGGTGTTACCGGGCGGCAGCCGTTTGATCGGCGCGGCCGGGCCGACCCGCATCGTCTTCAGCGGCGGACGTGCGCTCATCAGCGCCAGGACCGACGGCCCGGTTTCGCTCTCGGGTCTCACGCTCAATGCCGGCAACCTGCCGCTTTCAGCCGACGGCCTCGTCGATTTCAACGACGTGAAGGGTTTGCGCATTTTCAACTGTTTCGTCAACGGCGCCAATGGCAACGCCATCTCGCTGAATCGTTGCGAAGGCGATGTGCAGGGCTGTCACATCACCGATGCCGCCGACAACGCGCTGTTCTGCCTCGACAGCAAGCTCGCGATCCGCGGCAACATCATCGCCAAATCCGGCAATGGCGGCATCCGCGTCTGGCGCTCCAGCAAGCAGGATGACGGCAGCACGGTCGAAGGCAATATGATTGAGGACACGCAAGCGCGCGCCGGCGGCGACGGGCAGAACGGCAACGCCATCAACATCTATCGCGCGGCGCATGTAACCGTGCGTAACAACGTCATCCGCCGCGCCGCCTTTTCCGCCATTCGCGGCAACGCCGCCTCGCATATTCAAATGACCGGCAACCAATGTTTCGCGCTTGAGGAAGTCGCGATCTATTCCGAGTTCGATTTCGAGGATGCCTTGATCGCCGATAACATCGTCGACACCGCGGCGATGGGTATTGCCGTCACCAACATGGACCAAGGCGGGCACGGCGCGGTGGTGCGCAACAATTTTATCCGCAACGTCGTGAACAAGCGCCCGCAAGGCGGGCCGGATTCGTTCGGCGTCGGCATCGGCGTCGAAGCCGATACCGTGGTGACGCTCAACTCAATCGAAAACGCGCCGACGATGGGAATCTCGATCGGCTACGGCAAATATCTGCGCAACGTCACCGCGAGCGGAAATCTGGTGCGCAAGACCGGCATCGGCATCGGTGTGTCGGTGGTCGAGGGTGCCGGCGCGGCGGCGATTACCGACAACATCATCAAGGACGCTTCGCAAGGCGCCATTGTCGGCATGGCCTGGGACAAGGCGGCGACCGGGGATCTCACGCAAGGCGGGGCGGAGAAGTTTCCTCAGTTGCGACTGAGCGGGAATAAGGTGAGCTGACGGCAGGTTACGGCGTATTCATTCGTGGACGAGAGCCTTGCCACGAATGCGCCGCGAACCCATCTTAGCCTTCGTGTTCATGCCCCGCCCTAAACGCCGAACCCTCATCATGCTGCTCATCTTTGCGATCTTTCTCGCTCCCATTCTCGCGCGCGCGGCGCTTTATGCCGCCGGCTCCGATCCGCGCTCCTGGCGCGACGCCGACTGGTCCTCGACCGGCGCGCTGCCGCCGGCCAAGGATTTCGAGCCGGCGCGGCTGGTCGTCTTCACCGGCACCACCGGCGCCTGGAAGGGCATTTTCTCGGTGCATAGCTGGATCGTCTACAAGCAAGCCGGCGCCAAGGACTGGACGCGCTACGACGTGGTCGGCTGGGGCGCGCCGGTGCGCACCAATGGCTGGCCGGCGGACGGGCGCTGGTACGGCAACATGCCGGTTGCGATCGCCGATGTGTCGGGCAAGCAAGCCGAGGCGCTGATCCCCAAGGTCGAACAGGCCGTGCGCGACTATACGTACAATCGCGCCGGCGACTACCGCATCTGGCCGGGGCCGAATTCGAACAGCTTCACCGCCGCCGTGCTGCGCGCCGTGCCGGAGCTTAAGGTTGCGCTGCCGGCCAACGCGATCGGGCGCGATTACCGGCGCGGCTTTTACGCCGGGCGCACCGACAGCGGCACCGGCGTCGAGGTGAACATGAACGGCCTGTTCGACGTCAAGCTTGGCTGGGTCGAGGGCGTCGAGGTTAACTTGCTCGGGCTGGTGGCGGGGCTAGACTTGCGCCATCCGGCAGTGAAATTACCCGGCTTCGGCCGCATCGGCATCGAACCGCCGGTCGCGACCGCGCAGGCGCACTGACGCACGCTTAAGGAGTGTCACGCCGAATTGTTCGGATGTGACCGACACCGGGGTGTCGGCGGGACGCGGCGCATGGCAGGTTACCGGCGTTAAATCGAGGACCGTTTCTCCCATGCGCGACATGCTGCCGCTGCTCGACAAGATACCGTTTCCAGCCATTACCCGCGCCAAGCTCGACACCTTGCAGATCAATGTCGGCTATCGCTGCAACCAAACTTGCTTTCACTGCCACGTCAATGCCGGGCCGAACCGCACCGAAGAGATGGCCGCGGATGTGGCGGAGCTGGTGCTCGACTTCATCGCGCGGCGCAGCATCAAGACGCTCGACATTACCGGCGGCGCGCCCGAACTGAACGCGAATTTCCGCCGCATGGTCACCGGCGCGCGCGCCTTGGGCGTCAAGGTGATGGATCGCTGCAACCTCACCATCCTGGAGCAGCCGGGGCAGGAAGATCTGGCGAATTTCTTGGCAGACAATCGCGTCGAAGTGGCCGCCTCGATGCCGTGCTATCTCGAAAGCAATGTCGAGGCGCAGCGCGGCAAGGGCGTGTTCGACGCCTCGATCCGCGGCTTAAAGGCGCTCAACGCGCTCGGCTACGGCCGCGACCCCGAACTGGCGCTGAATCTCGTTTATAATCCGCAAGGGCCGTCGCTGCCGCCGGCGCAGGTCGCGCTCGAGCAAGACTACAAGCACGTGCTAGGCGAGCGCTATGGCATCGTGTTCAACAAACTGTTCGTGCTGGCTAACATGCCGATTCAGCGTTTCGGATCGATGCTGGTGACCAAAGGCGAATTCGACGGCTATCTTGGGCTGTTGCAGGACGCGCATCTCGACGCCAATCTCGACGGCGTGATGTGCCGCAACCTGATTTCGGCCGACTACAAAGGTTACGTGTTCGACTGCGACTTCAATCAGATGCTCGATCTGCCGTTGCCTTATGACGAGCGCGAGCGGGTGCATCTGTCGGAACTGCTTGACGCGGAGCTTGACGGAAATCCGATCCGGGTCGCCGGGCATTGCTACGGCTGCACCGCCGGGCAAGGCTCGAGCTGCGGTGGCGCGCTCAAAGAGGCGGCGGAGTGAGCGCCTTTCCGCAACGCGCGGCGGCGCTGGCCACGGAGGCCGGCCGCATCTGCCCAATCGACTATAATTATGCGCCCAGCGTGTTTGCGCGCGCGGCCGATTTCCAGGCCGAGACGCTTTATGTGGTGGGCGGGCTCTACGGCAATCTGGCCGCGCTCGCCGCGATCAAGACGATGGCGCAGGCCGAGCGCGCGCAGATCGTTTTCAACGGCGATTTCCACTGGTTCGACGCCGAGCCGGACTGGTTCGATGAGATCGATCTCGGTGTCGCGCCCTATCGCGCGTTGCGCGGCAATGTCGAGACCGAGATCGCGCGCGACGGCGATATCGGCGCTGGCTGCGGCTGCGCCTATCCGCCGAGCGTATCGGGCGACGTGGTGCGGCGTTCGAACGACATCATCGCGCAGTTGCAGAAGGCGATGCCGCGGACGGCGCGCGCGCGGCTAGGCGCGTTGCCGATGCATTCGGTCGCGCAAGTCGGTATCCTGCGCGTCGGCATCGTGCATGGCGACGCGGCGGCGCTGGCCGGTTGGCGTTTCGCGCAGGACGAATTGGACAACCCGAAGCGGCTCGGCTGGCTCACCGATATTCATTCCGCCGCGCAGGTCGATGTCTTTGCCTCGACGCATACGTGTCTCGCGGCCTTGCGCGATTTCGGGCTGCGGCATGGCCGGCTGACGATCATCAATAACGGCGCGGCCGGCATGCCGAACTTCACCGGCACGCAAAGCGGCGTCATCACCCGTATCGCCACCACGCCCTCCCCGCACCAGCCGCTCTATGGCCTTGTACGCAGCGGCGTTCATATCGACGCGCTGGCGGTCGAATACGGCCAGGACGCGTTTCTGGCGCGGTTTTTGAGACGGTGGCCGCCGGGCTCGCCGGCTTACGAGTCTTATTACAGCCGGATCGCCGAAGGGCCGGATTATCCGCTCGAACAGGCCAAACCGTGACGCTCTCCATCGTCATGCCGGTGCTCAATGAGGCCGCTGGCATCGAAGCGGCGCTCATGGCCTTGCAGCCCTACCGCGCCCGCGGCGTCGAGCTGATCGTGGCCGATGGCGGCACCGGCGATGCTACAACCGATCTGGCGCGCCCGCTGGCCGATCGGGTCATCAGCGCGCCGCGCGGACGCAGCCTCCAGATGAATGGCGGCGCGGCGACAGCGCGCGGCGATGTACTATTGTTCCTGCATGCCGACACGCAATTGCCGGACCGCGCTGACGAAGCGATCTTTGAAGGGCTCAAGCGGACAGGCGTCGCCTGGGGCCGCTTCGACGTGCGCTTCGATTGCGGCGGCCTGCTCAGCCTGGTCGCGCTTTCGATGAACCTGCGCTCGCGCTTAACCGGCATCGCCACCGGCGACCAGGCCATGTTCATGACGCGCGCGGCCTTCGACCAGGCCGGCGGCTTTCCGGCCATCGCGCTGATGGAAGACGTGGCGCTGTCGGCGCGGCTCAAGTGCATCGGCAGTCCCTTGTGCCTTTCCGCGCGCGTGACCACATCGGGCGCGCGCTGGCGCAAACACGGAGTCCTACGAACAATCCTGCTGATGTGGCGGCTGCGGCTGGCATTTTTTTTCGGCGCCGATCCGCAAAAACTGGCGCGCGCTTACGGCTATGCCGGCTAGCAGCGCCTGGAACCTGGATGATTTCCCACAAAAAAGCATTGCAACCGCGCTGCGCCGGCGTATGACAGTTTTGTGACACTATGCCGCCCCTTTCGCGGCCGGAGACATTTTCAACTTGGGTACCGAACTCATCATTTCGTTTCTCGGCGCGGTCGCCCTGCTGCTGTGGGGCGTGCGCATGGTGCAGACCGGCATCACGCGCGCCTTCGGCGCATCGCTGCGGCAATGGCTTACGCACTATGTGCGCGGCGCGGCGAGCGCGTTTTTCGCCGGCCTCGGCCTCACCGGCATCCTGCAAAGCTCGACCGCGACCGCGCTGCTGCTTGCTTCCTTCACCGCGCGCGGACTGATCGCGCTGTCGATTGCGCTGGTGATGATGCTTGGCGCCAATGTCGGCACCACGCTGGTGGCGCAAGTGCTGTCGCTCAACGTGACATGGCTGTGGACCGGCGTGCTGGCGATCGGCGTCTTCGCCTTCATGGGATCGCAGGCCGACCGCAGCCGCGCCATCGCGCGCATCGCCATCGGCCTCGGGCTGATGCTGCTGTCGCTCAAATTGCTCGGCGAAGCATCCGCGCCGCTGCGACATTCCGCGACGTTCAAGTCGCTGCTCGGCGGCCTTGCCGGCGATCCGATCATGATCTTTCTCATTGGCACGCTGATCACCTGGCTGATGCATTCCAGCCTGTCGATGGTGCTGCTGGTGATGGCTTTCGCTGGCGCGCATGCGATCGCCGAACCGCTGGCGCTCGCCTTGGTGCTCGGCGCCCATGTGGGGGGCGCCATCGCGCCCTTGACTGGCCTCACCGGGGCTGAGCCGGCCGGGCGGCGCGTCGCCGTCGGCAATTTGCTGATGCGCGCCACCGCGGCGCTGCCGTTTCTGTTTCTGGTGCGCCCATGCGCCGACTTGCTGGCGATGGTGGAAAGCGATCCGGCGCGCATGGTGGTGAACTTCCACTTCGCCTTCAACCTGATCGCAGCCTTGGCGCTGCTGCCATTGGCGGGCGTCTACGCCAAGCTTACCACCCGCCTGCTGCCCGACCGTCCGCAGGCCGACGACAAGTCGAAGCCGAAATATCTCGATCCCAATCTGCTCGATACGCCGTCGGAGGCGCTCGCCTGCGCCATGCGCGAGACGCTGCATCTCGGCGACAATATTGCCGACATGCTGCGCCAGGCGCTCACCGCCTTCGAACGGCCGGACATGAAACTGGTGCGCGACGTCGAGGAAGCCGATAACGGCGCCGATCATCTCTACGAGGCGATCAAGCTTTATCTGGTGAAAGCCTCGAAGGCGGAGATGAGCGAGGAGGAAAGCCGCCGCTATGTCGAAATCCTCACCTTCACCACCAACCTTGAACATATCGGCGACATCATCGACAAGAACCTGATGGAATTGGCGGCCAAGAAAATCCGTCTCAAATATACTTTTTCGGCCGAAGGGCTGGAAGATATACGGCGCTTTCACGCCCGGATCATGGACAATCTGCAACTCGCCTTCAACGTCTTTGCCTCGCGCGACCTGACGCTGGCGCGCCGGCTGTTCTCGGAAAAAAGCGCGATGCGCGCGGCCGAGAGCCAGGCGGCCGACAGTCACTTCGCACGGCTGCGCGCGGGCCGGCCGGAGTCGATCGAAACGTCATCGATCCACCTCGACGTGATCCGCGACTTGAAGCGCATTCACGGCCATATCACCTCGGTCGCCTATCCCATTCTGGAAGCGGCCGGAGAATTGAGCGAGACGCGGCTGGTGACGCACGAAGACGCGGCGGCCGGCAGACCGGTGACGCCGTGATTTACTGCATCCTGATCAGCAGCAACCCGCACAATATGAGCAGCGCCGCGACGATGCGGATGGCACGCAACGGCTCCTTCAGCCAGAAGACGGCGATGACCGCGCCGAACAGCACGCTGGTTTCGCGCAAGGTCGCGACAATGGCGATGGGCGCCAGCGTCATCGCCCACAGCACGGTGCCATAGGAAATCAGTTGCAGGGCGCCGCCGATAAATCCGCGACGCCAATAAGTCCGCGCCGCCGGTATGACGTCGCGACCCTCGCGGTAGAGCGCGTAAGGAACCAGCACGATGGCGTTGCCGACGAAGAGCCAGAGTGAATAGGAGTTAGGATCGCCGGCGAGCCGCGCGCCGATACCGTCGACCACCGAATAGGTACAGATGGTGAGCGCGGTCAGCAGCGCAAAGCCGACGGCGCGTTTGTCGAAACGCACCAGATCGCGTCCGCCGCGCGCCGACAGTAAAAATACGCCGGCGACCAGCACGACGATGCCGGTCCAGCCGGAAAGCGCCAGCTTCTCGCCGACGAAGAAAGTGGTGGCGGTGGCCGTCATCAAAGGCGCTGCGCCGCGCGCGATCGGATAGACTTGGCCGAGATCGCCGGTACGGTAGGCTTCGATCAAGGCGGCGAAATAAAACAGATGGATAACGGCCGAGGCGATCAGCCAGGGCCAGGCGGCCGCCAGCGGCAATGCGACAAACGGCAGAAACGGAATCGCCACCAGGCACGAGCCGATCGCTATCAGCGTCGTGGTCGAGAGCGGATCGAGCCCGACTTTGATAAGCGCGTTCCAGCCGGCGTGGCAGAGCGCGGCGAAAAGAACGGCGATAAAGACGATGTTTTCTATGATGCTTATCCCTCTCCCCGTTTACGGGGAGAGGTAAAGAGCGGCGCGTCCCGGAATGACCGAGGACTGAATCACGCCTTCGCCGGCGCCCACAGCGCAGGGCCGGCGCGGGCATATTGTACCGGGCGCGGCACCTCGGCGCCGAGCGCCTTGGCGGCGTGCCAGCCCCAATGCGGATCGTCGAGAAAAATGCGCGCTGCCGAGACCATGTCGGCTTGCCCCTTGGCGACAATCTCCTCGGCCTGTTCGGGCTTGATGATGAGGCCGACGGCGCGGGTCGGAATTCCCACTTCTTTTTTCACGCGCGCGGCGACCGGCACATTGTAGCCGGGCTCGGCCGGATTGCGGATGTCGGCGGCAACGCCGCCGGACGACACGCAGATGAAGTCGAGGCCTGCCGCTTTCAAGAGCTTTGCAATCGCCACGGCGTCGTCCGGCGTCAGTCCGCCCTCGCGCCAATCCGAGCCGGTGATGCGCGCGCCCAGTGGAACGCCCTTCGGCACCACCGCGCGCACCGCCTTGGCGACCGACATGGGAAAGCGCATGCGGTTTTCGAACGAGCCGCCATATTGATCGCCACGCTTGTTCGACAAAGGCGACATGAAGCCATGCATCAAATAGCCGTGCGCCATGTGCAGTTCGATCTCGTCAAAACCGATGCGCAGCGCGCGCCTGGTGGCGTTGACGAAAGCGTCGCGCACGCGGTTCAGATCGGATTCGGTGGCTTCCCTTGGCGTATGCCATTGTTCGCCGAACGGAATGGCCGACGCGGCGATGGTCTCCCACGGGTCGGCGCCGGCTTTGAGCGCGACCGGGCCATCCCACGGTTTCTGCGCCGAACCCTTGCGGCCGGAATGGGCGAGTTGAATGCCGAACTTGGCGGTGCCGGCGCGACGGGCGCTGGCGACCACGCGGGCAAGCGCGGCCTCGTTGTCGTCGGAGTAAAGTCCGAGGCACCCATGCGTGATGCGGCCGGAACGCTCGACATGGGTTGCCTCCACGATCACCAACGCAGCGCCGGAATTGGCCAGCATGCCGAGATGCACCAGGTGCCAGTCATTGGCGCAGCCGTCGTCGGCGGAATACTGGCACATCGGCGATACGACCAGACGGTTGGCAAGCTCGAGGCCTGCCAGCTTCAGGGGCGAGAAAAGAACACTGCTCATGCGGGGGCTACTCTGGATGGAACAAGGAAGGGGCGGTCGCTCAGCGCTTCTGCTGAATCGAGTTGAGGTAGGCGATGATGGCACCGACCTGGTCGGCGTCAAAAGTAAATTCCGGCATATCAGGGTGGCCGGACATGATGCCCTCGCCCAAGGCTTCTTCCAGCGATTCGATGGGATAGCGGGTAGCGAGCGTGCGGAAGGCCGGCGCATCGGCGCGCGGGCTGGTGCCGGTTCGCCCAACCGCGTGGCACCGGGCGCAATTTTGGGTCAGCAGGTCCTCGCCGAGCTTGAGATCGCCGGCGGCGGCGGCCGGTTCAATCGCCGCGCCCCCGATCCAGAAGAATGCCAGCCAGACAGCCGCGATCAGTAAGCGGGTGGGCGTCATGCCGCCGGGCGCAACTGGTCGTCGCGTGGCGCTTGCCTCGCGGCCTGCCCGGCCATCTGCTGTGCGGCCAGGTCATACCAGCGCCTGGTGGCCTCGATGACGTCGAGCATACGAATGGCGAAACGATCCTCGGTGTAATAGCGCCGGTAGCGGCCGCTGCGATAGAGCTCGGTGTAATATTCCAGGCGTCGTTCGGCGAGATCGAGCCATTTGCGGGCGATCGGCTGGAGACTCAGTCTGCCTGACAGATCCTGCATTGCGGGTGCCCGTGGCGAGCGCCGAATCGGCTACACACCAATCGTTGCGTGAATGGCAACGCTCGGCAATCGCACAATGACGACGACGCACAGGTGTGGATAACAGCACCCCGTCTATGCTGATTCGCGAGCAATTCAAAGAGTCTAGCAGGGGACGCTAGAGCCGGATGCGCCACTTGTTGGCAATCTCGCCGATATTCCCGCGCCGGAACAAGAGCACGCAACCGACGAAAATCATGCCTGGATGACCAGCACCCATTCGCCGACGACGGCAAACTAGCCCGATTTAAACTTCTTGGCCAACGTATCGGCGCTCTTGGCCAAGAGGCCGACATCGGAGCCGACAGCAACGAAGGTGTAGCCCCAGTCGATATAGCGGCGGATTTCGTCCTCGTTGCCGGTGAGAATCCCGGCCGGCTTGCCGACCGCCTTGAGCTGGGTGACGGCATCTTTGATCGCCGCCTGCACATCGGCATGCGCGGGGTTGCCGAGATGGCCGAGCGAGGCGGCCAAATCGGACGGGCCGATGAAAACGCCGTCGATGCCTTCGACCTTGGCGATGGCTTCAAGCTGCGTCATCGCCTCGCGCGTTTCGACCTGCACCAAAGTGCAGATTTCCGAATTGGCCTTGCCGAGATAACCCTGCACGCGGCCATAGCGCGAGGCGCGCGCGGCGACCGAAATGCCGCGAACGCCGTCGGGCGGGTAGTGCATCGCGGCGACCGCGGCTTTTGCCTCGGTGACGTTCTGCACATATGGAAACAGCAGCGTCTGCGCGCCGATATCGAGGCAGCGTTTGGCAAGCACGGTGTCGTTCCAGGCTGGGCGGATGATCGGCGTCGCGCTGCCGTGTTCGAGCGCCTGGAGTTGCGACAGGAGGCCAGGGATTTCATTGGGCGAATGCTCGGTGTCGAGCAGAATCCAGTCGAAGCCGGAATCGGAAAGGATTTCGGCGGCGATGTTGCTGCACAGGCTCGACCACAGGCCGATCTGGAGTTTGCCGGCTGCGATCGCGGCCTTGAATGCGTTGCGTTTGAATTCGGGCATGTGTGGAACCCTTAAACGAACTGAATGGCGATGCCGCCGAGCGGGCCGTAATCAGCGTGAATAGTATCGCCCTTGGCGGCAAACACCACACGCGTGAACGAACCGGCAAGCACGATGTGGCCGGGCTCAAGCGCATGCCCGTACTGGCAAATCTTGTTGGCGAGCCAGGCAACGCCAAGCGCGGGATGGCCGAGCACGCCGGCGGCAAGCCCAGTCTCTTCGATTTCGGAATTCTTGTACATAATGCCGCCGACCCAGCGCAGATCGACATCCATCGGTCCGACCGGGCGGCCGCCCATGGCAATGCCGGCAGCGGCGCCATTGTCGGCGACGGTGTCGACGATTCTGCGCGGATCCTGCAAGCGCGCGTCGACGATTTCCATCGCCGGGATGACATATTCGGTAGCGCGCAGCACATCGGCGAGACCGACCCCCGGCCCTTTAAGCCGCTTGCCCATGATAAAGGCGAGTTCGACTTCGACACGTGGCTTGCAGTAGTTGGCATGCGCCACCTTGGCGCCGTCGCCAATGATTTGATCGTCGAGGATGTAGCCGTAGTCCGGCTCGTCGATCATCGAGGAGCGCTGCATCGCCTTCGAGGTCAGCCCGACTTTGTGGCCGATGAGCCTGGCGCCGGCGTCGATCTTGCGCTTGGCCACCTCGGCCGAGATCGCATAGGAATCTTCCAACTCGATTTTGGGAAAGGCCTGCGAAAACGGCGTCGCCTGTTTGCGCTCCTTCTGGGCGTTGATCAGAATCTCAACGCATTTCTTGCGCTCGGCGTCGGAAAGCATCGGACAGGTCCCTCCCCTTGATCTTTGCTTGATCCTGTAGCGTCTCTGGGCGTGAATTAAAATGGCCCCCCGGCAAAGCCGGTTAGCCGCCATGCCGGCGAAAATCCGGCGGTTTGACCGCGCGCCTCAATAATGCGGCGGCGGCGGGTCGGCCTCACCACTGCCGCTATTCGTGCCCGCCTCAGCGACCTCATCGGCCAGGCGCGCGAGTTGGCGCTTGAGCGCCTCGATTTCCTTGAACTGCCCCGCCAGCGCATCGTTCAAATCCTCGATGGCGCGATCTTGGTGCGCTTTGGCTATTTCGAGGGCGTCGATGCGCGCGATCAAGGCAGCGGACTCGGTCATGGTTTTTCCCATCCAGCGGTCGGCTGACAGCATATCGTAACGGCGAACAAAGTCTGAAATAATGCGGCAGACGACAGGAGCAAGCATGGACTTCGACACCATTATCCGCGGCGGCACGGTGGCGACCGCCTCCGATACCTTTTCCTGCGACGTCGGGATTTCAGGCAGCAAGATCGCGGCGCTCGGCGCGAGCCTCGGGGAAGCCAAGGAAATTGTGGACGCGACCGGCATGCTGGTGCTGCCGGGCGGCATCGACAGTCACGTGCATATCTCGCAGCCTTCCGCCCCCGGCATTGTGATGGCGGATGATTTCGCCTCCGCCACGCGCTCGGCCGCCTTCGGCGGCAATACGTTCGTGATGCCCTTTGCGCTACAGCAGAAAGGCGAGAGTTTGCGCCAGGTGGTGAAGGACTATCACGCTTTAGCCCAAGGCCAGTGCTACGTCGACATCTCGTTCCATCTCATCATCACCGACACGACGGAAACCGTACTCGGGCAGGAGCTCCCAGCGCTGGTCGCCGATGGCTACACCTCGTTCAAGGTATTCATGACCTATGAGGGCATGGCGCTTTCCGACATGGAAATGCTCAATGTGATGAGCGTGGCGCGCGAGACCGGCGCGCTGGTGATGGTGCACGCGGAAAATTACGACGCCATCCGCTTTCTCACCGACAGACTTGAACAGGCCGGCAAGACCGCGCCGTTTTATCACGGCGCCTCGCGGCCTATCCCAGTCGAGCGCGAGGCGACCCATCGCGCCATTGCGCTGTCGGAATTGATCGATGTGCCGATTGTGATCGTGCATGTCTCGAACGGACAGGCGATGGAGGAAATCGAGCGCGCGCGCAAACGCGGCTTGAAGATTTACGGCGAGACTTGCCCGCAATATCTGGTGCTGACCGAGAAGGATATGGACGGCCTCAATATGGAAGGCGCCAAATATGTCTGCTCGCCGCCACCCCGCGATAAAGAAAGTCAGGCGGCGTGCTGGCAAGGTTTGCAGCAAGGCATTTTCTCGCTCTACTCATCCGACCACTGCCCGTTCAAATATGACGACCCGCAGGGAAAGATGGTGCCGAAGGGCAAGACCAGTTTCCGCTGGGTGCCGAACGGCATTCCCGGCATAGAGACGCGGCTGCCGATTCTGTTTTCGAAAGGCGTGGCTAAGGGCCGCATTACGCTCAATGAATTCGTGGCGCTGACCGCGACCAATCACGCCAAGACTTATGGCGTCTACCCGAAGAAAGGCACCATCGCGGTCGGATCGGACGCCGACATCGCGATCTGGGATCCGAAGCGAGAGGAAACCATTTCGCAGAAGCTGATGCACGGCGGCTGCGACTACACGCCTTACGAAGGCATCGCGGTCACGGGCTGGCCAGTGAGTACAATGGTGCGCGGCAAGTTCGTGGTGCGCGACGGGAGGCTGGTTGGAGCCCTTGGCGACGGGAATTATGTGCCGCGGGAGAAGTCGGAGTTGGCAAGGCCGGTGGGCAGATGATGTTTCCATTCGGCCGGAAATCAAAATTCGAGACGACTCTCCATGAATTGAAGGCCGCAATTCTTGGCCAAACAATTGTCTTTTCAACAAGCGTGGCAGAGGAATTCGACGGCATTATTGCTCGACAGATGTTTGGATTGAACAGCCAAGAACAATTATATCCACGTCTATTTTCAAATGGACCGCCGCAGGCCGCTACAACGCATCTAAATCAACTAACCCTAAGCATAGGGGCGCTAGCGTTCTATTTGCACGCATTGGATAGACTATTATTTCGAAAACACGATGAAGCGTTGCGCGAGGCCGTTTTTGATCCTACGGCAGTTTCACTTTCAACAACTTTCGCTGAAATGCTAGCCAAGCAGAACATCGAGACGACCGCATCCTATACCCTACACGGAATTCAAGGCTTGGGACTAAAGTATGCCGAGGCACCCAACCTCGTGGGATCGAGTCCTCAGGATCAAAACAGTGCCGTCTGGCTTGCGGCGACAGCAATTGCCCGCGATGCCAACTACCCAATTAGTATTTTGATTATCGCAATTTCGGTTAAACTTATCGATGGCCTAGTCGCAATTAACCTCGCGAATCGAATCAAAATCTTGGAGGCGGCCCTCCAGACTTGATCGCCGCCTTTAATGCTTCAGCTTCGGATCGACCTTAAACGTCGCCTCCGTCTTATCTTTGATCTCGTCGAGCGTCACGTCGGGCGCGAGCTCGGTGAGGATCATGCCGCTGCCTTTGCGGTCGATGGTGAAGACGCCGAGATCGGTAATCACCATGTCGACGACGCCGGCGCCGGTGAGCGGCAGGTCGCATTTATGCAGGAGCTTGGGCGAGATCGAGCCGTCCTTGCCCTTGGCATTGTGCTCCATGATCACGACAACTTTCTTGACGCCGGCGACGAGGTCCATGGCGCCACCCATGCCCTTGATCATCTTGCCGGGGATCATCCAGTTGGCGAGATCGCCGTTCTCCGCCACCTGCATCGCGCCCAGAAGCGCGATGTCGATATGGCCGCCGCGGATCATGGCGAATGAATCGGCCGAGGAGAAAAAGCTGGTAGTCGGAATTTCGGTGACGGTCTGCTTGCCGGCATTGATCAGGTCCGGGTCCTCGTCGCCCTCGTAAGGAAACGGCCCGAAGCCGAGCATGCCGTTTTCGCTCTGGAGCTGAACGCTCATGCCGTTTGGAATGTAGTTCGATACCAGCGTCGGAATGCCGATGCCGAGATTGACATAAAAGCCGTCGCGCAATTCTTGTGCCGCGCGTTCGGCCATTTGATCGCGGGTCCATGCCATGACTCTATCTCCTCGTTTCCCTTCTCCCTCCTCCTGAAAGGGGGAGGGTCGGGGTGGGGGTCATCTAGACCGTTGCGTTGTTAGTGACCCCCACCCGACCGCTTCGCGGTCGACCTCCCCCTTGCAGGGGGAGGTAAGAATTAGGATGCGCGTTTTCTGACGGTGCGTTGTTCGATGTGCTTCTTGGCGTCCGGCACGTGTACAATGCGCTGCACGTAGACGCCCGGCGTGATGATATGGTCGGGGTTGATCTCGCCCGGCTGCACCAGATTTTCGACTTCGGCGACGGTGACCTTGCCGGCGGTCGCCATCATCGGATTAAAATTGCGCGCGGTCTTGCGGTATACGAGGTTGCCCTCGGTGTCGCCCTTCCAGGCGTGCACGACGGACAAATCGGCCACGAGGCCGCGTTCCATGATGTATTTCTCGCCCTCGAATTCGCGCTCTTCCTTGCCCTTGGCGATGTCGGTACCGGCGCCGGTGCGCGTGAAAAAGGCCGGGATGCCGGCTCCGCCCGCGCGCAGACGTTCGGCGAGCGTGCCTTGCGGGTTGAACTCAATTTCCAGTTCGCCGGCGAGGAATTGCTGGGCAAACAATTTGTTCTCGCCCACGTAGGACGCGATCATCTTTTTGACCTGTTTGGTCTCGAGCAGAAGCCCAAGGCCGGCGCCGTCCACGCCCGCGTTGTTTGAGGCGATGGTTAGGTTTTTCACGCCGGAGTCGCGGATCGCCATGATCAGCACTTCCGGGATACCGCACAGGCCGAAGCCGCCGGCCGCGATCAACATGCCGTCCTTGAGGACGCCGGCGAGCGCCTCCCTGGCGTTCGGATACACTTTCTTCATGCAACTCCACCCGTTACCCGATCTTGATGGTTTCTAACATGGCCCTTCGCAGGTGCGAAGGGCCTTTGATTTGAGACGTAATCCCGCGCTTCTAACGTGCCGGCGGGGTGACGTCGGTCACCGGATTTTTCGGCGGCGTGACGTCGGTGACCGGATTGCGCGGGCGCTGTGGCGTCACCGGCTCGACCGGGGCAGGCGTCGTGGGCGCAGCCTGTTCCAGCCGCAAATGGGTCGGCAGCGGCAGGTGGTGCGGGTAATAGGTCCAGGCCACGAACATGACGGTGAACAGGATCGCCGACAGCACGGCGGCGGTTGAGCGGTTGCTGAAGGCGAAAAGGCCGCCGATGAGGCTCGCCAGGAACACGAACACCGCCAGCACGACGACATAGAGCCAGTCCACCTGTGCGAGATCGATCGGCATGGTTTTGATCCTTTCGCGCGGCTTTCCGGCCGCCGCCTGTCTGATGATGTTAACGCAAGGCCCGCCATGCGGGTCACCGGTTTAACATTCCGGGCTCTCCCTAGCACGCGCAAGCGTCCGACCGGAACGGGCAAAAATCGGTTCCCCCGGTCGCGGCTCACAGGCTATACCTTGCGCCCCATAACCTGGCCCGCCGTCCTGAACAAAATGTCGACTGAAAATCCCAAACTCCTCATCCTCACCGAAGTCCAGGAAGCGATGCGGGCCCGCTACAAGGCCATGCTGCTGGAGCGCTTTCCGCAACTGATCATCAACGTGGTCGGGCATCACAACGACGTCGGGCCTTATATCGCCGACACCGACATCCTGTTGTGCTTCTCGCCGCCGATGGCGGACCACGTTGTCGACGAAGCGCCCAAGCTGAAATGGATCCAGGCGCTCGGCACCGGCGTTGACAATATCATCGACCTGCCCTCGCTCAATCCGGAGGTACTGGTCACCAATATCCGCGGCATCCACGGCATCCCGATGTCGGAGGCAACGCTCGCCTACATGCTGTCGCTGGCGCGCGACATGCCAAAGGTCGCCCTCTCGCAGGCAGACAATCGTTGGGAGCGCTGGCCGGCGGGGCTGCTCGCCGGCAAGACCGTCGGCATCCTCGGTGTCGGCCTCATCTCCGAGCATCTAGCGCCGATGTGCAAGGCCTTCGACATGACCGTCATCGGCATTAGCGGCGGCCCGCGCCCGGCCAAGGGCTTCGACCGCATGGTGCACCGCGACGAGCTACTCAAGATCGTGCCCGAACTCGACTTCCTGGTGGTGATGATCCCGATGAGCGCCGAGACCCGCCATATCATTGGCGAGAATTTGCTCGCGGCCATGAAGCCGACTTCGTATCTGGTCAACATGGCGCGCGGCGGCGTGGTCGACGAGGACGCGCTCATCAAGGCGCTCGAAAGCGGCCAGATCGCCGGCGCAGCGCTCGATGTTTATTCCAAGGAACCGCTGCCGGCGGACAGTCCATTGTGGACGACCAAGAACCTGCAATGCTTTCCGCATCAGGGCGGCTATTCGGAAGGCTACGAAGACCGCGCCATGCCGACGATTGCCGGCAATATGGAAAAGTTTCTGGCAGGCAACTTGAAAAACATGACCAACATCGTGCGCAAGCCCGCGTCGTGGAAATAGAAATCCGGGAGAATGAGATATGGCCGCTGAATCCAAATTGTCGGAACGCCTGAACACCCCGATTTCGACCGCCGAACTCGAACGGCGCTGGAAGCTCGTGCGCGAAGCCATGGCGCGCGAGAAGATCGACGTGCTGCTGATGCAGAACAATAACGACCACATGGGCGGCTACGTGCGCTGGTTCACCGACATGCCGGCGACCAACGGCTATCCCAACACGGTGGTGTTTCCGCGCGACGACGAGATGTCGGTGGTGTGCCAGGGCCCGTTCGGCGGCTCCGAGACGACGGCGCAAGGCGACATCAACTGGCGCGGCGTCAAGAAAATCATGACGACGCCGAGCTATGCCTCGGCGCATTACACCAAGGATTACGACCCGGAACTGGCCTGCAAGGCGCTGGAGCCATACGCGGAAAAAACCATCGGCTTTGTCGGCACCTATCAGATGTCCTACGCGATGGGCGCGTATGTGAAGCGCAAGTTTTCCAAGGCGCGCCATGTCGACGCCACCGACATGGTCGACATGATCAAGGTGTTCAAGAGCCCGGAAGAGTTTGAACTGGTGAAGCGCGCCGCTTTAATGCAGGACGGCGCCATGCACGCTGCCTTTGCCGCCGTGAAGCCCGGCATGCGCGACACCGAGGTGGCAGCGATAGCGCAGCAATACAGCGTGTCGCATGGCTCGGAGAACGGCATTTACCTGTGCGCCTCGATGCCGCTCGGCACACCCTCGAAATTCGGCAACAAGCATTTGCAGAACCGCGTCATCCAGAAAGGCGACCAGATCGCGCTCCTGGTGGAAGATAACGGCCCGGGCGGCATGTATACCGAGCTTGGCCGCTCATGCGTGGTCGGCGTCAAAGTGCCGCAGGCAATGACGGACGAACTCGATTTCTGCAAGTCGTCTCGGCAGATGACGCTCGATCTGTTGAAGCCCGGCACGCCGTGCAAGGACATCTGGGATGCCTTCAACGCCTTCATGCGCAAGAACGGCCGCCCGATGGAGGCGCGTCTGTATTGCCACGGCCAGGGCTACGATCTGGTCGAACGTCCGCTGGTGCGCTCGGATGAACCGATGACCATCGAGAAAGACATGAACATCGTGGTGCACCCGACCTATATCCACGCCGGCTATCTGAATTGGCTGTGCGACAATTACATCATCGGCGGCAATGGACCGGGCGACCGGCTTCATCAGTTCCCCGAGGAAGTCGTCGAGGTCGGCTAGCCGCGGCTTTCCGCCTTGACCGCCGCCGCCAGCGGAGTCAGTTTCCGCGCACCTTCATTAGGGAGAAACTCGTGAATAAGAAATTGATCGCGGCGGCATTCGCCGCTGGACTATTGGCGCTGACCGGAACCGCCAGCGCGCAGACTTTTCCGAACCGCCAGATAACGATGATCATCCCGTTCGCCGCGGGTGGACCGACCGACGTGCTCGGCCGCATCATGGCGCAGCGAATGGGCGAAGTGCTCAAGCAGACGGTGATCGTCGAAAATATCGGCGGCGCCGGCGGTATGACCGGCTCCAAGCGGGTGGCCGATGCCAGGCCCGACGGCTACACCATGCTGCTCGGCACGGTCGGCACCCAGGCGCAGGGCCAGACGCTCTATAAAAAGCCGCTCTACAACACCATGACCGATTTCGCCCCCGTCGGCCTGATCGCCGAAATTCCGATCGCGCTTTTGGTGCGCAAGGACCTGCCGGCCAAGGACCTCAAGGAATTCGTCGCCTATGCCAAGGCCAACCAGGCGAAGATGACCTTCGGATCGGCCGGCGCCGGCTCCGCTACGCATCTCGGCTGCGTCGTGCTCAATACGGCGATGGGAACAAAGATTACCCATGTCCCCTACAAGGGCACGGGGCCGGCCATGCAGGATCTGGTGGCCGGGCGCATTGATTTCCTCTGCGAAATCATCAGCACCGCCAAGCCGCAGATCGACGCCGGCACCGTCCGCGCTTTGGCGATCATGACCGCGGAGCGCTCGGCCGTGCTGCCGAACCTGGCGACGACGCGCGAACAAGGTCTCGACGCGCTGGCCTATACCTGGAATGCCCTCTACGTTCCGAAGGGCACGCCGGCTGACGCTATCAAGGCCCTGAACGATGCGATGGTGGCGGCGATGGAAACGCCGGTGGTCAAGGATCGCCTGCAAGGGCTCGGCGCGACAATCGTGGCGAAGGACCGCCGCAGCGCGGACTACCTCGGCAAGTTCACCGCGGCCGAAATCAAGAAATGGGAAGTGCCGATCAAAGCAAGCGGCGTCTCAATTCAATAATCGATGAATCGCGAATAAACGCCGCGGCCTCATCGGCCGCGGCGTTTCTATTTATTTCGGCGGATCGATCAGGCTGACGTGGGCTGCGACGACGCGCCAGCCTTCCGGAAATTTCACCCAGGTCTGCATCTGGCGGCCGATCTTGCCGGGCGCCGAGGGACGCTGATAGAGCGTCGAGGCGGTGGCGAATTCGCGGCCATACGTTGTAATGATCGTCTTTGAGATCGCGCGGCCCAAGCCCACCGGTGAACGCGCGCCGCGGAATGCCTTGATCGCGTCGTAGCCGTACAAATTCTCAGCCCCGCCATAGCGGATGGTGCGCGGGTCATCGCGGAACAGCGCATTGAGCTTGTCGACCTTGTTGTTGACCAAGGCATCTTCGTATTCGTCGAAGGCCTTGCGGACCTCGGCCACGACCACCGGCAGGTCGATTTCCATTTTCTTCTCCCTATTCGATTTTATAGTTTCGGCCTCGGCGCCTTCACCGCGCCCATTTTCTCCAGCGCGTAGGCGATGCGCAAGGAGATGTCCTCGCGCCAGGGCGCGGCGATGATCTGCACGCCGATCGGCAGCGGATCAAGCGGCACCGGCACGGCGGCGACTGGCAGACCGATGAAGGAGATCGGCTGGGTGTAGAGCCCCAAGTTCGCGCGCACCGGCATTTCGACGCCGTCGAGCGTGAAGCTATGCTGGCCGATTTTGGGCGCGGTCACCGGCGTCGAGGGCGCGAGAATGGCGTCGCAGTCCTTGAACAGCTCGAGCACGCGAGCGCGATACCAGCGGCGAAAGTTCTGCGCCTTGACGACAAGCGTCGCCGGCACCATGGCGGCGGCAAGCAAACGGTCGCGCACGGCCGGATCGAAGTCGTTCGGCTGTCGGCGCAGGCGGTTAAGATGGAGCGCGGCGCCTTCCGTGCAGGTGATGACATAGGCCGCCGCGCGCGCCCTCGCCGATTCGGGGATTTCAATTTCGCGCGCATTCAATGTCTTGGCGATTCCGTCGAGCGTCGTCAGCGCCTCCAGCGAGGCGCCCTTGCGGAAATAGCCGCCGGCGACCGCGATGCGCAGGCCATCGAGACCGCGCTCGAGCAAGGGCGACACCGGCGCGACCGGCTGATCGACACAAGCAGCGTCATCGGCATCGAAGCCCTGCATGGCGTCGTAGCTCAAGGCCAGATCGCGCACCGAACGCGCGAACGGCCCGAGGTGGTCGAGACTGGCGACAAATGGAAATGTGCGCGCGCGCGTGAGGCGGCCGTAAGTTGGCTTCAAGCCGAAAATCCCGCAGAGCGAGGACGGCACCCGGATAGAGCCGTTAGTGTCGGAGCCAAGCGCGAGCGGCACCATGCCGCCGCCGACCGCGCTGCCCGAGCCGCCGGACGAGCCGCCGCTCATGCGTGTTACGTCGTGCGGGTTACGCGAGGGACCGTCATGCATGTTTTCGCCGGTGAAGTCGTAGGCGTATTCGCCCATGTTGGTCGCGCCGATCAGCACGGCGCCGGCCTTCTCCAAACGCTCGATGAGTTCGGCGTCGCGCTTCGCGGGCGCATGCGCGCGGTTGATCCTGGATCCGGCGACGGTGGCGATCCCTTCCACGTCGAACAGGTTCTTTACGGCAAAGGGCACCCCGGCGAGCGGCAGTTTCTTTTTATCCGGCGAGGCGTCGATGGCTTTGGCGCGCCTGCGCGCACGCTCGGCGGTAACAGAGGTGAATGCGTTGAGAACGGGATTGCGTACTTCGATGACTTTCAGCGCCGCCTCGGTGACCGCGAGAGCACTCACTTTGCCGGCAGCAACGGCCTGCGCGATTTCACTCCCGGTCGACCAGGTGAAGCCTTCACTCATCCGATTACGCCTTGTAAACCGGCGCCGGCTCCGCCTCGTCCGGCAGCGGAAATTCCGCCACCAGATTGGCGAGCTTGAGCGTGACCTCCAGATTGGCCTTGATCGCCGGCCGCCAGGTTTGCTCAAGCGGCAGATCAAGCGCGGCCGACGCCGTGGTGATGAATTCGTCGAGTTTGTCGGGCATTCGGTGGGGTCCTTACGGCGGGCGGGCCGCCCAGTTTGTATGCAAAAATACTGCCTACTCCACAAACGTCGCCGTGCGCTTTTCGCGGGCGTACTTGACCAGCGCCAGGTAGCGATAAAGCCCGTGCACGAATTTGCCGTAAGGCAGCGTTGCAAACAGCGCCAGCACCACGCCAAGATGGATCGCCAGCAACATCCCCATCGCCGGGGCGTCGCGCCAGATCATCAGCGCAAAGCCGGTCAGGCTGGTGAAGAACAGCATCGCGATAAAAGCCGTATCCATGCCCTTGCGTGGCGCGTCCGTCAAAGCCGGATCGCGGCTCTGCGACAGCACGAACAGTCCGGCCGGGCCAACCAGCAATCCGAGCCCGCCGATGATGCCGAGGACGACCGGTAGGCTAGTGAGCGCGTAAGGCGCGTGCCAGCTGAAGGCATAGTGATAGATCGTCGCCACGCAGGTGGCGGCAAAGCAGAGCAGGAAGCCGTAAAACGTGAAGTGATGATAAACGCGGCGTTGCGCCGACGGCTTCTCGTTTTCCGACGTGCAGCCACCGCCCCCGCCGCCAAGATAAGTGAGATGCGCGGCATCGCCGGTCGCGCGCGCGACCGCGGCGGCGTCGCCGGTGCCGTTAATGTCGCGCCAGAAGGCGCGCAGGCTGAAGGTGATGGCGGCAATGGCGTAGATGAAGACAGCGCCGAACAATGTCACCATCGCGTTGTGCGGCATCAATTTATAGAAATCTCCGGTGTGACGGCCGTAAAGCTCGGCCGGATCGTTGAGCGCGACAAAACCGGCGATGAAGCCTGCGACACAAGCCGCGAAGATCGGCGCGATAAACAACCCGTTGCGTTCGAAGGCGCTGGCAAACATTCGCGGCCAGACGTACTGCGCGTAGGACTCGTTGCGAACCTTGGCGAGCGTCGCCGGCACATTGACGTTGAACTCGTGCGGCGGCGCATATTGGCAATCCGGCACGCAGGCGCCGCACTGGTGACAGAGATTGGCCAGATAGTTGAGGTCCGCGTCACCAAATGTGCGTCGCATTTCCATCGCCGGAAACACCGCGCATAGGCCTTCGCAATACCGGCAGGCATTGCAGATCGTCATCAGCCGGTCGGCTTCGATTAACGCGGCTGAACGGGGCGTATTAGTTCCGTGCATGTTTCGCCGCCCCCTCGCCCGCCAACCGCCCAAACACGGCACCGATGGTCATGCCGATACCGGCGAGATAGCCCTTGCCGAGCACATTGCCGGCCATGATTTCGCCGGCCGCGAACAGATTGCCGGACGGCGTGCCGTCGGCGAGCAGCATGCGCGACTCCTCGTTCACGCGCACGCCGAGATAGGTAAAGGTAATGCCGGGCCGCAGCGGATAGCCGTAATAAGGCGGCGCATCGATTTTGCGCGCCCAGTGCGATTTCGGCACCGCGAGGCCTTCCGTCCGGCAATCGTCGAGCACGGTGTGATCGAAGGTGCCGGGGCGGACAGCGGCGTTGAACTCGGCGACGGTCTTTTCGAGCGCCGCGGAAACGAGATCGAGCTTACCCGCCAGTTCGCCGATCGTATCGGCCCGCACCGCCGGAAAGATCGACGGCATGAACATGTGGATCGATTTTGAATCGATGATCGAATAGGCGATTTGGCCTTCCTGCAAGGCGGTGAGGCGGCCCCAGATGGCATAGCGCTTCGGCCAGGTGTCCTCGCCCTCGTCATAGAAGCGCTGCGCATATTTGTTGACCATTATCCCGAACACGACGCTGTCGAGACGGGTGGCGATGCCGCCGTCGAATTTCGGCGCACGCGCGTCGATGGCGACGCAATGCATCTGGGTCGGATCGCCGACCGGCATCACGCCTTGCGCCAGCAGTATCTTCAACACGTCGCCCCGATTATAAGGCGTGCCGCGAATGAGAAAGTTGTCGGCCGCCTCGCCCCAGTGTTCCTTCAGCCATTCGATATTGGCCTCGAAGCCCCCGCAGGCGGCGACGAGTGCCTTGCCGCGAATTTGCTTCCGCTCGCCCTTAAGGGTGATGACGGCGGAAACGAAAAAACCGTCTTCGATGGTGAGCGCGCTGACCGGCGCGTCGAACAGGCACACAACGCCAAGCTTTTCCGCCTGCCGGTAAAGCGCGTTCAACATGCCGCGCCCGCCGCCGAGGAAAAAGGCGTTAGTCTTTCCGAGCGAAAGCGTGCCGCCGAGCGGCGGCTGGAACAGCACGCCTTGTTTATTCATCCAGGGGATCAGCTCGGCCGAACGCTCGATCGTCATTTGCGCCAGCGTCTTGTCGGTCTGGCCGCCGGTGACGCGATAAAGGTCGTCGAGAAATTCGGCCTGCTCATAGGGCCCGGTCATGGTCGGCGCGGTACCGTCATGCGAGCAGCGCAAGTTGCGGGTGTGGCGCGTGTTGCCGCCGCGATAAAATTCCGGCGCCCCCTCCAGCACGATCACCTTGCGGCCGGCGCGCGCGGCGGTGATGGCGGCGCACAGCGCGGCATTGCCGCCGCCGGCCACCACCACGTCGAAATTCTGATCGAGATTCAGCACTTGGAACAACCCGGGCCTGACTTCGTCTCACGTTATGAAGTGGCTTCCGGCTATATGCAAGACGGGCGGCTTTTCCCGGGCGCAGCGCAGCACCGCTCGGTGGTGCGCTGCGCCCGGGATCGTCGCACCCTCGGAGTCTGGAACGGCCCCGGCTCTGCGGCGTCCGGGGCAAATCAAATTGCCTCCGCCACCCGCGCGGCGAAGACATCGGTGCCGAGCTTCCCGCCCATGTCGGGCGTGCGGCCATCGGGCGTTGCGATGACGCGGTCGAGCGCCTTCTCGATCGCACGCGCGGCTTGCACAAGCTTGTCCTGGCCGCGCCGCTCGCCGAGCCAGGCCAGCAGCATCGCCGCCGAACCGATCAGCGAGGACGGATTGGCGATATTCTTTCCTGCAATGCCGGGCGCCGAGCCATGCTGCGCCTGGGCCACGCCGTAATCGGCGCCGTGGTTGAGCGAGGCGGCGAGCCCGATGCTGCCAGCAATCTCGGTCGCCTCGTCGGAGAGAATATCGCCGAACATATTGGTGGTGACGATGACGTCGAAAGCCGACGCATCGCGGATCAGTAAGGCGGCCATCGAGTCGATCAGTTGCTCCTGGTATTTCACCTGCGGATAGCGCGAGGCGACCTCGCGCGCGCATTCGAGAAACAGGCCGTCGGAGACGCGCAGCACATTGGCCTTGTGCACGGCGGTGACCAGTTTGCGCGGGCGCTGCAGGGCGAGCTTGAAGGCGGCTTCGACAATGCGGGTCGAGCCGGCGCGCGTCACCTTGCGCATGGCCATCGCCAGATCGGGCGTCGGCATGAATTCGCCGGTGCCGGCAAACATGGTGCGGTCGGCGTAAAAGCCCTCGGTGTTCTCGCGCACAATGATGAGATCGACCGGCTTGCCGCAGCGCGGCGGAAAGCCCGCACGCGACAGCGCCGGACGGATATTGGCGTAAAGGTCGAGCCGCTTGCGCAACTCTCCCGACGGGTTAAGTCCGCCTTCCGCGCGCGGCGGGTAATCGTTATGCGACACCGGTCCAAGCAGCACACCGGCGGCGGCCTTCGCTTTGGCTTCGATGGCGTCGGGGAAGGTCGTGCCTTGCGTGCGATGCGCGGCCCAGCCGACATCGGCGCGGCTGAAGGAAATCCGGAGCGCGAATTTCGAGTCGACGGCGCGCAGCACTGCGAGCGTGGCGGCGGTGATCTCCGCACCGATGCCATCGCCTTCCAGCACCAGGATGTCGAGCGCGTCTGTCATTGTCTGCGGTCCGGCCTAGGGAGTTGTGCCATTGCCGGGTACGCTAACCCGAACTATGGTTTTGTGCATAAGAAAAATCGTATGGGGAGAAGCCGAATGACCTGCGGCCGCGAGCAGCTCACATGAGCGGACGATTACAGGACCGCGTTGCCATCGTCACCGGCGCGGGCTCGGTCGGGCCCGGCTGGGGCAACGGGCGCGCCACCGCCGTGCGCTTTGCCGAGGAAGGCGCCAAAATTTTCGCGGTCGACCGCAATCTCGACGCCACCGCCGAAACCGTCGAGCGCGTCAAGGCCGCCGGCGGCGAAATCGTCACCCATGCCTGCGATGTGACCGATAGCGCCTCGGTTAAGGCGATGGCGGAGGCCTGCGTCAAGCGTTACGGCCGCGTCGATGTGCTGGTGAACAACGTCGGCGGCTCGGCTCATGGCGGACCCGTGGAAATGTCGGAAGAGGTCTGGGATGCGCAGGTCGATTTCAATCTCAAGAGCGTGTTTCTCACGCTCAAGCACGTGCTGCCCATCATGGAAGCGCAGAAAAAAGGCGCGATCGTCAATCTCGCCTCGACCTCCGGCATCCGCTTCACCGGCGCGTTTCAGGTCGGCTACGCCGCCACCAAAGCCGGCGTCATTCAGTTGTCGCGCGTGGTCGCCGTGCAATACGCCCCCAAGGGCATTCGCATCAACACCGTCATTCCCGGACAATTGCACACCCCGATGGTGGAAGCGCGGCTCGCTAAACAGCGCGCCGGCGGCGACGTCGAAGCTCTGCTGAAGCAGCGGCTGTCGCGCATTCCGATCGGTTTTGCCGGCGACGGCCGCGACACCGCCAACGCGGCGCTGTTCCTGGCCTCCGACGAAGCGCGCTTCGTCACCGGCACGGAAATATTGGTCGATGGCGGAATGAGCGTGCGGTGCGATTGATCAGCGTTTATCGCTCACGCTGCCGCGCTCGATGAAATAGGCGCGCGCCAGCAGATCGAGAACGTGGATTTCGTTCGACTCGGCGATCAGCACCGAGACGCCTTGCGTCTTCAGGTTGGCCAGCACCTCGCCCAGCCGCCGCGCCAATGCCGGCGCCAGGCCCTCGAACGGCTCGTCGAGCAGCAGGAGTTGCGTGCCGGCCATCAGCGCGCGCGCCAGCGCCACCATTTTCTGCTGGCCGCCGGACAGTTCGAGCGCGCGGCGCGTCTTGAAGCGCGCCACCTCCGGCATGATGCCGAAAATCCATTCCAGCCGCTTGTCGACGTCGACGGCCTCCGTGGTCCAGGTCGGCAGCAGGATGTTTTCCTCGACCGTGAATTCGGGCACTAGGCGGCGGTCTTCCGGCATGTAGCCGACGCCGAGGCCCGCACGCCGGTGCGGCGGCAGCGCCAGCATGTCGGTCTCGCCGAGCGCGGCCTTGCCGCTGGCCGCAATCGCGCCCATCAGCGCCCGCAGCAGCGTGGTCTTGCCGGCGCCGTTACGGCCGATCAACCCGCACATCTCGCCGGCGTTCACCGCCAGCGAGGCGTTGCGGATGATCGGGATCGGACCGATCGAGACGTTGAGGCCTTCGACGCTAAGCACGGGCGGCCTCCTCACCGGGTTTGGGCTTGAGGCGCACGCCGCTGATCAACTCCTGCACCTTCGGATTATCCAGCGTCTCGTGCGCGGAGCCGTCGGCGATCACGGTGCCGTCGTAGAAGGCGAGCACGCGGTCGGCGAACTGCGCGACAATTTCCATGTCGTGCTCGACGAACAGCACGGTGATCCGCCGCGCTTTCAGCGCCGACATCACGACGTTCATCAGGTCGAACTTTTCCTCGATGGAAATGCCGCTGGTCGGCTCGTCGAGCAGCAGCAGCCGCGGCCCGCCAACCACCGCCATGCCGATGTCCAGGAGCTTGCGCACGCCCTGCGGCAGCACATTGGCCGCCACGTGGCGGTAGCGCGCGATCTGGAACAGGTCGATGGTGGCTTCGGCTTCCGCCGTGGCGGCGGCGGATTTGACCGGGGTGGCGATATTACCGATGACGCCGCCGTCGCCGCTGGCGATCGCCGCGGCGATACACATGTTCTCGAACACGGTCAGCGACGGGAATATCTGCGCGACCTGGAACGAACGAGAAATGCCGAGCTTGGTGATTTCGCGCGACGGCTTGCCGGTGATGTCCTTGCCCTCGAACAGAATGGCGCCTTTCGACGGCGTCAGATGCCCGGTGATCATGTTGATGAAGGTGGTCTTGCCGGCGCCATTGGCGCCGATGACGCCGACGGTCTGCTGCGCCGGCACGCTAACGGTAATGTCGCGCGCCGCCACCAGCGAGCCAAAGGTTTTTTCCAGATCGCGGACGGCGAGGATGTCGGTCATAGGCCCGCCTCCGGCGCCTGCTGGCGGCGTTTCAAACGCGACACCAGCGAGCCGATGCCATCCGGCAGGAACAGAATGGTGAGCAACAGCACGGTGCCGAGCGTCAGTTGCCAGAACTGCGGCATGAAGGCGTAGGCAAACGAGCGCACCGCCTCGAACACCAGCGAACCGACGAAGGCCGCCGCGACATAGCCGGAGCCCGCCAGAACCGTCACGAAGACGAAGCCGCCGGAGGTCGTCCAGTAGGCCATGTTGGGATCGACATGACCGACCGACATGGCGGCAAGTGCGCCGCCGAGGCCGCCGAGCACGCCGGCAATAACCACCTTGGTGTGAATGATGCGGGTGACCGAGACGCCGAGGAATTCGACTCGGATTTCGTTGTCGCGGATCGGCGCCGCCAGGCTGCCTGCGACCGAGCGGAAATACCAGGCGATGAACACGGCGGCCGCAGCGTCGATGGCGAGCGTCAACCAATAGAGCGAGCGGCCCAGCATCTCGCCGTGCGGCGCGTAGCCGAAAAAGGTCGGCGTCTCGACCGAAAATCCGTCAGTCGAGCCGAGCGACTCGGTTTTCACCAGCACGCCATAGAGGATCATCGACAGCGCCAGGCTGAGCATGGCGAAAAAGATTTCGCGGTAGCGCGCCAGCAAGAAGCCGATCAGGAAGGCGACGAAGCCGGCGGCAATGCCGCCGATGAGCACCAGCGCGATGGCGTCGGTAAAGCCGGTCCAGCGCGCGCTCAGCGCCACCACGTAGGCGCCGATGCAGTAGTAAAGGGCCTGGCCGAACGACACCAGACCGGCGCGCCACAGCACGACCAGACCCAGCACCACCAGCGCATTGGCGAAGGCAATGGTCGTCAGCGATACGATCCAGTCCGGCAATAGCGGGCCGGCGGCCGCGGCGGCGACGAACATGATGGCGCCGAAAATCTGCGCAGGCGCAATTGAGAAAGATTTTTGCATGTCAAATCTTTCTCGGCTGGGCGCGCACGAACAGGCCATAAGGCCGCACCACCAGTACGAGCGCCATCACGCCGTAGATAACGAACAATTCGATCTGCGGCACCAGATGGACGGCGGCGGCGCGGCAAATGCCGACGATCAGCGCGCCGATCAGCGCCCCTTCGATCGAGCCCATGCCGCCAATGGCGACCACCGCGAAGGCCAGCACAATCACCTCGACGCCGATGCCGAGCGTCACGGAAATCTTCGGCGCCATCACCGCGCCGCCGAGCGCGCCGAGCATGGCGCCGATCAGGAAGGTGACGGTGTAGACCAACGTGACGTTGATGCCGAAAGCGGCCGCGGTTTCGCGGTCGAAAATCACCGTCGTGAGCAGACGGCCATAGCGCGTAAAGCGCAACGACCAGTAGGCGAGCGCAGCGACCACCGTGGCGATGACGACCAGACCGATGTCGTAATTCGACAACACCAGTTCGCCGATCTCGATATTGCCGGCCGCCACCATCGGCTGGTAGGCGGCGTAGGATTGCGGGCCCCAGATCAGCACGATGACGTCTTCGAGGATCAGGAAGGTCGCATAAGTGACGAGGACGATGACGACTTCGTCTTTGCCATAGACCTGCCGCAGCAGGCCGCGCTCCAGGATCAGCCCCATCACCAGGCCGATCGCCATCGCAAAGGTGAGCATGAACAGAAAGCCGAGCGCCGCGTTCCAGCCCCCGGCGGCATAGATGCCGGCGGCGGTCGCCGAACCATAGGCGCCGAAGGCATAGAACGAGCCGTGCGTGACGTTCAAGATCTTCATCACGCCGAAAATCAGCGTCAAGCCGATGGCGACGATGAACAGATAGGCCGCGTAAACCAGCCCGTCGGTCAAAATGGCGAAGGCAGTCAGCACGGCAAGACCGCTGGATTACTGGAATGGGACGGCGGGGCAAGGCACATAGACCTTCCCCCGCCGCAATGTCGTTTCAGCAAAAGCGCCCAATCAGCACTTGGCGCCCTTCATGCCGCCTTCGATCCACTTATCGGAGTTGATGCCGGCCGGCGGATTCACACATTCGGCGGGAAAGCGCATGATGTCGACGATTTCCGGCTCTTTCTTCTGTTTGTTGAACCGGTAGGTGCCATAGGCCGTTTCCGTGACGCCCTGGTGGCCGTCGCCCAGCGTCATCGCCACCTTGCCGGCGGGGCCCTCAAACTCGATGCCCTTGAAGGCGGCGGCGATCGTGTCGGCCGTCGGCTTGCCGGCCTTGGCGGCCTTTTCATAGGCGAGCTTCAAGCCGAGCATGGACTGCGCCATCTGATAGGCATTGTAAGTCGGCGCGGTGTTGTAGCGGTCGAAGTAGATCTGGTGGAACCACTTCGCGATCGGCGTATCGCGCGCCAGCATGCCGTTGGCGCCGCGGGCTCCGATGATAACGCCGTCCGGCAGCTTGTCGCGCAGACGCGCGACGCTCGCCTCGCCGGCGGTCAGGATGACGGTCATGCGCTTGTCGAGACCGCGGGCCTGCTCCTGATAGATGAAGCTCTCGAGATCGCCGTCATAGAAGCTGGAGTGCAGCACCTGGGATTTCGAGGTCAGCAGCGTGGAGATTTCCGCGCCGTATTCGCCGGCAAACAGTTTCGGGAACAGAATCTTGTCGACAGTCGCTTTCGGCGCCAGCACCTTCATGGCGCCGAGGAAGTCGCGCCAGGAATCCTGCCCCCAGGCATAATTCTGATTGATGCCGGAATAGCTGGTGATGTTCTTCTTCTTGGCCAGCACGTAACGCGCCGCCGCGACGTTATCCATGGTGGCGTGCGGGCTGACGCGGAACACGTAATTGCGCGCCTTTTCTTCGAAGATGCGCGGCGTGCCGCAATCGTACAGCACAGTGAGCGCCTTGAGTTCATCGGCGACCGGTGTGACGGCCAGGCACGAGCCCGACGAGACGTAGCCGACCACGGCGTCGACCTGATCGCGCTGCACTAGGTTGCGGAATTCGGTGACGACGTTGGCGGCCGAGCCGGCCTCGTCGACATATTTGGCTTCAATTTTACTGCCGGCAAAACCGACGGTGTTGAACGGCGCCGGCGCCTTACCGGCGTTGAGCGCCTCGATCACGATCTCGGCGCCGTTGCGGCCCGGAATGCCGAACGGCGAAGCCGCCGGTCCGGTCAGAAATGAAACGATACCGAGCTTGACCGGCGCGGCCGCGGGCGCCGCCGGCTGCTGCGCGTGGGCGGGCACGATTGCCGCCGCTGCCACCAGACCGGCCAGCGTCCAACGCGCGATAATTCTGCGATGCAACATTTCGACGTCCTCCCTGAATGTGCCCGTTACGGGCTTTTCACCGTTGGCCGCAAGCAAACGCGATCCGGCGTCAAGATTCAATGGCTATTTCAATATCGCTGGATCGCCGTTCACATCGTGGTAGCACTCGAACCGCGCCGCCGCGAATGCTAGGCTTGAGCGGCGCAAACGGCGCCCTTCGTTTCAACCGGACGAAAGCCGATGACCGTCACATCCCTGCGTCGAGACGACGCGCCCTCGGGCAGCGGTTTGGCCGCGGGGCTGTCGATCCGGGCCGGCGCGCATAACGGCCCGACCTCGGGCCTGGCGCCCGGCTATGTGCAGGGCAATCTTGCCATTTTGCCCCAAGCGCTGGCTGAGGATTTCCGGCGCTTCTGTGAACTTAATCCGAAGCCCTGCCCGCTGATCGGCGTCTCGGCGCCGGGCGACTGGCGCGTACCCGAACTGGGCGCCGACATCGACATCCGCCGCGACCTGCCGCGCTATCGTGTGTGGCGCAACGGCGAACTGGCGGCAGAGCCGGAGGATGTCGCCTCGGTGTGGCGCGACGATCTGGTCAGTTTCGTGATCGGCTGTTCGTTTTCGTTCGAGGAAGCGCTGATGGCCGATGGCATCGAGGTGCGCCATATTGCGCGTGGCTGCAACGTGCCGATGTATCGGACGAACGTCGCGACGCAGGCGGCGGGGCCTTTCCACGGACCGCTGGTGGTCTCGATGCGGCCGATGAAGCCGGCCGACGCCATCCGCGCGGTCGAAATCACCGCCCGCTTTCCCGCCGTGCATGGCGCGCCGGTGCACATCGGCAAGCCGGCAATGATCGGGATTTCAGATTTGCAAAAGCCGGACTATGGCGACGCCGTACCTGTCAACGATGACGAGTTGCCGGTGTTCTGGGCCTGCGGCGTGACGCCGCAATCGGTGATCGCAACCGTGAAGCCGGATTTTTGCATTACGCATTATCCCGGCGCCATGCTGGTGACGGATAGGAAGAACAGCGAGTTTGCGGTGGGATAGCCCTTGTCATTCCGGGACGGCGCAAAGCGCCGGGCCCGGAATCCAGGGTATGCGCGCAACAGGTTGTGCTCTGGATTCCGGGTTCGCGCCTGCGGCGCGCCCCGGAATGACCACGTAAATTATGCCGCGTCCCTCGCCGCGTTCTTGTCGAGCAGGCCGGCCTCGATGAGCGCTTCCCGAATACGCGCGATCTCTGCGCGTTCAAGCCTCACCAACGGCGGCCGCACCACCGCGCGCGGGAGTTTGCCCATCAGCACCAGCGCTTCCTTCATGCGGTTATGCATATCGACGAAGGGATCGGCGTAGAACACGCGCGCGGTCGGAGCGATGCGCTCGTGCAGTTGTTTCGCCAGTGCGAGGTCGTTGGCCTGCACGGCGCGGAACAGCTGCGCCTGCAAATCGGCGATGACGCTGCCGGAGCCGGACAACAAGCCATTGCAGCCGAGTACCAGCGACGAGAACAGCCACGAACTATGCGTGGTGAGCACGTTCACCGGACGCTTAAAGTTTTGCAGCGTCTGGATGTGCCATTCGTGGTGCGGCACGTTGCCGATCCAGTCCTTGATGGCGCGGATCGACGGCACTTCCTCGCACAACTTCAGCAGCGTTTCCTTCGAATAGCCCTGCCCGGTGGCGAGTGGATATTGAAACACGATCAGCGGCAGATCGGTGGCGTCGGCAATGTGTTTGATATGCGCGAGTGCCATCGCAGCATTTTGCCCAAGCGTGAACGGCGCCGGCGGGAACACCAGCAGCGCCGACGCCCCGCCCTGCTCCGCCATGCGCGCAAGCCGCGCGGCTTCGAGCGAGCCGTCGGCCCAGATGCCATTGACCAGCGGCAGCTTCGCGCCCACTTCATCCTGCGCGATGTCGAGCACGCGGCGCTGTTCGTCAAAGGCGCAGGAAGTGACCTCGGTCGAATGCGCGTTGATGGTGATGGCCGAGAGGCCTTCGACCGCCGCCACGTCGCGCAGATGATTGCGGAAGCTCGCCTCGTCGATCGACAGATCGTTCTCGAACGGCAACAGCACCGCCGGGATCACGCCATGCGGAACATATGATGTGTGACGCGGCATGGTTTTCTCCAAGATGTTTCAGCTCGCCGCCTTCACGCGCGGCTCGTTGTCGCCCGTGTAGCCGAACTCCGCCGACAGTCTGTCGGCCGCGATGCGCGCCTGCCGCGCGCGCTTGTGCAGCGCCTCGATCGACAATCGCCAGACCGGGCCGGAGACGCCGAGCGCACCTGTCACAAGGCCGGAGAAATCGCGCACCGGCAGCGCCACGCAGCGCAATTCGGGATCGAACTCGCCGTCGTCGATGGCGACGCCGGTGCGGCGCACGTCGGCGATTTCGCGGCGCAGCCGGTCGGCACTGACAATCGTATTAGGTGTGCGCGCGGCAAGATCGGCGCGCGCCAGAAAGCGTTCGAACTGATCGGGCGCCAGCGCCGCCAGCATAATCTTGCCGAGTGCCGTGCAATGCGCCGGCCGCGCCACGCCGACCCGATCCGCCAATTGAAAGGCGCCTTGCCCGCTGGTGCGCGCCAGAACCACCACGGCGTCGCCCATGCGCACGGCGAAATGCGTGCTCTCGCCGGTCTCCCGCGACAGGTCTTCGAGCACCGGCGTCGCCAGGCTCATCATTTCCAATTCGTCGAGCGCATGGGCGGCGAGCGCGAACAGCGGACGGCCGATGCGATAGCGTTTTGAATCGGCGAGCTGGCGCACATAGCCGAGCGACACCATCGTCTTGACAAGATGAAAGGTGGTGGAGTTATGCAAGCCGACGCGCTTCGACAGGTCGGCGAGGCCGATACCGTCGCGGTTGCGCGCGATCTCCTCCATCAGCGCGAAAGCGCGCCCGATCGACTGCACACCGCCGCGCGGCGCGCTTGCTGCGTCGCGGCCGGCAATAGCGGGCCGGAGCGGTTTGTCGGCCGGTTTGGGCTTGCTGCGCACTGGCACGTGATCCGTTTCCCCGGTTTGCGGCTACGACGTTATCACTTCGTTTTTTCGATTGGCAATTGCCATTTCACGATGTCGGAGGCGGTTTAGCGGGCGGTGAGGCCCAAGATCGCACGAGCTTCGGCCGCGCTCGCCGCGCGTTCGCCGATCAGATCGATCACGCGCAGCGCCTTTTCGACCAGCGCGGCGTTGCTCGGCGCCGGCACGCCGCGTTCGAGGTAAAGATTGTCCTCCAGACCGACACGGGTGTGGCCGCCGAGCATGACCGCCTGCGCCACCATCGGGAACTGCGCCGCGCCGATGCCGAAGCCGGCCCAGACCGCACCTGGCGGCAGGCCATCGCGCATCGCCAGCATGGTCTCGGGTGTCGCCGGCGCGCCCCAGGGAATGCCGAGGCAGATCTGGAACAAAGGCGGCGCATCGACGAGGCCGCTATCGACTAGATGGCGCGCGAGCCGGACGTGGCCGAGTTCGAAGACTTCCAGTTCCGGTTTCACGCCGGCGGCGCGGATCGCCTTGGCCATGTCGCGCAAATGCGCGGGCGTGTTGACGAAGACGTGCTCGCCGAAATTCATGCTGCCGACATCGAGGCTGCATACTTCCGGTTTGAGCGCCTCGACATGACGCACGCGCTCGACCGGCGTTTTCAACGTGGTGCCGGTGCCGGCCGTTGCGGGGTCGGGATCGCCCGGCACAAAGCGCGCACCCGGCCCGGTGGTGAGGTTGATGACGACATCGATGCCGTTGTCGCGGATGCGGGCGACGGTTTCCTTGTAAAGTTCGAATTCCATGCTGGGGCGGCCGCTTTCCGGATCGCGCACATGGATATGTACAATGGCCGCGCCTGCTTTGGCGGCGTCGATCGCGGCCTGCGCGATTTCCCGCGGCGTGACCGGGACTTTGTTTTTATCCGACATCGGTGCGCCGCCGGTGAGCGCGCAGGTGACAATGACGGGTCTGGACACGCGGCGTTCCTCCCTATAGGGCCCGCGACTATTGCAAGATTGCCGGCGCCGGACCAGCCGGCATTGGGAATATAGCGGAGGCCGCAGCTTTGGCTCGCGCGCTGATCATCGGCGGTTCGCTGGGCGGAAGCTTTCGCCGCGACTTGTGCGCAACACTGTCGCCGCAATTCGTTGCATTGATCGAGGCGGTCTCGCGGGAGGCCCGTCAGCCTCGTTGTCTTCTGAGGCCCGTCGGCTCCATAACAAACCCTATAGAGGCCGCAGAGTTCCCTGCCACTTAGAGATGAAAACCTTATTGGCCCTGATCAGTTGGAGCCAAGACTAGTCCAAGCCGGCGTGCCGAAACGCTGCCAAATAATGCTCCCGGTCAGCTTCGCGCATGATTGGCATCTGGCTCGCAATCCAGGCCAACGAAATATTGGGCTGCGCTCGACGCAGTTCCTGCAACGCGGCCGTGGCGACATCGGCCTGACCAGCAATCCCGGCAGCGGCAGTAAGCACGCGGTGGGCGCCGACGAAATCGCTGCGTTGACGGATTGCCTCGCGCGCTAACCGCATTGCCTCTTCGTAATTGCGTCCGATAAACTGGGCGTAGGCGGCTATGCCATAATAAACCGCTGAGAAAGGGTCTCGCGGGCTCAAGCGGATAGCGCGGCTTGCGGCTTCATCTGCCTCCTGCCAGCGCCCGCAATAGGACAGTGCTAGACCATAGTAACCTTGCGCCAATGAGAAATTTGGATTGAGCCGCAACGCCAGCTCAAACTCCGCCAACGAGTCGCCGAAACGCCGTGTGAATAAATAAACGCAGCCCAACGCATAATGCGCCCAGGGGTCTTCACTGTCGGACCGAATGGCGGTCTGGGCGGCGCGTTCGGCGATGGGCGCGGACACTGCCATGTCCTCCCAGCCCATGTGGGCGCTAAATGTATGGCTGGCAGCCAGTACACCGAGTGCTTGGCCGTAGTTAGGATCGATGCTAATCGCTTTCTCCAGCAAAGCCTGCGCCACGACATTGTCTTGCCGCGTCACGCGCCAGTAATGCGACAGCGCACGCATAACTAAATCCCAGGCGTCCATGCTGTCCGGTGGCTTACGCTGGGCGTGAAAATTCTCCGCGGCATAAAGCTGCGGCTCGATCGCGGCAACGATCGCCTCGGTGATCTCATCCTGCACCGCGAACACATCGGCGAGGTCGCGGTCGTAGCGCTCCGCCCAGATGTGGCTTCCGGTGGCGACGTCATTGAGCTGCGCCGTGATGCGTACGCGGTCACCGCCCTTGCGCACGCTGCCCTCTACTACATAGCGGACGCCGAGCTCCTCGGCGACCTGCTTCATATGAACGGCTTTGCCTTTGTAAATGAACGAAGAGTTGCGTGCGATTACAAAAAACCAGCGCAGTTTCGATAGCGCGGTGATGATGTCTTCGCTGATACCGTCAGAGAAATATTCCTGTTCCGGTTCCCCGCTCATGTTGGTGAAAGGAAGCACGGCAATAGCGGGACGGTCGGGTAGCGGAAAAATCGGCGCGGTGGCGGAGGCCGAGCGTTCATCGCGCAAGGCGCCGACGAAGCGAATACCCTTTCGCGCGATGGTACGTATTAGGCTTTGCTCCTCGCCGCTGTCGCCAATCGCTTTGCGCGCGGCATTGATGCGGCTGGTCAGCGTTGAATCCGACACGACGCGGCCGCCCCAGACCGAAGCGATGAGATCGTCCTTGCTGAGGACGCGGTCGCGATTCTCGATCAGAAGAACCAAGAGGTCGAAAACCTGTGGTTCGACGGCCACGGGCTCCGAACCGCGGCGTAATTCGCGTCTATCGGTATCAAGCGTATGATTATTAAAGAGAAATTGCACAATTGCCCTGTACCTGGCTTCACGGATGTTCTCAAGAAACAATCAGGCTGTTCTCACGAACAAATCAAGCTCCAGACAAAGCCTTTAGACCGGCACCGGTCCAGTTTGCGTCCATGTCGATTGTGATCCTGATGATCGCAACGAAACAGGAGATTCTCATGAGGCGATTCATTGCATTTCTCTATGGACTCGTATCGTACGTCGTTTTCTTTGCCAGCTTCCTCTACGCCATCGGCTTTGTCGAAGGTCTTCTCGTGCCGAAAACAATCGATAGCGGGACGACCGTGCCATTAGCAGAGACGCTCATCGTCAACCTTCTGCTGATGTCATTATTCGCCATTCAACACAGCGTCATGGCGCGACCGCAATTCAAGCAATGGTGGACGCGCCTTGTACCGAAATCGGTTGAGCGCAGCACCTACGTGCTGTTCTCAAGCCTCGCGCTCGTACTGTTATTCTGGCAGTGGCGGCCGATGCCTGCGATGGTGTGGCAGATCGGCAATCCGCAGATCGCGACAGTCGTCATAGGCTTGTCGTTTGTCGGCTGGCTGATCGTACTAACCAGCACATTCCTTATCAACCACTTCGAATTGTTCGGGCTGCATCAGGTTGCCAACAATCTCACCGGCCGTGCTATGCCAACGTCCCATTTTCGTACGCCGCTTTACTACAAGTTCGTGCGCCATCCAATCTATCTCGGCTTCATTATCGCATTCTGGGCGGCACCAATAATGACTATGGGGCACCTCCTATTCGCGGCTGTCACCACTGCATACATCTTCGTCGGTATCGCGTTGGAAGAACGCGATCTGATCACGGTGTTTGGTGACGAATACCGGCGCTACAAGGATCGTGTGTCGATGATTGTACCCTGGCGCAAGTCAGCGTGAACAATCAGCTAGTGGTTGAATTCCGACACTTGGTACCCTGTTTCAGGCTCCGGGCGGGGTAGATGCCGGAGTTAGCAATGTGCGCTAGTGCCGAACAATGTCCGCTATGCCTCCAATAGCGCCCTAATTTTGCGACGCAGCGAAATGACGCGATGTGCCATGAGCGACACTGGACGCTTGGCTTGAAATGAAAGAGGCCGCCAACTGAGGCGGCCTCAGACTTTTCCTTAGCTCAAAAACTTTCTTATAGTCCTTGGACTACGAACGATCGCGACTTTGTAAGTTTCGTGCGGCTCGCGTTGACCCCTTTCTGCACCTGAGAATTTTCGTATGCCTGAGCCTTTTCGAGGCTGTCGAACGCGATGACGATCATCCGGTTCGGCGGAGTGCCATCCAAAGCGGTAATTTTGTCAGTGCGAATGATATAGCGACCTCCAGCTTGCTGCGCGGCTCTCGCTGGCTCCGGCCTTTGGGTCACAGCCTTAAAGCCCTCAGGATCGGTTATTTCGGCGATTTCAGTTACGACATAGATCGGCGGAGTTGCTTGGGCGTGAAGCGATTGGATCGCTACGGCCCCGAGTGCAACGCCTGCAAGCAGAGTCAGTGCCAATTTATAATTTACATTCATTTGATTGCCCCACTGGTTCGAAGATAAGCTTTTGACCGTAAACGTTTGAATGCTGGTTTTGCGTGATAGGCAGGATGCAGGTGCCAGCAGCCTCCGCGTCCCAAATCCACATCAATAGTTTGAAATGATTTCGCGCCAAGCAACGCGCTTGACAGTGTGCCGACGCTATACGGCCCTGGGCACGTTGTCACTGGCGTCGAATGTCCGCTATGCGCCGTTAGCGACCAAAATAGTGCGGTGCCACGAATGACGCGCTTGCCATCCGACCACACCCGCTGCGGGCTGCATTTCATGTCGTGGCGAAGCCGTTTGCTTTCAGTTCAATGCAGCACATCGTTCAGCGAATGAGGAAGAAACTAAAGCTTCCTGCGCATTTCACCCTGGACGCCTGCCGCCACGGCGGCATGACCGAGTTGGAAGAAGCCGAGTTGACGGACGGCCAAGGCCGCGCGCTTAGCACGCACCGCACCCAGCAGAGCTATGAGGGCTACGCGAAGCGAATGCTGTCCGCGACCAGGAAGCGGCACGCGCATCGGCTGGCAGCGGTGAACGAACCGGAGACATCGGTTCGAAATGAGGCGGCGGAAAGCATTCGAAATGATAAATCCGCGGTGCCTGCTAAGTCGCTGAAAGCCCGGGGCTAAAGGCTGGCTGGGGCGGGAGGAATCGAACCTCCGAATGGCGGAATCAAAATCCGCTGCCTTACCGCTTGGCTACGCCCCAATCCGTGGCTTTCAGCATATAAGCCGACGCATGCAAACGTCAGGCGCGCGGACCATAGCGGCGCTGTTTACGCCAATCAACGCCCCTGGCAAGACGTTAACTCCATGATTTTGGGCCATTCCCCGCCTTACCTTTGACGGCTGCGAAAGCGGGGCTAGATTGCGCCTCATGACCTACCGCGCGCCGGTTGCCGACATCGCCTTTGCTCTCAAACACGCCGCCGGCCTGAAAACGGCCATCGCCGAAGGGCTTTACGGCGACCTCGACGAGGATACGGTCGACTCGGTGCTGGAGGAAGCCGGCAAATTCGCGACCGAAGTGATCGCGCCGCTCAACCGCACCGGCGACACCTTCGGCACCCCGTTTACCGACGGTAAGGTGACGATGCCGCCGGGCTGGAAGGAGGCCTATACCGCCTGGGCCGCCGCCGGCTGGAACGGGCTCGCCTCGCCGGCCGATTTCGGCGGCCAGGAATTGCCGCACGCGCTCAACGCCGCCTGCATCGAAATGTGGAACGCGGCCTCGATGGCGTTCGGCATCGGTCCGGTGCTGACCATGGCCGCGGTCGACGCGCTGCACGCCTATGGCGCGGACGAGTTGAAGCAGAAATATCTCGAGAAGCTCATCAGCGGCGTGTGGATGGGCACGATGCAGTTGACCGAGCCGCAGGCCGGCTCCGACGTCGGCGCGTTGCGCACCAAGGCCGAACGCGCGGGCGACGGCACTTACAAAATCACCGGCTCGAAGATCTTTATCACCTACGGCGAGCACGACCTCACCGACAACATTATCCACTTCGTGCTGGCGCGGCTGCCCGATGCGCCGCCCGGCACCAAGGGCATCTCGCTTTTCCTGGTGCCGAAGTTCATGGAGGATGGATCGCGCAACGCCGTACGCGCGCATTCGGTCGAGCACAAGCTCGGCATTCATGCTTCGCCGACCTGCACGATGGTCTATGGCGATAACGGCGGCGCGGTCGGTTATCTCATCGGCGAAGAGCATAAAGGCATGCTCTGCATGTTCACCATGATGAACCGCGCGCGGCTGGCCGTCGGCTTGCAGGGCGTGGCGATTGCCGAGCGCGCTTTGCAGCAGGCCATGGCCTATGCGCGCGAGCGCAAGCAGATGGGCCACGCCATCATCGACTACCCGGATGTCAAGCGCATGCTGCTGACCATGCGCGGACTGACGGGCGCGGCGCGCGCGATCTGCTACGCGACCGGCGTGGCACTCGACCGCTCGATCCGCGGCAAGGACGAGGCCGCGCGCAAATCGGCACATGAACGCGCCTCGCTGCTGACGCCGGTGGCGAAAGCTCTCTCAACCGATATCGGCATCGAGGTCGCCTCGCTCGGCGTGCAGGTGCATGGCGGCATGGGCTTCATCGAGGAAACCGGCGCGGCACAGCATTTCCGCGACGCCCGCATCGCCGCGATCTACGAAGGCACCAATGGCATTCAGGCCATTGATCTGGTGACGCGCAAAATTCCGCTCGATAATGGCAAAACGGTCGCGGCCTATATCGATGAGTTGCGCAAGACGGTCGCCGCCGTGAAAGCGAGCAACGCGCCGGCCTTTGGCGATACGGCAGCGCGCCTGGGCGAAGCGGTGGACTCACTCGAACGCGCGACGGCCTGGCTGCTGGCGCAGAAGTCATCGCCGGACGCGCTCGCCGGCGCGACGCCATACCTGCGCATGTTCGGCAATGCCGCCGGCGGCTGCATGCTGGCCGATCAGGCGCTGGCAAGTTTGCGCGACCGCGATGGCGCGGCGCGCACGGCGCTGGCGCGCTTCTTCGCCGAGAACGTCGCGGTGCAGGCGCCGGGTTTGGAGCGTAGCGTGACCGAAGGCGCGCAAAGCATTACCAACGCGGAAGCCGCGTTGAACGATTAAAGCGCCTTCAGCCCCGCCTCGATCTCCTTGCGCTGGTCCTCCAGAAACGGCGGCAGTACCAAGGTCTCGCCCAACTTGTCGAGCGGTTCGTCGACCGCGAAGCCCGGCCCGTCGGTGGCGATCTCGAACAGAATGCCGTTCGGCTCGCGGAAATAGAGCGAGTGAAACCAGTAGCGATCGACCTTGCCGCTGTTGGGAATGCGCATCTCCTTCAGCCGCGCAGCCCAGGCGTCGTAATCGGCATCCGGCGAGCGGAACGCCACATGATGCACGCCGCCCGCTCCCGGATGCGCCGGCGCAAGATTAGGCCGCACCGCCACATGCAGTTCGGCCGCGGGTCCCTCGCCGTCCATCTGATAGACATGTACGCCGTCGCCTTTTGATTCCGGATGCGGATAATCCCGCATCTGCGTCATGTTCATCACATTCGTGAGCACCAGATCGGTCGGGCGCAGTTCGGGCACCGTCATGGTGATCGGGCCGAGCCCGCGAATTTGATGTTCGGCCGGAACGCTGCTCTTGTCCCAGGGGTTCGACGTCCCCTTGCCGCCATCGTCGATCAGCGCCAGCCGCTGGCCTTCCGGGTCTTCGAAAAACAAAGTCGCGCGGCCGTCGACTTCGACGATATCGCCGACCTTGACCGCCGCCTTGGTCAAGCGATCGCGCCAATAGTCGAGCGAGGCCTGGCTGCCGACGCGAAAGCCGGTGCGGGTAACGGTGTTATTGCCGCGATGCTCGGGACCTGCCGGAAAATCGAAAAAGGTAATATCGCTGCCGGGCGAGGCGACGCCATCGGCGTAAAACAGGTGATAGGCCGAAACGTCGTCCTGGTTCACCGTCTTCTTGACCATGCGCAGGCCGAGCAACTGGGTGTAAAACCTGACGTTGCCCGGCGCGTCGGCCGAGACCGCGGTCAGATGATGGATGCCGGAAAGCTGCATTTTTATGCCCCTGATGCTGTGCCCTTTGGCGCGCGTTCGCGCAGCGACTGTGTTACCGGTTCAACGGCTATCTAAGAATTCCGGATTTCTTCGGTAGAGGGCACAAGCATGTCACTAAAGGGCAAGACGCTGTTCATCACCGGCGGTTCGCGCGGCATTGGGTTGGTGATCGCGCTCAGGGCCGCCGCCGACGGCGCCAATGTCGCGATCGCCGCCAAGACCGTCGACCCGCATCCCAAACTCGAAGGCACCATCCACACCGCCGCCGCCGAAATCGAGAGGGCCGGCGGCAAAGCGCTCGCGCTCGCCGTCGACGTGCGCGAGGAAGCGGCGGTAAAGGACGCGCTCGACAAGACTGCCGCGCATTTCGGCGGCCTCGACATCGTCGTGAACAATGCCAGCGCCATTTCGCTTACCGGCGTGATGCAGACCGACATGAAACGCTTCGATCTGATGCATCAGATCAATGCGCGCGGCACCTTCATGGTGTCGAAATATGCCATGCCCCATCTCCTGAAAGCTGAGAACCCGCACATACTGATGCTGTCCCCCCCGCTCGACATGCAGACCAAATGGTTCGCCTCGCACACCGCCTATTCGATGGCGAAATTCGGCATGAGCCTTGTGGTGCTCGGCCTTGCCGGTGAGCAGAAAGGCAAGATCGCGGTCAATGCGCTGTGGCCGCGCACGACCATCGCCACCGCCGCTGTGCGCAACCTTTTAGGCGGCGAGGCGCTGATGAACATGTCGCGCACGCCCGCCATTCTGGCGGACGCCGCCTGGCGCATTTTTCAGAAGCCGAAGAGCTTCAGCGGGAACTTCATCATCGACGATACTTTCTTGACGGGTGAAGGCGTCACCGATTTCGACCAGTACCGCGTCAATCCAAGCCAGCCCTTGCAGGTGGATTTTTTCGTGCCCGACAATATCCCACCGCCGCCGGGCGTGAGTTTGAAGGCGTTGAAGTAGCTAGCCCACATCGGGCGCCTGTAGGGCGGGTTAGCCGAAGGCGTAACCCGCCTATCCTTGCCAACCCACTGAAGAGGGTCATCTACAAATGGATGTAAAATTATTCCGTTTTTCGGCAAAGCAACTTCAAAAAATACACCCGGATCATTTGGGGTTCCTTATTGCATCTAGCCATTGTTGCAATGAATTGATATCCGTCATGCCCTATATAATCTTCGAACAAGACATCGAAGATGCAAACGAAGCTGAACGCGTATTTATCAATATTCGCTTCTTTACGATTGTGCGCCATCAAATATCGAAAATTTTTGAGTATCGAGACTTGTGCAATCGTTATATTGGCAAAATTCGAAAGACATTTCCTTCTTTGGCTGAAAGCGTACAGGCAGAAAGCAAGCTGATTTCGCGTCGAGTAAGCGCTGCCAAGTGGGCTCAAACTCTCAGAAACAAAGTGGCATTCCATTTCAATAGCGAATATGCAGCGGAATTATTGAACCGCACGGACCCCGACCAAGAATTGGTTTTTATCGTCGGGAAATATCGGGGACTTACCGCATTTGATTTCGCAGACCGAATTATCGTGGACGCAATGTTTATCGAAGCGGGAACCGGAGATAGAAACCACGGTCGAGACGTTGTTATGAAATGGGCGGTCGAATCGCAGCGACAGATCGAACAGTTCCACGCGAAGATCGTCGGTCAGCTTTTCGAGCAGTACGGAATTTTCCAGAAAGAAAAAATGAGTGAAATTCGCGATGCATGGTGTGCAGCGCCTGGAGAAATTGCGATACCTTTGTCGACCCACGGCATATCTAGAAATTCAGCGAAGTCGACTACTTCGCCGTCGCCATAACTCCGCGTGGCGTCACCATCGTCACGATGGCGTCCGCGCTGTCTTCGATAAAATCCGGATCGCGCTTGAGCGCCTCGAAACTGCGCGGCTGCGGCAGAGCCTCGCCATCGGCGCGCATCGCGCTGAAATGTCCCGCCAGCGCCTCGGCGGCATTGCTCACCGCCTGCTCGAACGTGTCCCCGGCCGAGATGCATCCGGGCACGTCGGGAAAACTCACGCCGTAACTCGTGCCCGCGTCTTTGTGTACCAGTGCGATGTAGCCAGCCATTGCGCTATCGCCGCTCCTTGAGGGCCGCCTGCCGGTATATCGACTTCACCGTCTTCGGGTGCAAGTCCCGGCGCGGATGCGGCACGGTGACTTTGCCGCCAGCCTCCGTCATGCCCGGCCTTGTGCCGGGCATCCACGTCTTTCCTCTGAAAACCGCTATCAAAAAGGCGTGGATGGCCGAGACAAGCCCGGCCATGACGGTTTGGGTGTCGCCTGGTAAAAAATATTTATTCCTATGGTCTCTTGACTTCCATCCTATGATCTAATACCTACATTTTCGCCCGCCCCTCGTGAGGGGCCATGAACCGGTTGCGCCGGCTCGTGGGGGACGGGCGCGGCGCCTGCGGGCGTGGCTTCGCAAGCCACGCTCCCGGGCGGCTCCGGGGCTCCGCCCGGCCGGCATTACGACCGGTCTGCGAGGAGCTCGCTGGACTGGAACAGGTTGCGGACGCTAACGGCGTCCAAGGCCACGTCCCAGGAAGCGCGGCCTGGAGCTGAGCGGAAAGGGCTACGGCCCGCCGCGAGAGCCGCGACGGCGCGCCGAAAGGCGCCACGCGTGTCCGAAAGGACCGCGTGAGTAAAAAGGACCACGCGCCCTCCCGGCGCGCCGTCCCCCTCGCTTTTTTAAAGCGGGGGAAATTTTCAAACCTCGGGGCCACGCGGCCCGCGAGAACGCTGGAGCGCGTCCATGATACGGAACATCGCAGTCGCCACCGACGGTTTGCGCAACGGTGAGAACCCGCGTTAGAACATCGTCATGTCCACACTCCTCGTCAGCCACCCCGCCTGCATCGATCACGTCACTCCGCCCGGGCATCCGGAGCGGCCCGACCGCATGCGCGCGGTCGAACAGGCGCTGTCGGACGAACGGTTCCAGAATTTGGCGCGCGTCGAGGCGCCGATGGCGACAGCCGAAATCGTCGTGCTCGCACATCCGATGGAATATTTCGAAGCGATCCGCGACGCTTCGCCGTCCGAAGGCATGGTACGGCTTGATGCCGATACCTCGATGTCGCCCGGCTCCTTCGAGGCCGCTTTGCGTTGCGTCGGCGGCGCGACTTTTGCCATCGATGAGGTTATGAACCAGAAGGCATCCAACGCTTTCGTCGCCACGCGCCCGCCCGGCCATCACGCCGAGACAGCGCGGCCGATGGGCTTCTGTTTTTTCAACAACGCGGCCATCGCCGCGCGCTACGCGCAAGACCGCTACGACGTCGAGCGCGTCGCCATCGTCGATTTCGACGTGCATCACGGCAACGGCTCGCAGGATATTTTCTGGGCCGACAAGAACGTGATGTATTGCTCGACGCATGAGATGCCGCTTTACCCGGGCACCGGCGCGGTGAGCGAGCGCGGCGAACACAACATGATCGTCAACGCGCCGCTACGCGCCGGCGATGACGGCGAGAAATTCCGCGAAGCCTTCGACAATTCGATTTTGCCCCGGCTGCGCGATTTCCGTCCCGACTTTCTCATCATCTCGGCCGGCTTCGACGCGCATACGCGCGATCCGCTCGCCAATCTCAATCTGGTGGAGGCCGATTACACCTGGGTGACGCAGCGGCTGATGCAGATCGCGGATGAGTCGGCGCAAGGGCGCATCGTGTCGCTGCTCGAAGGCGGTTACGATTTACAGGGCCTGGCGCGTTCGACGGCGGCGCATGTCACGGCGCTGATGCGTGGGTAATTTTGTTAGCGCGCCGTCAATCCCCCGTCGATCGGCAGATCGGCGCCGGTGATGAAAGCCGCCGCGTCCGACAACAGATAGACGCACAATGATGCGACCTCGTCCGGCTGGCCGAGCCGCGCCAGCGGAATGTCGCTCGCAAGCTTCTGGTGCACGGCCTGCGGGTTGCGCGTGCCGGAGGCGATGCCCTCGACCATGGCGCCGTCGATGAAGGCGGGACACACGGCATTGCAACGCACCGGCGGCTGATAACGCGCGCCATTGAGCGCCACCGATTTGGTCAGCAGCGAGACGCCGCCTTTCGATGCGGCATAGGCGGCGAGATTCGAACTGCCGACCAGGCCAAGCACCGACGACAGATTGACGATCGAGCCACCTTTTTTGCGCAGCAGCGGAAACGCATATTTGCAGCCCAAAAAAGTGCCGTCGAGATTGACCGCCAGCACCCGCCGCCAGGTGGCGAAGTCGGTCTTCTCGATCGAGCCGACGGCGGCGATGCCGGCGGCATTGACCAGCCCGTCGAGACGGCCGTGTTGCTGCTCGAGCGCGGCGGCAAGTTTCTGCCAGCCGGTTTCGTCAGTCACGTCGAGCGCGCTATCAATGCCCTCTCCGGCTTTCAAATCGGTGGTAACCGCCGTGCCGCCCGCTCCTTTCACCGCGCGCGCGACCGCGCCGCCGATGGCGCCAGCCGCGCCGGTGATGAGAATAATTTTGTCGTTCAGACCGGCCACAAGAGCACCCCTCATTGCGTTTTGCGATATTGTCTTGCATTCATCGTCGGATGTCACCCGAGGCGTCCAGCTTGCGGCCGATTTGCCTGATTACCGGGGCCAGTGCCGGCATCGGCGCGGCGCTCGCCCGTGTCTTTGCCGCCCACGGACACGAATTGGTGCTGACCGCACGGCGCGAGCGCGAACTCAACGCCTTGGCCGATGAGATCGAAGCCGGCGGCCACAAGCGCCCGCATGTGATCGCCGCCGATCTCGCCAGCCCCCGCGGCCCCGAAAAACTTGCTGCCGCTTTGGCAACGGCCGGACTCGATCCATCCTTCGTAGTCAACAATGCCGGCTTCGGTCTCTTAGGTGATGCGGCCTCAATCGACCGCGACCGGCAACTTGCCATTGTCGATCTCAACAACCGCGCCCTCACCGACCTGACGCTGCGCTTTCTCGACAGCGTGACGCGGCACAAGGGCGGCATTCTCAACGTCGCCTCCATCGCCGGCTTCATGCCCGGCCCCGGCATGGCGGTCTATCACGCCAGCAAGGCTTATGTCGTTTCGCTGACCGATGCGCTGCATGTTGAATTAAAGAGCCAGGACGTGCGCGTCTGTGCGCTCTGTCCCGGGCCGGTGGAAACCGAGTTCTTCGGCCGTGCCGGCCTGCCGGACGACTATTTTCCCGATTTCCTCAAACGCACGGCCGAGCGGGTTGCGCGCGAGGGCTATGAGGGTTTGATGGCTGGGCAGCGCCTGGTGATCCCGGGCACGGCGAACCGCCTCGCCACATTGCTGCCGCGCTTCCTACCGCGCGCGCTGATCCTCGCCTACCTCGACTGGCGCTGGCAAAACCTTCGCGACGGTTGACGAAGCGGCCTATATTGGCCATCGAATGAAGGCGCAGCCCCCGGGATTCTTAGAGCCATGGCCGAGACCAACAACGCCGACATCAAAAAGCTGCCCTTCGAGCGGGCGATCGAAGAACTGGAATCGATCGTCAAGCGGCTGGAGGAAGGCAAGGTGCCGCTCGAGGAATCGGTGGCGATATACGAGCGCGGCGAGAGCTTGAAAAAGCGCTGCGAGGAATTGCTCAAGCAGGCGGAAGCCCGGGTGGAAAAGATCACCCTCGACGCATCCGGCAAGCCAACGGGCTCGACACCGCTCGACATCGACTGAGGGCGACCAGAACCGGATGCCGCTGCCTTGGCTTCATCCGGACATAGAATTGCCGGGCAACGCCGATCTGGTGTAAGCCAGTAAAGGCCCCGGCTGGCATCGTCCGACAGGCGCCAGACCCAAGGGCCACGACGTACCGGAGTTCCCATTGCCCGAGGCTTCCAACACCCCACTGCTCGACCGCATCCGCGTCCCTGCCGACATGCGCAATCTGTCGGCCGAACAGCTCAAGCAGCTCGCCAACGAACTGCGGCACGAGACCATCGACGCTGTCGCGAAAACCGGCGGGCATCTCGGCGCGGGGTTGGGTGTCGTGGAGCTCACGGTGGCGTTGCACGCCGTGTTTGACACCCCCGCCGACCGGCTGATCTGGGATGTCGGGCATCAGGCCTATCCTCACAAAATTCTGACAGGCCGGCGCGACCGCATTCGTACGCTGCGGCAGGGCGGCGGCCTTTCCGGCTTCACCAAGCGCGCCGAGAGCGAGTACGACCCCTTCGGCGCCGCGCATTCCTCGACTTCGATCTCGGCCGCGCTCGGCATGGCGGTGGCGCGCGACCTTGAGGGCCGCAAGAATAGTGTGATTGCCGTGATCGGTGACGGCGCCATGTCGGCCGGCATGGCCTATGAGGCGATGAACAATGCCGGCGCCCGCAACGAACGGCTGATCGTCATCCTCAACGACAACGACATGTCGATTGCGCCGCCGGTCGGCGCGATGTCGGCTTATCTGTCGCGCCTCGGCTCGGGGCGCACCTATTTGAAGCTGCGCGATGTCGGCAAGCAACTGACCGAGCGCCTGCCGAAAAGCTGGGATCGCGCCATCACGCGCGCGGTCGAGCACGCGCGCGGCTATGTCATGGGCGGCACGCTGTTCGAAGAACTCGGCTTTTATTATTGCGGGCCGATCGACGGGCATAACCTCGATCACCTGCTGCCGATTCTGCGCAACGTGCGCGACGCTGGGATCGGCCCCATCCTGGTGCATGTCGTAACGCAGAAGGGCAAAGGCTACGAACCGGCGGAAACCTCGGCCGACAAATATCACGGCGTGGTCAAGTTCGATGTGGCGACCGGCGCGCAGGCGAAATCGAAAGGCGGCGCGCCGCAATATACCAAAGTATTCGCGGAATCGCTCGTGAAAGAAGCGCGCAAGAACGACAAGATCGTCGCCATCACCGCGGCAATGCCGTCCGGCACCGGGCTTGATCTGTTCCAGAAGGAATTTCCCGCGCGCTGCTTCGATGTCGGCATTGCCGAGCAACATGCGGTGACGTTCGCTGCCGGCCTGGCGGCGGAAGGCTTCAAGCCCTTCGCGACGATTTATTCGACGTTTCTTCAGCGCGCCTACGATCAGGTGGTGCACGATGTCGCCATCCAGAAACTGCCGGTGCGCTTTGCTATCGATCGCGCGGGTCTTGTCGGCGCCGACGGACCGACGCATGCCGGCGCTTTCGATGTCGCCTATCTCGGCTGCCTGCCGAATTTCGTGCTGATGGCGGCGGCGGACGAGGCCGAGTTGGTCAACATGGTGGCGACGCAGGTGGCCATCAACGACCGGCCCTCGGCGCTGCGTTATCCGCGCGGCGAAGGCACCGGCGTTACCATGCCGGAAGAAGGCGTTGCGCTGGAAATCGGCAAAGGCCGCATCGTGCGTGAGGGGCATAAAGTAGCGCTGTTGTCATACGGCATGCGCCTGCAAGAGACCTTGAAGGCGGCCGACGAACTCGCCGCGCTAGGCCTGTCGGCGACGGTCGCCGATGCGCGCTTTGCCAAGCCTCTTGATACCGGGTTGGTGTTGCGAATGGCGCGCGAACACGAAGTGCTGGTCACCATCGAGGAAGGTTCGATCGGCGGCTTCGGCTCTTACGTTTTGCAGACGCTGGCCGAGAGCGGCGCGCTCGATGCGGGCTGCAAGGTGCGCTGCATGGTGCTGCCGGACGTGTTCCTCGATCAGGATTCGCCTGCCGCGATGTATGCCCGCGCCGGCCTCGACGCCAAAGGCATTGTCACCAAGGTGTTCGAAGCGCTTGGCCGGGACGCCGCCGCCGAGACGGTGAAGCTGGCTTAACCTTGCCAAAGTTTAAGCTGTCATCATCTGCGAAAGCGGATGATCCAGTAATCGCCGGCGCTTGCGATCATGGCGAACTTCCGCGTTTACTGGATGCCTGCCTGCGCGGGCATGACACCGGAGTTTTTATGCCCGCCCGCCTCCGCATTGACAAATTGCTGGTCGCGCGCGGGCTTTTCAACAGCCGCGCCAAGGCGCAGGCCGCGATCGCGGCCGGCCTGGTGCGCGCCGATGGCAAGGTTGTCGGTAAGGCATCGGAGGAGATCGCCGCCGACGCGAAGATCGAAGCGACGCCAGCGCATCCATACGTTTCGCGCGGCGGCGTGAAATTGTCGGCGGCGCTCGACCATTTCGGCCTCGATCCGAAAGGCCGAATTTGCCTCGATGTCGGCGCCTCGACCGGCGGCTTCACGCAGGTGCTGCTCGAACGCGGGGCGGCGAAGGTCTACGCCGTCGATGTCGGCAGCGAACAATTGCATGACAGCCTGCGTGCACTGCCCGAAGTCGTGTCGTTGGAGCAGACCGACATCCGTACGCTCGCCCCTGCTCTTCTCGACCCGCCGCCCGATCTCATCGTCTGCGATGTGAGCTTTATTTCGCTTAAGCTCGTTTTGCCGCCCACGCTTGCATTAACGGCAAAGCGGGCACAACTGATCTCGCTGATCAAGCCACAATTCGAGGCCGGGCGCGCGCACCTTAAAAAGGGCATTGTGCGCGACCAAAGCGTGCGCACGGCAGTGCGCGAAGAGATCGCGGCGCTGGTCACTTCGCTCGGCTGGCATGTTCGCGGCGTTATCCCTTCGCCGATCAGCGGAGGCGACGGCAACGAGGAATTTCTGCTAGGGGCTGTGCATGACTGAACAGCTCACCATTGCCCGCCTCGGCCACCGCGGCGACGGCATCGCCGATACGAACGTGGGGCCGGTCTATGTGCCCTATGCGCTGCCGGGCGAAACGGTGATCGTCGAGCCCGTCGCCGGCCATCCCGACCGGCGGCATCTGCTGCGCGTCGAGCAGGCCTCGCACGAACGCGCCGCGCCGATCTGCAAGCATTTCGGCGTCTGCGGCGGCTGCGCCATGCAGCACTGGTCGCTCGCGGAATATCTCCTGTGGAAGCGCAATCTCGTCGTCGAAGCGATGGGGCATGCCGGGCTGATTGCGCCGGTGGAGCCGATCATTGACGCGCATGGCAAAGGCCGCCGCCGCGCGGTGCTGCATGCCAGACGCGGCAACGTCGACGTCCTCGAGGTCGGCTTCGCCGCGCCGCGCGCGCATCAGATCGTTGCCATTGACCGATGTCCGATCCTGGCGCCGGGCTTGAGTGGCGCGGTGCTAGCCGCCTGGGCGATTGCCGAATTGCTCAAGCCGACAATCAAGCCACTCGACATTCATGTGACCGCGACCGACAGCGGCATGGATGTCGACCTGCGCGGCTCCGGGGCGTTGTCGACCAAGCTCATCACCGCAATGGCGCAGTTGGCGGAAAAGCATAAGCTCGCACGCGTCACCCGCCACGGCGAACTTGTGCTGCAACGCGCAGCGCCAATCCTGAAAGTCGGACGCGCCAGCGTTCCGCTGCCGCCCGGCGCTTTTTTGCAGGCGACCGCCGAAGGCGAAGCGGCGCTGGCGAAACTGGTGTGCGGCCATGTTGGAAAAGCCAAACGCGTCGCCGACCTGTTCTCCGGCATCGGCACTTTTTCGTTGCGGCTGGCCGAGCGCGCGCGGGTGACCGCCATCGACAGCGAGGGCGCGGCAATCAATGCGCTCGAACGCGCCGCGCAGACCGCTTCCGGCCTCAAGGGCGTAACCGCGCAGATACGCGACCTGTTCCGCAGTCCGATCATGGCCTCCGAACTGAAAGTATTTGACGCCGTTGTGTTCGATCCGCCGCGCCAGGGCGCCGAACGTCAGGCGCAGGAACTCGCGTTGAGTAAAGTGCCGCTGGTGGTCGCGGTCTCTTGCGATGCCACGACGTTTGCGCGCGACGCCCGCATCCTGATCGATGGCGGCTACAAGCTCGTCACCGTCACGCCGGTCGACCAGTTCCGCTATTCCTATCATGTCGAACTGGTGGCGAAATTCGAAAAGTAATTACTGAAAATCGTAGCCGCGCCCACCCCAGCGGTCTTGCCACAGCTTCTCGCCGATGGCGCATGAGATGCGCGGCTTGTCGGCACTCGCCGGCACGACTTTCGCTTCTGGTTGTCGCCCGGCAATTTCCAGCAACAGCTTGGTGCGGGTCGCCTTGACGAACTCGGCGCGATCCTGGATCGGCACCACGAAGGCGCCGGGACCGCCGGTCACGCAGTCTTCGTAATAAACGTCGAGATTTTCGATATCCATTATGCTGGAGCGGGATCGCTTGAGCATGATCGGCAATCCGTTGATGGTGATGCCGGCCGACAGAACATCGTCGCGCACCGGCGCCACCAGTTCGCCGGCGTTATTGGCGCCGTCGCCGGAAACATCGATGACGCGGCGCAAGCCGCGATAGCCGCTGTCGTCGAACAGCGGCTTGACATATTTCAGCGCGCCGGAAATCGAGGTACGCGAGGCGCGCCGGTAAGGCGCGCGCGCGATTTCGGCGGCGACCGCATCGGCCGCCTCCGGGCCATCGATCAGCCGCCACGGCATCACGATCTTCTGGTCGAACTGTCCCGCCCATTCGACATAGGTAATGGCGACCTTGCCGTTGGCGCCTTCGCGCAAGGCGGTAAGGAATTCCCGCGAGGTCAGCGCCTGGATATAGCCTTCGCGCTGGAGCGCCTGCTCGTCCGGATCCATCGAATATGAAACATCGACCGCGATCACCAGTTCGACATCGACCGGAATGGCGCTCGATCGGCGGTCGACAAAACGGGGATGGGGGGCGGCGAAAGCGGCAATCGCAATAACAGCGACGGCTAATCCGCCCGCGACAGCACCATAAAGACGAAAGCGCCTCATGCCGCTCACTTATGCCGTTTCTTGCACCGCAACGATGCTGGCACGAAGCAGAGGCGAAAAAAAGGCCACTCACTGTCGAGCCCGAAAGATCAGCTTTCGAGCGCTTCCGTCCCGACAATCTCGATGCCGAATCCGCTGAGACCGACATACGTACGCTGGCTGGAGGCAAGCAGGCGGATCGAGGAAATACCGAGGTCTTTGAGGATTTGTGCGCCGAGACCGACATCGCGCCATTGCTGCGAACGCGCGGCGTCGGTGCCGGTATCGCCTTCATGCGGGATTTCGGCCACCGGCACGCCGGCGGTGCCATCGCGAAGATAGACGATGACGCCGCAGCCTTCCGTCTTGAAACGCTCCAGGCTTGAACGGATCGCCTTGGCCCCGCCGAACACGTCGCCGATCACGTCGGCGCGATGCAGCCGCGCCGGCACGTTCTGGCCGTCGCCGATGTCGCCGTAGACGAAAGCCATGTGATGCACGCGGTCGAACGGCGTCACGTAAGCATAGCCGTTGAGCATGCCGATCTCGGACGCCAGCGGAAATTCGCCGACGCGCGTGACCAGCTTATCGCGCGACTGACGATAAGCGATCAGTTCGGCAATCGAGATTTGCAGCAGTTTGTGCTGCTGGGCGAAGGCGGCGACGGCCGGCCCGCGCATCACGGTGCCGTCGTCGTTCATCATTTCCGACAGCACGCCGACCGGCGGCAAGCCCGCGAGCCGGCACAGATCGATACAGGCTTCGGTATGTCCCGAGCGCATCAGGACGCCGCCTTCGCGCGCGACCAGCGGAAAGACGTGGCCGGGGCGCACGAAGTCGGAAGCGCCGCTATTATCGTTGGCGAGCGCGCGCACGGTATTGCAGCGCTCCTCGGCCGAGATGCCGGTAGTCAGCCCATGGCGAACGTCGACGGTGACCGTGAAAGCGGTGCCAAGCGGCGCGTCGTTCTTGGCCACCATCGGATCGAGATGAAGACGTCGCGCATGATCGGTGGCGAGCGGCGCGCAAACGATGCCTGAGGTATGCCGGATAATGAAAGCCATCTTCTCCGGTGTGCACAGCGATGCCGCGACGAACAGGTCGCCTTCGTTCTCGCGGTCGTCGTCGTCGGTGACGACCACGATCTCGCCTTTGGCAAAGGCCTTGATCGCCGCTTCGATTTTGGCGTGGGTGTTGGGCAAGTCTTACCTCTTAGGCGGCATCAAACGGGCTTGCTGAAGGGCCAGGCGACGCCCTCCCCCACTTGGCCGCGATGCATCAAATAGTGATCGGCCAGCACGCACGCCACCATCGCTTCGCCGATCGGCACGGCGCGGATGCCGACGCACGGATCGTGGCGGCCTTTGGTCATCACTTCGGTGTCGTTGCCGTAACGGTCGACGGTCTTCTTCGGCGTCAGGATCGACGAGGTCGGCTTGACGGCGAAGCGCGCGACGATCGCCTGCCCGGTAGAGATACCGCCGAGAATACCGCCGGCATGGTTGGACAAGAACAGCGGCTTGCGCTCGTTGCCCATTCTCATCTCGTCGGCATTATCCTCACCGCTCAATTCCGCCGTCGCAAAACCGTCACCGATCTCGACGCCCTTGACGGCGTTGATGCCCATGAGCGCGGAAGCGAGATCGGCGTCGAGTTTTTTATAAACAGGCGCGCCGAGGCCGGGGGGAACCCCCTCCGCCACCACCTCGATCACCGCGCCGATGGACGAGCCCGACTTGCGCACGCCATCGAGATATTCCTCGAAGAACTTGGCCTGCTTGGTATCCGGGCAGAAGAACGGATTTTTATCGATCTCGTTCCAGTCCCAGCGCGCGCGGTCGATTTTGTGCGGACCCATCTGGACTAAAGCGGCGCGCACGATGACGCCCGGCACGATCTTGCGCGCCACGGCGCCCGCCGCCACCCGCGCCGCGGTCTCGCGCGCGGAGGCGCGGCCGCCGCCGCGATAATCAGTGATGCCGTATTTGACGTCGTAGACATAGCCGGCATGGCCTGGCCGGTATTTGTCCTTGATGTCGGAATAGTCCTTCGAGCGCTGGTCGACGTTCTCGATCAGCAGCATGATCGGCGTGCCGGTGGTGACCTGTTTACCCGTCGCCTCATCGGTGAAGACGCCGGACATGATCTTGACCGCGTCCGGCTCCTGCCGCTGCGTGGTGAAACGCGACTGACCGGGCCTCCGTTTATCGAGATGCGCCTGAATCTCGGCTGCCTCGAGCGGAATGCGCGGCGGGCAGCCGTCGACCACGCAGCCGATCGCAGCCCCGTGGCTTTCGCCGAAGCTGGTGAACCGAAACATATGGCCGAAGGTGTTGAAGGACATGACCGAACCGCTGTTTGGGCCGTTAGGTAGCGCGCAAGCCTAGCGGGGGTCAAATTTCACGCATATCGGGTCAAATTCTCGCCCTGAAAGACGTAAACCTCACCCTGGATGATATCGACCAGCGGAGCGACCGCCGGCTTGGCGATGCCGAGACACGCCATCAGCCCGCGCGCGGTGCCGCCATGCGCTGTCGCCACGCAATCACCGTTGAGGCCTTCGTACCAGCCTTGCATGCGGGTCGCGCACATCTCATAGCTCTCGCCGCCCGGCGGCAGGAAATGCCACTTGTCGTGCTCGCGTTGCGAAATGCGCACCGGATCGTTCTGGTGCAAAAGCGCGATGGTCGAACCTTCCCAATCGCCGAAGGCGATTTCGATCAGGCGCGGCTCGCGCTTATAGCCTTGCGCCGGAAGGCCGAGCGCTTCGCGCGCCAATTCCATCGTTTCGGTGGTGCGACCCAGCGGGCTTGAAAAATAATCGAGAGTCGTGGGGTCGCGGCCATCGCGCGCGAATAGATCGCGCAAAACCTCGCCGCAATGGGCAGCTTGCGCGCGGCCTTTGGCATTGAGCGGGATATCGCGATGGCCTTGCAGGCGACCGGCGACGTTCCAGTCGGTTTCGCCATGACGGATGTAATAGACCGTCGGCGCAGCCATAAAATTATTCTACCGTAAATCCGGCGCGTCGGGATGCTTGATACCGACGATGTGATAGCCGGCGTCCACATGCTGGATTTCGCCGGTGACGCCACTCGACAGGTCGGAGAGAAAAAATACCCCGGCCTTACCGACATCTTCTAGCGTGATGTTACGACGCAACGGCGTGTTGTATTCGTTCCACTTCAGGATATAGCGGAAGTCGCCAATGCCGGAGGCGGCCAGCGTTTTGATCGGGCCGGCGGAAATCGCATTGACGCGGATGTTTTTCACGCCGAGATCGGCCGCCATATAGCGCACCGAGGCTTCCAGCGCCGCCTTGGCCAGACCCATGACATTATAATGTGGCATCCACTTCTCGGCGCCATAATAAGTCAGCGTCAGCATCGAGCCGCCATTGGTCATCAGTTTCTCGGCGCGCTGCGCGATCGCGGTGAACGAGTAACAGCTCACCTGCATGGTCTTGGTAAAATTGTCTTCGGTGGTGTCGATATAGCGGCCGTCGAGCTGATCCTTGTCGGAATAGGCGATGGCGTGCAGCACGAAATCGAGCGAGCCCCAGGCCTGCTCGACCGCCGAAAACACCGCGTCGAGCGAGGCCGGATCGGTCACGTCGCAATGGCCGACCACCAGGCCGTCGACCCCCTCTGCGAGCGGCTCGACCCGCTTTTTCAGGGCGTCGCCCTGATAGGTAAATGCGAGGTCGGCGCCGTGCTCGCGGCAAGCCCGCGCGATGCCCCAGGCGATCGACCGGTTATTGGCGACGCCCATAATTAGCCCGCGTTTGCCGCGCATCAGACCGGAGATTTCCGCCATTTCCGCCCTCGTGACCGCCGGCGGGCGCCGGCGGGCACCGTATGGCATAGGGTATCTGGGCCATCAAGCAAACCGGCCGCGGCCGTGCGAACTACGGTGAATTCAATTCGTTTTCGGGAATATGTTCTCGATTAGAGGGTTATTTCAGACAGGTGACGCCGATAATCGGCGTCGGCGGCCGGTCAGGGAGTGGCTGTTCTCCTTGCGGACTGGTTTGGGAGGGACCGTTTGGCCACGTTCCGGCAGAGCGTCGAGGTAACGATTCCGGCTTTGCGCCGCTACGCGCGGTCGCTGACGCGCGACGCCGACCTCGCCGACGACCTCGTGCAGGACACGCTGGTACGGGCGCTGCGCTCCGAACATCTGTTTCATGGTGGCGATGTGCGCAGCTGGATGTACACGATCCTGACCAATCTCAACCGCAACCGGCTGCGTTCGCTGTCGAGACGGCCGCCGATGGCCTCGATCGACGACAACGACGCGCCCGACATGTCGGGGCCGGAAGGCGGCGGCCGCGACATCGACCGCGCGCTCGCCTCGCTGGTGGAAGACCAGCGCCACGCTTTGCTGTTGGTCGTGCTCGAAGGCTTGAGCTACCGCGAAGTCGCCGAGGTGCAGGGCGTTCCGATTGGAACTGTGATGTCGCGTCTGGCGCGTGCGCGCGTACAGATCAAAAATTTTCTCGACGGCGGGCGCCCGGCGCTGCGCCGCGTGAAATGAGCAGAGAAAGCAAGAACCATGATCGATCGCGATAGACCCGTGACCGAAGACGAACTGCACGCTTATGTGGACGGCGAGTTGCCGGCCGACCGCGTTGAAGCCGTCGCCACCTGGCTCGCCGCCAATCCCGAGGCAGCCACTCAGGTCGCGGCTTGGCGCGCGCAGGCCGACGCCATCCGCGCGCGCTATGGCAGCGTCGCCAACGAGCCGGTGCCGGAGCGTCTGCAACTCGACCACATCATCCGCGCGAGCAGCACCTCGCTCTGGAGCGGCCGTTCGCTCGCTGCCATGGCGGCGGCGGCGCTGATCGCCTTTGTTATCGGCGGCGGCGCCGGCTGGTTCGCACACGACGCAACCGCGGCCGCGCCCGCCGGCTCCGACAAGATCACCGCCGACGCGGTCGAAGCCTATCGCCTCTATGTCGTCGAAGTGCGCCACCCGGTCGAAGTGCCGGGCTCCGAGCGCGCGCATCTGCGACAATGGTTGTCGAAGCGGGTCGGCGAGGAACTCCGCATTCCCGATCTGCAATCGATCGGTTTGAAGCTGGTGGGCGGACGGCTTTTGCCGGGACCGACCGGCGCGGCGGCTTTCTATATGTACGAAGGCCCGTCGGGCGAACGCTTCACGATCTATTGCGCCAAGGCGGGCGGGCCGGAAACCGCGCTGCGTTTCAAGAACGGCGAACGCTTTGCCTCGTTCACCTGGGTCGACGACAAGGTCGGCTATGTGGTGAGCGGACCGGCCGACCGCGACCGGCTCGAGGCGGTGACCAAGATGGTCTACGAGCAGGTGGATAAAGGCGCGGCGAAAAAGAGTTAAGCCAAATCCTTGCGCGGATCATACGGCTGATCGTCGCGCAGCTTTTTCATCAGCTCTTTAAGCTCGTCGCTGGCGTGCTCGGGCAGCATCACGCGCACGGTGGCGAGCAGATCGCCGGACTTGCCTTTGCTCTTGAGGCCTTTGCCCTTGAGGCGAAAGGTTCGCCCGCAATTGGTCTCTGGCGGAATCGCCAATTCGACCGCGCCGTCGAGCGTCGGCACGCGCACCTTGCCGCCAAGCACCGCTTCATAGAGCGTGATCGGCAGATCGATGCGCAGGTCGTCGCCCTCCGGCTTGAACACCGGATGCGGCGCGATGTTGATGGTGATGAGCGCGTCGCCAAAGCGGCCGGAGGGGCCGGGGTAGCCCTGTCCTTTCAGACGGATTTGCTGGCCGCTGGCGATGCCGGCTGGAATCTTGACTTCAACGTCCTTGCCGGTCGGCAGATGCACGCGCGAGTTCGCGCCCCTGGCCGCTTCCGGCAACGTCACCGTGAGGCTCGCCAATAAATCCTGACCGCCGCCTTGCGCGGCGCCGAAATCTTCCGGCTCGAACTGATTGCTCCGGCCGCGCGCGCCGCCGCCGGGCGAAGCGCGGCCGCCGAACATGCCGCGCAGCAAATCTTCGAAGCCGGCGCCACCCATGCCGCCACCCGCACCACCGTCGGACGGGCGGCGCTGGAAGCCATCGGGACCGAAACTGAAGCTTTCGAAACCCGAAGCACCGCCGGGCTGGAAACCGCCGCCGGGATTGACGCCCTCGAAACCGCGAAAGCGCGGCTTGCCTTCGGCGTCGATCTCGCCGCGGTCGAAGGCCTTGCGTTTTTCGTCGTCGCCGACGATTTCGTAGGCCGCGTTTAACTCGGAAAACTTCGTCGCCGCCTTGGCGTCGTGCTTGTTGGCATCGGGATGCAGCTTCTTGGCAAGCTTGCGGTAGGCGGATTTGATCTCCGCCTCGCTCGCAGTCTTGGAAACCCCCAGAATGGTGTAGGGGTCGCGCATCCTCGCTCTCTCCGTAGAAAGTGCCCCTGTCCGCCAGCGGACACCGGCGAATCGAATTCAGCACTTAATGTGGGGTTCCGTTGCCTGTTATGCAACGCGCCTTCGACCACGCGGGCCAGTGCGCAAACGCGCAAATTACGACCGCTTCCAGGGCTTCATGGTGCGCACTTCCCAGGCACCCCGGGTCTGCTTGCAGGCTGCGCCTTGCAGCCAGGCTTCCGACGTGCCGCTGACGTAGCTCGCCAGGAAATCGTGGCAGGTCTGCCCGCCTTCGTTATAGGCCGAGGCGATCGGCGTGACCGTGCCGCGCGCGCCGGTCGAGGGATTTTCCCACGGCTGGCTGGCGTCCTTGTGGCCCTGCGCCAGAACCGCTTTCACCGCCGCCTTGGTGTAAGCGAGATCGGCGGCGGGCGGCAGTCCTTCCGCCTGTTTCGCGCCTGGCGGCGGCGTGATCGAGCCGGTGGTATCGGAACTTGAGGCGCTGGCGAAAACGGAATCGAACTGCGAGGACAGGCTGCAACCGCCCAAAGCGAGCGCCAACACGGCGCAGACGGCCAAACCCGCCGCCGGAACCCGGCATAGGCTTGCCGGCCCGCTTCCATTATAAAGACGGGAAAGACGGTACTTTTGTCCAGTCTGATGACTAGCTAGAGAACCGGCCACGCGAGCACTCCGAAGATGTCCGATACGACCCCAATTGAACGCACAACCTGGTTAACAAGTGGTGATTTTACCGAGGCCGACGAGCCACTGCGGCTGTTTGAAGCCTGGCTCGCCGAGGCGACGGCGGCGGAACCGCGTGACCCGACCGCCATGACGCTGGCGACCGTGGATGCCGATGGCATGCCGAACGCCCGCATGGTGTTGTTGAAGGGCGCCGACGAACGCGGCTTCGTTTTCTACACCAATATCGACAGCCAAAAAGGGCAGGAGTTGGACGCAGCGAAAAAAGCCGCGCTGGTGTTCCATTGGAAGTCGCTCAACAAGCAGGTGCGCGTGCGTGGAACCGTTACGCGCGTGAGCGATGCCGAGGCCGACGTCTATTTCGCCTCACGCCCCAAGCAGGCGCAGATCGGCGCCTGGGCAAGTCAGCAATCGCGCCCGCTGGAAAGCCGGCTGGCCTTTGAAAAAGCGGTGGCGCTTTACGCCGCCAAATATGCGCTGAGCACCGTGCCGCGGCCGCCTTACTGGACCGGCTATCGCGTCACGCCCGTTGAGATCGAATTCTGGCAGGACCGGCCGTTCCGCCTGCATGACCGCATCGTGTTTGCGCGTAACGGCGCTGGCGCATGGCGCAAGACGCGGCTTTATCCGTGAGGTAGCATCGCGCGCGCAACGCTTGAATAGCTCGGAATCGTTTTAAGGAAGAGCCAAAGCCGCAATGCCGAATTCGCCAACCAACCAGCCGCGCCGCACACTGCTCCTGACCGGAGCCAGCCGCGGCATCGGGCACGCGACGGTGAAACGCTTTTCGGCCGCCGGTTGGCGCGTCATCACCTGCTCGCGTCATCCGTTTCCGGAAAACTGCCCTTGGGACGCGGGACCGGAAGATCACATCCAGGTCAATCTCGCCGACGAGGCCAACACCGTCGAGGCGATCGCCGAGATCAAGCGCCGGCTCGACAATGGCGAACTACATGCGCTGGTCAACAACGCCGCCATTTCACCGAAAGCGGAAGGCGGCCAGCGGCTCGGTTCGCTCGATACCGCGACCGAAGTCTGGCATCACGTGTTCCAGGTGAATTTCTTTGCGCCGATCATGCTGGCACGCGGGCTGGTCGACGAATTGAAAGCGACCAAGGGCTCGGTGGTGAACGTCACCTCGATCGCCGGCTCGCACGTGCATCCTTTCGCCGGCGCGGCTTATGCAACCTCGAAAGCGGCGCTCGCTTCGCTGACGCGAGAAATGGCGAGCGACTTCGGCCGCCTCGGCATTCGCGTCAACGCCATCGCGCCGGGCGAAATCGACACCGCTATCCTGTCGCCGGGCACCGAGAAGATCGTCGAGCAGATTCCGATGCAGCGCCTCGGCACGCCGGACGAAGTGGCGAAAATCATTTACGTGCTGTGCACGGAAATGTCGAGTTACGTGAACGGCGCCGAAATCCACATCAACGGCGGCCAGCACGTCTGAGCGATTATTTCTTCTTCGCCTTCGCGAGTTCAGCGCGCCGGTCTTTACCGGAGCGGCGGTCGTCGGCGCGGCGTTCGCCGGTCAACTTCTTCTCGTCGTCAGAACGCGTATCAACGCCGGAGCGTCTGTCCTCGCCCGCACGCCTGCCAACACCCGAACGCTTCTGGTCGCTAACCATTGCATGTCTCCGCTTGTTGCCGAGAATCACGCTGAACCTGCGCAAACCATGCCATGGCGACATGATTGCGCACAGGCGCAAGCGCGCGTTGTCCCAAACGTTGCGGTGCGATTGGCATAAATGCTATCTAATCACGACGCGGCGCTGTGGGTTGCGCGGCGCGGCGGCCGTGCGGCGCGCGTGCTAATTCCGATTTAATTGTCAAACAGCCCGCCTTCGCTGCGCTTCGGCGGGCAAGCTCCGCCGACATTTAAGCGTGCGTCATCGCCCCTATTGTTTGCGGCCCGGGTAAGCCGTCCTTCCTTTTCCTTGGCCCCCGACAAAATCGAGGGAGTGGCGCGCCAATCGGCGCAACCGTATTCCTTTCGTGCGCGCATTCATTTGCGAATGCGCGGCGCCTCTCGGCGCGCCACGGCGGCTCTCGCGCGCGACCCAAAGGCCACGCGCTCAGCTCCAGGTCCGCGCTTCCTGGGACGCAGGCTCCGGCGGCCGTTAGCGCGCCTTCGTCCTGTCCCAGTCCAGCGAGCTCCTCGCGGAAGGGTCATAGTGCCCCCCGGTCGGTTCCCGGAGCCGCCCGGGAACAGGTTTGCGAGACCTGCGCGCGGGCGCCGCATCCAACCCCACTCCCATGACGCCTCATGACAGCGCCCTCGATTGGGATGAACCGATGTAGGATTATATGAATAGGTTTTAAAGTCAAGCGCCTTAAAAAGTATTCCTCGCGACCGGCGCGGGTGCGTAGTTGTAAGACGTATGACAGTAATCCATATTACGGGTCATGAACCGCCTAGTCCGCCAGCCCGCCTCATTCTCCAAAGTCTCGGTCAAAAGCCAGACCGTGCTGCCACGCAACGTGCGCGACAAGCTCGGCGTTAAGCCCGGCGACATGTTGCGTTATCGGCTGACCGATGAGGGCGTCTTGATCGACAAGGCATCGCCGGAAACCGAAGATCCGTTTGCCTCGTTCTCGGAATGGGCGAGCGAGGCGGACGAGAAGGCTTATGGCGGCCTCTGAAGGAACGCGATACGTCACCTTCGATGTCGTCGTCGTTCCGTTCCCCTATGCGGACCGGTTGGCCGAAAAGCGCAGACCTGCGCTAATCATTTCCAGCAACAAGCTTGCGGCCTACGATCTAGTCTGGGTGGCCATGATCACCAGCGCTGAAAACGAGGCATGGCCAAGCGACGTCATTATAGATGACTTTAAACGGGCGGGTTTACCGGCGCCATCGGTCGTTCGGCCAGCAAAAATTGCCTGCATTGAGCCGGCCCGCATTGATCGTCGTATTGGCCGTCTCGACAAGAAAGCCGCCCGGATGGTCGCGCAGCGGCTTAGAAATTTTCTGGGTGCGGCGTAGCGCGCTGCCCTCGCCCTCGCCTCACAGCCACTTCTTCCACTTGAAGAACACAATCGGCAGCACCGCGGCGAGCACGATCAACACCAGCGCGAACGGGTAGCCGTAATGCCAATCCAGCTCAATCATGCCGTGGTGGAAATTCATGCCGTAGATCGACGCCACCAGAGTCGGCGGCATGAACACCACCGCCGCGATCGAGAATATCTTGATGATGGCGTTCTGCTGGATGTTGACGACGCCGAGCATGGCGTCGAGCAGGAAGGTGATCTTGTTCGACAGGAACGTCGCGTGATCCGATAGCGAGGTCATGTCGCGCTGCATCGACTGCAACTGCAGGCGGGCGTCCTTGGGCCACTTCATGCCTTCGGCTTCGTTGGCGAGAAACGACAGCAGGCGGCCGACCGAAACTTGGCTCTCGCGCACCTTGGAAGTGAGATCGCCCTTGCGGCCGAGCGCCTTGAGCACGTCGTTATAGGACGGCGGCGCGGCCTCGTCGTCCGGCTCGAAGATCGAATGCGACACCTGGTCGACCTCGGCGGCGATGCGCTCCAGAATATCGGCGGAGCGGTCGATCACCGCGTCGAGAAGGTCCATCAGCACCGACTCGCCCGAGACCTTCGGCCCGCTGGAGCGGCCGAGCTTGTATTCGACGATGGCGAAGGGCCGCGGGTCGTCGTAGCGCACCGTGCACAGGCGGTGGCTCGACAGAATAAACGTGACCGGCGTGGTCTTGGGCGTCGCGGTGTCCGACTGGCACATCAGCGTCGCCGTCATATAGCGCGCGCCGTTCTCGGTGTAGAGCCGGCTGGAGACCTCGATCTCCTGCATTTCCTCGCGCGTCGGCACCGCGATGCCGAGCAGGCTCTCGACCAGTTTGTCTTCCTGCACGGTTGGGCGCACCAGATCGATCCACACCGCCGCGCCCGGCGGTTCGCTGCCAGCTTCGACAACGATACGCTCCAGCATGTTACCGCGCGGGACGTAGACTGAGAGCATTGAGCGTCACTTGTTTATTGCCGCATGATCCCGAAAAGTGGATACCGGTTTTCGGACAAGATCATGCGGCAGATCGAAATTAATCGCTCAATCTCTCATGCCCCCATCGCGCGGGCCGGCGCAAGCATAAATGCACGCGGGCGCGCTTGAGCCTTCGCTCAATCGTCCATTCGCATGGCGGTTAGCTTGATGTGGAAAAAGCCGGACGCGCGCGGCGGCCGGCGGACAGTAAGGTTCAGTCGCTCTCGAGCGCGGTGAACTTGCTGGCAGTCACGGGGCGTTGCTCGCCCTTGTGCGCGACCGCGCCGGCGACGGCGGAAATGCCGATCTTGCCGTAGCGGTCGTTCAGCTTGATCGCCGGGCGTTGGGAGCCTTGCTGCTGCTGTTGTTGTTGCTCTGGAGCTTTGGGGGCGTTCATTTCAATTTTTTCCAGTCCGTCCTTGGTTGTCCCTGACCCTCTATTTGTTAGCCGAGTGCGGCGAAATTGCGCAGGCAATCGTGCCCTATCGTGAATTTCGGCCGGGCGCCGCACCATGGGGGCCGATTCCGCGAATGACCCGGCCGATATGGTAAACCTTCTCTTAAGGCGTTGAGGGCAAGATCATTTTGCCAAGATTCCACGGCGTTCGAGTAGGCTTTGGAACAAACTAAAGCCGGGTGCGGCATTCCTGCAACAGTTCCACAGGAAGCGGAGTCTGGGCAGCACGGAAACCATAGCTATTGCGCAGCTTCTTAGATTAATTGCGGTTGCGGCGAAGCAGATTCAGGGGGCGCTCTGTAAGCGACCGGGGATAGAGGAAAAAATGCGAATTAAGTCATTATTGGTGGTTTTGTTCGGCGCTGGAATAGTGCTCGGCGGCTGCATGCAGTCGACGATCGAGCCGGCCTCGGAAGCGAATTTCACGGCACGCGACAAGAAGTTGCTGGCGGCGGCGCCCTACGAAAAGGCGACGATCCCGGAGCCGTGGAAGCGCCACATCGTCGAATATCACCGCAAGGAAATGCCGGGCTCGATCGTGATCGATTCCGACGCGCGCTATCTCTATTACGTGCTCGATGGCGGCAAGGCGATCCGCTACGGCGTCACCGTCGGCGAAGAAGCGCTGGCCTGGTCGGGCGTCGCCAAAGTTGGCCGCAAGACCGAATGGCCGACATGGACCCCGACCGCCGAAATCAAAAAGCGCATGGACGTTCCGAATTTCGTCGGCTCCGGCCCGCAGAACCCGATGGGCGCGCGCGCGATGTATCTCTTCGAAGGCAACAAGGACACGCTCTACCGCATCCACGGGACCAATCAGCCTGAATATATCGGGCAGGCGATTTCCTCGGGCTGCATCCGCATGACCAATGAGGACGTCATCGACCTCTATAACCGGGTGAAGCCGGGCGCGGTCGTGGTGGTGCTGGCGCCGGGTCAGGGCGATTCGCCCTCCAGTTCGCGCGTGGCGTCGAACGGCAGCTATTTCCGCTAAACCTTACGGGGTTGAGGACAAAGCGGCGCCTTCGGGCGTCGTTTTTGTTTTTGGGCGGTCTCTTGTCCCGGCTCTGCGCTGCGGCACTCGCTAGAGCCTTTCCGGCTTTGATGGAATCAAAGCCGAGGCTCTAGCTTTTACTTTTTCGCGTTCTCTTCACGCGAACCGGTACCCACTTCGCTCGAAAACGCTCTAACGCTCGTCCCGCAGCACGTCCGGGGCAAGGCTAGCCCAAGGTCACGCGCACGATCTCCGGCGGGACGCCGAGCCGCAACGGCACCTTGCTGGTGCCGAGCCCGCCCGACACGATCATGTGGCGGCCGCCCTCGACGATATGGCCATAAGCATAGCGGGCGCCATATTGCGACGGCGTCCAGACCGGCGGAACGAACGGCAACCTGATCTGGCCGCCATGGGTATGGCCGGCCAGCGTGAGCGAAACGCGCGCCGGCACGGCCGGGAAAATGTCCGGCTCATGCGCCAATAGAATCACGGGATCGTCGGTGGTGACCCTGGCGAGCGTGCCGGGCAGATCGTCGACGCCGCGGAAATGGTTGCCGCCAAGCCGATAGGCAAGCTGATCGCCGAGGCCGGCAAGCCAGAAGCCGCCGCCGCGCGGCCCCAGCAGGACGGCGGCGTTTTCCATCGGCGGGAGGCCCACGCTGGTCAGCGCCGCGCGCGTCGCGGCGATGCCGTACCACCAGTCGTGATTGCCGAGAATAGCGAAAACGCCGAGCGGCGCGCGCAGGCGTGCGAGTTCGGCGGCCCAGGCCTTCGGCGGCACCACCTCGGTGACGAAGGGATGGGTGGCGAAATAATCGCCCAGCACGACGATGAGGTCGCACTGCAAGGCGTTTGCGGCATCGACCACCTGGGTGACGCGCGCGACGCCCATATTGGGACCGCCGGCATGAATGTCGGCAATGACCGCGATGCTGAGACGCTGGCGCGCGGACCAGCCCGGCGGCGTCAGCGCATATTCGGTGATCGAAAGCCCGTTGGCCGCCTCCATGGCGGCATAGGCGGCGGCGCCCGGCATCAGAATGCCGGCGGTGCCGGTGAGCGTCAGCCCGGCCTTGAGGAGGCCGCGCCGGGAAAGCCGGCTCGCTGGCGGGGGAACCTGAAGGTCGCTGCGGGCATCGAAGGTCATGCCGCCATGACTAGCGGAAAATATTGAAGGGAAAGTGGACGCCGCCCCTCGATCGCCGGTGGCGATGGTGCACGGCGACAGGCGGGCGCGGCCGCGGCAGCGGAACTTCGAGAGTGGCGAGCTGGACCTGGGGCGCATCCGGCGGCGCGGCGGCGGGTTGCTTGCTCGATTTCGGAAGTTCGGACGGATTGGGCGCTTCCCCGATTTTTGGCTCCGGCGGTTTGGCCTCAGCGACTTTGGGTTCCGGCGGTTTGGGTGGCGGTGGCGGTTCGCGCACGTCCCACTGGCAAATGCGATAGCCGTTACGGCGCTCGATCGTGTCGAGATGAATGTGGCCTTCGTGAAACGGCTCGCCGGGGCCGAGCACCGTGGTAAAGCGCCGGCAGGCGCTGTCGCGCAAGGCCACGCGCAGTGGCTTGTCGACATGGACGTCGGTCAGTTCGAGCCGCCGGCCATCGGCGAGACGAAAGGCGCGCACATCCAGCGCGTCGCCGTGGGCATGCTCGCTGAGCTTGGCGCCCGGCTGTCGGTTGCGCGGACGGCATTCGTAGGAATCATAATTCTCGATTTTCGCGAGCACGCTGCCGAGCGCGGCGGCGCGCGGCCAAGCTTCATCGCGCAGCCAGGCGGCGAGCGATTCCGCCATGCGGCAATTCAGCAGCGCGGCAGGCGCAATAGCAATGCGGCGCTTGTCCGGCATCACGACCGCCGAGAGCTCGATCATATCGTCGCCGCCGCAGGCATTCGGGCCGATGAGACGCGGCATCGGCGTGAAGTCCGCCATCGTGGCAAGACGCTCGTCGCATGGCGTCGGCTTGTCGGAGACGGCGGCGGAATCGAAGTCCGGGCCGGCAGCCTCCCGGAATGAATGCGGCTCGGTCCACGGCGCAGGCATCGGCGGGTGCGCGCGCGGCAAGGGAACATCCTGCGCGCAAGCGAGCCCACATCCGAAGGCCGCCAGCATCAAAATCGTCAACAGAGCGCGCATAAGGTCCGGTTTCCGTAAGGATTAAGGCATTTGCGCGGGACAGCATCGCGCAGCAAAGCCGTTTGCACGAAGCGCCCCGCCCGATAACCTAGCACCCTGGCTGGCGAGGGGCCGGCCCAAAATAAGATAAAGCGATCGGCGCACGATCCCGAAAAGTGGGGACCGGTTTTCGGACCAGATCATGCGCCCACGTAAAAGAGAGGATACCCATGCTCGGCCTGATGTCGGATTTTCCGCTGCTGCTTCACCGCATCATAGACCACGCCGCCAAGTTCCACGGCGAGCGCAAGGTGATCACTCGCTCGGTCGAGGGGCCCATAGTCGAAACCAATTACGCCCAGATCCGCGCGCGCTCGCTGAAGGTGGCGCAGCGGCTGGAAAAGGACGGCGTCCAACTCGGCGACCGCGTCGCGACCCTGTGCTGGAACACCTGGCGGCATCTGGAATGCTGGTACGGCATCCTCGGCGTCGGCGCTATCTACCACACCGTCAATCCGCGTCTGTTCCCCGATCAGATTTCCTGGATCATCAATCATGCCGGCGACCGCATGATGTTCCTCGATCTCACCTTCGTGCCGTTGATGGAAAAGATCGCCGACAAAGTGCCGGGCATCGAGAAATACATCGTGCTGACCGACGGCGCGCATATGCCGAAGACGACGCTCAAGAACGCGGTCGCCTACGAAGACTGGATCGCGGAAATCGACGGCGACTTTCAATGGAAACAGTTCGACGAGAACACCGCCGCCGGCATGTGCTATACCTCGGGCACCACCGGCGACCCCAAGGGCGTCCTTTATTCGCACCGCTCCAATATCCTGCACGCCTTCATGGCGTCGCTGCCGGATTCGAAAAATCTCGCTTCCGCCGATGTCTGCCTGCCGGTGGTGCCGTTCTTTCACGCCAATGGCTGGTCGCTCGCCTTCTCGACGCCGATGGTCGGCGCGACGCTGGTGCTGCCGGGGCCGAAGATGGATGGGCCTTCGATCTACGAACTGCTCAATACTTACAAAGTAACTTTCACCGCCGCCGTGCCGACGATCTGGCTGATGCTGTTGCAGGACCTGGAGAAGACCGGCGGCAAGCTGCCTTACTTGAAGCGCGTGGTGATCGGCGGCTCGGCCTGCCCGCGCGCCATGACCAAGACCTTCCAGGATGTCTATGGCGTTGAGGTCGTGCATGCCTGGGGCATGACCGAGATGAGCCCGCTCGGTTCGCTCTGCACCATGAAGCCGGAATATGCCCAGCTCACCGGCGACGCGCGGCTCGACGTGCAGATGAAGCAGGGCCATCCGCCTTTCGGCGTCGACATGAAGATCGCCGACGACGCGGGCAAGGAGTTGCCGTGGGACGGCAAGACCTTTGGCCGTCTGAAAGTGCGCGGGCCGGCGGTGGCGAAGGCTTATTACAAGGTCGAGAGCGACCCTGTATTTGAAAACGACGGCTGGTTCGACACCGGCGACGTCGCCACCATCGATCAATATGGCTACATGCAGATCGTCGACCGCAACAAGGACGTGATCAAGTCGGGCGGCGAATGGATCTCGACCATCGATCTTGAAAACCTGGCGGTCGGCCATCCGAAAGTGGCGGAAGCCGCCGCCATCGGCGTCACGCATCCGAAATGGGACGAGCGGCCGCTGCTGGTGATCGTGCTGAAGAAAGGCGAGAGCGCGACGCGCGAGGAAATTCTCGCCTTCATGCAGGGCAAGATTGCCAAATGGTGGATGCCGGACGATGTCGCCTTTGTCGATGAAATCCCGCATACGGCAACGGGGAAGATTCAGAAGATGACGTTGAGGAAGCAGTTTCGGGATTATCGGTTGCCGGGGGTCGAGGCGGCGGAATGAAGGGATAAGAAGCAATCTGGTCTATAAAGAGATCATATTATAGATTTATGAGCTATTTATAGACCATATTCTTAATTTTCGCTTGCGCCGCTTGGAAATGATCTATAAATAGATCGTGAACAATGATCTTGATCGATTTATAAACCAAGGCGGTCATGGCAAACCCTTTCAAACGTCCTGCGTCCCGCTACAGCCGGGACGCCCTGGCGCTGCTGGGGCACCTCATACGGCAGGCACGTATTGAGAAAAAGCTCACCACCGGAGAGCTGGCCGAACGGGCCAGCATCTCCCGTGGCCTCGTGCAGCGGATCGAAAAGGGCAATCCCGGCTGCGCCATCGGCGCGGTGTTCGAGGCGGCGAACATCGTCGGCATACGCCTGTTCGACGCCGGTCAATCAACATTGGACAGAGCCATAGGCACAAACGCTGCGATGCTGACCTTGCTCCCGAAAGCCGCACGCCGGCCAAAAATCAAGGCCTACGATGACTTCTAACGCCGGCAGCCAAGAAGCATTCGTCTGGGTCTGGTTATCCGATCAAACAAAACCTGTCGTCGCCGGGCGGGTCGCCGCCGCCGGTGACGACTTCGTGTTCAACTATGCGCGGAGCTACCTCGCCAGACAAAATGCGATTCCAATTTATGAGCCGGAGCTTCCTCTGAAGGAGGGAATATTACCGCTGCTTAACGGATTGCGGATGCCGAGCTGCATACGCGATGCGGCCCCAGACGCCTGGGGCCGTCGCGTCATCCTCAATCGCAAACTCGGGAGAGTCGGACGCGACGTAGATACGGCCGAACTAGATGAGCTCACCTATTTACTCGAATCCGGCTCCGATCGTATCGGCGCCCTCGATTTCCAAGTGTCGCCGACAAAATACGTTGCACGCGAAGCGACGACATCATCGCTGGACGAATTACTCAACGCCGCGGAGAAGGTCGACAAAGGCGTTCCCCTCTCTCCCGATCTCGACGCCGCTCTGTTCCATGGCAGTTCAATCGGCGGCGCCCGTCCAAAAGCGCTGATCAAGTCAGCCGACACGAATTACATAGCAAAATTCTCGTCGCAGAATGACCTCTATAATGTAGTCAAGGCTGAATATATTGCGATGCGCCTTGCCGCCGAGATCGGCCTCAAAGTCGCCCCCGTCAGCCAAAAGCGGGTCGCCGGCAAGGATGTCTTGCTGATTGAGCGTTTTGATCGCGAGAAGGCCGGCAACGGCTGGCACCGGTGCGCCATGGTTTCCGCTCTGACGCTGTTCGAGCTCGATGAAATGATGGCCCGCTACGCAAGTTACGAAGATCTGGCAACGATTATCCGTCATCGATTTACCGCGCCTAAGGAAACTCTAAAGGAACTATTCGCCCGCCTGCTTTTCAATATTCTTTGCGGCAACACCGACGATCATGCACGCAATCATGCGGCATATTGGGATGGAAAGTACCTATCGCTGACACCAGCTTACGATATCTGCCCGCAGGGCCGTAGCGGCGGCGAGGCCGACCAAGCCATGCTCATCACAGGCAACGAACGCCTGAGCCAGATCGCCGTCTGGCTGAAGGCCGCACAGACCTTCCTGCTCTCGGAGCAACAGGCCATCGCTTTAGCCAAGCAACAGATTATTGCTATTCACGATCATTGGATGCCCATTTGCACCGAAGCAAAATTGACCGAAGTCGACCGAAACTATCTATGGCGTCGGCAATTCCTCAATCCGTTTTGCTTCGAAGGCGCACCGGTCGAACTTACCGCACTTGCTCCATAGCAGCGAGTCCAGGCACATCATCCCGAGCGGGAAATCCCGCTGAAATCGGCTCCCAGACAATGTGGCTTTCGTCGATAAAATCCACCACACTGAGACAGGCTGAACGGCATCAACAGGAACTTCGATGAGCGAAACCTTCGAGCAGGCGATGCAGGATCGCGTCGGGGCCATGACCGACGCCTGCACCCGCTGCGGAAAATGCGTCGAGGCCTGCCCGGTGACCATGCCCGGCGGCGTCACCGCCGAGCCCAAAGTCGTGATCGACGGCCTCATCGATATCCTGCGCTTGGGCGATGGCAACGAGTCGGCGCGCGCCTGGGCGAATGCCTGCGTCATGAGCGGCGACTGCGTGCGCGCCTGCGATTACGGCGTCAATCCGCGCTTTCTGCTCGCGGTCGCGCGCACCGTCATGGCCAAGGCAAAGACCCCGGCGGCGGACATCCGCAAGCAGGGCGTCAACGCCTTCCGCACCGTCAACCGCGACGTGACGCACCTGTCGCGCATGCAACTCGACGACTCCCTGCTCGAGCGGCTCGGACAGAAAGCGGACGGACGCGACAGCCTCGGTACCGGCGCGGCGCCGGCCGGCATTCCGGACTTCGTGTTCTATACCGGCTGCAACGTGCTCAAGACGCCGCACATCGCGCTGCTGGCGCTCGACGTCATGGACGCGCTCGGCGTTACCTATCAGGTGATGGGCGGCCCGACGCATTGCTGCGGCGTGATGCGATTGCGCGCGGGCGACACCGAGACTTACGGCCGGGTGGCGGCCGCGACCATCGACAAGCTGGCACAAAGTAAAAGCGGCAAGGTTCTCTCCTGGTGCCCGTCCTGTCACGTCCAGATCAATGAAATCGCGATGCCGGAGATCGAAAAGATCAAAGGATCGCGCCCGTTTGAAATGACACCGTTCATGCTGTTCCTGCGCGAGCGGCTGGATCAGCTGCGTCCACTGATGCGCGAGCGCGTCGATATGCGGATCGCGCTGCACCGCCATCCAGGCCTCACCGGCGCGATGGAGGCGGCGACGGAAATTCTTGCAGCCGTTCCCGGCATCGAATTGGTTGATCTGCAACAGCCGGCGGCCGGCCTCATGAGCAATTATCTCGCCGGCCTGCCCGACTACAAGCGCGAGCTCTACCGTAAGGAATTCGCGGCGGCATCCGCGGCCGGCATCGATGCGCTGGTCGCGGTCTTCCATCCCGATCATCGTGAATTATGCGCGCACGAGAATGACCACAACTTCCGTATTCTGAACGTGCTCGACATTGTCGGCGCCAGCATGGGGCTTCGGCGGAGCGACGAATACAAGCGGCTCAAGCGATTGCAGGATGTCGACGCCATCGCAAACGACTGCCGGGACCTCGCCGCGAAACATGGGCTAGATGCCGACACGACCCGCAAAGTGATCAGAGCCATGCTCGACGATCAGCCCGTGCCGCTCGACACGCGGCATTAACGGACGGGCCGTAGAGCGAATTAGCGAAGCGTAATCCGCCTCACCAAAGAATGGCGATTTCTGCGCCGTGGAACCGCGTTTCCGGAACCCATTCCGGCATCGCGGGTTGCCCTGGGGTGCCAATAGCGGACGCAGACAACAACCAGCATGAGGATACGGTACCCACGGTGGACGACAGCGCCGCGCGCACCAATACCGGGGCACACGCCCGCGACATGGCGATGATGCGGCGTTGCATAGCGCTGTCGGCCGGCGTGCCGCGCATGGGCGAACTACCGATTGCCTCTATCGTCTGCGACGGCGATCGTGTCATCGCCGAGACTACCAACCAGGTGCGTTGCGAAGGCGATGTCAGCCGCCATGCCGAAATCCTGGCGATCGCGTGCGCGCAGCGGACGCTCAAGCACAAATCCTTGTCCCGTTGTACGCTCTACGCCACCGTCGAGCCCTGCCCGATGTGTTCGTTTGCGATCCGCGAGGCCGGCGTCGGCAAGGTGGTCTACGCTCTGACGTCGCCGGTGATGGGCGGCCTGTCGAAATGGAATATTCTGCGCGACCGTGGACTCTCCGATGCCATCCCGCAGGTGTTCGGCCCGGTGCCGGAAGTCATCGCAGGATTATTGTGGCGCGAGGCCGCGGCGGTGTGGTGGCGGTGGAATCCGGTGATCTGGGCCTTCATCAAGCATCGCGGCTTTTTCGGACCGCCGCCCGCGGTCGACGACGGCGAACATTTGCCGGCGCCGCGGCCGGCGCGCGGCCGGCTGCGCGCGCTCTTTTCTCTCGGAGTTTGGCGCTGAAACAATTCGGCTGATAATTTTCGTTTCGCTGCGCATTCCATCTGGGCTCCGATCCACCCGAATAATTCGGCGAATAATTCGATTGGGATTAGCCGGAACATCGGCTAGAAGGCGGTTTGGCCGGCCGCGCCGGTCATTTACTCGCGAGGAGACCTTCATGCTCTTGACCCGCCGAGCGGCGGCGCTGGCCTTATTGACAGCCGGCGTCGGCACAGCCTGTCCCGCCATCGCACAAACCGTCGGAAAATTCATGACCACATCTTCTGGATTGCAGATTAAGGACACGCAAGTCGGCACCGGCGCATCGCCGCAACGCGGGCAAACCTGCGTGATGCATTACACCGGCTGGCTCTATACGAACGGCATCAAGGGCAAGAAATTCGACTCCTCGGTCGACCGCGACGAGCCGTTCGAATTTCCGATCGGCATGAGCCGCGTCATCAAGGGTTGGGACGAAGGCGTCGCCTCGATGAAAGTCGGCGGCAAGCGCACGCTGATCATCCCACCCGCGCTCGGCTATGGCGAACGCGGCGCCGGCGGCGTCATCCCGGCCAACGCCACGCTGATGTTCGATGTCGAATTGCTCGGCATTAAATAGTCGGCGGCCGCCTGCGCTTTCTGCGTGTTAGTTGTTGTTATTCTATTCTAGCGGGCTCGGGGCGGTCGTTTTGCTTGGCGCCTTGATCTACGGCGTCGTCCTTGCCGGCCGCAAACGTCCGAGCCCGGCAGCAAAAGAAGCAACGCGCCGCAATTTCGACAAGGCGTAACAGGTCAAGCGCGTCCCAGATTCAGGGAACATGGATTGGCCTGCGACGTTGCCCTCCCAAGTCCGCGCCGGGTGACAGCCGGCCGTAATGGGAATGACGGATGCGGGCCATTTTGCCGGTTTCTGCCCGCGACACCAACGAATCGGTACGCGTTGACGTCTAATCCATTCCCGGCGTGGCACCGTCTGGAAGGAAATGCGAATGCCGCTGGAAGATGCCGACATGGTCGAGGAAATGACCGCCGCTTTGGGCGAGGCGGTGGTCAAGTGCTGGAGCGAATTTCCACCGGCCGTCCAGCACATGCTGTTCGAAGCCGCCGCGCGCGATGAAAACGGATTTCGCGGCGCGCTAGCGCTGTTTCTGCACGACCACAATCCGCAGACCGCCGATTTCGAAACAACCGATCTACCGCCCAATGAAGACGAAGCTTTGCCGCCGCTCTTTCCGCCCGGCCGGCCGCGTAACCGCGAGCCCAGACGTTAGCGTGGAGGACGGCCCTCCCGCCACAACTTGACGCTTACCCCAAACCGATTTAGCCGATGATGCGGTCCGCGCGGCAACCTTCGCGCTAGCCCGCAATTGTGCGTGTGCGCTTCGGTCAAGAGCTTAGGAAATCGCTATGGCGCAGCGCCCTTATATCGAACAGCCGATGTCGCGACTGGCGGCATGGTCGTCACGGCTGGCGCTGTTTGCGCTGGCAGTGGCCGCGCTTTCGGTGCTGATCCTGCGCGCCAACCTGCTTGAAACCGGCCCGGCGCTCGCCACCTTCGCGGCCGCGCTGATTTTCGCGGCGCTGGCGATGCTGCTGGCCTTTGGCGCCTTTATTGTGATCTGGCGCCAAGGCCTGTCCGGCCTCGGGCGCGCCGTGCGCGGGCTTTTGCTCGGTGTCGCGCTGATCGCATACCCAGCCTATCTCGGCAGCCGCGCCTTCAAGCTGCCGGCGATTTACGATGTGACCACCGATCCGGGTAATCCGCCGCGTTTCGAGTCATTGGCGCGGCAACGCCCGCATGGACGGATCGATTATCCGGGCGCAAGCACGGCCGCGCTCCAGCGCAAGGCCTATCCAGACATCGTGCCGCTGCAAGTCGCGCTGCCGGTGCGCAGTGCGTATACGGTGGCGCTCGCGGTGATCGCCAAGCGCAAATGGCCGGCGGTGGAAACGCGGCCGCCGGCCGGCGCACGCAGCACCGGCATCATCGAGGCGACGGCGCGTTCGACGTTGATGGGTTTCCGCGACGACGTCGTCGTCCGCGTCAGCCCGCTCGGACAAGGTTCGCGCATCGATCTGCGCTCGGCCTCGCGCTACGGCATGCACGATCTCGGCGCCAATGCCGCGCGGCTGCGCGCTTTGCTGGAAGACATTGACGACGCCGCCGGCAATGCGCCGGAACCCAAGCCCGAGCCCGAACCGGAGCCGAAGAGAAAGCCGGCGCCGAAACGGCCGGCGCAGAAGAAGTAAATCCAGAGCATCGTAAAAGGGGTTTGCGGTCTTGGCTCCTGGGTCCCCGCTTACGCGGGGACGAGCGGAAATTGATTCTTCAGGCTTTCAATCGATACACGCCTTCGATCGATGGCGGGCCGTCGGTTTCGACCACGCCGCGCGTCACCAGATCTTCCAGATGGGCCAGCACCGACATGCCGGCGGCGCCGGTGAGGCGCGGGTCGATACCGATATAGATCGCACGCACGATGGTCGGAATGTCGGTTTCGCCTTTGCCGAGCCGGTGCAGGATCGAGTTCTCGCGCGCCAACCGGTGCAAAATGTAATAGTTGACGAAGCGGTTGGCGTCCGCAATCGCCGGCCCATGGCCGGGAAAATAAGTGTGCTCGGAACGCGCGGCGAGCTTGCGCAGCGACGCCATGTAATCGCTCATGGCGCCGTCGGGCGGCGCGACGATGGTGGTGGCCCAGGCCATCACATGATCGCCGGTAAACAGCACGTTTTTTTCGCGCCAGGCATAGGTCATGTGATTGGCGGTGTGGCCGGGCGTGGTCACCGCCTCGATCGACCAGCCCTCGCCTTCGACCACCTCGCCGTCCTTGAGCGTCACGTCGGGAACGAAATCGCGGTCGCCCGATCCCTCAAGCGGATTATTCTCGCCGATATGCAATGACCGCGCGGCACGGTGGATGCCTTCAGCATAAACGGTGGCGCCGGTTACGTGCTTGACCGCCGGCACCGCCGGCGAATGATCGCGATGGGTATGCGTGACGAAAATATGAGTCACGGTCTCGCCGCGCACGGCATTCAGCAACGCTCCGATATGGGCGGGATCGTTCGGGCCCGGATCGACAATGGCGACCTTGCCCTTGCCAATGATGTAGCTGATCGTTCCCTTGAACGTGAAAGGCGATGGATTGTTCGCCATCACGCGGCGCAGCCCCGGCATCGGCTCGTCGACCGTGTCGGGGGCAAGGTCGAGCGTTTTGTTGAAGGGGATGTCTTCGTTGGCCATGGGCAGTTCCTGCGGCGATTTCAGAGGGCCTTGTCCCTCAGAAATTCCGTCCCGACAACCATTGACACCTTAAAATAGGTACAGTACATATTAGTACCTTTTTAAATGGAGGTACATTATGTCCAAATACGAATCTCTAGGGCAGTTCCTTAAATCGCAAGACAAACAACTCGTCCCCATGACCTTTGCAGATATCGAGCAGATTATCGGGGCAACATTGCCGATGTCCGCTCACAAGCACCGACCGTGGTGGAGCAACAACGCTAAAAACAGTGTTCTCACTCGCATCTGGCTCGATGCCGGCTTCAAGAGCGAACAGGTCGACATGGAAGGCGAAAAGCTGGTGTTTCGCCGGATCAGCCCACCGAACGCACCGGCCCCAGCGCCTGGCGGACGGCATCCCATGTTCGGAGCGCTCAAAGGCCTCCTGCGCATCGTCGAAGGGACGGACGTTACAAAGCCCGCCGACCCGGATTGGGGTAACCGCTGATGCAACCGCTGTTACTCGATACATGTGCCGTGATCTGGATCAACGAAGACGAACCGATCAAGCCCGAGGCGGTCGCCCTGATGAACACCGCTTACGCCCAAGGCGTAACGACCTTCGTCTCGGCGATCACGGCGTGGGAGGTTGGTCTTCTTACTTCTCGCGAGCGTTTGCGCCTGCTCGTCACTCCGGAGAAATGGTTTAGCAAAATCCTCGACCTTCCGGGCGCGGCGCTGGCACCACTGTCGCCCGAGATACTGATCGCTTCTTCATACCTTCCCGGCAAGCCGCCGCGCGATCCCGCCGACCGCATCGTTGCAGCAACCGCACGCGATCTCGGAGCAACCTTGATAACGCGGGACAGCGCCCTGCTCACCTACGGCAAACAAGGCCACGTCAACGTCATCGCGTGCTGATCAATGAATCTCCGGCTCCGGCACTTTGCCGAGTGGCGCCAGGAAATCGAAGTCGCAGCCGTCGTCGGCCTGCCCAATATGCTCGGAATAAAGCGCGCCGTAACCGCGCGGATAACGCGGCGCAGGCTTCTGCCAGGCCGCCTTGCGGCGCGCCATCTCGTCGTCGGAGACGTGCAGGTGGATGCGGCGCGCCTCGACGTCGATCTCAATCTCGTCGCCGGTGTGCACGAAGGCCAGCGGTCCGCCGACAAAACTCTCCGGCGCGACGTGCAGGATGCAGGCGCCGTATGAGGTGCCGCTCATGCGGCCGTCGGAAATGCGGATCATGTCACGCACGCCCTGCGCCAGAAGGCGCTTCGGAATCGGCAACATGCCCCATTCCGGCATGCCGGGGCCACCCTTGGGACCGGCGTTCTTGAGCACCAGAATGTGGTCGGGCGTGACGTCGAGATCGTCGCGCTCGATTTCGCGCATCATGTGGTTGTAATCCTCAAAGGCGATCGCCTTGCCGCGATGCTTGAGGAAGCGCTTGTCGGCGGCGGCCGGCTTGATGACGCAGCCGTTCGGCGCCAGATTGCCCTTGAGCACGGCGGTGGCGCCCTCGGCATAGACCGGGTCGTTGAGGGAGTGGATGACGTCTGGAATGTGCACCTTGGCGCCGGCGATGTTTTCGCCGACGCTCTTGCCGGTGACGGTGAGGCACGACAGGTCGAGCTTGTCGCGCAGGTTTTGCATCAGCGCGCGCAGGCCGCCGGCGTAATAGAAGTCTTCCATCAGGTATTGGCCGGATGGACGCACATTGGCGAGCACCGGCACCTGGCGTGAGAGCTGGTCGAATTTGTCCATGTCCATCGGCACGCCGGCGCGGCGCGCCATGGCGACGACATGGATGATGGCATTGGTCGAACCACCCATCGCCATGTGTACCTTGATGGCGTTGTCGAAGGCCGCGGGCGTCAGGATTTTATCGGGTGTCAGGTCTTCCCACACCATGTCGACGATGCGGCGGCCAGACACCTCGCACATGCGCGGGTGATTGGAGTCGGGCGCCGGGATCGACGACGCGCCCGGAATCGACAGACCGAGCGCTTCGGCAATCGCCATCATGGTGGCGGCGGTGCCCATCACCATGCAAGTGCCGAAGGAGCGCGCGATGCCTCCTTCGATTTCGTTCCAGTCATCGTCGGTGATGTTGCCGGCGCGTTTCTCGGTCCAGTATTTCCACACATCGGAGCCGGAGCCGAGGAATTCGCCGCGCCAGTTGCCGCGCAGCATCGGGCCGGCCGGCACATAGACCGTTGGAATGCCCATGCTGATCGCGCCCATGATTAGGCCGGGCGTGGTCTTGTCGCAGCCCCCCAGCAGCACGGCGCCGTCGATCGGCTGGCTGCGCAGCAGTTCCTCGGCCTCCATCGCCAACAGATTGCGATAGAGCATGGTGGTCGGCTTCATGAAAGTTTCAGCGAGCGACATCGCCGGCAGTTCGAGCGGGAAACCGCCCGCCTGCAAGACGCCGCGCTTGACGCTCTCGGCGCGCGCGCGCAGATGCGTGTGGCAGGGATTGATGTCGCTCCAGGTATTGACAATGCCGATCACCGGCTTGCCGGTCCAGTCGTCGGCGTCATAGCCGACCCCGCGCATGCGCGAGCGATGGCCGAACGAGCGCATGTCATCGACGCCGAACCAGCGATGGCTGCGGAGGTCTTCCGGACGTTTACGGGTGGTCATTTCCGTTGACTATTCCGCCGCGACTTCCGGCTTGAGCGCGGCCCGCGCGTTTGGTCGCGAGTTGCCAGACGCCGACAACAACGGCCAAAGCAGCACCGATCAGGTCGGTTGTCCAGTGCGGATCGATCAACAAAAGGCCCGCGACGACGAGGCAGACGCCCTGCCACAAGCGAAATCTCGGGAAAAAGGGGCGGGAAATTGGTCGGAGTGGCAGGATTTGAACCTGCGACCCCCTCGTCCCGAACGAGGTGCGCTACCAGACTGCGCTACACTCCGACTGTGGGCGGCCTTATAACCCCCTCACGTTTGAAACCGCAAGCACGCATGATCCCGAAAAGTGGGCACCGGTTTTCGGGCAAGATCATGCGTCAATGCAAAGAGAGACAATTATGACCGCCGAGCCGGGAACGCGGGTTCTCAAGGCCGATCAAGCCGCTATCGAGGCCGCCGCCGCTTGCCTGAGCCAAGGCGGGCTGGTGGCGTTCCCGACCGAGACGGTCTACGGGCTCGGCGCCGACGCCCGCGCCGGCGATGCGATTGCGCGCCTGTATGCCGCCAAGGGCCGCCCGGCCTTCAACCCGCTGATCGCCCATGTCGGGAGCGTCGCGGCTGCGCATGCGCTCGCCGAATTTAACGCCGATGCGGCAAAGCTCGCCGCCGCCTTCTGGCCCGGCCCGCTCACATTGGTGGTGTCGAAGCGTACGGACTGCCCGGTGGCGGCGCTGGCGCTCGCCGGGCTCGATACGATTGCGTTGCGCGTGCCGGCGCATGCGACCGCGCGCGCGCTGCTGGAAGCCTTCGGCGGTCCGGTGGTAGCGCCGTCGGCCAACCGTTCCGGCCACGTCTCGCCGACCAGCGCCGCGCATGTGCTGAGCGACCTGCGCGGGCGCATCGATCTCATTCTCGACGACGGGCCCTGTGCGGTCGGGCTTGAGTCCACGATCGTCGCCTGTCTGGGCGAGCCGACTTTGCTGCGGCCGGGCGGCTTGCCGCGCGAGGAAATCGAGCGCGTGCTCGGCCATGCGCTGGCAACTCCGCCTACAATCGAAGATGACGACGCGCCGCTGGCGCCCGGCATGCTGGCCTCGCATTATGCGCCGGCGGCGAAATTGCGGCTTGACGTTGCAATGCCACGCAATGGCGAAGCGCTGCTCGCCTTCGGCGCGGTGCCCGATTTTTCTGGCGCAACGCTTAATCTGTCGGCGCGCGGCGATCTGATCGAAGCGGCGGCCAATCTGTTTTCGCATCTGCGCGCGCTCGACCGCACGGGCGCGCAATCGATCGCGGTGATGCCGGTGCCGCACGAGGGCCTCGGCGAAGCGATCAACGACCGGCTCAAACGCGCGGCCGCGCCCAAATAATTGAGTGACCAGGGACGAGACAATGAATGAACAATTGCGCCGCGCGCCCTCGCCCGAACTCTTGTCGCGCTTCGCGAAAATAGTCGGCGATAAATATGCCGCCACGGACGCGGCGACGCTCGCCCCGCATCTCATCGAAATGCGCGGGCTTTATCATGGTCGCTCCTCGATGCTGCTGCGCCCCAGCTCGACCGGCGAAGTCGCCGCGATCCTCAAACTCGCGAACGAAACAAAAACCGCCGTGGTGCCGCAGGGCGGCAATACCGGGCTGGTCGGCGGGCAAATTCCGTTCGACGGCGAGTTGATATTGTCGCTGACGCGGCTCGATAAAATCCGCGAGGTCGACGCGCAGTCGAACACCATGACCTGCGAGGCCGGCGTCGTGCTGGCGAAAGCGCAGGACGCCGCGGACGCGGCCGACCGACTGTTTCCGCTCTCGCTCGGTTCGGAGGGAAGCTGCACCATCGGCGGCAATCTTTCGACCAATGCGGGCGGCACTGGCGCGCTTGCCTACGGCATTGCGCGCGAACTGGTCTCCGGCATCGAGGTAGCGCTGGCCGACGGCCGCGTCTTGCATCTGCTGCGCAAGCTCAAGAAGGACAATACCGGCTACGACCTGCGCCACATCTTCGTCGGCGCCGAGGGCACGCTCGGCGTCATCACCGCGGCGGTGCTGAAACTGTTTCCCAAGCCGCGCGCGGTCGAGACCGCCTTCATCGGCCTGCCCTCGCCGGAAGCGGCGGTGAAGCTTCTGAACCTCGCGCAGGCGCGCATCGGCGGCACCGTCACCGGCTTTGAATTGATGATCCGCGGCATCATCGATTTCGTCATCAAGCACGGCCACAATATCCGCGACCCGCTCGCCGGAAAACATCCCTGGTATGTGCTGATGGAAGTGTCGTCACAGCAGGAAGGCGGGTTGCGCGACGAGCTCGAAGCCTTTCTCGCCGACGCCATCGAGCAGGGTCTGGTCATCGACGCCACGCTCGCCGCCAATCTCGAACAGGCGAAAGCCTTCTGGCATCTGCGCCACACGCTCACCGAAGTGCAGAAGCCGGAAGGCGGCTCGATCAAGCACGACGTTTCGGTGCCGGTCGCGGCGGTGCCCGATTTTCTAACCGAAGCGGACGCGGCGGTGAAGAAACTCGTTCCAGGTTCGCGCCCGGTGCCCTTCGGTCATGTCGGCGACGGCAATATGCATTTCAATGTCAGCCAGCCGGAGGGCGCCGACACCGAACGGTTTCTCGCGCGCTGGGGCGAGGTCAACGCGGCAGTCGACAAGATCGTGCTGAGATATCACGGCTCGATTTCGGCCGAGCACGGCATCGGCAAGCTCAAGCGCGAGTCGCTCAAGAAGGTAAAAGACCCGGTCGCGCTCGACCTGATGCGAAGCTTGAAGCAGATGCTCGACCCGAACGGGATTTTGAACCCGGGCAAGGTGCTTTAGCGCGGCGCGGATCCCGCTCAAGGCGTGACGACGATGCGCCCTTTCATGTTCGGATGGTACTGGCAGAAATAGTCGACCGTCCCGGCCTGCTTCAATACCAGCCGTCCGGTTTTGGCGGGCGCGATCACGACGTTCCACTTGTCGCCGGCTTTGGCTGTGGCGGTATGGGCCAGAATATCCTTGTTGATCCATTCGATGGTGTCGCCCACCTTCGCCGTCACCTCGGCCGGCGTATAGACAAGCTTGTCGATCGTGACCTGAATGGTGGCCGCATGGACCGGGACGGACATCGCTCCCGCCAATGCAAAGGCAACAGAGAATGTCCATCCCGGGTTCATAGCGGCGATCCTTACTTCAACGTGGATGCGATGTGTTCGGCGTGCTGCTGATGGCCCTGGAAGATCTTCAGGCCGGTCTGCAACAGGCTTTTCAGTTCGGCATTGCTGGCCGACGGAATGAGCAATGTCTCCAGCGCGCCATTGACGGTCTTGTGATAGGCAACTTCGTTGGCCACATAAGCCTTGTCGAAGGCCGCGCCCTTGAGCTTGGCAAGTTCGGCCCGCTTGGCCGCCGCCTGTTTGGTCAAGGACCGGCTGGTATCGTTGTCCGCCGGCGTTACGTTGAGCTTCTTGACCAGCGCCAGCGCCTGATCGTTCACCGCCGAATGATCACGCACCATGTTTTCGGCAAAGGCGCGAACCTCCTTGTTCTTGGATTTCGCCAGTGCCTGCTTGCCTGCCTCGATATCCAGCACACCGGCCGTATAGGCGATGTGCGCGATCTGCGGATCGGTGAGTTTCGCGGCGCCTTGCGCGAATGCGTTGCCGCTCAACAAGAAAAGCGCGATCACGCCTGCGCTGAATTTGACCAACATGAATTGACCTCCGTTGCGCGCGGCCGACGGACCGCACCGTTGTATCGATGACCATTGGATGCAGCGGCGGCGCGGAGGTTCCGGAATAAAAAATTATTCTTTATGGCAGACGCGGCGGGCCACCGCTTCGGTCATCGCGGCGCAACGGCTGTCGCCGAATGGAAAAGTCTGCGTGAGCGAGTGCCCCAACTGCTCGTCAAGCTCCTCGCGCAACAGCAACCGCGCGCGATGAAGCCTTGTCTTTACTGTTTCCGTCTTGAGGCCGAACAGATCGGCAGTCTCCTCGACGCTCATGCCCTCGACCAGCCGCGCGACAAATACGGCGCGGAATGAGTCGGGAAGCTTGTCGATCGCTTTTTCAAGGACAGCCCGGATTTCACCTTGCGCCATTATTTTCTCCGGGTCGTTGGAAACCGCAGATAGGGGAACATCGAGCACCTGCTCCTGCGTCCGATTTTCGCCGAAGGTTTCCCAATCGACCGTCGGCCGGCGGCTCCGCAAGCGCCCGAGCGCTTCATTCATGGCAATACGCGTAATCCAGGTGCCGAAGCTGGCATCGCCCCGGAACATGGAAAGCCCGGTAAAGGCGCGCACAAAAGCCTCCTGGACCACATCCTCGGCTTCATCATCGTCCCGCAGAATCGCGCGCGCAACGCGGAAAAGTCGGCGGTTGAACCGCTGCGTCAGCGTCCGCACGGCGGCTTCATCGCGATCCCGCGCGCGCTGGACGAGCGTTTCGTCGCTGAGCGGATCGGGGGCCTCCGAGGTAACGAGCTTTAACGGCATGCAATTCGTCCTTGATTCATGCATTTGATGCAGAAACCGGCCAAAGGTTCCCGGAGCTAGAACAATGCGCCCTGCCCGCTGTCCTTTTTCACTTTTTCCGGCTTGGCTTTTTTTGCGCGCACGGGCTTAGGCGCGACCTTGGGCGCGGGCGTTGGGCGAGGCTCCGGTTCCCCGCCCACAAAGATCGCCTCGATCAATTTCGGATGGTCATTCGCCACGCGATTGACATCGGTCGATACCGGTATTGATTCCAGCAGATCGTCCGGCGACGGCGTAATCACCGCGCAAGCAGCGGCGAGGTCGTCCTTTCCCTCGGCACTAGCGTTGCCCAGCCAGATATCGAATGCCTCCGGCGGCACGATCACCGGCATGCGGTCATGCAAGCCGGCGAGCGCGCGATTGGCGCTGGTCGTGACGATGGCGGCGCTGTCGAACTCCTCGCCGTTCGGCCCGATCCACGTTTCCCATAAACCGGCGAAGGCCAAAGGCGCGCCCGATTTGGCGTGAATGAAGTATGGCTGCTTGCGCGCGCCCGCGGCTTTCCATTCGTAAAAGCCGTCGGCCGGGACCAGGCAGCGCCGCCGCCTTATGGCGTTGCGAAAGGCCGGCTTGTCGGCGAGGCTTTCGCCGCGCGCGTTGATCAACAGCGAGAATTGCTTCGGGTCTTTCACCCAGGACGGCAGCAGGCCCCAGCGCACCAGCGCGAATTCGCGCCGGCCTTCCCTTATGCGCACGATGGCGACGGGCTGCGTCGGCGCGATGTTGTAGCGCGCCGGAAAATTCGGCTGCTCGTCATAGCAAAATAGCGCGCGAATATTCTGCGGCGCGGAGGTGAGCGTGTAACGGCCACACATTACAAAACCTCAATTTCGCGCGGGTGGCGGTGAATACGGTATTCTATTAAGTACGCCTTAACCCCCACCCATATAACACTATCGCTCGGTGAAATTCGGGGATGAGGCCTCGTCCGTGAAATATCAGGATTGCGCCATCGCGGTGCAAGCGGCGGAGATTGGCTCCGATCGGGAAACCGCGCCCCTGCTCGCCGACGCCAATATCAATCCATCGACCGGGCTCGCCAGCGACTATCTCAACCACTTCAACGAAGCGATCATGCTGCTCGAGATGGTCGCGACCTGTCCCGACTGCCTTGCCGACTTCCATCGCTGGCAGGCGATGAGCTACCGCGAGCATTTCCTCGCTTCCAAATTCAAGGGCCGCGAACTCGCCATCGCCGCCTATGAGGCGTCCGACCCGGCCGCGCGCGACCGCCTCGACAACTTGGCTTCGACCATGACCACGGTGATTGAAACCACCCGCACCACCATGACCGGTGGCCTCTCGCCGCACGCGAGCGGTCCGCTCGCCGATCGCGCCGCCGCCTGGCTGAAAATTCTGGTCATCCGCGCCGGCGCCGTCATCAACGGCGAGATCGAGGCCGCCCAGCCAGGCGCGCCGCAGGCGATGGTCGATCAGCTAATGCAGCGCACGGCCTAGCGACCTTGCCCCTCGAAATGCTAGGCAGTGGTTCGATTGAACTGGCTTCGAACCGACCGGAAATGCCAACCCCATGTCTGACGCGCGACGCTACCCGCAGCGCCCTTATCTCGCCGTCAGCGCCGCCATCATGCGCGACGGCAAGGTGCTGGCGGTGCGGCGCGCGCGCAAGCCAGCGCTCAACCTCTACACCATGCCCGGCGGCGCGGTCGAGATCGGCGAGACGGTGCATGAGGCGGTGATGCGTGAGGTGCGCGAGGAAACCGGTCTCGACATCTATCCCGTGGCGCTCGCCGGTCACCGCGAGGCGATACAGCGCGACGCGGCAGGCAAGGTCGAACGGCACTTTGTTATTCTGTGTTTTGCCGCGCGCTGGCGCTCGGGCGAAGTAGTGCTGAACGAAGAACTCGACGACGCGCGCTGGCTCAAGCCGGAGGAATTGTCCGCCCTACGCACCACCGAGGGCCTGGCCGAAATTGTCGCGCAGGCGGCGGCGCTGTTAAGTTAACCGTCAGCCGCCGCCTTGCGGATGCCACGGAGCCGGCGCATATCAGCGGGCTTAAACGGAGCAGCGACGCGGCGTGCGGATCACCCTAACCATTGGTGCAATTTTGCTGAGCTTGGCGCTGCCGGTACAGGCGCAACAGCAAAGCCCGGGCGGCGTCAGGCCACCGAACAAGCCGCCGGCCAAGGCGGCCGAAACGCATGAGAGCACACCGGCGCCCTTCGACGGCGACCTCCAGCGCCTGGCCGAAATCCTGGGGTCGCTGCAATATCTGCGCATTGTCTGCGGCGCCAAGGAAGGTCAGAAATGGCGCGCCCAGATGCAAGCCTTGATCGATACCGAGGTGCCGAGTGGCGAGCGGAAGCGGCGCATTGTCGCTAGATTCAATCGTGGTTATCGCGGCTTCGAACAGACCTATCGCACCTGCACGCCGGCCGCCGACCTCGCCATTCGCCGTTATCTCGACGAAGGCGCCAAAATCGCGCGCGAAATCACCGCCCGCTACGCCAATTAACCGTAAGGATTAAGGTGAGCATTATAACCTTGACAAAGCAGAACACAAAAGCTAGTATTCCTGCATAAACAGGGAGCAGCCATGCCAGTCCTAGACCCAAAAACATCACCACAGGCTTTAGCCATCGCTACGGGTGCCATTGTTTCCGCTCTCTTGGATGTTCTGGTCCAAAAAGACTTGCTGACTATTCCCGAGGTTAGAGTGGCGCTCGATACCGCCATGAAGGGCGCTGGCCTTCGTATCCAATCCCCGGAGGGGGCCGAGGCCAGCCAATTTATCGCCGCTCTCTTGCGGCACTTCTCCGAGCGTAGCGTCTAACCAAGCATCTAGAAAAGATTTTGCCATGACCGATCTCCTCAAAAACCCGATCTTCAAAGACGAAAGCAAAGCCCGTGAATGGCTAGAGGCTCGCGTTTGGCCCCAAGGTCCGAACTGCCCGCATTGCGGCAATGCCGACGCGGACAAGATCACCAAGCTTGAGGGCGATGCTCACCGTCCGGGTCTGTTTCAGTGCAACGAGACTGAATGCCGCCAACAGTTCACCGTCACTGTGAACACCGTGTTCGAGCGTTCCAAGATTCCTCTAACCAAGTGGCTTGCCGCGCTGTTCCTTATGACGGCCTCAAAGAAGGGCGTTAGCGCGCACCAAGTTCACCGCATGTTGGGCGTGAGCTACAAGTCAACGTGGTTCATGATGCACCGTTTGCGTGAAGCAATGCGCACGGGTGGCTTTGAGCCGCTTGGCGGCAAGGGCAAGGTCGTAGAAGCCGACGAAACCTATTTTGGTAAGGCCGAGACCATGCACGTCTCTAAAACGCGCCGTGGCCGTCCCTACACCAAGAAGGGCCACTTTATGAACAACCGCCCTATCGTTGCGCTGATTGAGCGCGGCGGGCAGGTGCGTTCACTCCATGTTGCGGTGGCCGATCAGGTCACAGTGTCTCGCATCGTGCGCGAAAACGTGGACAGCGAAAGCAAGATCAATACCGACGAAAGCAAACTTTACCGCAAAGACTTGATGGGCGTGCTTCGCCATCGTCGCGTAAAGCATACCGCTGGCGAATATGTGCGCGGCGATGTCACCACCAACTCAATCGAAAGCTACTTTTCAATCTTCAAGCGCGGTATGCGCGGCACCTATCAACACTGTGCCGAAAAGCATCTGCATCGCTATCTTGCAGAGTTCGATTTTCGCCACAACAACCGCATTGCGTTGGGCGTCAACGACACTATGCGTGCCGAAAATTTGGCCGCTGGGATCGCTGGAAAGCGCCTAACCTATCGACGGCCTAACTAAGCCTGAGTTTAAGCACCGCGCAGCCCGCTTCAAACGCTGGCGTAAAAAGCGCCGATAGGCTTCTCTCCATAAAAATATGGAGGGAAGCTATGGCGGAAAAACGAATTCTAGTAGTTACGCCTGATCGCTATTCGGTTGGCGTTGTGAACGAGGATTGGAGTGTTGCCTTAAAATTCGATCTCGGAGGAGAACTCGGGCTTTTTCCTGAGCTTGATCTAGTTCTCCGTCTGGAGCCAAAAGAAGCTCTGGCCCTGGCAGACGTATTGCAACGTAAGGCGGGTGAGGCCTTAGCGCGACATCCGTTGAATTAGTGCTCAATACGCGGAGCTTTTTTCGTTGTCTCAATATCATCCGCCTTTGCAAGAAATGACCTGATTTCGTCTTTTTTCTTTCGCCATCTGCGCCAAGGTAAATAAGCCCTCAGATATTCAAACGCCGGGGGCCATTAGAAACGCGGCATATTGGAACGGTATAAATATTAGAGGGGCTACGTAAACTCGGCCCGGCACTTGATTTTGTTTTTTGCGCCGAACAATCCAAACTAAGACCGCTACCCAAAAAATAACCGCCCAGCCAAAAATAATGTAATCACTCAATGAGTTTTCCATCATAACGCCCCCAGTCGCTATAGCCTTTTCTTGCGCGGACTCTTTTTCTTTTTAGCCTTAGACTTCCGATGCTGCGGTGGACTTTTTGCCACCACCTTAACGGCGCGCTCAAAGCGCGCCCATGCGTCAGACTCAAATTCCAACTTGTCTCTGGATTGTTTCACCATGACTAAAAGAGTTGATCCTTTTGAAAGCCCCAAGCGGCGCCTTGCTCGCGCAAAGCAGCATATTTGTCGATTTGAAAAACGTATCCAAACCTTCATCAAAAAGAAACCATACGACCGAACTGAGGATACGCAAGCGGATGGCACCACGATCCACGCGCTTAAGTTCACCCGCGATTTCCCAGATAGTTGGACCGATGCCGCCGTCGAATCCCTCGAAGCCCTGCGCTCGGCTCTGGACCAAACCGGCTATGCCGCCGCTGTTCTTGGGGGCACTCCCGAACCCAAAAACGCTTACTTCCCTATGGGCGACACCATTGCCGATCTCGATAGTGTGACCGGCGGTCGGTGCAAAGACTTGCCCGCAGAAGTCCGCACGCTCTTTCGCGGGTTCGATGCACATGAAGGAGGGAATTACGCCCTCTGGGCCCTCAACAAGCTCTGTAACGCAAACAAACACCGACTCCTTATCCCCGTTGGGGTTGGCGGTGGGGAAATGACCATGAATCGCGGGATCATCAGCGGGGGAGATTTGTATGCACCCCGATGGAACGGCGCGAAAAACCAACTCGAATTTGCCACGATCAGGCCCGGCGGCAACCTGAAGTACGATGCAAAAATCACCTTTCACATAGCTTTCGACGAGTTCAACAAGGTGAAAGGCGGACCGGCTGTTGGAATCCTTAATACCATTGCGGACGAAGTCCAACGCGTCCTGCTGGCTACCAAAGCGGAGTGCCAGCGGATCGGTTTGCTCAAGTAATTCATCGGGCGCGCCAGCGCCGCCGACAGGCGGCGCTGGCATTGGCCTAGGATTGGTGACCTGCTTTGTCAAGGTTATAATACTCATTAAGGTCTTAAAGCGGGCCAGGCCGCCCGGCCGTCGCGTATCAGCGCAATTTGGCCACAGCAATTAACCTTTCCTTTAGGTGCGGGCTATTTCGGCGGTACGCCCATGCTAACCTCCGGTTCGAAATTAAGGAGTGGCGTTCGGCTTTAAGGGACGCCCCGGGGACAAGGTGACAATGACGACAACGGGCCGTTCTACCACCCATACGCGCGAGCCGGTTCCGGATCACGAGCAGAAGCGCGTGGCCTTGGGCTATCTCAACGAAGCCTGGGCGGAAGCGCGCCTCGATGGCATCGACGGCGACTGCCTGGCGCAGGCCTGCCTGTTCGCGGCGCTGGCCGAATTTGTTACAACCTATGGCGAGGACGCCGCCGCCGCCTTTACCGAAGGCCTGTCGTCGCGCATCCGCAACGGCGAATTCACCATCGACCGCCAGCACCAGTAAGCGGCGCGCGTCCCGCAATTTCACGACAATCTAATTAACCGGCGAAGGGCTCACGCGTGCGCGGCGTGCAGGCCGTAATAGCGTTCCAGTACGCTGTCGATATCGGCCGGATAAAACGGCTTCTTCAGGAAGGCGAGCGCGCCGGCGGCGTGCGCACGGTCGGCGATTGCGTTGTCGAGCGTCGAGGTCATCATCACCACCGCGACGTTCGGACTTTCGCGCTTGATCTCGGATAACGTCTCGAAGCCGTTAAGGCCGGGCATGTTGTAATCGAGAAAGACCATGCCGAATTTTCCGCCGCGCAATTGTTCGAGCGCGGCAAAGCCCTCCGCCGCCTCGTGCATGTCGAGCGTGAAACGGCTGGCCGACAGGATCTTGCGTACGATCGAGCGCATGGTGCCGGAATCGTCGACGATCAGCACGCGGGTCGGAATTTTAGCGCGCACGCAAACCTCGGCGAGGGCGCGCGCCTCGTCCTGATCGCGCGGCTTGGCGACGACCCCGTCGATGCCGGCCGGGCGCGCGGCGCCGGCCGAAGCGGAAATGAAAATCAGCGGCGCCGGATTAGCCCCACGCGCCGCCGTGATGACGGCGGTCTTGTCGGCGGCCGGAACATCGTCGTCGATGACACAGACATCGGCGCCGTGGCGGCCCAGCGCGGCGATGGCGGAAGCGGGATCCTCGGCGGAAAATTCGACCGGGACAGCCGCCATCCCGGCGCCCTGACGCCACAGGCCCATTACCGGCTCCGAGGCCGCAATCACCATCATGCGGAGCGATACGAGGTCGCCGCTCATTGGGTATCCCTGCCTAGACCCTTCCGGACGTGAGGCCGGTGTACTATTACCGCCGATAATTGGTCGCATTATTCGTCTATCGCAACCGGCGGCTTCGATTTCCCCGAAAATCTTGGGGAAAACTCATTAAACACCAAAAGCCATACAACCCAGCACACGCCGGACCGGAATTGCTAGCAGATTAATGTTTCCAAAAACCGAACGCGCTCGCCCTTCGATGGCGTGGCGAGTTCACCCTGCCACATCACCTTGTGCCCGCGCACGAAAGTTCCAACCGGCCAGCCGGTAACGGTCATGCCGTTATAAGGCGTCCAGCCTGCGCGCGAGGCGATCCAAGCGTCGGTGATGGTCGCGCGGCGCTTGAGATCGACCACAGTGACGTCGGCATCGTAACCGGCGGCGATGCGGCCCTTGGCCGCAATGCCGAAGATGCGGGCGGGGCCGGCGCTGGTCAGATCGACAAATCGTTGCAACGACAACTTTCCGGCGTTGACGTGATCGAGCATCAGGGGAACCAAAGTCTGGACCCCGGTCATGCCGGAATGCGTTTTCGGATAGGCGTGCGATTTTTCTTCGTGCGTGTGCGGCGAATGGTCGGAACCGACATTGTCGATGACGCCCTGCGCGATGCCGTTCCACAGAGCGGCCTGGTGGCTGGCGTCGCGAATCGGTGGATTGAGTTGGGCGAGCGTGCCGAGCTTTTCGTAGCAATCGGGCGCGGCGAGCGTGAGATGCGCGGGCGTTGCTTCGGCGGTGGCGACATCTTTGTGATGGCTAAGGAACTCGGCCTCCTCTTTCGAGGTCACATGCAGCACATGAACGCGCTTGCCGGTTTCCTGCGCCAATCTGATCAGGCGTTGCGTGCAGATGAGCGCCGCCTGCGCGTCTCGCCAAATCGAATGCGAACGCGGATCGCCCTCGACGCGCAAGTTCATGCGCTCGCGCAGGCGGTCCTCGTCCTCGGAATGAAAGGCGGCGCGGCGGCTGATCGCCTTGAGCACGGCGCGCACGCCCCCATCGTCCTCGATCAATAGCGAGCCGGTCGAGGAGCCCATGAAGACCTTGACGGCGCAGGCGCCGGGCAGCCGCTCGAGTTCGCCAAGGTCGCGCGTGTTCTCGCGCGTGGCGCCGACATAAAAGGCGAAGTCGCAGTGCATGCGGTGATGACCGCGCCTGACCTTGTCGGCGAGTGCTTCGGCGTCGGTGGTGGTCGGGATGGTGTTCGGCATTTCGAACACGGCGGTGACGCCGCCGAGCACGGCGCCGCGCGCGCCGGTTTCCAGGTCTTCCTTGTGGGTAAGACCCGGCTCGCGAAAATGGACATGGCTGTCGATCACGCCGGGCAGGACATGGAGCCCGGTGCAATCGACCGTCTCGCCGGCGGAGGCGCGCGACAGCTCGCCGATGGCCGCAAACCGCCCGCCTTTGATACCGATATCGCGCAGGCCCTCGCCGTCATGATTGACGACGGTGCCGCCTTGCAGGATCAGGTCGTAAGTTTTGGCCATATTGGAGACGCTCCAAACGGGCTTTGAGCTTGGCTTTGGTCTTGAGGCTTGCCCGACAGCGCTTACGTTTCGGCGCGAGTTCTGGCAAGAGACTAAATCACGGAGCGTGAGGATCGCTATGAAGGCAGCGCTGCTTCCCGAACGGGGTGTCGTCAAGGTGGCCGGCGAGGCCGCCCGCGCCTTCCTCAACAACATCGTCACCAACGATGTCGGCAAGACGCCCGGCGAGGCCGCTTTCGCCGCACTGCTGACGCCGCAGGGCAAGATTGTGGTCGATTTTATCGCGGTCGAGGCCTCGGCCGAGGACGGCGGCGGCATTTTTCTCGATTGCCCGCGCGTGCTGGCGGCGACGCTCAAGGAAAAACTCAGCTTCTACAAATTGCGCGCCAAGGTCACGATCGACGATCTGTCCGATGCGCTTGGCGTGATGGCAATTTGGGACGGCCAGAGCGGCGGAACGGAATATGGCCTGAGCTACGCCGATCCTCGACTGCCGGGACTGGGATGGCGCTCGATCGTGCCGTCGGAGGCTGCGGCCGAAGCCGCCGCCGATCTCGGCGAGACGCTCGCCGACGCGGAAGCTTACGATGCACACCGCATCGCGCTCGGCGTGCCGCGCGGCGGGCAGGACTTCACCTATCTCGACACGTTTCCGCACGAAGCTGACATGGACCAGCTCGCCGGTGTCGATTTCGACAAAGGTTGTTACATCGGCCAGGAGGTGGTGTCGCGTGTCGAGCATCGCGCCATGGCGCGCAACCGCGTGGTTCCGGTGATGTATGACGGCGGCGCGCCGGCGGGTGGCACCGAGGTCACGGCGGCAGACAAGCCAGTCGGCATGATGGGCTCGGCGGCAAATGGGCGCGGGCTCGCGCTGTTGCGGCTCGATCGTGTCACGGATGCGCTTGCCGCCGGCACGCCGCTGATCGCCGGCGGCGTCGAGCTGCGCATCGTGAAACCCACCTGGGCCGACTTCGCCTGGCCGGGGGAGAAGAGTTGATCAGCGCGCGTTTCATTCGCGCAGCATGCGGCGAACATCTTTCAGCAGCACGAACATATGGTGCGGGTCGGTTGCTGAAGCGTTGAACCCGAAATGCGCGTAAAACGCTGCCGCCTGTACGTCTTTTGCATGCGCGGCAAGCGCCCTAAGGCCGCCAATGTCGGCCGCTAATACCGTACGCCGCATGGCGTCACGCAGCAGACCGGCACCCATGCCAAGGCCTTGCCAGTTGCGGTCTACGGCCAAACGGCCGAGCACCATCAAAGGAATTGGATGCCGTGCAAGGCCTTTCGTAAGCCGGGCGGGCGCGCCTGCGTGATCGATGTGGCCATAAACAAGCGTGTAGTAGCCGAAGATTTTGCCGTCTTTCGATCCAACATAAGAGACGGATCCGTCAGCCTGTTGTGCCATCAAGGCATAACGAATGAGAAAAGTATCAAGGGGAATCTGACCGCACTGAAATCCCTCCACCGCGTGGTCGCGCCGGAGCTTTTCGACGACAAGGCTTTCGTTCACTTGTCGGCGCTACGATCGAAGATGCTCGGTTCTTCCAACAAGCGCTTGAGACGCGGATGCTCCTGTGGCGGCGCATCGAGCGCCTTTTGGAAGGCCTCCCACTGCTCGGCATTCAGATAAAAATGCCTCCGGTCCGGCAGGCGATCCTCCGCCCGTAACAGCGCGCTTTCAAGCACAAATTCAGTCACGGTCTTCTGCTCCGCATCCGCCGCTAATTGCAGCGTGCGTTTGGCGTCGGCGGTAAGCCGCAAGTCGATTTTTTCGGTGCGGTTCTGGCGTTTGGCGCGGGCGGTACGGGGCGGCATGGTATATCCTCTTTCGAAACTGATATAGCATATTTGGCCGACATTGTCATGACAAAGAAACTTCGGAAATCAAGACCTAAAACGCCAAACTCGGCAAAATTGCCGATGCAGCTTCAGGCGCACGCCGACGGACTTGTCCGTTGCCCCTGGCCGAAGGTTGATCCGCTTTACGTCGCCTATCACGACGAAGAATGGGGCGTGCCGGAATGGGATGACCGCGCGCTGTTCGAGAAGCTGATCCTCGACGGATTTCAGGCCGGACTGTCGTGGATCACCATTTTGCGCAAGCGCGAGAATTTTCGCGCCGCCTTCGATGGCTTCAATGCGGAGAAGATCGCGCGCTACACGCCGAAAAAAGTCGAGCGGCTGATGCAGGACGCCGGCATCGTGCGCAACCGAGCCAAGATCGAGGGGGCAATCGGCTCCGCGCGCGGCTATCTCAAGATCATGGAAAGCGGTCCGGGCTTTTCGGCGATGCTATGGGATCATCTAGGCCACAAACCGCACGACCATAAAATCGACGCGCGCTCAAAGACGCCGACCGAGAACGAAACCTCGCGCGCCATGTCGAAGCAATTGCTCGGGCACGGCTTCAAGTTCGTCGGCCCGACGATTGTCTATGCCTTCATGCAGGCGACCGGCATGGTCAACGACCATCTGATGATGTGCCACCGGCACGCCGCCTGCAATAAACTCGCCAAGAATCGTCCGTTGCGAAAATGAGCAAGGCGGGCAAAATCGACAAGGCGGCGGGACCGCGCGCGTGGCAGCGCATGTTGTCGGGCCGCCGGCTCGATCTGCTCGACCCCTCGCCGCTCGACGTCGAGATGGACGACATCGCGCATGGCCTGGCGCGCGTGGCGCGCTGGAACGGCCAGACCAAGGGCGCGCATATTTTTTCGGTGGCGCAGCACGTGCTGCTGGTCGAAGCGCTGGCGCGGCAGAAGTCGCCGGGGCTCGACGCGCGCGCCCGGCTCGCGCTGCTGCTGCATGATTCGGCGGAGTACGTCATCGGCGACATGATCTCGCCGTTCAAGACCGTCATCGGCGACAGCTACAAGGCGGTGGAGAACCGACTGCTCGCCGCCATTCATCTTCGCTTCGGGTTGCCGCCGAAATTGCCGGACAGCCTGCTGAAATTAATCAAAGCGGCCGACCGTAACGCCGCCTATCTGGAATCGACGCGGCTTGCCGGTTTCGAAGACGCCGAAGCGCGCAAGTTCTTCGGGCCGCCGCCGAAATATTCCGCCGCGATCGAGCGCGATTATTTGACGCCCTGGCCGGCCGCGACCGCCGAAAAGCGCTTTGCCGAGCGCGCCGAAAAACTTATTCCGCCCGCGCTTTCAATCGGCGGCGCAAAAGCCTAGATACCGGCTATGATCCACGTCTGCTCGCTCGCCCGCCTCTACGACACCGTCGATGAGATCCGGGCGCGCCACATCGTCACGCTGCTGCGGCTGACCGACCGGGTCGAGCGGCCGTCGCATATCGATGAGAAAAACCATCTGGTGCTGGCAGTCGACGATATCGCGGCGCCGATGGAAGGGCTCACGCTGCCGGGCGACGAGCACGTCAAGCGCCTGATCGATTTCGCCGGGCTGTGGGACCGCAAGACGCCGATGGTGGTGCATTGCTTTGCCGGCATCAGCCGCTCGACCGCCGCGGCCTTTACCGCGGCCTGCGTTCTCAATCCACAACGTGACGAAGCCACTATCGCGCGCGCCATTCGCGAGGCCTCGCCGACCGCCGCGCCGAATGCGCGCATCGTCTCGATTGCCGACCGTCTGCTCAAGCGCGACGGCCGCATGGTGCGCGCGGTGGAGCAACTCGGTCCCGCCATGCCGGCGATAGAAGGTCATCCGTTCCGGCTCGACATCGAGTAATGGATAAAGAGTAACGCGGACGAATTTCGGCTAGGATCGCAGCGCGAAATTAAACGGGGGCGGCGATGGCTGATTTTCACTATGGGGTGGTGAGCCCTGAGCAATTGAAATCCTATGACGGACTCGACTTTCTATCGGCCATCATCGCCGGCACCGTGCCGCAGCCGCCAATCAGCGAGATTTTGGGCTTTCATTTGGTCGAAGCCGAAAATGGCCGCGCCGTGTTCGAAGGCCTGCCTGAAGCTCGCCATTACAATCCGATCGGCAGCGTGCACGGCGGCTTTGCCGCCACCTTGCTCGATTCAGCGCTCGGCTGCGCCATCTTCTCGATGCTGCGCAAAGGCGATGCCTGGACCACGCTCGATCTGAAATTGAATTTCGTGCGCGGCCTCAGCAAGGATACCGGCAAGGTTCGCGCGGAGGGCCGCATCATTCATCGCGGCCGCACGGTCGCGACGTCGGAAGGCGATCTCAAAGACGCCAGTGGCAAGCTTTACGCCCACGCCACCACCACCTGCATGATTTTTCCGGCCGCGAGTTGATGCGCAACTGCCGCGCGCCACCGAGCGCACGCGGCATTGCTGCGCCGGGCGCATCGCACGAAGCGGTGTGCGGCGTTTAGTTTCGTTCGGCGGTCAGCGAGGGGCGCAAGCCGAGCGGGCCGTCTTCACGATTGGCGACGTTGGAACGCGTCGGACGGCGGGTAAATTCGCACGCGGCAAATCCCAGACCGGAGATGGAACCGCGGAAGCTGTACTCGTCGTGCTTTTCCAGATTGAAGCAGGGTTCGAACGGCAGCCCGCGCAGCGAGGCGCATACCGCCGAGCCTTTCACCTGCAAGGTATTGGCCGGCAACACCGCGTAGCGCGTCTTACCGGCGCCCTGGAATTGGATGGAGCCAACGACCGACAGATCGGAGCGCACGCGGCCCTGCCCGCGCGTTCCTTCAAAACAGGTGTAGCTGAAGGTTTTGCCGACGACGAAATGACGCGCTTCCTCCGGCGTCATTTCCGCGGCCAAAACCGGCGACATGGCCGGCAGCGCGCCCAACAGGCCGATCAGGCACGCTCCAACACGCAACATCACAAGAACTCCGACTGACGCCGCAACACCACCGGGCCTCGCTTACTCGCTTTTGCCCGTTTTTCAATTCTAGCGGATTATGCCTACCGTTCGTCAGCAAATCCTGAACACGTTTACCCGGTTTTGACCACGATTCGCCCGCGCACCTGGCCCGCCAGGATGGCCGCGGCCGCTTCCGGCACTTCCGAAAGCCCGATTTCCCGAGTCATTTCGGCCAATTTGCGACGGTCGAGTTCGTTTTCCAGACGTTTCCAAGCCTCTTGGCGCTTCGGCAAAGGGCACATCACCGAGTCGATGCCGTAAAGACACACCCCGCGCAAAATAAAGGGAGCAACCGAGGTCGGCAGGTCCATTCCCCCTGCCAGGCCACAGGCGGCCACCGCGCCGTCGTAGCGGGTCATCGACAGGAGGTTGGCCAGCGTCGTGGAACCCACGGCATCGACGCCGCCGGCAAAGCGCTCCTTGGCCAGCATTTTGACCGGGCCGGTCAGTTCGGCGCGGTCGAGGATTTCGGAAGCACCTAGGCTCTTCAGATAGTCCGCCTCGGCCGCGCGGCCAGTGACCGCGCTGACGGTAAAGCCGCGCCTGGCCAGTATCGCGACCGCGACCGAACCGACGCCGCCGGCAGCTCCCGTGACGGCAATGGGCCCGCGCTCGGGCGTCAGGCCGTGGCGCTCCAGCGCCATCACCGAGAGCATTGCCGTATAGCCGGCGGTGCCGATCGCCATCGCCTCGCGCGTGCTCATGCTCGCAGGCAGCGGCACCAGCCAGTCGCCTTTCACCCGCGCCTTGGCCGCGTAGGCGCCGAGATGGGTCTCTCCGGTGCCCCAGCCATTGAGGATGACCTTGTCGCCCTTCTTCCAGGCGGGGTGGCTGGAGCTTTCCACCGTGCCGGCAAAGTCGATGCCGGCAATCATCGGGAAGCGCCGCACCACCGGCGACTTGCCGGTGATGGCGAGGCCGTCTTTGTAGTTGAGGGTAGAATATTCGACCGCGACCGTGACGTCGCCTTCCATCAGATTGGCTTCGTCGAAATCGGCGAGCGCGGCTTTGGTGCCGCCTTCCGTCTTCTCGATCACCATCGCCTTGAATGTCGCCACGCGCCCTGCTCCGCTGTGTCAATTATCAGCTATCAGCGGGCATTCTTTGCGCGTGAGCGCGTCGAGCGCAAGTTTTGCTTTAGGTGGCCGGGATCGGCGCCAGCCGCTCGATCGGCTTTTCGATGATCGGCAGATTAATGATCGCCGAAACAATGCCAAGCACGACCGAACTCCACCAGACCACGTCATACGAACCGGTCTGTTCGTACAAAAAGCCGCCCAGGAATACGCCGAGGAAGCCGCCGACCTGGTGGCTGAAAAAGGCAAAGCCGAACAAAGTCGCCATCCAACGCGTCCCGAACATCAACGCCACCAGCGCCGACGTCGGCGGCACGGTCGAGAGCCACAGCAGACCCATGGCGCCGCCGAAGACGATGGCCGAGGTGGCCGTTACGGGTAGCGAAATGAACACGATCACCGCCAGCGAGCGCAGCGTGTAAATGATCGACAGCAGGTAGCGCTTCGGCATGCGGTCGCCGAGCCAGCCGGCCGCGATCGAACCGATGATGTTGAACAAGCCGATGGTGCCGAGCGTCCAGGCGCCGGCATCGACCGATAGGCCGCGGTCGACCAGATAGGCCGGCAGATGCACGGTGATGAATAGCAGTTGGAATCCGCAGGTGAAAAAACCGAGCACCAGCAGGATGTAGGAACGATGGCCGAAGGCCTCCACTAAAGCCTGCGCCAAAGACTGATGCTTGACGCCCCCGGGCTGATGCGTCGAGTCCATCGGCGGCGTGCGCACCGCCAGCGCAAGCGGGATCACCAGCAGCGTGATGATGGCGAAAGCGATCAGCGCATGCTGCCAGCCCAGGAAGTGAATGAAGCCGACGGCGAGCGGCGAAAACAAAAATTGGCCGAATGAGCCGGCCGCGGTGCCGACGCCGAATGAGATCGAGCGCAGATGCGGCGGCATCAGTTTGCTGAAAGCCGCCAGCACCAGCGTAAACGACGAACCTGCGATGCCGAGGCCAGTCAATACGCCGGCGGAAAAATCGAGCGCCAGCGGCGTGGTCGAATAGGCCATCAAGGCAAGACCGGCGCAGTACATCAACGCCCCCGCCGCCAGAACGCGGAACGAGCCGAAACGGTCGGCAAGCGCGCCCATGAACGGTTGCGCCGAACCCCAGACCAGAATTTGAATCGCCAGCGCCAGCGAGAAGACCTCGCGGCTCCAACTGTAATTCTGCGACATCGGCGTCAGGAACAGGCCGAGCGCGGCGCGCGGGCCGAAACCGATGGCGCCGATCAGACCGCCGCAGATCAAAATCACAAGCGGCGTGCGCCAGGCCGCGATGGCGCCGGACGAATCAGCCACTGGTCTTGTCGTCATGTGCTTCGCTCCGCCCGAGTTCAAAACCCAAAGTCCGCGAATCGCGCTCCCGACAGGTAGGCGCGGACGGCGGAACATATAGGGGCCGGCGGCGCGGCCCTAACGAATATTCGTGATCGAAGCCATTTGCGCGGCGCATGGCTCGGTGCGCCATCCGGCGCATGGCTCGAACGCGCGGGGCCGCGAAATTTGCCCGCAGCAAGCCGCTTTACATCAGCTTTTTGACTTCTTCCGCCGTGGTCTTGGCATCGCCCCAATGCGGCTCGTCGGAACCGTCGCCCCAGTTGAGCGGGCGATAGAAGGTATGGACGCCGAGCGTGTACATTTTCTTCATTTCGCCGACCCAACTCGGGTGTACCCAATAAGCATGGTAGTGCGTCGACTTGGCGACCTCCGGCATCCACAGTTTACCGTCGAGCGTGTCCTTGGCGATGCGCTTCGCACGCAGCCAGGCGTTCGGTTCGGTGACGACATCGGGAATGCCGTCGCAGGCGAAAGTGAACTGGCAGGAGTTGCGGCGTTCGGCGTTCTGATAGACCACCTCGCAGACCTCGTTCGGATAGAAGGGCGAGAACACGCGATTGAGCACGACCTGCGCCACGGCGATCTGGCCGCGCACCGGTTCGCCGCGCGCTTCGAAATAAATCGCATTCGCCAGACACTTCTCGGACTTGGCGCGCGCCGCTCCGCTCAGCCCGAGCCGCTCGGCCGGCGAGCGCGGGCGCTGTTCGACGCCGGTCACCTCGCCTTTGCTGACGATGCTTCCGCCGGCGCTTTTGTCGGCGCCGGCCGGCGACGGCGTCAAGGCCGATTGCTTGATGTCGGGATCGCCCAGCGCCGTCACGACCGGCGCTTCGCCGGGCGCCCAGGGCGCGATGCGCTCGTGCGCGCCACCGAAAGGATCGGAGCCGAAGAAGACGCGGCCGAGATTTTTGCCGCCGGCTGGCGGCCTGCCGCCCGGCGTCGCTTTGTCTTGCGGCTTGACGTCCTGATCCGGCACGCTAGCGAATTCATATTCCGAATAGGGATCGAAGCGGCCTTCGTCCTTGTCGAGGGCGGCATCGAGCGCTGCCTCCGGCACCGGCTCGATCGACAAGATTGGTGGCAAAGGAGGCAACGGCGCGCGCGCGCGATGGGTAAGCGAATCGCGCTTGGCCTTGCGGTTCACGGTCGGGAATTGCAACGGCGCATCGGCGTCGCCAAGCGGCTGCGCGCCAATCGAAGAGGCAATGTCGGACGGATCGAAATTCGCGAGCGCATAGATCGGTGGGTGCGGAATGGCCGTGCCGACCGGGCGCGGCAGGCTGAACATGGCGGCGTGAATCGTCCCGAACGGCGATGCGATCAAATGCGCGCGGGCGCGCTCCGCCACCGCAGGCGACCGCGCCAGAAGCGCACCGAGATCCTGATAGCCGATGGAGTTGGGCAGCAAGGCAAAGGCCAGCGCGTACAGACCGGCCGCCACGAATTTACGACGCCGCCGAGGGCGCGATACTGGCATCACCCGCTTCACGCTAGCCCCACAAGTCCCGCACTCGATTGACGCCCAGTTGCCGCCCGAAAAGCGACAATGCCGGACGTTTCGTTATGGTCCGGTTAACCTTGCGAAGGCGTTAACCTAAGTTAACCGGTGCGAGCGCTTCGTCGGTTTTTGCGACATCGCCATGACGGTAATCGTTAACTATATCGCAATCGCTAGCGCCCACTATCCCGGCGGAATCCGAACTCGCGGGCGGGCATGATTTTTTCCTCGTTATTATCGGCGATCGCGAACCAGGCGATGCTTCTCGCAGGGCTCGCCCTCGCCGGATTTTTATTCGTCGTCGCTCTGCAACGCCGGCAGAGCGCGCAGAACCGGCAATTGTCGGCGGCGCTCGACAATATGTCGCAAGGCCTCAACATGTTCGATGCGCAAGGCCGCATCACCTTGCTCAACCGCCGCTATCTGGAGATGTACGGACTGTCGCCCGATATCATCAAACCGGGCGTCACGCTGCGTCAGCTCATCGCGCACCGCATCGAAACCGGCATTTTGTCGGGCGATCCGGATGCCTATTGCAAGCGCATTTTGGACGGCATCGGACGTGGAGAAAGCACGCCGCATTACGTGCAGGCGAGCGACGGCCGCATCGTGCTCGCTAAAAACGAACCGCTGCCGGACGGCGGCTGGGTCTCGACGCACGAAGACGTCACCGAGCAACATCACGCCGAGCAGGAACGCATCGCCATCCGCGAACATGAGCAGCGCCGCGCCGCGATCGACGCCGCCATTACCGCGTTCCGCCCTATGGTCGAGGAATTGCTGTCGCGCGTGGGCGGTAGCGCCGCGGCGATGCGCGCCACCGCCGGCAAGCTGTTCGGCTCTTCCGACCAGACCACGCAGCGCGCCGACAGCGCGGTCAATGCCTTCAACGAGGCTTCCGCCAATGTCGAGACCGCGGCGGTCGCGGCCGAGGAGCTATCGCATTCGATTTCCGAAATTAGCCGGCAATTGACGCATACCAGCGACATCGTGTGCCTGGCGACCGAGGAAGCGCGCTCGACCGACGGCGAAATCGCGGGCCTGGCCTCGGGCGCCCAGAAGATCGGCGACGTGGTCAAGCTGATCCGCGATATTGCAGGGCAGACCAACCTTTTGGCGCTCAACGCGACTATCGAAGCGGCGCGCGCGGGCGAAGCCGGCCGCGGCTTCGCGGTGGTCGCTTCCGAAGTCAAATCGCTGGCGGTGCAGACCGCCAAGGCGACCGAGGACATCGCCAGCCACATCCTGGCGGTGCAGCACTCGACCGGCGGCGCGGTGGAAGCGATCCGCAAGATCGCCGCGCGCATGGTCGAGATCAATCAGTACACTTCGGCGGTCGCGGCCGCGGTGGAAGAACAGAATTCCGCCACCGGCGAAATTTCGCATAATGTCGCGAGCGCGGCGAACGGCTCCGGTCATGTCGTTGAGGTGCTCAACGAAGTGGTGGGCGCCGCGACCGACACGCGGGTCTCGGCCGAAGTAGTGCGCGACGCCTCGCAGACGGTGGAAACCGCGGTCGCCAATCTGCGGCTTGAGGTCGAGGATTTCCTGAAGAAAGTGGCGGTGTAGGTTAACCCGCCGCCTTCAGCTTCGTCGCCTTGCGCAGCGTGTCATTGATGCGCGTTTGCCAGCCTGGGCCGGTGCCGCGAAAATGGCGGACGATGTCGGCGTCGATACGCAATTTGATCGCCATCTTCGGCCGCTCAAGGCGAGGACGTCCGCGCACAGGCTTTCCGCCGATCTCGATCACCGCCTCGGCAAGCTGATCATCCGTCAACTCGGGGGCCTCGTCGTACTCCTCCGGGCGGATCCGGTGAGCGCTAGCTTTGCGCAAGTCGCTGCGAATAGATTTTGCGTTCCCTGGCATTGCATCTCCTCATCGACATAACATGGTGGGCGTCGCTGCGTGGCGTCCAGACCACCATCACCATAAGACCACGGAGATGACCGACGGTCTGGAATCGCTGTTCGCCATAATCGCGACGCCTGTCTGCGACGGTCAAAGTCTTGCCCGCGAAAACATCGTCTGCGTCGAGAAAATCGAGTTTGCGATCGGCCAAAGTGGCAGCCCGTTTGACCGGATCGCAGGTGATTTTCATCACCTTTATTTGTACCCTAATTAATCCTGACGTCAATATTTTTCGGGGGTACAAAAATCCGTCAGACCTGGCTCGCCGTCATCTTCCCGAGCGCCGCCTGCGCCGCCGACAGCCGCGCAATGGGAACGCGAAACGGCGAACACGACACGTAATCGAGCTTGGCCTCATGGCAGAATGCGACCGAGGCCGGATCGCCGCCGTGTTCGCCGCAGATGCCGACTTTCAGCTTCGGTCGCACTTTGCGGCCGCGCTCGATACCGATTTTCACCAACTCGCCGACGCCCTGCTGATCGATCGACACGAAAGGATCGGACGGTAAGATCGCGCGCGCGGTGTAGAAGCCCAGGAAGCTGGCCGCGTCGTCGCGCGATATGCCAAAGGTCGTCTGCGTCAGATCGTTGGTGCCGAACGAAAAGAACTCCGCCGTCTCGGCGATCTCGCCCGCCATCAGACAGGCGCGCGGCAATTCGATCATGGTGCCGACATCGTAAGTAAGCTTGGTGGATTTTTCCTTCGATACCGCGGCGGCCATCGCATCGATGCGCGCCTTGACCAGATCGAATTCGGCGCGCGTCGCGATCAGCGGCACCATCACCTCGGGGTGAACGGCGTTGCCGGTGCGCTTGCCGACATCGGCGGCAGCCTCGAAGATAGCGCGCGCCTGCATCTCGGCGATTTCCGGATAGGCGATGGCGATGCGGCAGCCGCGGAAGCCAAGCATCGGATTGAATTCGGCCAGTTCGCGCGCGCGGTTGGCGATTTTCTTGGCATCGACACCCATGGCGGCGGCGACTTCGGCGATCTCGGTTTCGCCGTGCGGCAGGAATTCGTGCAGCGGCGGATCGAGCAGACGGATGGTGACCGGAAGGCCGTCCATGATCTCGAACAGTTCTGCGAAGTCGGCGCGCTGCATCGGCAGGATTTTGGCGAGCGCCGCGCGACGGGCCTTTTCCTCGTCGGCGAGAATCATCTCGCGCACGGCCTGGATGCGCTCTTCGTCGAAGAACATGTGCTCGGTGCGGCACAGGCCGATGCCTTCGGCGCCGAAGCGCACGGCGGCTTTTGCGTCGGCCGGCGTATCGGCATTGGCGCGCACACCAAGCTTGCGCACCTTGTCGGCCCAGCCGATCAGGGTGCCGAATTCACCGGACAATTGCGGTTCGATCATATCGATCTTGCCGGCGAGCACCTGGCCGGTGGAACCGTCGATGGTGATGAGATCGCCCTTTTTGAACACCTGTCCGGCCGAGGTCATGGTGCCGGCGGCGTAATCGACACGAATAGAGCCGGCGCCCGAGACGCAGGGCTTGCCCATGCCGCGCGCGACCACCGCGGCATGCGAGGTCATGCCGCCGCGCGTGGTCAGAATGCCTTCGGCGGCGTGCATGCCGTGAATGTCTTCCGGCGAGGTTTCGACGCGCACCAGCACGACCTTGCGGCCGTCCGATTTGAGCTGCTGCGCTTCCTCGGAAGAGAACACGATCTCGCCCGACGCCGCGCCCGGCGAAGCCGGCAGGCCGGTGGCGATGACCTTGCGCTGCGCTTTCGGATCGATGGTCGGGTGCAGCAACTGGTCGAGCGAGAGCGGGTCGACGCGCAGCACCGCCTCTTCTTTGGTGATCAGCCCTTCATTGGCGAGTTCGACCGCGATGCGCAGCGAAGCTTTCGCCGTGCGCTTGCCGGAGCGGGTCTGCAACATCCACAGCTTGCCCTGCTCGACCGTGAATTCGAGGTCCTGCATGTCGCGGTAATGGCGTTCGAGCTTGTTGTAGATGCGCTTAAGTTCGGCGAAGGCTTTCGGCAGCGTCGCTTCCATCGACGGCTTTTCGGAACCAGATTCCAGGCGCGCATCCTCGGAAATTTCCTGCGGCGTGCGGATGCCGGCGACGACGTCTTCGCCTTGCGCGTTGATGAGGAATTCGCCGTAGAGTTTTTTCTCGCCGGTCGAGGGATTGCGGGTGAAGGCAACGCCGGTGGCGGAGGTGTCGCCCATGTTGCCGAACACCATCGCCTGCACGTTGACGGCCGTGCCCCAGCTTTCCGGAATATTGTGCAGGCGGCGATAGGTGTTGGCGCGCTGGTTCATCCAGGAACCGAACACGGCGCCGATCGCGCCCCATAATTGCGCGTGCGGATCCTGCGGGAAGTCATGGCCGAGCTCATCCTTGACGCGCTTCTTGTAGCGCTCGGTGAGTTCGGCCCAGTCGTCGTCGGTGAGATCGGTATCAAGGCTATAGCCCTGACGCTCTTTGTGGATGTCGAGAATTTCCTCGAAATGCTCGTGGCCGACGCCGAGCACCACGTCGGAATACATGGTGATGAAGCGGCGATAGCTGTCATAGGCAAAGCGGCGGTCGCCGGATTGTTCGGCCAGCGCGATCACGGTCTCATCGTTAAGCCCGAGATTAAGAACGGTATCCATCATGCCCGGCATCGAGGCGCGCGCGCCGGAGCGCACCGATACCAGCAGCGGGTTGCGCTTGTCGCCGAATATCTTGCCGGTGATCTTGCCGACTTGGGCCAGCGCCTTCTCGACCTGCGCTTTCAGTTCTTTCGGATATTGCTTCTTGTTGGCGTAGTAATAGGTGCAGACGTCAGTCGTGATAGTGAAGCCGGGCGGCACCGGCAGGCCGAGGCTCGCCATTTCAGCGAGCCCGGCGCCCTTGCCGCCCAGAAGATTACGCATATTGGATTTGCCGTCGGCCTTGCCGCCGCCGAAGGCATAGACCCATTTGCCCTTGCTACTTTTGGATGACGCAGCTGCCGCGGCCGGATTTTTTGTTGGCTTTGCAGTCTTTTTGCGCGCCGGCTGCTTCTGTTTCGCGGCTTTGGCGGGTTTTTTCTTGGCCATGACAGGTTACTTCGGCTTCAAAACGTAAGGAGGGCTGGGCAATTGCGCCCTAAAAGCACGCCGCCGGCGCGGGGCGCAAGCCCGCATTCCGGCTAGTGGATGATCCCGAGGCCCAGAATGCCGACCAAAATCAGATAGGCCGCGACGATGAAATTCAACAGGCGCGGCACGATCAGAATGAGAATGCCGGCAACAAGCGCAACAATGGGCTGAAGATGAGCGATGCCGATGACCATGGGTTTCCTCTGTGGTTGGTTGCAAAGTGCAACGGTAAAGACACGCACCCGGTTCCATACGCGAGTGTCGGTGGGCCGCCAACGCTTCCACGCCCGCCATCCCCCGTTTTAGACGAGCCGGCCTAGCTCTCGATCTTGGAAAAATCCGCCACCGCGCGCGTCGCTTCGCGGATTTCGTTCAGCAACGTGAGGCGGTTAGCGCGCAAGGCCTTGGCGTCGGCCAAATCAGTAACATTGACCGTGACCTTATCGAAGAAGGCATCGACGGTGGGCCGCAGCTTCGCCATCGCGCTCATGGCGGCGGCGAAGTCTTCCTTGGCGACGGCGGCTGAAGCGTCTTTCTTCGCGGTAGCGACGGCGGCGGCGAGTTCTTTTTCCTCCGGCTCGACCAGCAGCGCCGCATCGGGCGCGCCGGCATAGCTCTTGTTATCTTTTTTCTCTTCGATGCGGAGAATGTTGGAGGCGCGCTTGACGCCGGCCAGCAGATTTTTGCCGTCATCGGTATCGAGGAATTTGCCGAGCGCTTCGACCCGGCGGACGACCATCAGCAGATCATCCTGGCCGCCTAATGCGAACACGGCGTCGACGAGATCGTGGCGCGCGCCCTGCTCGCGCAGCTGCACTTTCAGGCGGTCGGCGAAGAAGGACAATAGATCGCGCGTCTGGTGCAGATAAGAATGCGCCTGCACCAATTTCGGACTCGATACCTGGCGGGCCTTTTCCGAAACCAGCACTTCCAGCTTCATCGCCAATTCGATGTCGGTGGCGCTGATGGTGACGATCCGATCGTGCAGCGGGTGCAACATCGAAATCGCCGCCGCGACCATCTCGTCACGCTCGACCGAGCCGAAATGCTGCCAAAGCTGCGTGCGCAAGGGCAGGCGCAATTCCTTTTCGATGACGATGCGGATGACGCCCAAAGCAGCGCGGCGCAGCGCGTAAGGGTCCTTCGAGCCGGTCGGCTTTTCGTCGATGGCCCAGAAGCCGACCAGCGTGTCGATCTTGTCGGCGAGCGCGACCGCGATGGAGACGGGATCGGATGGGACGCTGTCTTTCGGGCCGACCGGCTTGTAATGATCCTCGCAGGCGGCGGCGACGCTCGCGTCCTCGCCTTGCGCTTGGGCGTAGTATTTGCCCATCAGGCCTTGCAGTTCGGGGAATTCGCCGACCACTTCGGTCAGCAAATCGGCTTTGCACAATTGCGCGGCGCGTTCGGCTTTTTTCGGATCGGCCTTGACCAAAGGCGCGAGATGACGCGCCAGCGCCGTGATGCGCGCGATGCGTTCGGCCTGCGAGCCGAGCTTTTCATGAAACACGATGCCGTCGAATTTCGGCAGCCGGTCTTCCAGCTTCGTTTTCAGATCGGTCTCGTAGAAGAACTTGGCGTCGGACAGGCGCGCGCGGATGACGCGTTCGTTGCCGGCGACGATCGCCTTGCCGCCGTCGCTGGCTTCGATGTTGGCGACGAGAATGAATTTGTTGACCAGCTTCGCCGTGGCGGGATCGCGCAGCACAAAACACTTCTGGTTGGTGCGGATCGTGGAGCGGATCACCTCGCCCGGAATTTGAAGGAAGGCCGCTTCGAACGAACCCATCAGCGTCACCGGCCATTCGACCAGACCGGCGACTTCCGCCAGCAGGCCCTCGTCCTCGACTAGTTCATAGCCTTGCGCAAACGCCAAATTCTTGGCGTCGGCGCGGATCATGTCCATGCGGCGCGCGGCATCAAGCACGACCTTGTTTTGCTCGAGCTTCGCCACGTAATCGTCGAAGCGCTTCACATGAAACGCACCCGGCGCCATGAAACGATGGCCGCGCGTTGCATTGCCGCCTTTGATGCCATCGACGTCGAAGGCAACGATCTCCGGCTCCTCGGTTTCGGGACCGAAAGTGGCGACGATGGAATGCAGCGGGCGCACCCAATTTAATTTGCCCGAGCCCCAGCGCATCGATTTTGGCCAGGGAAATGCGCGCACGACTTCCGGCACCATTTCGGCGATGACGGCAATCGCGTCACGCCCGGCTTTTTCGGTAATAGCGACATAGAAGTCGCCCTTCTTGTCGGCCTGCACCTTGGCCTGATCGATGGACGTGAGCCCCGCGGCGCGCAGGAAGCCGGCAATGGCCTGTTCGGGCGCACCGACTTTCGGACCCTTGCGCTCTTCCTTGAGGTCGGGTGCGCGCACCGGCACGCCCTGCACGGTGAGCGTAAGCCGGCGCGGCGTGGCGAAGGCCTTGGCGCCCTCATAGACAAGGCCTGCCGCGACCAGCCGGTCGGTGATCATTTTCTTCAGGTCATCGGCGGCGCGCGCCTGCATGCGCGCCGGGATTTCCTCGGAGAAAAATTCGAGCAACAGGTCGGGCATGGCGGAACCGGATGGAGGGCAACTCAAGTTCCGCGAGGTAGCAGGCAGCGCGCGAAAAGTCACCTGCCGAGGCGGCAAAAGCGAAACGGCCGGGTGCTTTGCGCGACCGGCCGTTCCAGCGCCTGCCTGTCAGCGAGCGCACTCCCAGAGCTCGGTGAATACTTGACGATGGCGGTCAGAGAAGGCTGACGAAGTCGGCAATGTAAGGCCCGATTTGAACCTGACGGCGAAAGTGGCTTCCTTGCAAAGGAAGCTGGCGCAAATACCACCAGAGTTTCTTCTCGACCTCGGTCGGGATTTCCGCATGCGCTTGGCGAACGAGCGTTGCGGCGGCGACATTGAACGGTCCGTCCGCGTCCAGACGCGATCGATGTTTTTGTCACGCACGGTCGTCACGCCGCAGGGA
>Ga0075522_10000002_pt1 | contig 193012 bp, 208 predicted proteins | sample NGEPerA_FD_74796 | JGI IMG/M metagenome (GOLD analysis project Ga0075522, IMG submission 74796) | Arctic peat soil microbial communities from the Barrow Environmental Observatory site, Barrow, Alaska, USA - NGEE PermafrostL2-A | ecosystem: Environmental > Terrestrial > Soil > Wetlands > Peat ... | reverse complement strand
TGACCCTATCGGGAATCGAACCCGAGTTAACAGCTTGAAAAGCTGCTGTCCTAACCACTAGACGATAGGGCCGCGAAACGTGAAGAAGTGTAGCGTATTTTTCAGCTGACCGAAAGTGTGGTACTTTGTGCACGGTCAGATCGTTCGTGAGATTTCCTTTTTGGAAATCTTATTTGTTTGCGCGCATCTTGCGTGCAGACCGCGGGAAGCCACTGCTTCCCGCATTGGAGAGGTGGCTGAGTGGTCTAAAGCACCGGTTTCGAAAACCGGCATACCGCAAGGTATCGAGAGTTCGAATCTCTCCCTCTCCGCAAAATAAGGAGTGCTCGCAACTTATTTTGCGGGAGCGCCCAGTATGGGCGATTTTGCGTTGCAAAATGGAGAGATTCGAAAGACGGAGCGCGGCGGCGCGAGTCGGGGTCGCGCAAAATCGCAGCAGCGATTTATGTGTGACCTAATCTCTCCCTCTCCGCCCAAAGTATTTAGTATCGGACGTATGCGGACGTCATGATTTCGATGTGTCCCCTGAATAACGAGCAAGAAACTCGTCCTGAGAAATCACGATACTTCCGCGCTTCTTTTCATGATCAACAGTGACATGAAAGCCCTCTTCTTGGAAGAGTTTCGGATGAGCATACACTATCCGAGAATCTCCTTGTATTTGTCGGGTATCTTGAAGCGAAGGGTCTTTTCTGAGGAGGTCTGCCAGCATCTGTAGATCCTCGTGCCATAAACCCAACCACGTGCGAGGGTCCGTCAGGATCGTGGGCTGCACATGTATGGTGAGTACGCCTTCCTTTACGGGATCATATTCAAGCATCGTACCAACTTCTACCCGGCCTTCGGAAAACCTGAATCGGCGCAATCGTGCCTGCAACTCGTCGCGCGAAAAACGTGGAAGCATGAAATCGACGAACTCATGGACGACAGCTTGCCTCAGCTCTTCGGCAGAAGCGAAGGTGCCGCCCCGGAGCCGTTCCATGATAGCAGCAGATTCCTCCGAAAATTCCGCGATCGCGGGCATGAGGCGCGTCTGCACTAGCTCAAGCGTGACATCTTGCCATTTCTCCCCGGCCTCTCGAATTCTTGTGCTTTCCGAGAAGCGCGCATAGAGCACACGCTCGAGCGCAGCGCGGATACGCTTATGTTCAAGAGCTTCTGAAGACTTCGCCTGCTCGATCATATCGAAACATTATGACTGTGGCGGCCCGTTCTGACCAGTTCCATCATCTTTCGGGTCGCACGGCTTCGTTTTTACGAAGCGCCCATGTCGAGACCTCGGCGTCGTCCAGAAGAAATCGCTCAAAACCCTTCGTGGGGGCCACCGACAAAGTTCGAAACGTCGGGACACGGCATAGAGAAGAATTCTGTTCACGAGGTTGTGATTTTGACACTTTGGAGATATTGTAGTATAAGTGTTCGCAGCTAATTAGGTATAGGTTTGCAGCGACAAAACCTGACCTTTATCACAATGATTGTCGCGAGGAGTGAAAACATGTTTGAGATCGTGGGTTACGGTGTCTTGTGGCTGCCCCGCAAATTATTTCACGGAGCTCTCGCAAAACCCGGCGAAGAGGTGTTCGGCTCCTACTATTCTCGCGAAGGGGGTCAGGCTGATTTTATCGTCGGATTGATTACCTGCGCGCTGGTAGCCGTCGCCGGTGTCGCTTATGGCAAATAATCCCATAGTCCCACGAGGAGCACATTGCTCCTCGTGGGACTTACGCTTTTTAATTCTCTACTGCACTTCAACCAACCGGGGATCTCTCATCAATAATTGGTTTCAATTTCGTGCTACAAGGGTAAAAAGTCCTCGTTTGCACGAGAGCAGAATCCCTCTGTCGGTCAGCATATAATGTCCCCATGGACCCCGGCCCGAAAAAGAAAGCACTTTTTCTCGACGACGAGAAGTTTTTACTTTACATGTACCAGATAGTCTTTGAGAAAAATAACTACGAAGTAAAGACCTACGACTCTGCAGATGATGCGCTCGATGCAATGCGCGCAGGATATGATCCCGACGTCATCCTTTTTGACGTCACGATGCCGCAAGGAAGGAGCGGCTATGAGTTTTTGGAGATACTCAGCCGCGAGGAGCTCTCAAAGGGCAGCATGAAGATCGCTCTCACCAATGAAGGACAAGAGGGTGAAAAGGCTCGGCTTGCCGAACTCGGTGCCGACGCACACCTCGTCAAGGCCGCTTACATTCCCTCGCAGCTTGCGAGCATCGTAGGCGACCTCCTGGAGAAGAAAGCGCAGGAGAAAGCGCAAGAGAAAAATAGCGCTTAGACGACCGGCTTCAGCGTCATCCTTCGGTCCTTCGGTTCGAAGAACGTGATAGTGAACGGATACACTTTGCCGAGTTCCAACTTTTGGCGGAGTTCTTCTTCGTTGCCGAATTCAGAGACGTGCACCAAGCCTGCGACACCTTCTTCGATAGAAGCGAGCGCACCATGTTTGTTGTATTTGATGACGACCGCGTCCACTTTTTGGTCTTTCTTGTACTTCGCGGCTGCAGCTTTCCACGGGTCGTCCTGCAATGCCTTGATAGAAAGAGAGATCTTGTCGTCTTTTATTTCGATGACCTTCACTTTCACCTGTTCGCCTGGTTTGTAGCGCGTCTTCGGATTTTCGACGAGCGCCCAGTCCATTTCGGAAATGTGTACGAGTCCTTCCAGTCCTTCTTCGAGCTTTACGAATACACCGAATTCTGTGGCACCCGTAACAACACCTTCCAGGACGTCGGCGACGTGGTACTTGCCGACCAGTGTCGAGCGCTCACTCTGGCCTGCCCCTTTCTCACCGAAGATAAGTTTTTGCTCTTTAGGGCTCGCGGTGATGATGACCATCTCGAGTTTCTGGCCGATCAATTTCTTGAGCTCGACGAAAATCTTGTCCTTGTCGCCGTCGGGTACGCGCGGGTAGTGCGCAGGCGAGAGCTGCGAAGCCGGCAAGAATCCTTGGATGCCTTGCCAGTGGACGATGAGTCCGCCCTTGTTGGCATCGGTGATCGCCAATTCGAAGACCGTCTTTTTCTGAAGCGCTTGTTCCGCTTCGTTCCACATGAGCGCTGCGCGGGCTTCGCGGAGCGATAGTTCGAGGTACCCATCTTCGTTCTCGAGGCCGACGACCTTCGCCGTGACCATGTCGCCGAGGTGAACGTTCTTCAAGGTCTCGCGTGCCGAGAGGTATTCGCGACCGTAAATGATGCCTGTGCCAAATGGCGGAAGATCGATGTAGACCTTCGCGCGGCCGATCGCAACGACCGGGCCCTCGACGACGTCATCCAAAGAAGGCGCGTGGGGTGCGTTCTTCAAAAGCTCTTCCATCGGACCCGATGCTACTTGCGTTGTTTCTTCCTGTTCTCCTGCAACTATCTTTTGTTCAACTTCTGCTGTTGTCATTTGAATGGTGCAACGGGGCTTTCCTGCTTACGCTACCGTGTCTGCCGGCAGGGAAGTATGAACCCGCTACGTTTAGTAATTAATAATCAGGCTAAAGCCCTCATGTTGTCAGCGCTCGCTCGGAAATGTACACAAGTGTTCATTTCGCTCGCCTCGCTAGACAATAATCCCCTTATCGGGGCACGCACAATATAAAGGAAATGACGCTGCGGCGCAAGCGTCATCATGCTATGATCGATTTTATGAACATAAACGACAGGGTCGGGGGCTTTTTCAGCGAGTTTTGGAAGTTCGCGGCGAAAGGCAACGCCATCCAGCTGGCTATCGGTGTCGTTTTGGGCAGCTCGTTCGGATTGATCGTGAGTTCGCTCGTGAACAATATCATCACGCCGTTCATCTCCCTTTTGACCGGCAACGTCAATTTCGGGTCGCTCGGATACACGCTCCGGCCGGCTGCTGCAGTCAACGGCACGACGACCCCGGCCTTGGTCGTCGGCTACGGAACTCTCATTCAGTCAATAATAAATTTTCTCATCGTGGGGCTTTCAATCTTTCTGATATTTAAATTGATGCAGGGTGTTATCAAGCGTTTTCAGCATCAAGAAGCGCAAACCCCGGCCGCGCCGCCCACCTCCAACGAAGAAAAGCTCTTGGTCGAGATCCGGGATATTTTGAAAAGTCAGACCCAGCAGAAAACAAAGAACCCCGGGGCGTAACCTCGGGGTTCATCGAGCTTTGTGGGCTGCTGGTTATTGCGCCGCGTTGGCCTGCAATGGAACCTTCTTCTGCTCGAAAGTCTGTGTGCCCTGAGCAGGAGGGCATCCATCACCGATCTTTGTGCCGAGCACGCAGTTCTTGAGCGGTTCGAACTGTGCATGTTCTGCGCCGATCATTTGCGCTGGCGTCAGGAGGGCTGCTGTCTGCGCTTCGTCGAATTGCCGCTTCGCTTCGTCCATCGCAGCAAGAAACACGGCTACCGCCGTCTGTTGCAAAGTGCAGCCAGAGCTTTCGCCCAAGAGTCGTATCTCGGTATCCCCGGTGGGGTTCTTGGTGACGATCACTGCCTCCGGGCTCAAGACGCAAGTGCTTCCTTGAGCCTGTGCCGGAGCTGTTGGTAGCGTCAAAGCGAGCGTTGCCGCAGCAACGAGTGCGCTTACGAACAATCGTTTCCTCATCTTATTATCTTTCAAAAGGGTTGTCCCTACCGCATCTCCTCGTCCCTACGCAGACAGAACGACCTTGGGCGGAGATGTCCGTACAGGCTAACGTGCCATTAGGAATCGTCAATTGACAAAAAGGACAGCTTAAAATCCCTATATAAAAAAAGACCCCAGGGAAATTTTGCTCACGTGGAACAAAACAACCCCGAGGTCCCTGTGGCGTCAAGCTGGTTGGATTAGATGCCAAACCACCCTAACAATGGATACTGTGTGCCCTCCCGTGGTTCGCCGACGACACGCCGTATGGCCTGGTTTCTGCAGGCACGACATGACTGCCTATATGATTACATTTTGAATCAGTGTGCGTCAACGCTATACTGTGTACATGATTTTGACGTTCCACGAAGGCGCCTGCATCAGGGCCCAGGCAGGCGACACGACCGTCGTTTTTTCGCCCGTCTCAAAGAAATCCAAAGAATTCAAGCCGGCGAACTTTGGTGCCGACGTGGCATTCATCTCGCTCAATAATGCCGACATGAATGGCGCAGAAGAGGCGAGTCGTGGCGACAAGAAGCCGTTCGTCATTTTTGGTCCCGGCGAATACGAGGTGAAAGAAATTACCGCAGCTGGATTCCAATCCAAATCCAAATACGGCGGTGAGGATCGCATCAATACCGTCTTTTCATTGCACTTCGATGACATGTCAGTTTTGTATCTCGGAGGGCTCGGCGACGCGGAGCTCCCGAAGGACGTGTTTGAAATGGACCCACCGGATATCCTCATCACACCAATTGGTGGAAAGGGGACGCTCAATCCGGCCGAAGCAGCGAAGCTCGCTGTCAAACTTGAAGCGAGAATAATCATTCCTATTTTGTATGACGACAAAACACTCAAACAATTTTTGAAAGAAGCGGGCGATGAGGGCGTGAAGCCAGCCGAGAAACTTACTATTAAACTTCGTGACCTTGCGGGGAAGGAAGGCGACGTCGTGGTGTTACAATCGTAAGAATGGTGGTGCGCAGAACGATACACAAATTGCGCCAACGTCCGCACGAGGATCGGATGGCGATTGCTGCATGGTGCGCGATTGCGGTCGTCGCAATCCTTTTCATCGGTTGGGTATTTTTCTTTTTCAATACCATAAGAACTACTCCTGCGCCGGATTTCCAAAGCGCGACCGACTCATTGGATTCGAGCGGCCTCTCGCAAGCGCAGCAGCAGCTCGAGCAAGCCTACGGCTCGACCACGCAGTTCGTCGAAACACAAGGCAATTTGCAATTGCAGCAGGTGAGCACTTCTTCGTACTCGCAATAAATCGTGGCTTTGCGCAAGCAGTTTTGAGGTATCTTTTGAGTGGATTTTTGGCTTCATTTTTGGTATAATTTAGGGACTTATGGCACGGGGAAAGGACGATAAAAAGGCAGATGCTGAGGCGCCGAAGGCGCCTCACGTGAATGTTGTATCGCGTTCGATATCGACAGAAATGCGCGAGTCGTACCTCGACTACGCGATGTCCGTCATTACCTCGCGTGCGCTCCCCGACGTGCGTGATGGCTTGAAGCCGGTGCACCGAAGGATTTTGTATGCGATGCACGAAGCGGGGATGAACGTTTCTTCAAAAACAAAAAAGTCGGCGACGGTCGTCGGCGATGTGCTCGGTAAATATCACCCGCACGGCGACGCATCCGTGTACGACGCGATGGTGAAAATGGCCCAGGACTTTACAATGCGGTATCCGCTCATCATCGGACAAGGCAACTTCGGTTCGATCGACGGCGATGGTGCTGCGGCATACCGTTACACCGAAGCAAAGATGTCGCGCCTCGCTGGAGAGATGCTCAAAGATATAGATAAAGAAACGGTCACGTTCACCGCGAACTACGACAACACAAAAAAAGAGCCGACAGTCCTTCCAGCAGCTATCCCGAACCTTCTTTTGAATGGCACGCTCGGCATCGCTGTCGGTATGGCGACCAACATCCCGCCGCACAATTTGCGCGAGGTATGCGATGCAGCAATTCACCTTATTGAGAATCCCGAGGCGGCCACCGAAGACTTATTACAGTTCGTGCAGGGTCCGGATTTTCCGACTGGCTGCATTGCGTTCAACCAAAAGGACATCGCACATGCATATGCTACAGGTCGCGGGCCAGTGGTTGTGCGCGGCCAGGCAGAAATTGTTGAGGGCAAAAAGGGCGACTACCAAATTGTGGTTACCTCGATCCCGTTCCGCGTCAACAAGGCCGATCTTTTGATGAAGGTAGCCGACCTCGTGCACGAAAAGAAACTCGAAGGCATCCGCGACATCCGCGACGAGAGCACGAAGGATATCCGCATCGTCATTGAGCTCAAGAACAATGCGAACCCGCAGACGGTCCTTAACTATCTCTACAAACACACACAGATCGAAGAGGCGTTCCACTACAACGTTGTCGCACTCGTCAACGGCGTACCACAAACACTTTCACTGAAAGCACTTCTTGAATATTTCATTGAGTTCCGCAAAGAAGTCGTTACCAAGCGCACGCAGTTCGATCTCACGAAAGCAAAAGACCGTGAACACATCTTGCTCGGCCTCAAGAAAGCGCTCGACCACATCGACGAAATAATCGCGCTCATTAAGAAATCCAAAGACGTGGACGACGCTCGCATCCAGCTTATGGCGAAGTTCAAGTTCTCCGAACGCCAGGCCAACGCCATTCTCGACATGCGCCTGCAGAAGCTCGCAGGCCTCGAGCGCAAGAAGATCGAAGACGAATTGAAAGAGGTGCAGACAATCATCGAGGAGTTGGAAACGCTCCTCAAAAGCGCGAAGAAGCTGATGGAACTCATCAAGAAGGAAATTCGCGAGGTCGTTGAGAAATACGGCGACGACCGCCGCACCAAGATCGTCAAGAAAGGTGCAACCATTCTTTCGGCAGAAGATCTCGTTGCGGATGACGATTACGTCTTGGTACTCACGCAGGGTGGCTACATCAAGCGCACCAACCCGCTTGAATATCGCAAACAAAAGCGCGGGGGCGTCGGTGTCGTTGACCTTGATACAAAGGAAGAGGATTTCGTTACGCAATTTTTGACCGCGAACGCGCATGCCGATCTTCTTTTCTTCTCCGACCGCGGCAAGGTCTACCAACTGAAGATGTATGAATTGCCGGAAGGCCGGCGCGCAACGAAAGGCAAATCTATAATGAACTTTATTTCGCTTGAGCAGGACGAGCAGATAACATCCATCCTTTCGATGCCGAAGGAAAAGAAAGTGGTGGAAGGCCTTTCGCTTTTCATGGCGACCAAGAACGGTACGGTAAAGCGCGTGGCTGCAAAGAGTTTCTATGAAGTACGTCGCTCGGGCTTGATCGCTATTGGGTTGGACAAAGGCGACTCGCTCATTGCTGCTCAATTTGTGCACAAGGGCGACGACGTCATTATGACGACCGCAAAAGGACAATCAATTCGTTTCCTCGCCGAAGGTGTGCGCGAGATGGGCCGACCCGCAGGGGGTGTGCGCGGCATGAAACTCGGAAGCGGGGATTCCATCGTCGGCTCAAGCGTTATTCCAAAAGCCGACAAAGATGCGGAACTTTTCGTGCTCTCTTCGACTGGCTACGGCAAGAAGACACCACTTACTGAATACAAACAGCAGGGTCGCGGCGGTTCAGGTATCAAGACCATGTCCATCACGGCCAAAACGAAACAGCTCGTCGGTGCGGCCGTTGTCAGAGGTGGCGGAGAACTCGTCGCCATGTCGAAGAAATCACAAACTATTCGCACAGGTCTCGATGAAATTCGAAGTTCCGGTCGCGCCACGCAAGGCGTGCGCGTTATGAAAATGCGCGAGGGGGATCAGGTTGCTTCTTTCGTTGTGTTTGAAGCCATTGAGGTGACAGAAAAATAAAACGGGCCGCTATAGCGATCCGCTTTCATTCGATGCCAAACGCTCACGATATACCAATCTTCTCAACAGGTGAGTCAAGTATCGTCAGTAAGCCCGTTATAATAGAGAGGATGCAGCAGACTGCACATCATGATTCGCCGCTTCAAACGGCTGGCTTTGCGCATCCGGTGCGCAACGCATCACTCTTGGGCATTGAGCCGGGCATGTCCGTTGCTGATTTCGGTGCGGGCTCGGGTGCCTATATCTGGCCCCTTGCCGAAACACTCGCAAATTCCGGGCATCTTTTTGCGGTAGATGTGCAGCAAGACTTGCTACGACGCATTCACAACGAGGCACAGAAACGAAAATTTACGAACGTAAAGATAATTTGGGCGGACCTCGAAAAACCAAAAAGTTCCAAGCTCGCGAAAGAGTCGCTCGATCTCGTTCTCGTTTCTAATCTTCTTTTTCAAATAGAACATAAGCACATCGTTCTTGCCGAAGCGCACAGGATACTGAAGCCTTCCGGCAAGCTCGCGGTCATCGATTGGTCCGATTCATTCAGCATGATGGGTCCGCACAAAAAAGACGTTGTTACGAAAGATGCTGGCAACGCACTGGTGCGAAAGGCGGGTTTCCAGATCCAATTCGAATTTCCGGCAGGCGCGCACCATTGGGGATTGCTCGCAAAACCAGTCCGCATATGAGATATGAATAAGAAAGTCTCGACATTTCAGCTCATACTTCTTTCTTCTTTCGGCGCGATTGGTGTCGGAGCGGTACTTATCTTTGCACTCGCGACTGCAGGCGGTGGAGGCGGTGGGGTATCGCCCGTCACCGTATGGGGAACGTTCGATGGAACGGCAGTGAAGGAAGTGTTACGAGCAGCCGGGGAGCAAGATACGCGTCTTTCGCAAGTCACCTACGTGCAAAAAGATCCCTCGACGTTCGAAGCTGACCTCGCCAATGCACTCGCAAGCGGCACCGGCCCGGACATTTTCATCCTGAGAGGCGACGAAGCGCTCTACGACGCGAACAAGATCTATCCGATCCCGTACGCAACACTTTCGCAGTCGCAATTCGAGAGCACATTCGTTGACGCTTCCGATGTCTATCTATCACCAAACGGCGTACTCGGGCTTCCCATTGTCGTCGACCCTCTCGTTTTGTATTGGGATCGAGATTCGCTCGCGAGCGCAGGCATCGCGCAGCCGCCACAATACTGGGATCAGTTGTCGTTCATGGCACAGACCCTTACGCAAAAAGACCAATCCGGTACGATTCAAAAAAGCGGCATCGCTCTGGGCACATATGCGAATATCGGCGCTGCCAAAGACATACTCGCCACGCTCATACAGCAAGCGGGTGGAACGATCACGACGAAAAATAGTTCGGGTACGTATGTCTCGGGCCTCTCACAGGGAGGTGCCACATCCAAAGGGGCACAGGGCGCATTGGCTTTTTATACCGAATTCGCGAACCCTTCGCAGAGCGATTACTCCTGGAATAACGCGCAGCAAGATGCACGGCAGAGTTTCTCCGGAGCCGAGCTTGCGATGTATGTGGGATATGCGAGCGAAGAACCTCTGATACGTGCTGGCAACCCGAATCTCAATTTTGCTGCGGCACCCATTCCAGAGGTGAGGAACTCGCAAAATTCGATCGATGGTGGAGTAGTCTACGCCCTCGCTATCCCGAAGAATGACCCGAATCTTCAAAGTGCGCTCACGGTCGCCTATCTGCTCGCGCAGCCGGCCGTTGATTCCGCGCTTGCCCAGGCGATAGGAATTGCTCCCGCGCGACGTGATGTCCTTGCGCTCGGCGCTCCGTCGACGACCCCCGCAACGATCGATGCCTCACTTTTCTACAACATGGCGCTCATCGTGCACACCTGGGCCGACCCCAATCCCCAAGAGACCGCTACCGTTTTTCAGGCTATGATTGATGACACCGAGAGCGGAGCGATGCAAATTACGGACGCGATCGGACAGGCCAACCAGCAAATAGCTAATCTGCTTGATCAGGCACAGGCACAATCTCAATCACAATGAAAAATATGCACGCGTGGACAAAGAAGAAGCTGAGAATTTTTGTGAGCGCCGGGTGTGTCGCGGCGGTCTTTTTGCCAGTTCTTGTTTTTGCACAAACAACATTCCAAAATCCCGCTAAAGACGCGACCTTCCAGGCCTTCATCGGAGACTTTCTCAAAGCCATTGTACAGATATCACTCCCGATCCTGACGCTTTTTATCGTGTATGCCGGTTTTAAGTTTGTTTTCGCGCGCGGCAAACCGGAGCGTATCACTGAAGCAAAGAAGAATTTCTTATATGTCATTTTGGGCGCCATCCTTATCCTGGGCGCATGGGTTTTGGCGACCCTCATCGCTTCCACGGCGACGCAGGTTTTGGGCTCATGAGAACGTCAGCACGACTTGCGGCGCTTGCGACGCTCTTTGCGCCGAGCCTCGCCCTCGCTGCGGGCGCACCGCAGAACTTGAAAGATCTGGCCAATCAGATCGTGCTGGTTTTCAACAACGCGACGACTGACCTCATCATTCTCGCTATCGTTATTTATTTTTACGGCGTCTCGACGAATCTTTTCAAAGGGGAGAAGGGTCGGGAGCATTTGCGTCAACAGATCGTGTGGGGCATCCTCGTCATTTTCCTTGCTGTTTCTATCTGGGGCGTCGTACAACTTTTGCAAACCACTTTCTTGGGCTCTGGCGCGAACGGGAGCGGAGGTGCCGCAAGCAACGGACAAAATTGCACCAGCTTGAACTGCACATTTGGCGCGCAAGAATGAATATGAGACGACTTTCTCGCTTGATCGCACCCATTGCACTCATGGCTCCTTCGGTTGTACTGGCCTCCAGCACGACCGATCTTATTTCGGAGCTTGCCGGTCTTTTTTACATCATCGTTGGGCTTACGCTGGTCGCCTCGTTTCTTTTCATGATGGCGGGATTCGCCATGTGGTGCATTCGCCTCGGCACGTTCCCAACCTATCGTGACGACGGCATCAAAATGATGGAGTGGGGAGTTGCGACGCTCTTTACGCTCATCCTTGTGTTGGGAGTCGTCGAATTCATCCAATGGCACACCGAGACCGTGCTCTACATTCTGGGGCTACTCATCATCGTACTTGTCATTTGGCTTATCGCGACTTCCGGAGTCCTTTCGGGAGGTGGGCACGAAAAGGAGGAGGAATAGAGATTTCAGCGCCCCTTGCCTTAGCCTGTTTTGCCGTCTTTGCAGCCCGGCGGGGCGAAACGGAGGGATTTTTCAGCAGAAAAATCCCGACGGCAAAACAGGCTAAGGCAAGGGGCGCCCAGGAGGCTATCCACAGAAGGGCAATTTGGGAGCATTGAGGTTTTGCCGAAGTGTGGGAGCATTACAGTACTTAACCGAAATCACATGAATCACTATTCTATGCGTGCACGGATTATCTCGAACATCGCTCTTGCCCTTGGTCTTCTTGCGCTTCCGGCACTCGCTTCTGCCCAATCGCTTCTCAATACGCTCGGTTTTTTCAACACGCTCTTGAACGGTCTCATCGGCCTCCTCATCACCCTCGCCATCATCGCGTTCTTCTGGGGCCTCATCAAATACCTCTTCACTGGTGCGACCGAGGGCAAGGCGGAAGGTCTTAAGATCATGCTTTACGGCGTTATCACCATTTTCGTCATGGTCTCCATCTGGGGCATCGTGCGCCTCTTGCAGTCGACCTTCCAGGTCACCTCGACCACTCCGGTCGTTCCGCAAGGCATTCAGATAACTCAGTAAGACCGCATAAGAATACATGTCAGTCGGGGATGTTGTTGGCCGATTCACTACCTACGTCATAGACCCTGCGCTCTTAATACTCGCAGCGGCCGGATTCTTTTTCTTTGTCTGGGGACTTGTCGTGTTCCTTATGGCGCTCGCCCAAGGCGGCGACACCAAAGATGGAAAGCAGCACATGCTCTATGGCGTCGTCGGAATGGTCATTATGTTCTCGGTGGTCGGCATCATCGCGCTCATCAACAACACCTTTAATTTCGGTGTGAATGTCAATCAAAGCGGCAGCGCTTCCTACACGCCCAACACCGACATCACCAATATCAATCCGGGTGTGAACTTTTTCGGCAGCAATCAATAGAGGCAGGAGCGCGTGAGAGAATTCTTTGGTACGATGCGCACCTACGGGCAGGTGGCGAAATTGGTAGACGCGCGTGGCTTAGGACCACGTCCCGCAAGGGGTTGAGAGTTCGAGTCTCTCCCTGCCCACATCCGAATGCAAGACCGCCCTCGTGGCGGTTTTTGCATTCGGGAGGACAGAGACTCGAAGGCCGGAGCGCGTCGGCGCGAGGCGGGGTCGCGAGTCCTGTCAGCAGACAGGAATTCGTGACCGAGTCTCTCCCTGCCCACATATTTCAAGCGAACGTTATATATATAAAAGCAATGCCCGCCGGTCACCCGTCGGGCACGTTGCTTCTCGGCGCAGTTCGCAGGAATTCGATGAACTGCAGAAGAGTCGGAACTGAGGAGAGGGTTATAAGCAGTATCACCTGCTCGCTCTCCAAGAAGTGTGCAAAGAACCCGCAGGCAAGGGAGGAGCAAACAATACTGAGCGACGGCAGATAGGTATTATCTTTCGTGCCGAGATCGAAGAACTCGGCACTTTTGAAGTTTCCTTGCCACTCCCTCACGAACTTGAAGATGAAGGCGCTCCAGCACATCACGGTCGAAGTAATTGCGACAAGGGTTCCGGCCATGATAGCGAGGAGGATTGCCAGCGTTGCAGCTGAAGGTAGGAGACTCAGCTCCGGCATGAACTTGATGACCCGGGGGCAGATCCACTGGCCTTCGTAGAAGGCTAAAACGGCCAACGCGGAAGCCCCGACTAATAGCGAAACGTTTTTGCGCATGTTCGTCTCCCTAACAGAAGGCTCTCGTAACACTATAGCGTAAAGGAAGACTTCGGCACACACGGCCGGAAATCTTCCGGCTACTCAAATTCCGCCCTGAAGGATTCGAACCTTCGACCGTCTCGTTAAGAGCGAGCTGCTCTACCAACTGAGCTAAGGGCGGTTAGAGGATTGTACACAATAATTTGACGTTGAAAACGCTTTTCGGGTTGGACTCGGCCAAGAACACTTTTTATCGCCGTCGCTCAAAAAAGTTTCTCGGCCCTGCTCGGTCATCCCCGCGTGCTCGCGGGGCCCCGGCCCTCGCCTTCGAGTCCCACCCCTTGGCTACAAAACAATAGTCGACCGACGCATGCGTCGCTCTCCTTTGTTTTGTGCCGGGGGTGGGACTCGAACCCACAAACCCTTTCGGGTCAAAGATTTTAAGTCTTCTGCGTAAACCATTCCGCCACCCCGGCTTCGTCCCTCCGAAGCTTTGTGCGAAGGGGGACTTGAGGCCACGGCGGGAGTTGCACCCGCCCAGTAGCGGTTTTGCAGACCGCCGCGTTGCTACTTCGCCACGTGGCCATTGTGGTAGCTAACGCGCAAACTATAGCATCACTTTCGTGTTAATTCATCGACACGTTGTCGGCTCTTCTCACCGATATCAATTTCGAACTCAATCGTGGGGAGAGGATGGACTCTCGCTTTTTCGCGGAGGTACAGACGGAAATCACTTCGCATGCGACGTGCGAACGCGAGCGCTTTTTCTTCTTGCGCTTCGGGCAGCACGGTGAGAAAGATCGTTGCGTTCTTGTAATCCGACGATAGAACAGAGCGGGTCACCGTGATGAGCGATTCGTGGTTGGATTCACGTGCGAGAAAAAGTGCTGCGTGATGAGCGATGGATTCACTAAATTGTTCGGAGCGGCGCATACTATTCCACTCTGGTAACAATGCATTCCAGCACGTCGCCTTGTGCGATCTCAAAATCCGATTCGATTTGTGCGCCAAATTCAGAACCCTCTTGCACGCGATCGGCATTCTGCTTGTTGGTCTGAATGTTGAGGATCTTGCCGACGCCGAGCGACACCTGACGACGAAGGACACGTACGTCGCCTTTTTTCTCTAAGAAGCCGCTCAAAACAGAGCCGCCGATGACGTGCTCGGTCTTGCGGCTTGAGAATTGTTTGAGCACCTTGGCGCGACCGACGATCTCTTCGACCTTGCGTTTTGGCCGGGTTTCTTTGAGAAGTTCGGTGAGGCGCTCGGAGAGCTTGTAGATGATGTCGAAGGTTTCGACTCGGATACCATCGCGGTCGGCTAAGACGTGCGCCACGGGGTCGATGCCGACGGTGAAGCCGATGACGACCGCCGCTTCCTCAGAAGCGATAGCCGTTTTGATGTCGTTCTCTGAAACCGTGCCAAGACCTGATTGGATGAGCTTGATACCCGAATGTTCATCGCCTAGTTTTGCGAGTTCGAACATGATGGCTTCAAGAGAACCTTGCGAGTCGGCTCGGATAATGACGGGCATGACAAAGCGTCCGGCACTCTCGGCCGATTCTACCGGGAGTACGGTAAATGCTTTTGGTTTTGCAGAACGTGCCCTTTCTTGCGTCTTTTCCGCATCACGTTTTCGCTCAAATGTTGCAAAAGATGCTCCGACTTCCGGCAACTCATCGAACCCGATCAATTGGATAGGGGAGGAAAAAGTCGCTTCTTTGATCTGCTTGCCGAAGGAATTTTCCATTATGCGTACGGGAGAGAGAGCTGTCCCTGCGACTACCGCCATACCACTTTCAAGCGAGCCTTGTTTGATGATGAGGGTAGCCGCCATTCCGCGTTTCTGATCGCGATGCGCCTCGATGACAAACCCTTCGGCGGGAAGCGAAGCGTCTCCTTTGAGTTCCTGCACTTCCGCGACGAGCAAGATGAGGTCGAGCAGCTCCTCAACGCCCGTACCCACTTTGGCGGAAATCGCCGCCCACGGCACATCGCCGCCGTATTTCTCGAGGAAGACATTCTGCTCCAAAATGGAGGAGACCGTGCGCTGCATGTCAGCATTTGGCTTATCTATTTTGTTGATTGCGACGATGAAGGGAATTTTGGCATCACGAATTTCTTGCAATGCTTCGAGTGTTTGTGCTTTGACACCGTCGTCGGCCGCAACGACCAATATTGCAATGTCAGCGACGCTTGCACCGCGCCGGCGAATAGCCTGGAACGCCGCGTGACCAGGTGTGTCGATGAACGTTATTTTCTTATCGACGCCGTCTTTTGTTCGGACGATCTCGTACGCCGCTATTTTTTGCGTAATGCCGCCCTTTTCTTTCTCGACGGTGTTCGATTTGCGAATGAAATCGAGCAGGGTGGATTTACCGTGGTCGACGTGTCCCAAAACCGCCACTACGGGCGGACGCTCGATGATCTGTGAGGTTGCTTTTGCCATATGTGTTTGGGATTGCCATAGAGGCAGGTTGTGCGAGTATAACCTAGCGAGGCGAGTGAGGCGAGAGCTTGCGCTCGCTTCCGAGCGAGTGCTGGTGTAAGGAGTTTACGACTATACTCTTTCATATGTGGTTTTCAAAACGGAGGATATATCTTGATTATGCAAGCGCTACACCGCTTTTGCCCGAAGCGGCTTTCGCAATGCGCGAAGCTGAGAGATTGTTCGGAAATCCTGGTGCGATACATCAAGAGGCCGTGCAAGCAAAACGTGCGCTACAAGAGGCTCGAGAAAAGATTGCCAGTATATTGGGCTGCAAGGCCCGCGAACTCGTATTCACTTCTGGATTAACGGATGCCAACAATCTCGCTATCGTCGGGTTCGCACGCAAACTCGAACACATCAAGCGCTCGCTTAAAGGGACTCATTGGGTCGTGAGCGCGATGGAGCATGCGTCGGTCTTGGAATGTTTTTCGGAGATTGAACGGCTCGGTGGCGAAGTTACGCATGTGCTGCCAAATGAAAAGGGAATAGTGTCGGCCGATGCAGTCGCAGCCACTCTCAGACCCGAAACAATCTTCGTCTCGGTCGGATGGGCAAACAATGAGATCGGCATCATTCAGCCACTTGCAAAGATTTCCGCAGCGCTGCGCGCACACGAAAAAAAGCACAGCACAAGAGTTATTTTCCACACCGACGCGGGGCAAGCACCTTTGTATGAACCGACCGTCGTACATTCTCTCGGCGTCGATCTGCTTTCACTAAGCGCATCAAAGTTGTACGGACCGCACGGTGTTGGCGCGTTATACATTTCCAATCGGACCGAACTTGCGCCGGTCATTCTCGGCGGCGAGCAAGAGAGGGGATTGCGTGCGGGCACGGAGAACGTTGCGCTTGCTGTCGGATTTGCAGCAGCGTTCGAGATCGTTGCAAAAGTGCGGCACGCTGAATCGAAGCGGCTGGAAAAAATGCGCGATGAGCTCGCGCGCGAACTTCTCACGAACGTATCTGGCCTCGTCGTGAACGGCGATCTCAAACACGCACTCCCACATATGCTGAATGTTTCCATTCCGAAAGTCGATACCGAATATCTCACCCTAGCGCTCGATCACGAAGGCATTGCGGTCTCGACCAAGAGCGCATGCAATGAGGGCGAGAAGGCTTCGCATGTCGTCGAAGCCCTGATAAATAAACTGAGTGGAGAGAGGTGGCGAGCCGAACATACGATCCGCGTTTCGCTTGGTCGTGACAGCAAAAATACCGACAGTGCTCGGCTCGTTGCCGCACTTTCTCGCCTCGCCGTTGCCCACACAGGGTGAGACGGCTTGCTTTTTGCATACAAGTGATAGTATGCGTTTATGGACATCGAGAAGCTGACAAAATCACAAATTGTCCTCCTCACGCTTCTCATCAGCTTCGTTACCTCTATTGCGACGGGCATCGTTACCGTTTCTTTGATGCAGCAAGCACCGCCCGCCATAGCGGAAACAGTAAACCGGGTTATCGAGCACACAATAGAGGCGGCAACATCGACGGCGAAATCGGAGACCGCGGCGGCTGTTGAACAAAAGACTGTCGTTGTGACCGATTCCGATCTCGTTGAGCAAGCGGTGAAGCAGATAGCGCCCTCTGTTGTACAAATTTATAGCGATGACGCAGGTGATGCGCATTTCTTAGGACTCGGTATTGTCGTCGACGCCTCGGGCACTATCGCCGCAGACATCGGCGCGCTTGGCGACCGCGCAGACGCGACGCTCGAGACGCAAGGAGGTACGCAACTCGGAGCATTGGTAACATCGCGTGATACCTCTTCAGGACTTCTCTACCTCACTCCGGCGACGACAACCGCGGCGAAGATCTCATGGGTCCCGGCACCGATATCGAAGGGCGACCCGACGCTCGGACAGGTCGTCGTTGCGATCGCAGGTGAAAATAATTTGCAGATAGCGCAAGGACTCGTCACCGAGTTGATTCCGGCTGACACTACGACCAAAACACCCGAGACTATCGGCACCAACATCGACCCGGCATCAATTCTCCCAGGCTCGGTCATCATCGACACGAGCGGAAATGTGGTCGGCGTAAGTACCGGTATCTCGCGCGCGTCATCCCTCTCAGGATTCATCCCCTCGGCGCTCCTCGATGAGACAAACAGTCCGAATTAGTGTATAATACATATATATGGCAACTCCCTTCAACAACTACACGACAAAGGCGAAGGAAGCAGTGCATCGCGCGCACCAGCTTGCTGTCGAGCGTGGCCACAACCAAGTCTCGACACTTCACTTGCTCTCTGCGCTTTTGATGCAGGAGGAATCGCTCGTGCTTCCGATGCTTGAGCAGATCGAAATAGACGTCGCACACCTCACCGATTCTGTTTTGGAGATGATTGAAGGAGGAACCGGCGCGACTGCCGTTTCGCCCAGTTTTCAGCTCTATCTAACCCCAGAATTGGTGCGCGTATTCGAAGCGGCTCCTCGAATCGCAGCTTCCTTCAATGACCAGTTCGTCTCGCCGGAACACCTCTTGCTCGCCATCGCCGAACATCCGGGTCCTGCGTCTGACATTCTCGCGCGCTACCGCATCGACCGCACCGCGCTCGCGCGTGTCCTCACCGATATCAAAGAGGGGAAGGTCCGCGATTCAGAATCGACCACCAAGCCTCGCGCACTGTCTCGCTTTGCACGTTCTCTCACCGAACGAGCCCGCGAAAATAAGCTCGACCCTGTCATCGGACGTGATACTGAGATTACGCGCGTTATCCAAATACTTTCTCGTCGCACCAAAAACAATCCGGTACTTATCGGCGAAGCCGGCGTTGGCAAGACAGCCGTTGCAGAAGGGCTGGCGAGCCGTATGGCTTCGGGTGACGTCCCAGAAAGTTTGCGCGGCAAAGAACTCGTCCAGCTCGACCTCGGACTTCTCATCGCCGGCACAAAATATCGCGGCGAATTCGAAGAACGCCTCAAGGCGGTCATGCGCGAAGTCGAACGCTCCGAAGGAAAGATCATTCTCTTCATCGACGAGATGCACACCTTGGTAGGCGCTGGCGCCGCCGAGGGCTCTATGGACGCGTCCAACATGCTGAAGCCAGCCTTGGCTCGCGGCGAGATACGCGTCATCGGGGCGACGACCCTCAAGGAATATCAAAAACACATCGAGCACGATGCCGCGCTCACTCGCCGCTTCCAGCCGGTCTACGTCAACGAACCGAGCGCGGAAGACGCGGTCGCAATTCTTCGTGGACTGAAGGAACGCTACGAGCTCTACCACGGCGTCCACATTACAGACGATGCAATGATCTCTGCGGTACAACTTTCCGTGCGCTACATTACCGAACGATTCCTCCCAGACAAAGCGATTGACCTTATCGACGAAGCTGCGTCAGCGCTCCGGTTGTCGCTCGAGAATATGCCGCCAGTTTTGGAACAAGCACATCGTGCCATCACTCGTCTTGAGATAGAAAGAGAGGCCCTGAAGAAAGAGGCCGAAGAGGGCGTTGAGAAAGCGATTGCGCGTGTGAAATCCATCGAAAAAGAAGTCGCCGACTTACGTGATTCTACTCGCGAACTCGAAATGAAGTGGAAGAACGAGAAGGAAACGCTCGCCGAAATAAAGAAATCGAAGGGCGCGCTTGAGCAGTCACGCATTGATTCCGACGCCGCAGAAAGCCTCGGTGATCTCACCAAGACCGCTGAGATCCGCTACAGCACCATTCCCAATCTGGAGCGTGAGATCGAGACCGCCGCGAAGCGCCTCAAGAAATTGCAGCAAACGCGCCGCGTGCTCAAGGAGGAAATAACTGCTGAAGACATCGCGGGAGTCGTTTCACGTTGGACGGGTGTCCCGGTCTCGAGAATGCTCGAAGAGGAAGCGGAGAAACTTTCTCGAATGGAGGAGGAGCTTAAGAAGAAGATCGTCGGTCAGGATGAAGCCGTGCAGAAAGTGTCCGATGCTATTAAGCGCAGTCGCGCCGGCATCGCCGATCCCAATCGTCCTGTCGGTTCGTTCCTTTTCCTTGGTCCGACCGGTGTCGGAAAGACGGAATTGACTAGAAGTCTTGCGGAATTCCTCTTCAATAGCGACAAAGCGCTTGTCCGTGTGGACATGTCGGAATACATGGAGAAACACAGTGTTTCAAAAATGATAGGGTCACCGCCGGGCTACGTGGGCTACGACGAAGGCGGAGGGCTCACGGAATTGGTGCGTCACCGCCCATATTCGGTCATTCTGTTCGATGAAATTGAGAAGGCTCATCCGGAAGTGTTCAACGTACTTCTCCAGGTTCTCGACAACGGTCGCCTCACCGACGCGAAAGGCCGCACCGTCAACTTCAAGAATTGCGTCATCATCATGACCTCCAACATCGGCTCCGAACATATCGACAAGATGTCGGCACTTGGATTCGCAAGCGGCGGCTCCACGACCGAAGGTGAGCGCTACGATCAGGTCAAAAGCAAGGTGACAGATTCTCTCAAAGAATTTTTCCGCCCGGAATTCTTGAATCGTCTCGACGACGTCATACTTTTCAACATCCTCTCGCATGAAGCCATCCTCGACATCGTGGGCATGCAAGTCGAGATTGTCGCGAAGCGACTCGAAGAAAAGCAAATTCGCTTACGCCTCTCCAGTGCTGCCGTGGAACTTCTCGCAAAGGACGGTTACAACGCGCAATACGGTGCGCGCCCCTTGAAGCGCCTCATCCAGACCAAGATCCTCACGCCAATAGCCAACATGATGGTCTCTCGCGGCATCATGGAAGGTGGCGCTGTCTCTGTGGACGTCAAAGCAGGGGAGTTCACCTTCGACGTACGCAAAGGGCCGGAACGGCAACGAGGCGTTCGCGCAAGGGCTGCAGTTCGTGCATAATAGGGGCACCGCGTCGGTGGCGGAGTGGTCAAACGTACTTGGCTGTAAACCAAGCGCCTTCGGGCTACGCAGGTTCGAATCCTGCCCGGCGCAACTGATACAAAAGAGCTCCCTCGTGGAGCTTTTTTGTATCAGGAGCAAGGATTCGAAGGCCGGAGCGCGTCGTCTGCCTTTATCGTCCAACCAGGCAGTCCCTTAGCGAGGCGGGGTCGCGGGCTGGGCGAGCATGCGCAGACCCGTGACCGAATCCTGCCCGGCGCAATAAGGAATAGGTGCTACAATATTCGACATGAACCGCAGGTGGGTGATAACAGCTGTCGTTACGCTGTTTACGCTTGCGCCTATAATTGCTTCCGCGCTCGGTCTCGTGCCTATTGTCCCGCAGAATTCCACCTGCAATGGCTCGGGTGGCTGCCAATCCATCTGCGATCTAGCAACTCTTGCGCAGAACGCTCTCACGGATGGTATTTATATCGCAATATTTCTCTCGGCGATCCTCTTCGCTTGGGCCGGCTGGAACATGGTCGTAGGCTCTTCCTCGGGGAATGTCACGCAAGTTACCAAGGCAAAAAACATATTTAAGTATGTGACAGGCGGCCTCGTGCTCATTCTTGCCGCGTGGATCATCGTGAGCGTCATCATGGCGGCACTAACCAATAACACGGGCTGGAATAACTTCTGCACCTCAACATAGGTAGATTGACCGAAAGTGCTCGCTGCGCTATAGTGCCGCGACGAAAGTATGTCGCAAGATCAACTCATCAAACTCGCATGCAGCAAGTGCAACCGCGTCAATTATTGGTCGCGGAAGAATCGTAAGCTCGTCGTGCGCAAAGTAGAACTCAAAAAGTACTGCAAGTGGTGCAGAAAACAGACAGTTCATAAGGAAGCAAAGAAGTAAGTGCACCACTGACTCGGCAACGGCACTTCAGCCACTTGCAGGAGGAGGGGGTCGGGGAACCTGCCGGTTCCCCGTGGAGGAAGGATTGGGAAAACCGAGGGTTTCCCAGGTTTGCTAGTGGTGCCGTAAGCAAACGGTCCACAAAGAGGCCAAAAAATAATCAGGCTTCTATCTTGTATCCCCGACCGGGCACTGTTTTGATAAGTCGATCTTCGCCTCTGTCGTCGAGCTTTTTGCGTAAGCTCAAGATGTGGGATTCGATGGTGTTGGAAAAGATGTCGGCATTCATATCCCACACGTGCTCGAGTATCATGCCGCGTGAAATAACCGAGCCTTCGTTCTGCATCAGGTAGCGCAAAAGCATGAACTCTTTTCGTGTGAGATAGATCTCCTTTTCGCCGCGCGTGACCGTTCCACCCTTTACATCGAGCGTGAGGTTGGCCAACGTAAATTTCTCCATCTCCATCTTTTGCGGACGACGCAAAATAGCGCGCACCCGTGCAAGTAGTTCGCTCAAAACGAATGGTTTGGTCAGGTAATCATCTGCACCCGCGTTCAGAAAATCCACCTTCTTTATCGTCTCATTCTTGACCGAAAGAATCAGGATGGGAATCGTGAGTCCTGAGGCCCGGAGCTCGCGTAGTACCTCAAGGCCGTCCTTTTTCGGCAATAGAAAGTCGAGGATGATGAGGTCGTACTCATTTATTTGTGCGTAATACGCGCCTTTATCACCGTCTTCCATGACATCTACGGCGAAATACTCCGCCTCCAGCGATTCCTTGAGAAAGTCAGCTATCTTTTTCTCATCTTCGATGACGAGTACACGCATATTCAGTTTTTCTTTATCTTTATTTTAAAGGTATTGGATCATGCTTCCGCTATCATCCGTGGCACCTATGAACACGATTTTCCTTGCGCCACACAGCCTTTCTACCACCCCACGCCACAGCACTACAATTTATGCTATCACGACCGATTCCGCCCTCGGCGGGAAACTTTCTTTTGCGGCGGAGCGAAGAGGGCACTGCGGGTGGGGTCCCCGCATCGGTGAATAATTCGCCAGGCTTTCTTCGTTTCCGCCGCCATGGCAGTTCATTGGGCTGCGGGTATCCCGACAAGACCTATTTTGCCGTCGGGGTATTTTTCTGCTGAAAAATCCCGCTCCCTCTCGCCCCGACGGGCTCCGAGAGACGGCAAAATGGGTCTTGCCGGGATACCCTTCATTGAACAATGCTTCGCAATCGACTAGGATGCGTACATGCCTCCAGGTGGAATGCGTGGTGCGATGAGAAGTATGCGGCAGGATGCTTCCGTCATAGAAAAAAGCGTACGCCCCGGGACGACAGGGCGCATTCTGAAATTTGCGTCGCCGTATGCCGCGCTCCTCGCAATCTTTTTGGTAGTTGTTATTTTTGATGCCGCGATCGGTGTTGCGAATCCGCTCATCTATCGCGAAATAATCGACAACGGCATTTTGCTCGGCAACGGGCACTTGGTCTTGATGCTTGCGCTTCTCGTCGGCGGGCTCGCCATCATCGACGCGGCCTTAGGACTCGCGCAATCGTACCTTTCCTCAAGAATAGGGAACGCCGTCGTCCTTTCGATGCGCACCAAACTCTTTGAACACATCCAAATGATGCCGCTCGCGTTTTTCACGCGCACACAAACCGGCGCTCTCGTCTCTCGTCTCAATACCGATGTTGCCGGCGCGCAGAGTGCGTTCACCGACATTCTCTCCAACGTGGTCGGCAATCTCATTACCGTCGTCCTGGTCTTGGTCGCGATGTTCGTGCTTTCGTGGCAAATAACGCTCGCTTCGCTTATCCTTCTGCCGCTCTTTATTTTTCCCGCTCGCACGCTTGGTCGCAAATTGCAGGAAATAACTCGTGAGAGCTACAACCTCACCGCCTCCATGAACAACATCATGATCGAACGGTTCAACGTTGCCGGCGCGCAGCTCGCAAAACTATTCGGAAGACGGGAGGACGAAAGTGCCACCTTTACTGGACAGGCAGCCCGCGTTTCCGCTATCAATGTGCGACAAAGTCTCTATGGCCGTTTTTTCTTTACCGCCCTCTCCTTGATGGCGGCTTTCGCGACCGCGCTTGCCTACGGATGGGGCGGAGAGCTTGCGATAGCGCATACGCTCGATGTTGGTACGGTAGTCGCCCTGGTTTCTTATCTAACACGTCTCTACGCGCCCTTGATAGGTCTTTCCAACATCCAGGTCAGCGTCATGACAGCCCTCGTTTCTTTCGACCGCGTATTCGAGGTATTGGACTTGCCGCCAATGATCACCGAAAAGCCGAATGCTGTTGCCATACCGAAAGGTCCTGCGGAAATTTCTTTCGACCACGTGTCGTTTCGCTACCCCTCTGCTGAAGAAGTTTCGCTGGCATCGCTCGAATCTATCGCCGTTCAGGACAAAACTCCTGAGAAAACGGTATTGCGCGAGATCACGTTCACCGCGAAACCTGGACAACTCATAGCGCTCGTCGGTCCATCTGGTGCAGGCAAAACCACCATCACGCAGCTTGTGCCACGTCTCTACGATGCACGCGAAGGTTCGGTCTCGATCGACGGCGTCGACGTCCGTGATGCGACACTTGATTCGCTGCACCAGCGCATCGGCACGGTGACCCAGGACGCACATCTTTTTCACGATACGATCCGCGCAAATCTTCTGTATGCAAAACCGGGAGCGAGCGAGCCCGAGCTCTTGGAAGCCTTGCGGGCGGCCCAGGTTCTTCCGTTGATACAATCTCTTCCGCAAGGACTCGATACGATGGTGGGCGAGCGCGGGTATCGTTTTTCCGGAGGTGAAAAGCAGCGGCTCGCTATCGCGCGCGTTCTCCTCAAAGCTCCCGACATCGTCATCCTCGACGAAGCAACCGCGCATCTCGACTCAGCTTCGGAAGCGGCCATTCAGAAAGCGTTCGAAACCGCGCTCGCTGGTCGCACTTCGATCGTCATCGCGCACCGGCTTTCGACCATTCTCAAGGCGGATCAGATACTGGTCGTTGAACAGGGAAAGATAGCTGAACGCGGCACGCACGACGAACTCTTGGCGAAAAAGGGAATCTATGCCGATCTCTATCAACGGCAGTTTGCAGAGGCGAAGGGTCGGTGATTTTCCTGTAATCTCCTTGGCCCTCGCGCGTCAGGGAACGTATGAAAGTTGGGGTAACACTTGTGCTCGCGGCGATCGGTGCCATTGGTGGTACTGGCCTCCTCTCGGGTTTCCATATGCCTTTTGTTTCTAACGGCTACGCGGCACCACAGCAGTGTGTGCAGTGGTATGACGGCTGCAACATGTGTCAGGCATTGCCGGACGGCAGCGTTTCTTGCTCGGATCGACTCTGTGTTCAGCACGGTACTGGTTTCTGTCGTACCTACGCGACGAGCACGGGGCAGTCGTAGCCCGGCCGTACCGAATGGGTGTTTTGCCGTCTTTGCAGCGCGACGGCGCGAAACAGAGGGATTTTTCAGCAGAAAAATCCCGACGGCAAAACACCCATTCGGTACGGCCGGGATTGTCGCTATACACACCTCAACCATTATTTTCTCCCGCAGACGGGTATCATAGGGGAATGGTAGTCGCGTTCATCCCCATTCTCCTTGCTGGTATCGCCTCAAGTCTCATTGGCTGGCTCTGGTACAGTCCGTCGTTCTTTGGCGGAGTATGGATGCGCCTCAGCAACCTTTCACCTGAACAGATCGAGCGCGGCAAGAGACGCATGTGGGTGATGGCCGTTTTGGGAATTCTTGCGAGTATGCTCGTCGCATACGTGATGGATTATTTCGGGATCGCATGGCAAGTATACGATTGGAGTGGCGCTTTGCAGCTTGGTTTCTGGTGCTGGATAGGTTTTTGCGCACCGACAATGCTCGGCCAGGTTCTTTGGGAGCAAAAGCCGATCCGACTCTACCTCATCAACGCGCTCTACTGGCTTGTATCCTTCCTCGTGATGGCGCTCATCCTTCTCTATACATCCACGCTTTTCGTACAAAGTTCGTACACCACGGATGATGGGTCCGGCCCGTATGTCGGCTCGGAATAATTCTCGCAGACTCGGTCTGGTCGCGCTTTGCGCAGCGATCGTCGCTCTCGTCGTCTTTGCGTTCTTGTGGCACACCCCGCAACAATCTCCCGTTACTCCTTCGGCCTCGCAGCCAACAGTTGTTATCGACGGCCAGACCATCAATGTTGAACTTGAAGAAACTCCTGCCGATCAAGAACTCGGCCTCGGTGGTCGCACGGGCCTAGCCGATCACGCCGGGATGCTCTTTATTTTCCCAAGCGATGCGCAGCACATGTTCTGGATGAAGGATATGCAATTTTCGATAGACATGATTTGGTTCTCAGATGACGGCACGGTGCTCTACGTCCAGCCGAATGTCGCGCCCGACACCTATCCAGAAGCTTTTGGTCCTACGGAGAACTCACGATACGTGCTCGAGCTACCGGCGAACTTCGCGCAAGCGTACGACATCAAGGTAGGGGACAAAGCAGTATTGCCATAGCGCTAAGCTCGTGGTATTTTGCATTTCTGCGCAAGGCAGCCGCCGACTCGCAAGGGTTGGAGGAAAGTCCGGACACAGGCTCCGCGAGGAGCAGCAGGGTAGCGGGTAACGCCCGTCCGTCGCGAGGCGAGAGATGCGAACAGTGACGCCAACTCCGAAAGGGGAAGGATTCCTTCGGGAATAATCACGTCGAAAGACGTGGGTGCAACGGCAAAATTCTTACTTCTGTGCAAGGCCGTGTTCGTGGGGAACCAATTGGACCTCACGAAAGTGCCGCTCGAGGTGAATGGCAACATTCATCCCAGATACATGGCTGCCCATGACAGAACCCGGCTTACAAGTGCAGTGCAGAGAGCGAAGCAGAAATGCTTCGCTTTTCTGCTTCCGAGCAAACAAGCTTGAACGAGCGTAGCGAGTATGGCGCAGCGCAGCGAGTATTAGTGCAGTAGAGACGACCCTTCGGGGTCGTTTCTATTTTGGTATACTCGCCTAACATGAGTCCCTTCGAACGAGTCCGTGCCGGCAGCTCTTATATCACTTCGCGTGCGCGGAAATTTTTCGCATCGGAGACGCGAGGCATGCACGAGGCCGCTTACCTGCTCGCGGCTTTTGCCTTTGCCTCACAAATAATCGGCCTCCTTCGAGACAGAATACTGGCAGCATCGTTCGGCGCAGGGCACACGCTCGATCTTTACTACGCAGCCTTCCGTGTGCCGGATTTCCTTTTTGCGACGATTGCTTCGCTCTTCTCTCTCTACGCACTTCTGCCGATACTTTCCCGACTCGAAGAGGAACGCAAAGGATCCATGATTCCATTCTTGCGCGACCTTACATTCATTTTCGTCGTAGGCATGACGTTTGTTTCTCTTATCGCGTACGCGCTCGCGCCGCTCCTTATTCCGCTCATTGCACCGGGTCTTGCCGACGCAGCTTCGCGCGCGGACCTCATCCTTCTTGTCCGCATTCTGCTTTTGCAACCAATTTTGCTCGGTATATCCAACACCATTTCTTCGCTCACGCAGCTTCGTCACCGATTCGTGCTCTACTCAATCTCACCGCTTCTCTACAACCTTGGCATCATCTTCGGTGCCGTCGTTCTGTATCCGCTATGGGGAATTGCAGGGCTTGGCGTCGGTGTCGTTATCGGCGCGCTCTTCCACATGGCGGTACAGCTTCCGTTTTTCTTCAGCGAAAAAGGGGAAGGGAAGATGGAGCTGCAGCGGCTCCTCGGCCTCACGCGTGAAATATTAACGCTTTCCATTCCGCGCACACTCGCGCTCGCGTCAAATCAGATATCACTCCTCGTTATCGTGGCCCTGGCGTCTTTTCTCGCGCCCGGCTCTATCGCCATTTTCAACTTTTCCTACAACTTGCAATCAGTGCCGCTCACTATCATCGGCATTTCGTATTCGGTCGCCGCGTTCCCGACATTCGCGAGTCTCTATGCGCAGGGCGCGCGCGACGAGCTCGCGCGTTTCGCCGAAGCGGCGCTCCGACACATCGTCTTCTGGTCCATTCCATGCACTATCTTTGTCATCGTGCTGCGCGCACAGATCGTGCGCGCCGTCCTCGGCGCGGGCCAGTTCGACTGGAGCGCAACGAGACTCACCGCCGCTGCGCTCGCGCTCTTTGTCCTATCTCTACTCGCGCAATCCGCGACCTTTCTCATCTCGCGCGCCTACTACGCGATCGGGAATACGAAGAAGCCGTTCTACTTTGGTTGCGCCGACATCGCCGTCTCAATCCTCAGTGCGCTCGCGTTCCTATACGTGTTTCAAACAGAACCTTTCTTCAAGAATTTCGTCGAATCAATTTTGCGCGTGAATGACATCCCGGGCACGAGTGTTCTTATGTTGAGCTTAGGCTATGCGCTCGGCTCCATCGCGGAATTCCTCATCGGCTACTTCTTCTTCATTAATGATTTTGCCGTTTCGCGTGGCAATTTCAGGAGACTCTTCTTCGAGAGCTTTGCGGCGTCGGTCATTGGCGCGGCAGTTTCCTATGTCATTTTGTCGGTGACCGGACAGGTGGGTACCATCAATACGACGATCGGAATTCTCACCCAAGGTGCGGTCGCCGGGATCGCGGGCATCTCAGTCGCTGTATTTATGCTGTGGCTTTTGAAGAGCAAGGAGTTGCAAGAAGTATATGGAGCGCTCAGACGTAAGTTCGCCGACACGCCGCCGGTCGTCGCTGTCGCTCCTTCAGACGTCACGTAGTAGTGTTTATAGCTCAGAAATGCTAGATTTTTGAGGTGAACATAAGGAATTTCTCCATCATCGCTCATATTGACCACGGCAAGTCGACACTGGCCGACCGCATGCTCGAACTCACGGGCACCATTGAGCCCCGTCGCATGCAAGACCAAGTGCTCGACAAGATGGACCTCGAACGCGAACGGGGCATTACCATCAAGATGGCGCCGGTGCGAATGAATTGGGAATATGGAACGGCCCGGGCGGCGGAAGATTCTTTTCGCGACCCGAACGATAGGCGGAAGCGTGAAAAGAATCTTCCGCCGCCAGGATCCTATGTCTTGAATCTTATCGACACGCCCGGGCACGTTGATTTCGCATACGAAGTTTCGCGCGCGCTCACTGCGGTCGAAGGCGTCATACTCCTTGTTGACGCAACGCAAGGAGTGCAGGCGCAAACGCTTTCTGTGCTGCAGGTCGCGAAGTCGCTGAACCGTGTCATCATCCCGGTCGTATCGAAGATAGACTCGCCGAACGCCCGCATCGCAGATATCAAGAGCGAGCTCGCACTCCTCCTTGGCATCGATGAGTCGGTCATACTCGGTGTCTCAGGTAAGACCGGCGAAGGTGTTGAGGCGCTTCTTGGCCGCGTGGTTGAATTGGTCCCTCCGCCCTCGCATGTCGATGCGACACAAGGACTCATATTCGATTTTGGTTATTCCGATCATCGCGGGATTATTGTGTATATGCGCGTATTCGGCGGAACGTTCTCGAAAGGCGACACACTTCGATTCGTCGCGGCTGACGCGGACTTCTTCGCGCTTGAAGTCGGAACGCTCTCGCCGGACGAGCGGCCTGCAGACAAATTAACGGAAGGGGAGATCGGCTATATCGTGACCGGCGTAAAGAAACCGGGCATCGCATCGGTCGGTGATACGGTAACCAACGCGAAACGTCCGGCCCCCGCGCTAGGCGGATACATGGCTCCGACACCCGTTATTTGGGCGAGCGTCTATCCGGAGTCGCAGGACGATCTGCCCATCCTCCGCCAATCGCTTGGCAAATTACAACTTTCCGATTCCTCACTCTCTTTCGAAGAAGAATCCTCCGGCATCATGGGTCGCGGATTCCGCTGCGGATTCTTGGGCATGCTCCACCTGGAGATAATCATTGAGCGGCTACGTCGCGAGTTTAATATGAAGCTTGTCGTGACACAGCCGACCACGGTCTACGAGATAACGTCGATGAATGGCGAAGTAGAGGAAATATATTCTCCTGCGAAATTTCCCGACGACGGTACCGCGAAACTCGTGCGCGAGCTGTGGGCCGACATTACACTCATCGCGCCGAGCGCATATATTGGAGGCATCTCACAACTGCTGTATGACCACGAGGCGAAGACGGGTGACACGCTGACGATGCCAGACGGTAAGATCGAGCTCAAGGCAGAAATGCCGCTTCGCGAACTGATGCGCGGATTTTTCGATAAATTGAAGAGTGTTTCGTCGGGATTCGGGTCGCTCGGCTACAAGATTGTCGGATTGCGGGAAGCGGATGTGGTACGACTCGATATTCTCGTTGCAGAGGAGCCGGTGCCTGCGTTCGCACGCATCGTTTCGAGGCGCCGTGTACAACTGGAAGCCGAACTGCTCGTGGAAAAGCTGGAGAAGTTGTTGCCGAAACAAATGTTCGAGTTGAAGATTCAGGCAAAAAGCGACGGGCGCATCATTGCCTCGCGCCGCAAAAGCGCGATGCGCAAAGATGTCACCGGCTATCTCTACGGAGGTGACATCACACGAAAAATGAAACTTTTGGAAAAGCAAAAGCGCGGCAAGAAAAAGATGCTCGCACGCGGCAAGGTGGATATTCCGCACGACGTTTTCTTGAAGGTTGTTCGAGAATCCTAACGGGGCGCCGCAGGCAGCAGCAAGGTTTTTGCCGGCTCCGGGGCGCATGTAGATGAGTGGTAAATAGTCGGAGGTTCGTGGGCGCTTTATCCTCGCTAGGCAAAAACCTTGCTGCTGCCTGCGACGCTTACTGCGAGAGGAGATTCATCAAGCCCGGTGCGAAGAAAACGATCATGCCGAGGATGACCAGGACTGCGATGACGCCCCAGAGGGCGTTGACGATCTTCCTTGTGCGCTTGTGGAAAAGGAAACTCATATAAGTGGTACGATTATAGCAATATGACCGCATTGAGGCAAAGGAACGAACCAGTGCGCCTCATGTGGAAGCGCTTGGGGCTTCTGGCGCTCCTTGGGCTCGTTATTTTGGTGGGCAGCGGCGTGTGGAGCGCCTATGAGAAGGACAATGAATCCGCGACGCTCAACCAGCAGTCACAGGCGGCATTGGCCGATCTCACGGCGCAGGACTCGCAATTGCAGGGCAATATCGCCAGTTTGCAAAGCGACCGTGGCAAAGAGGCCGCACTTCGGGACCAGTACGCGGTAGGGAAGCAGGGCGAGGATATGATTGTTATCGTAGATTCAAGCTCGACGCCTCCGCCTCCGCCGCCAAGCTTTTTGGACCAATTGAAGAAAGTATTTTCGTGGTGGTGATGCTATAGTGTTTTCGCGCGGGCGTAGTTTAGTGGTAAAACGAATGCTTCCCAAGCATTAGCTGCGGGTTCGATTCCCGCCGCCCGCACCCGTGATATGCTCCAGAAATAATCAGGTATGGAAGTAGAACGACCTCTCGTTTATTCAGATACGAAAGTGCAAACAGGCTTTACGATAACGTATGCGCCGAAAGAAAATGGCACGGTCGAGCTGAAAGCGGTAGGGCAAGGACCTGACATCGCTGCCAGGTTCTCGACCAAACGCATCGACGAGGCACATATTTTGTACATGGAGGCGACGGAGCTTCTGCGCTCTCGTGCAAAAATCGGGCAGGGGCCGGTAGACATACGGCGTGCAGTAGATATTTTATTCGCGATGTTCCGAGGAGAGAAGATCTCACCTGAGATCATCGCTTCTGTCAGCGCGCCACGCCCGCTCTCAGCGATGATGCCACCCGTCAATAAGCCGATCAACGCGGACGGCACGAAATACGATCGTCTGCTCGTGAAGTCGCGCCTCATCAGCCTCAAAGACAAAGACATCCTGCCAATCATCAAAGAATACGCAGGTCCGCATATAAAGCCCGGCGACATGCTTTTCGTTAGTGAAAAAGCGCTCACCATCACACAAGGAAGAGTTATAGATATGGGCGAGATAAAGCCTACGTGGCTCGCGTATCTTTTTGGACGCAATGTGAGCAACTATTACGGCACCAGCGAGTTCCACGGATTCGGGCACGGCACGCCGCTTGCGATGCAGCTTCTTATCGAAGAGGCAGGATATCCTCGCGCGATATTCGCAGCATTCGTTTCAGCAATAACACGACCCCTTGGCATTCGCGGACTTTTCTACTACCTCTGTGGCACGCAGGCGAAATCCGTCGATCTCCCGATGTCTTTTCTCATTCTTGAATATGCGCACGCAGCGAAGCTCGCGCCGAAGGATCCGACGGGGGCCGCAAAACGTATCAAAGCGCATCTTGGGTGCGAAACCATCATTCTCGATGCCAACTATCGTGGCGCATTCAGTTTAGGAAAGACAAACCGAGTTATTTCAGAAGAATTCATCGGCAAGGTATTTCGAGACAATCCGATGGGTCAATCGGACGAAATGACACCGTTTTGCATCGTGCGTAAGTCTTCATGATAATCACGCACTCCACGCGTATACTGCCCGTCTAGTAAATCTCATCAACTCACATGGACTATACGAAACTTGCATCGAAAGAGAGCGTGGAGAAAGCGTCGGCGGCGCTCACTACACACAGCTTCAAACCAATGACCTTGGCAACTGGCCAGGATGCGTTCGAGTACATTAAAAAGACCATTCCAGCCGGTGCGTCCGTCATGAACGGCGCTTCGACAACGCTCCAACAGATTGGGTATGTGGATTATCTCAAGGCAGGTACGCACGGATGGAACAACCTTCAGGCGGCGGTCGTTGCAGAAAAAGACCCAGCAAAGCAAACGGTATTACGAAAGCAATCGGTCATTTCGGATTTCTACGTGGGAAGCGTACACGCAGCCACCGAAACAGGGGAATTGGTCATCGCATCCAATAGCGGGAGTCAGATGCCGGAGCTCGCGTATACCTCGCCCAATCTTATCTTGATCGTTAGTACGAAGAAGATCGTCAGGACGGTACAGGACGCTTTTGAGCGCATCGAGAAGCATGTTGTCCCGCTTGAAGACGCCCGCATGAAGCAGGTAGCGGGCTACGGTACAGCCCACAACAAAACCCTTATTTTGCATGCGGAGAATCCGGCACTTGGTCGCTCGGTGCATGTGGTCTTTGTACAAGAAGACCTTGGATTTTAAGTTGTGCTATAATCGGATTATAAAATTAAATTGTTGTATATGTCTGAACAAAAGCAGGTAACAATTTATTCGACTCCGACATGCCACTTTTGCCACGCGGCAAAAGAATTTTTCGGTGAGCACAATATTGCCTTCACCGATGTCAACGTCGCGAGCGATCTCGTGAAGCGTCAGGAAATGATCCAGAAGAGCGGCCAGATGGGCGTGCCGGTCATCGATGTCGGTGGCGAACTTGTCGTTGGATTCGACGAAGACCGTTTGCGCGAGCTTTTGAACGTAGCCGCATAACTTCTCGTGTTCGAAATAGTGCGTTAAGCTTCGGGGGACTGCCCTCGTAGCTCAATGGATAGAGCAATCCCGTCCTAAGGGAGAGATGTGGGTTCGATTCCTGCCGAGGGCATGATAGGATTTTCGTATATGGAAGAACCGACTGGCAACGATCATCTTTTGCGCGAAGTGTATCGGCTCACGCGCGAGAACAACGAGATGATGCATCGCATGCGCCGGAGCGCTTTCTTCTGGGGTTTCGTCAAATTCATCCTCTACGCCGCACTTTTGGCGGCACCAATCTGGTTCTACCTCACGTATTTGAACGGCGCTGTGGAGCAGATGCTCTCAGCCGTCAACAAAGTAGAGGGCGTCAACACACAGGCCCAGAATCAATTCCAGGGATTTGAGAGTGCCTTCCAACAGCTCGAATCGCGCTTCGTGGGAACCACTACTTCAACGACGACTAAATAACTTTGAACTTTGTGCCCAGGGCCAGACTCGCACTGGCGACCCTTCGCTCTTCAGGCGAATGCTCTAACTAACTGAGCTACCTGGGCGTTTCGGTACTTTAGCACATTCAGAATCCCATCGAAAACGTCATCGCGCCGCTTTTGGGCAAGAGCCATCTCGATGTGTCGAGCTTCACTTCGCGGACAGAACCGAGCTCTTTGTATTTGACCGAATTATTTTGGAGCGCGTAATCGAAAATACGCTTCGTTATTTCTACATCTTTGATGCAATACTCCTTCACTTTGTCGACTTCGCCAGCTCTCCACCACACGAGCGATTGCGAACCGCTCGCGATCTTGCCCTCGCCGAGCGTGCCTTCGGCTATTGCGTCGAGCTTCAAGCGTCTGCCCAAGACATCGTAGACCTCGGTCATGAGGTCGAGCGATTTGATGCGCGAGAGATCGCCGGGGTAATACTTATTCAAAAGGGGAATGTCGAAATGGTCGGAATTGTAACCGATCAGCATGTCCGCGCGTTCGATAACCGGCCAGAGTTGGGTGAGTTCGGATTCCAAATAGGAGTGGTACGTGTCGGTTTCAGAATCGTGCATTCCGACAACAGCTATCTGCAGATCGGCTGGGTCGTTTACGCCTGTTTCGCCGAACCAATTGGCAGTTTCAATATCGAACGTGACGATGCGCATGTTATTCCAGTGCCGAGAACAAATGCTCTGCAATGCGATCGGCAGCAAGCACGACGTCGTTGCCGGTCTCAAGATTCTTCAAACTATAGCGACCGGAATCGCGCTCTTTCTCGCCAACGACGATAATGAATGGCACTTTCATTTTGTCGGCATCTTTGATCTGGTCGCCGATGCGTTTGCCGGAAAAATTCACAGCGACGGCAATGTCTTGGCGTCGCAAATCCTGCGCGAGGGCTATCGCATGCTGGCTCGCACTTTTATCAACGATGCAGACCATGAGTTCGGTTGCGGGCGAGTATTGAGGCAAGAGATTGTGTGTCTCGAGAAAATCGCGCGCAGTGACGTCACCCATGGCGAAGCCGACCGCAGGTATGGAGTCTGTGCCGAATATCGAGAGGAGCTTGTCGAAACGACCACCCCCGAAAAGTGAGCGCGGGTTGGCTTTGTCGGTGTCGTAGACTTCGAAGACCATGCCGGTGTAGTAATCGAACCCTCTCGTTATAGAGGTGTCGACGATCATGTTGCCGACTCCCATGTGCTCGAGCTGTACGCGCAGGCTTTCAAGATATGCGCTCGAGGTCGTTCGTTCTATCTGATCCAAAAGTATCGCGACCTTTTTCTTGTCTTTAAGTGCTTCAGCGAGATGCTCTTTGAAGTCTTCCATTTTATCGCGCTTGTCCAGGAGGCGAGTGACTTCGGCGCGGTCCACTGCTTCGACACCGACACTGTCGTAGATAGTGTCGAGTATCCGGCGGTCGGACACACGTATTTCGAAATCACGTTCGTCGGCGCCGAGGCTCCGCAAAACGCCGTGTGCGACCGCTATGAGTTCTGCGTCGGCCTCCACGCCCTCCACGCCTATCATGTTGACCTCCAGCTGCGTGAATTCTCGCAAGCGTCCGTGCTGCGGGCGCTCGTACCGGAACACGTTGCCGATAGCATACCAGCGCGCGGGCATCGGAATCTCTCGCATGCGAGCCGCTATCATGCGTGCAAATGTAGGCGTGAGTTCCGGGCGAATAGTCACCTCACGTTCTCCGCGGTCGGTGAAGGTGTAGGTCTGCTCGTTCACGATCTCTTCGGAGGTTTTGCTGCGATAGAGTTCCGCCGGCTCGAGCATAGATGCGTTGAACTCCTCGTAGCCGTAGAGTTCGCACACGCGTTCCATGTGCTCAAAAAGGTACCGTTGCAAGAATTGGTCTTCGGGATAGAAATCCCGCACGCCCTTGTATGGTTCTGTCGAGACCCGCTCGCGCTTGTTCATTCGCACAGTATGCATTAAAACTACAAGTGCGAAAAGAGGCATGTCACCACTAGACCCACGTTTTCAGATACGGACATCTCCTGGCATGGGCCGGGGGCTTTTTGCGCGTAAGGATATAGAGGAAGGAGACTTTATTATCGAATACACGGGCGAGAAGATCTCCACTAAGACTGCGGATGAAACTGGCAGCAAATACCTCTTCGAGATAGACAAAAAGTGGACGCTTGATGGTGAAGGCAAAGAAAATCACGCGCGCTGGATCAACCACGCCTGCGTGCCCAACGCCGAAGCCGACGTCAAGAAAGGGAAGATACTCATCAATGCCATGCGCGACATCTTTGAGGGAGAGGAAATAACCATCGATTACGGCAAAGAATACTTCGATGAGTTCATCAAGCCGCACGGGTGCAGGTGCCCTGCCGAAAAACACCGACAATAGTCATCCACAAAAACCCCAAGGGGAGTCCTTGGGGTTTTGGTGATTAGGCCCCTCCTATCAAAAGACCAGCTGCGAGCACGAGGCCGCCGCCCAAGATGACTTGAAGCACGGAAAGCCAGAAGCGCATGTTGAAATAGTGGTAGCGAATGTAGGCGATGATGATGAGTTCAATGCCTACCACGACGAAGGCGAGAGTGACCGCCGCCCAGAAGTTCGAAAGAAGGAAGGGGAGCGTGTGAAAAATACCGCCGATGAAGGTCATTGCGCCGATTATGCTGCCGCGGATGACCGGATGACCTCGGCCCGTTTCTTTGCCGGTGTCGGAAAGCGCTTCGGCAAAGGCCATCGAGATGCCTGCGCCCACTGCCGCCGACATACCGATTAAAAACGCGGTGTGGGCGTTGTGTGTCGCAAACGCTGCCGCGAAGATGGGAGCGAGCGTCGAGACAGAACCATCCATAAGCCCGGCCAATCCAGGTTGGACGACTTTGAGCAAAAATGAAGTGTCGTTTTTTGGCATGGGCGGCACTATAGCATCTACATCTTTTTTATCATGCTGCGCTCGATATCTTGCATCGTTCCCTTTGTTTTCTTGCCGGGATTCAAGATGCCAAGCGGGTCGAATATTTTCTTCACCTCATCAAAAAGTGCAGCCATTTTATCACCGAACATCATCGGGATGTAAGGCGTGCGAATGATGCCGTCGTTGTGTTCGCCGGTTGAGGAACCATGGTATTTCGCAACGAGCGCATACACCTGGGGTTGGAGATCCAGTATTTCCTTGCGCATCTTCGGGTCGCCGAGATTCATGAGAGGAATGATGTGAAAATTGGCGTCACCGATGTGTCCGGCGATGGTGTAGAGCAGGTGATGGCGCGAAAGGAGCGCGTTCAATTCTGGGATGAATTTGGGGTAGTCGTCGGGGTGGACGACAATGTCGTCGATGAAGGGCGATGCATAGAGACCACGCAAGTTCTTGCGCAAAAGCGAGAAACTTTCGCGGCGAATCGTCCAGTATTTCTTTGCTTGAGCTTCAGTGCGTGCGAGTTTCGTTCGCACAGGAAGACCATGGAGCATTCCGCGCGCCTCTTCTGCTTTTTGCAATGCCTCTTCGGCCGTGTCTTCCGCAAACTCCGCCATCAAGACGAGCTTCGGCACACCACCTGTGAGAACCGCCCACATCTCCGGGATAAATGCGAAGCCAAGCGAGAGCATCTTTCTAAATCCAAGTTGGGAAACAATCTGCGGAATGAATCGCACTGCGAGTTTGAAGGTTTGGTCGTCGTAACTCTCAAAACTCTCGGGTTCATATTTCATAACGCGATGCACGATCTCCGGCAGTATCTCGATGTCGGAAAGAAAAATGATGAGCATCGAACGGTGCGCTTTTGTTTTCACCAACCCCAATGTTGCAGAGGTAACGATGCCGAGCGTGCCTTGCGAGCCGCAAATAAGCTGCGAGAGATCGAACGTGTGTTTTGTTTTATCCATCACGTTCCAAAGCGCGTAGCCGGCGGAATTTTTCGTAACGGTCGGGCGCGCAGCTTCAATTTCGTTCCGATGAGCGTCGATAAGCGCATGTACTTCTCGATAGATGGCTCCTTCGAGCGTTTCTTCGCGTTCTTTGGCAGGCAATTCGTGCATCGAGAGCGGTTTAAATGTCGTTTTTGAACCGTCAGAAAGAACAACATCAAGCTGTCTCAGGTATTGGTTGGTCTTGCCGTAACGGAGCGTCAATTCTCCGCCGGAATTGTTGGAAACGATGCCGCCTATCGCGCACAGCTCGCGCGAAGCGGGATAGGAGGGGAGTAACTTGCCATTCTTTGCAAGCGTCGCTTTCTCAAAATCGCGGTAGTACACGCCGGGTTCGGAAACGGCGTAATCGTTACCGATCTCTTTGACATGATTCATGTATTTGGTGAACACGAGCGCAATCGAATCGGTGAGCGGTCCGCCTGTCATGTCGGTACCTGCACTGCGCGCAGCAAGCGAAATGTGTTCGCCGCCTTGCTTCGCCTCGTGCACGAATTTTACGACTGCTGCAACATCATCGGCGTCTTTTGGAAATACCACGAGCGCAGGACGGCGTTCAAAAATGCTGGTGTCGCGACTGTAGGTGGAAAGTGTCGCATCGTCATCGACGCAATCGCCCTTGATCAAGGGCTGCAAGCGGTCTCGAAGAGCCATTGCACATAAGTATAACGCAAAATAATGAGGCCCCGCGTGCGGGGCCTCATGTAGTTTCGCGGCCATGTTTCAGGCGGCTTCGAGCTCAAGTGGATTTTGCGAAAGCTTGAGATTGAAGGGTGCGACTTTTCTGCGGACCATCTCGTAAATATCGGGCGCCTTCATGTATCTGCGAGAAGCTTTTACGACCTCCATCGCGAGTAAGCGGAAAACGATTGGCCGTTTTTGTGCGAAGCTTTTGGTGCTTCCAGTATCAGGAGGAAGCGGAACGTAGCTTGCCGTCGCAAGGACTGATTGCAGCAACTCAGTGAGCATTACTGGATCGGTCCCAGGCAATTGCAGCTGAAGCATGAAATCGCGCTCAGCTTCCCGCTGCCGCTGTAGAGCGGTTCTCATCGATGGTTCCTTTCTGGAGCGAGAGTCACGGCTCCTAGGGATATTCATACTGCGCCTTTGCGCCAACGTCAATGCGTTTTCGGCACGGTACAATAGAAGAAATGAAACGCTCGCATCACGCACATCTCCACCATGTCGCCATCAGCTACCCGGTCTCTTTCCGAGAGCGCATCTACGCAATTGTGCTTGGACCACTGATTATCGTGGGCCTTATGGGATTGGCGTTCTATTTCTATCCCGACCTTGCACCCACAGGGCAAAGTTTGCCGCTCAGCACTATCTTCCTCGCCACTGCATACACGGCGTTCCGACTCTTCATCGCGTATGTGTGCGCGGTCGTCGTTGCGGTACCGCTTGCGATACTCGTGACATACAGCACAAAAGTTGAGAAAGTCCTTTTGCCTGTATTCGACGTCTTGCAATCAATTCCCATCCTCGCGCTCTTTCCCGTCGTCATCATGCTTTTCATTCGATTCAACGATCTGAATGGCGCTGCGATATTCATCCTCTTCCTTTCGATGCTCTGGAGCATCGTCTTTACACTGGTTGGCGGGTTGCAGCTTATTCCGCATGACATTTCCGATGCTGCGCGCATTTTCGGTTTGCGAGGATTTTCTTATGTGCGCGGCCTTATCCTTCCCGCGCTCGTCCCGCAATTCGTGACCGGCTCTATCCTGGCGGTCGCTTCCGGATGGAACATCACCATCGTCGCGGAAGTATTGCATACCTACATTCCGGGCGGCACCTCGGCACAAGATCTCTTCGGTGTCGGCTCCATCCTCGTCTCCGCGGCAGCTCACGCGCAAAACGCCACCTTCCTCGGTGCGGTCTTTGCGATGGTCGTCGTCATCGCGGCCTTCAACTTCTTCGTGTGGCAAAAACTGCTCCACTACTCGCAGCGTTTCCGATTTGAATAAATATGAACGCGATTGAATTTCAGAGTGTCGGTAAAACCTATCCGGCGGAGGCACACCCGGCCTTGCACAATGTGACATTCTCGATCGCCGAAGGGGAGTTCGTCTGCATTATCGGCGCATCCGGTTGCGGCAAAACCACCGTCCTCAAACTAATTGCAGGACTGGAAGAGCCGACAGAAGGAAAGTTGATGAAGCCCAAAAAAGTCGCGATGGCGTTCCAGCAGGGCGCGCTGTTTCCGTGGCTCACGGTCTTTGAGAACGCAGCGCTTGGTTTGCGGCAAAGCGGTGCGAGCCACAGCGAAATTTCTCGTGTCGTCGAAAAGAATCTTCGCGCGATGAACATGCACTCCTTTGCGCAAAAGTATCCTGTCGATCTCTCGGGAGGACAAAAACAGCGCGTGGGCATTGCTCGAGCACTCGCGGTTGATCCGGAGGTCTTGCTGCTCGACGAACCGTTTTCCGCGCTCGACCCAAAGACGACCGCAGAATTGCACGACGACCTTATCGCCATCTGGCACGAAACAAAAAAGACCATCGTCATGGTCTCGCATGTCATCGAAGAAGCAGTATCGCTCGCAGACCGCGTCATTTTGATGCGCAGCGGAGCGGTCGATGCCATCTTTCCAGTGGAGCTTCCGTATCCCCGTCGCGAAAGCGCGAATTTCCATCAAGACGTCATGCGCATCCGCCGCGAGTTTTTCAAGTAATTGTGAACGTATAATGTAACTACCCCGGGTCCACAAGGGTGCCCCTTGCACCTTTGCATTTATGAAATATCGAGACTACAAAGCCTCCGCGCCCGGAATGTGTTTTCACGTTTTCAATAGGGGAAATGGCAAAATGGACATCTTCCGCGACGAACAAGATTATAAAAACTTTATAAAGCGTCTTCGAATCTGTTTAGGCATGGAATCACAAGGGGCACCCTTGCGATTAACACCTTTTTCTGAGAACGATTTCTCGCTCATTGCTTTTTGTCTTATGCCGAATCATTTTCATTTACAAATTATGCAAAATACCGATATCCCAGTCGGCAAGCTACTACTTAAGATTTGTACGAGCTATTCGATGTATTTTAATCGAAAGTACGATCATGTGGGGCATGTATTTCAAGACCAATTCAAAGCAATACCTACAGAGAATGATAATCAGCTGATGGCTCTCTCAGCGTACATACATCAGAATCCGAAAGTAGCTGCGCTTGTCGAGGATCTCAAAGATTGGCCCTACAGTAGTTATCCAGAATATGTTAGTGCTCAATCGCAGGGTTTTTGTAAAAAGGAGAAATTATTAGGATTATTCAGGACTCCCAGGGAGTATGAAAGCTTTGTTGAGGAACAGTACGAAAGAATCCTGGCTCGAAAAGAATACAAGGGTGCCCCTTGAAGGTAACAGAAATGCCGCCGAAAAGGGAAGCGGCATCTCCGTTCCTTTTCGGCGGCATTAATCGGGAATTTCCCCGCGAGAATTTCGCGGTGCTACGCGTTGCCCGGACCAGGAAATGTCGCGGGAGCGCTCGAGCGCTCCTCGGACTTTGCCGATTGGGCGGTAGAGGCTAAACCTCGGCAGCTGCGGACGCCTGGCATTGTCCCTCATTTTCTGCACCAAAAAGTCCCGTTGCATTCCGGCGGCGAATCCCATGATATTCGACATTCCACGATGGCCCATGGCACACCCCTCTAGTTGCTTCGAAATTTTTAGCACACCTGAGAGTACTATACAATGACGCTATGCTCCTCTTCCTCATTTCATTCATCGCAGGGGGTTTGACCGTCCTGGCGCCCTGCGTATTGCCGCTTTTGCCGGTCATCGTGGGTGGCTCTATGGCGCAAGGAGGAAGGTGGCGCGCCTACACCATCTGCTTTTCGCTCGGCGTTTCCGTCATACTCTTTACACTGCTTTTGAAAGCTTCGACGGTGTTCATCAACGTGCCACAAAGTTTCTGGGAATGGTTCTCCGGAATCATTCTCATTCTTTTCGGTCTCGTCATGGTTTTTCCGCAGTTGTGGGATCGCCTCGGATTCGTCAATTTAATGAACCGCAGTTCCAACAAACTGCTCGGAGCAGGCTACCAGCGCAACTCTCGCCTCGGTGACATGCTCATGGGCGCGGCGCTTGGCCCAGTATTCTCAAGTTGCTCGCCGACCTATTTCGTCATCCTCGCGACGGTCTTGCCGCAAAGTTTTGCGCTCGGCTTCGTCGACCTGCTCGCATATGCGGTCGGGCTTTCGGGATTTCTTTTCATCATCGCCATTATAGGACAACGACTTGTCGATAAGCTTGGCGTCACCATAAATCCGACCGGCTGGTTCCGCCGCGGCATCGGCATTTTGTTCATCTTGATAGGTCTCACTGTTGCGACAGGCGTCGAAGCCCAGGCCGAGGCGTGGCTCTTGAATCATGGATTCGATCTCGGCGGAATCGAGGAGTCACTGCTTGGCGCGCACAACACGAGCCTTAGTGTCACCAATGTTGCCACCTCGAGTGCTCTCATGACGCTGAGCGAAGAGGCGATGACCTACCAGAAGGCACCGGAACTCGCATCAATAGATGGATACATCAATACGCCGAATGACCAGCCGATAACGATCGCAGGATACACAGCACAGAATGACGTCGTGCTCGTCGATTTCTGGACCTATTCCTGTATCAACTGTCAGCGCTCAATTCCTTATGTGGAGGCCTGGTACAAAAAGTATGCATCCTACGGACTCGTTGTTATCGGCGTTTCCACTCCGGAATTCGCCTTCGAGCATGTCTATGCGAATGTCGCCAATGCGGTGAAGCAACTCGGCATCACGTACCCGGTCGTTTTGGACAACGAGTACGGCACGTGGAACGCCTTCGGCAGCCAATTCTGGCCCAACGACTATCTCATCAACGCCGATGGCTACGTCGTCTACAACTATGCGGGCGAAGGGGACTATGACGGCACGGAAAAGCAGATCCAGCTTGCGCTCATCCAGCGCGCGGAGCGTCTCAATCTTCCAGTACCAGATTTCGCGACGACCACAACGCCGAGCAACGTCATCCCGATCGATTTCAGCGGCGTGCAATCTCCTGAAACGTATTTCGGTTCCAATCGCAATGAATATCTCGGCAACGGTGCGCAAGGGCAGGCGGGTGTACAAAATTTGACCATTCCCGACGCCAACCAGCTCCAACTCAACACGCTCTACCTGGGCGGCGCATGGGATTTCGAACCGGAATACGCACAGAACAGCGCAGCGGGCGCGCAGATAACCTACGAGTACGACTCGAAGAACGTGTACATCGTCGCCGCTTCCGGCACAGGTAAACCAATCACGGTCAAAGTGACAATGGACGGGCAACCCATCCCTGCGGCAGACAGGGGAGCCGACGTGAATGCGAATTCCGAGATGACCATTCAGGGTGATCGTCTCTATGACATCGTCGCGGGCACCGATTACGGCACACACACATTGCAATTCACGATTGAAAGTCCGGGATTGCAGGGGTACACTTTCACGTTCGGGTAAAGATGAAGAAAAAGATTGATTTTTCCTGAAAATAAAATAAAGTTCCGAAGTCGTGTGTGATTCCCATACACGACGAAATGTGCACATTAAGGAGAAGTACCTTGAAAAAACAGTTAGCGTTTCTTGCCGCTGGAATCGCGGCATTTGCGTTCGTGGCTGGGTCGGCGCATGCCGACACGGTTACGCCATTCGACAACGCAACGGGCAACGGGCCATGGGAGATTACCTCTACAGGTGGTCCTCCTATCACCGATAGCGGTGTCCAGGTCAATTTGTCAACGCCCATCGCGTTCAGTTCGATAAACACGCTCAGTGCAACGTTTGCGGACCATACGGGAGGCGCTGACGGTGGTGGCCCGCGTTTCGTTCTTTTTGCCAGCAATGGCGACGATTTCTTCGTCTATCTTGGAACGCCGCCGAACTTCAACGACAGCACCCCGGCCGCATTCACTACTGCGTTTAGCGGTACGAATCTGAAGAATGGCACAAGCGACAGTGCATTTGGGCCAAGTGGTTCGTACGTTACACTCGCTTCGCTACAAGCTACATACGCTACCGACTCGATCACCAGCTTGATCTTCATCGACGACGGTGGTTGGGCTGGGAATGGGATGCATGATTTAACGCTCAGCTCGCTCGATCTTAACGGCACCAATTACGATCAGAATATCGCTGCGACCCCGCTGCCCGGCGCACTTCCGCTCTTGGCTAGTGGTCTCGGCGTGATGGGGTTCATGCTCCGTCGCAAGAAACGTTCGGCTTCCGTCTAATCGGCTCTGGTCTTTGCTCTTTGCTCTCGAAAATGCGGCCCCGCATCCAAGAAAGGATGCGGGGCCGTTCCTTTTTGTAATCAGAAGGAAACTTGACGCAAGTCAATATCCGTGATAGTACTCGCGCGGAACAAACAGTCACATGGAGCGGTAGATGTCTCAGCAAAGCACTACGACGCTTGCGGCATCTGTCGCGAGTGGAATCGGTTGCGCCGAAATAGGCGCGGGATATCGAGGCAAACGATGCTTCGACGTGGTGATGAGCCTCGTGCTCATCATTCTCACGTTCGGCATATTGGTCCTCGCGTTATTTGCCGTCTGGCTCACTTCGGGCCAGCCATTCTTCTGGCAGCCTCGTATTGGAAGATATGGGAAACCTTTCATCATCTGGAAAATCCGGACGATGGAAGATCATAAGCCAACCAGGATCGGCAAAATCCTCCGAGCAGTATGCATAGATGAACTCCCGCAACTCTTCCAAGTGTTGTGGGGGACTATGAGCATCGTCGGACCGCGGCCTCACGTCCGTGATGAAGTCCGCGAACTCATGCGTATGAATTCGCGCTATAGAGAGGTGCTCCAGCGCAAGCCGGGGCTCGTCTCGCCGGTGTGCGTGAAGGACAAGTGGCAACTTCTTTGCAAAACGGATCCGAATTTCGATCCGGTGCAAATCCAGCTTGATTACTTCAAAAACGAAAGCTGGGAGTCGAATCTTCAGCTCGTTGCCCAAACAGCTCTCAAGATCTCTAAAGGGGTTGGCAGTTTATTCGGATTCGCCACAACCGAGTAATTGCCCCTCGACGGCCGCGCTTGCCCCAAGCGCGGCCGTCATCTTTTTATCTAAAAATCAATATAAAAAATGAGGCGCCCCTTCGGGACGCCTCTTGTTTTGTAGAACGGCACATATGCCGTTTATCTTGAGAACGTGCTGGTGCTACCTTCCAGATATTCCTTGCATCCGGCAACGAGATCAACATCTTGCGGTTGGCATCGCCAACCGCCTGGGCGGAAGGTTTTGGTGAGAAAACCTTGCTCACTGAAGAGCGCGAGGAAGGTCGCACCACCGATGATGCTGCCCGCTGGGTTGAGGAACGAACCAGCGACACAGCCGACAGTCCAAAGCAGCTCGTTGCCGACACGATCCTTCTCGGGCGACCCCAATAGCATGACGCCGCCGAGGACGCACGCTCCCGCCTTGAGCCCGTCATTGGTCCAGTTGGGATGATGGCTACCTTGAACGACTGGCGGTGGTGCCGGCGGATGTGGCGGTACCGGAGTGCCGTAGGCAGCGGGTGCCACGATGCTTACAACAAGCGAAGCGGCGGCAACTACCGCCAGCATGCGTTTTCTCATCTTTCTTTATCCTTTCCAGAATGAACGATTGCCCCGCTACGTATCCTAAGCAATGCTTATGACGATGCGATGACGGGGGACGAACAGCTTTCACTTCGCTGCACGATAGGGGACAGTATACATAAAAGGTGCGAGTTCATGATGGCAAGGCGTCGCCTTGCCATCGAGGGGTTTAGATAATTAGATAAAAACATAAATGACTGACCCCCGCTCTCTTGCGAAAGCGGGGGTCTGCCTCAAACCGATAGCCACAAAAACAAGGAAGATTACCGGTTCGAAGGGGAAAGATCAGTAGATAGAGCTAGGCGAACGCCGTCTTCGACGTTACATGACGCTGCTTGCGCTTACGAGCAAGCAACCCGAGGACGCCGAGTCCGCCGGCAAAGAGCGGCAGGCTGGCAGGCAGCGGGGTTGCCCCAGGGTTAATCGTAATGATATCGCCCGGGTTACTGGGCGCACCACCGTTGGTGGACGTCGAGTCGTAGTATGTGACGCCGCCGTCATACGGGTTGAAGTAGAGGATGGTGCTGCCGAGGGTAAGTGCCTCCACGATGCCGCTTGAAGACGTGTTTGAGAAGTAGGGGGCAGCTGCGAAAGCTTTGCCGTCGAAGTTGAAGACATTGCCCTGGAGGATTACCCCTTCTGACGATAGCGGTGTAATCAGTGCGAGTGGACCAACCCAAGCGTTATCCGCCCCATAGCCGACAATGTTCGCGCTGGTCTGGGACTGGGCAACGTTGTTCACGTCAGTCGTCAGTCCATTGAGCGTGATGACGTAGCCGTTGATCGGATCGGTGGTCGTTATCGTTTCGCTGAACGTCGCCGCCTTTGCAGACGGGGCCGTCAAGAGCGTGGTTGCCATTAGGGCCGCTACCAACGCTCCAATCAAAGTACGCTTTCTCATGAGTTACTCCTCGGTTAAGCCACAACTGGGTTTCCTAGGATTGTCGTGGCGAAAAATCCCTCAAAAGTTTTTAAGGTCTTTTTAGCCACGACAAGCTCTATCTGGAGTCAAAGAACAGGGAAAATGAAGATACCACAAGACTTTCTTCAAGGCAAGTTATGGGCAAGATGAAAGCTTCCTCGAGGAAAGTTAAAAGCAGGGGAGCTTGACAAGCTGATTTTATGTAGTATTGTGGCGCCTTCAGCAATTTATAAGTACTTTAGGCGTCATTGTCATTATCGTTATGCAAACAATAAGTCGACGTTTCTCTGTAGGCACTCTATTGGCAGTGTCATTCTCCATACTCGGTATTTTGGCAAACGCCGCGCCAGCCTACGCTAACCTCACAGGTAATTTGGTTGTAACTACGAATGTGGTTAATGCTAGTACGCCTCCTTCAGATTTCATCACCCACGTATTGTTTACTAGCACTAGCAATACTGACGTTGCTGATCAGCCTGGTTCAAGCACTGGCGCTAGCTTCGGTTCTACTGTTTCTTCAGCCTCGTATACATTGACGGAAACGACTAACCCAGGAGTTTCATTGAGTGACTACACGGTTACTTTTAGCGGTGCTTGCGACGCTAACGGAAATATCTTTGTTGTACCCAAGGGTCTTAATGATGCGACTACTACCTGCACTATCACAAACACATACACCCCTCCTGCTCCGGTTACGCACACCATCAGTTACACTGCAAGCACGGGAGGTTCTATCTCTGGCACCGACCCGCAAACGGTAAACGACGGTACAGATGGAACCGCAGTAACTGCCGTTCCTGCTTCTGGCTACACCTTCACCAACTGGAGCGACTTGTCTACTGCTAATCCTCGCACCGACACTGACGTCACGGGCGACATCAACGTCACTGCCAACTTTTCGCCGATTCTTTCCTCTGCCGACGACATTACAGCTTTCACTGTCGGAGTGGCAGGCGAAGTCGACTCGATCAACGGTACTGATATTGAGGTAACTGTCCCGAGCGCTACAGTTGTTACCTCGCTTACCCCGACGATCACGACTTCTGCAGGCGCAACGGTCTCTCCGAACGCTGGCGTTTCTCAAGACTTCACCAATCCCGTCCAATACACCGTTACCGCACAAGATACCGTCACAACGCAAATCTACACGGTTAAAGTGACCGTCGCCTCTGCGCCGATTCCGACCGTTACTTCTGTTGATTCAATCAGCACCATTTCTGTCCCATTTGGAACAGATTTGTCGACCTTGATTGCTAGCGATTTGCCGACAGCAGTTGGCGTTGAGATGAGCGATGCGAGCAGCCAAGATGCAGATGTAACGTGGGATGGAGGTTCTCCGACCTACGACGGCAACACTGCCCAGACTTACACTTTCACGGGCACCCTCAGCGGCGTCGCTAACCCAAGCAACCTTACTGCAAGCATTAACGTGATTGTGAACCCGGCTGTTCTCTCAAGCGACGACGCACTTTCTGCCCTCACCGTCGACCAAGGCAGCCTTTCTCCGACCTTCGACCCCGCGACATTCTCTTACACCGACAACCTCTCCAACAGCGTTTCTTCCATCACGGTTACTCCAACCACGGATGATTCCAATGCCACTGTTACCGTAAACGGCAACCCCGCTTCGACTCCGGTCACGCTCACAAGCGGTCCCAACGACATCACTATTGAAGTCACTGCACAAGACGGCAGCACGCAGAACTACGACCTTCAGATCACACGAACAGCTCTGTCGACTCCGGTTCTTACTATCAGTAGCCTCTCGACGGTGGGATACGATGCCGCTCCTCAATCAGTCACTGTTCACGCGGAGGGTGGAGTAACGGGCACTGTCAACAACATCGAATACAACGGTTCGCTGACTCCTCCGACCAACGCTGGCGACTACAAGATAACTGCTGATTTCGCATCGACCGATCCTAATTACAGCTCGCTCACGCAAGCTCCGGTTTCTCCCGACTTCAACATCGCCAAGGCCCCTCTCACGATAACGGCGCAGCCATTCAGCAAGACATACGACGGCAGTGTAACTGCAGGAGTATTGCCGCTCGTATCCACACTTAAGGGCACCGATAGCGTCTCGGCAACTGAAACGTTTGACACCGCCAATGTTGGCGGCGGCAAGACGCTTAGCGTCTCCAGCGACACCGTGAACGACGGCAATAGTGGTCAGAATTACCTTGTAACGTTGGTACCGAGCACAGGCAGCATCATCCAAGCTCACGCAACGGTCACGCTTAGTAACTTGACCCAGACTTTCAGCGGATCTCCAGAGTCGGTCACGGTCACGACTGGCCCGGTTTTGGGATTGAGCACGTCGGTAACCTACGATGGATCGACAACGCCTCCGACCAATATAGGAAGCTACAACGTCCTCGCCGCTGTTACCGACCCCAACTATTCGGGTCAGGAGTTCACTACCTTCGTTATCTCTCCGCTCACGCACACGCTCACATACACAGCAGGTGCCAACGGAACAATCACCGGCACTTCTCCGCAAACGGTAAATGACGGCGCAGACGGCACGGAGGTCACGGCCGTTCCTGCCTCTGGATTCCAATTCGACTCCTGGAGCGACGCTTCGACCAGCGCTTCGCGCACCGACACTGATGTGACGAGCGATGTCACGGTCACTGCCAACTTCACAGCTATTCCTGTCTCCTCGGGTGGAGGCGGAGGCGGCGGAGGTGGTGGCAACGGACCTGTCTCTGGAGGTGGTGGAGGCGGCGGTTCTGCTCCGGTAGCCCTTCCGGGCGACGGCGGAGCCACCACGACCACAGCTACGACCGGCACTACCGGCACGAGCGGTGAAGTCTTGGGCGCGAGCACCTACAATTTCTCGGTTGATTTCGGCATCGGCACGCAAGACCAAGACGTGACACAGCTCCAGCTCATCCTCATCTCCGACGGCTTCCTTCAGATCACGACTCCGACCGGTTACTACGGCCCGATGACGCAAGCAGCGGTGAAGGCGTACCAAGCAGCGAATGGCATCACACCCATCACTGGTTACGTAGGCCCGAAGACGCGAGCAGTACTCAACGAAGGCACCATCCCGACGACTGTCGAAACATCGACCACGACTTCGGCGACCACAACTGCCGCCACGATTCAGACACTCGAAAACGAATTGCAGGCTCTCGAGGCTGAGATCGCAGCGCTTCAGAAGTAAATGGTACAAGCTTCAAATATGCCAAAGACGCTCATCTGCGAAGGTGAGCGTTTTGGCTTTATTGAGGCATCATTCTTTCTTCATGAGAAGGGGACTACCATCATGAAATGAAATTGACAATGAAACGTCCTATATAGTATCGTTATGCTTCAGGAATTTACTATCTTTAATTCGGAAATTTAATACTTTTTTATGCAAAGAACGGGGTCACTTGTGTCATCGATTGTTCTGGGAGCGGTTTCCTTTTTTGTCGTTATCATCATTTCTTCAAATGCTGTTCCTGCGAACGCTACTCCGATCGGTTTGAACGTGACGACGAACGTCGTCGGCACAAGCACGCCAGCATCCTCTTTCAATACAGTCGTCGTCGACAATACCGACACGCCGATCAGCGGGAGTCCGGCTGCGGGCTCTAGCACGGGAGATGGCTTCGTTGTCACAAACGGCGACAGCTATGTGGTCAGCGAGACAGCGGGGCCTGGTGTAAATTTGAGCGACTACACGGTGACCATCAGCGGCGATTGCGGCAGCGACGGCAACGTAACGATTGGCGATACGCAAGCGCAATGCACAATCACCGACACCTACAACACCCCGACACCTCCTCCGGCACAAACGATCACAGTTATTGCCTCAAAAGTTGTTTGTCAGAACGAATCAGACCTTCCGGCCTGGGGCGCAGGTGGATTCGGACCGATTACTTCAACGACCGCTTCGGATTGGGTGCAGAGCCATGAGTCGTGTTCACTCGCATCTGGCTGGACCTTTGAGTACGGCGACTCCACGGCAGGGGACGCCGGCGACGCCACCATCGGTGCTGCCAGTGGCTACACCGACGTAGGTACGACCGACGATTCGGGTTCAGTTACGACGACCATTCCACTCTCGGCACTCAACGGCGGCACTGAATTCCACCTTCGTGAGGAATTGCAGGCGGGATTCATTCCGTTCACCTACGACGCGGCATCCACGACTCCCAACGGCAACCCCGTTTCCGCGCAATTCTACTGCGCCAACGACGTCTTGAATTATGACAACTGGGATTTCATCAGGAACCCTGTAGCCGACACCACCTACTATTGTGTGGCGTTCAATGCGCCGATTCCTACGGTGGTCACTCCGCCGAGCGGACCGTTCACGGTCACGATCGATAAATATCTCGATAATGAACCGGCGACTGCCGAAAGCGCCAACAGCACAGCCTTCCCGATGGTCTCATCGTGGAACGCAACCAACCTCGGTGGTGCAGGCAACGGCACGTACACACTTTCGCCAACAGGTTTCAATTCTTCGAATGCCTATGAGGCAATCACGTCGCCCATGGATTCCGGTTCGAGTTACACGACCAACGAAGATACTTCTGGTGATGTCGTCGGCTCAACCTGTGACACTGATACTCCGGATCCTTACGCACTGGTCGGCTACTCGACCGGCGCAACACTGCAGGATGCGGTGAACGCGGGCGCGAGCGATACGGTTCCCGACTTTACGAACCTGACGCAAAATGAATACGTGGTTGTTTGGAATGAATCATGCGGTTCTACTCCTCCGCCGCCGGGCTCCTGCACCATCGTCAGCGACACTAATACATTCGATACGACAGACGGTCACGCGGCAGTACTCGTTACTCCGCTCAACCCAGCATGGACGGCAACCTCGACCGTTCCTTTCGACCCGACAGCCATGTGGATTTGGGGCGAAAATCCGGCGACCGGCACAGACGTAAGCAAAACTGAAGTCTTCACACGCACCTTCGACATCGTCGGCACACCCGACGGCGGCTCCGTCGACATCGGCGCCGACAACGGCTTCGTCTTGAAGGTCAACGGCACAACGGTCGTCGACGACTCGGCAGTAGAAAATAACTTCTCGGCCTCGCAGCATTTCGACATCTCGAGCGATCTTCAAACAGGTGAGAACACCATAGAGGTCGATGTGACCAACCTCGGTGTCGCAGACAGTGATGGTTCAAATAACCCTGCTGGGACCGTCTTCCAGGTCAATCTTCCCAACAACGATTGCTCCACAGACAACAATGGGGGAGGCGGAGGTGAAACTCCGGCGACTCTGACGATTGTGAAGAATACGAGTAATTCTGAAAGTAACGGCACGTTCACATTCAATGTCGCAACGTCGACAGAGGAAGGTGGTACGGAGAGTGTCGATATCACAACGACCGATGGTACGGGTCAGTCGGGCTCAATCTCACTCGACCCAGGCAACTACAGTGTCACCGAACTGATCCCAAGTGGGTGGAACCTCTCGAATGTCTCCTGTGTATACAACAACGACAGCGAAGGTGGCAAAATAACCAACGGCGAAGAGATTTTCGTTGATTCTGGCGATACCGTTACCTGCACGTTCGACAACACGGCAAGTTCCAATGTGGACCGCACAATCGTCGTGCACCAGGGTGACCTAACCACGAGTCCGTTTACGGACACAAATAGCTGGTTCTTCTACAACGACCAAACCAACACACTCGACAACACGCTCGGATCGTTCGTGGACGGTCCTGCTACAGCGCCGCTTGGCGACGGAAGCGCACAAATAAGCGCCACATCGACGCAGGGCATACTCTTTGCGACGCTTGGCTACGAAGGATTACCGCTTAGCCAGGTCACCTCGCTCAAATATTCGACCTATCGTTCGATTGGTGACTCGGCGCTCGCGCTCGCGCTTCAGTTCGACATCAATCCTGACATCACTGTTTCGACAAGCACCTACGACGGACGCCTCGTCTATGAGCCCTATTACACGCACACCGTGAGCGACAACACGTGGCAAACATGGGATACGCAGGATGACTCAACTTCTGGTGGTAATGGAAATTGGTGGTTCAGCAAAGCATGGATCGCGACCGAATCTGGTTGCTCGCAAGCGACTCCGTGCACTTGGACGCAAATTCTTGCGGCCTTCCCGAACATCGGCATCTCCGGCGTTACGGGCTTCAAAGCAGGCAGCAATTGGAGCAGCGACTTCACCGGTAACGTCGATGACTTCGTTATCGCGACCACTGATGGTACGAATGCAACCACAACAACGTATGACTTCGAACCGACATCTACCGACAATGGAGGCGGGGACGGTGGCGGTGGTGGGGGCGGTGGAGACAGTACGCCCAACATTGTTACCGGCGGAGGCGGAGGTGGCAACGGCGCGCCTGTTGGACTCTTGTCTTCTTTCGCAGCTCCGGCTGGACAAGTTCTCGGTGCCTCGACCTCGACCAATCCTGGTGAATGCGCTCAATACCTGACCTCGTTCATCCGCTTCGGTGCGAATAATGATTCCGCGCAGGTCACTCGCTTGCAGCTCTTCCTCAATCAATTCGAAGGCGACAACCTGACGGTAAACGGCATCTATGACGCTCCGACTCTCGCTGCGCTCGAAGCCTTCCAGGCGAAATATGCGGCCGACGTTCTCACGCCATGGGGCGAGAACGCGCCGACAGGATTCGTCTACCTCACGACACGTCGCGAGATCAACATCATCTACTGCAACTACACATTGCAATTCCCGCTTACGCCCGCGCAACTCGCGGAGATTCAAGCCTTCAAGACAGGTGTTTTGGGTGGTGGCAATGGCAGCACGGGTACTAGTCTCGATAACGGAACATCGACCACGAATGGCGATGAGAACACGGGAGACGGCAGTTCCACTATCGACTTCGGCCAGGCAGGCGCTGTGGGCGCTGCGAGCGGCGGCTTCTGGAGTGCGATCTTGAACTTCTTCGCCAATCTCTTCAACCACTAATTCGCTGAAGGAAGTACGAACAAGGGGCACCCTCGCGAGGGTGCCCCTTGTGATTTTGGCTATGGCATACTTATGGCATGAAGCTCAAGAAGCTCTTCGTTCACTATTTCGTTCCACACAAACGCAACAAATACAAACCGCATTTCCTGCGCGTCCAGATCGTGGGCGCAGTCGCGCTTGCAATTGTGGTGCTTTTCCTCGGCGCGACTGCCCAAGAGCATCTTTTCGTCACCAATAGCTCGCCGCAGACTGCGGCGGTTGTCGCCGCGACCCTGGTAGACCTCGCCAATGCAGACCGCTCGCAAAACAACCTTCCAACGCTTACGGTCAGCCCGCAATTGCAGGAAGCCGCGCAGCTCAAAGCCAACGACATGGCCGCGAAAGGCTACTTTGCCCATGAATCTCCCGATGGGCACGACCCGTGGTACTGGTTCACCCAGGCAGACTACGACTTTTCATACGCAGGTGAGAATCTTGCGGTCTACTTTTCCGACTCTGATGCCGTCAACACGGCATGGATGAATTCTCCCGAGCACCGCGCCAACATTTTGGGCGTGAATTTCACGCAGGTCGGCATCGCGACCGCAGAGGGGGTGTATCAGGGTACCGAGACCACATTCGTCGTACAAGAATTCGGCACGCCTGCGGAGGTTGCCGCAGCTTCCTTGCCCGCAACAGCGCCGCAAACTGAAACGGCGCCTGTGCCGGCTGTCGCTGTAGCGTCAACGACCAACACTCCTGAAGTCGCTGGTGCTTCCATCGCTCCTGCCAAACCAAAAGTACAGGTCATCGCGCAGAGCGACAATTTCATTGCGGTTAAAAACGAGAACGCGACCGCGCCGACTTTGCAGGTCGCCACCCTCGGCACAACATCGGAGAATACAAATTCTGTCGTGACACTCTTTTTGAAACTCCTTACCTCGCCGCAAAGCGACCTGCGATTTATCTATGAAATTATCGGCGCGATCGTTGTGCTCGCGCTTATGCTTGAGATCGGCGTGGAGATTCGTCGCCAGCATCCGCATCGCATCGTGCTCGGACTCTCTCTGATCGCACTTATGGTCGTGCTCGTGTATGCCGACCACGCGTTCTTCGTCGGCAATCTCCTTATTACGTAACGCAGGCTGTCAGCAATTCGTCCATGATGGAAAGTGTTTCCTCGGGACCGCTGGTCGAGCGCGTTTGCACACCTGTTTCGATCACAACATTGTCATTGCCTCCTTCGTAGAGTGCGTCGCCGACAAAGAGCATCTCTGATGTGGGAATGTGTAGGAATTTCGAATACCAATTGATGCCGTATGCTTTATTAATCTTCTTTGGAGTGATATCTACCGATGTTGAGCCGCCGATGTAGATGTCGAACTCAGGAAGTTTTTCTTGCAGTGCAGCGCGAAGCGATTGACGCTTCGACGCGTCGGGATCCCACGCCTTCCTGTCCTCGACCGGAGCGCCGACGCCGAGCGCCGTGAATGCGACGTATCCCTGGTAGTCGACGAACTGTTTGTCGTGCGCGATATCCTTGTCTGTGATGATCCCAAGGTCTGTAACGCACTGGCGAAGTGTCGCGCGAATATGTTCGCGTTCGATATCGCTAAAGCTGAATTGGTATTGCACCTGCCACGTGCCTTCACGATAGATATACGATTGGGCGGCGTTGGCGGCGAAAAGGGTAAGGCTGGAGAGGTCCGTATTTCCGAGGTTTTGTAGCACATCCTTCTGTATACGCTGCAGACTTGCCGCAGACATGATGGCGACGGGCCTAAGGGAGAGAAGTTTTTTAAAACGTTCGAGCATTTCCTCCTTTGGAGGGTGGAATGGGTCCGCAAGGGTGTTATCGAGGTCAAAAAGGGCAGCCTTGGGGCATTGCATCGATAGAGAGTAGCACAAATGCCGTCTTTTGGCTCAAAACGGAGGGTTTTTCCACACTCTTGTCCCCAGAATTATCCACAGGGCGTGGTACTATTGACCTAAGGTCAAATTCGTAGCAATGAAAACCCGCGTTCTGATGTTTGGATGGGAATTTCCGCCTCACCATAGCGGCGGCTTAGGAGTCGCCTGTCAGGGGCTCACGCGCGCAATGGCGGCACGCGGGATAGAAATCGTCTTCGTCATGCCAAAGACTCTCGATGTCGGCGCGCCCTGGGCGCGCTTTGTGTTTGCTGATACGGGCATCGAAGCGCGGGCGGTGAATTCCACGCTGACGCCGTATGTGACAGGGAAAGGCTATGCTCGCGCGCTCCACGACGCGAGCATCTATGGTTCATCGCTCCTTGGCGAAGTGCGACGCTACGCGCTTTTGGGCGGACAGATCGCGAAAGAAGAAGAGTTCGAGGTCATCTATGCGCATGATTGGCTTTCTTTTGGCGCGGGAGTGGAAGCGAAACGGGTTTCGGGCAAACCACTCATCGTGCACGTGCACGCAACCGAATTTGATCGCTGCGGTGGTCCACTCGGTGTCAACAAAGATGTATACGAAATTGAAAAAGAGGGGATGGAAGCGGCGGATCGCGTTATCGCAGTTTCGCAATTCACGAAAGACATCATCATGCTGCACTACGGCATTCCAGAATGGAAAATAAAAGTCGTGCACAATGGCATCGACGAGGTCACGCAACCGCGAGGCACCGCGAGTCGTCTGCGACTCTCTTCGCTCAAAGCTTCCGGCTACTCCATCGTACTTTTCTTGGGCCGCATCACGTTGCAAAAAGGTCCGGATTACTTTTTGCGTGCTGCAAAAAGCGTTCTCATGCGCGACCCGAAGGTCGTCTTCCTTCTTTCCGGTTCCGGCGACATGGAACGGGAGATGATGGACCTTGCCGCAGAACTTGGAATATCCGACCGTGTGCTGTTTACGGGATTTTTGAGCGGTCCGGATCGCTACGAGGTCTACGCTGCCGCCGATCTTTTCATCATGCCCTCCGTTTCGGAGCCTTTCGGCATCACCGCGCTCGAGGCGATGAAAACCGGCACGCCGGTCCTCGTTTCGAAGCAGTCCGGCGCAGCGGAGGCAGTGCGACACGCGCTCAAAGTAGATTTTTGGGACGTCGATGAGATGACCAACAAGATATTGGGAGTCGTTACGCACCGCGGCTTGAGGAAATCACTCTCCGAGAATGGTCGACGAGAAGTGGAAGCACTCACGTGGGAAGACGCTGCCGGAAAAGTGGAAAACGTTCTGCAAGAAACGCTTCTCGCAGGTGTACAATGAGTGAAAGAACGATATGAAATCGGTTTGTTTTTATTTCCAAGTACATCAACCCTACAGGGTTAAGAACTATCGTGTTTTTGATATTGGTAATGACACCGAATACTTCAACGATCGTGGCGAAACCAACCTCAACAACCGTAAGATCATCCAAAAAGTCGCTGCAAAGTCGTACATTCCGACCACTAAGCTCCTGATAGAACTCCTCAACCGTCATCCGGAAATGCGGGTGTCGTTTTCCTTCTCAGGAGTGGCACTGGAGCAGCTTGAACACTATGCGCCGGAAGTCATTGACCTCTTCAAGCAGCTCGTCGACACTGGGCGCGTCGAAGTATTGGGGGAAACGTACTACCACTCGCTCGCGTTCTTCTACTCGCCTTCAGAATTTGAGCGACAAGTGTCGGCACACCGCGATACTATACGCAGAATATTTGGTCATCGGCCGCGCGTTTTCCGCAACACCGAACTTTCGTATAGAAATGATCTGGGAGAGTGGGCGGATAAAAATGGTTACAGCGGCGTCTTAGCGGAAGGCTGGGATCCGATACTCGGTTGGCGTTCGCCCAATTACGTTTACAAACCGAAAGGCTCGCAGAACGCTCGGCTCTTGTTGAAGAACTACCGTCTCTCCGACGATGTCGCGTTCAGATTCTCCTCGCGCTCGTGGAGTGAGTGGCCGCTCACGGCGGAGAAATTCGCGCAGTGGCTCGGTGCTTCTGAGGGCGACGTCGTGAATCTTTTCATGGACTACGAGACCTTTGGCGAACACCAGTGGGAAGACACCGGCATTTTCCATTTTCTCGAACAGTTGCCGCAAGAGCTCGGCAAAAACAGCGGCATCGATTTCAAAACTCCCTCCGAGGTCATTGCTTCCTATGATGCTCGCGACGAAGTCGACATGCCGCAGGCAGTGACCTGGGCAGACACCGATCGCGACCTCACCGCGTGGACGGGGAATCCAATGCAGCGCGCGGCACTCGAAGCCATCTACGAACTTGAAGACAAGGTATTACTTGCCAACGATCTGAAACTTCTCGAAGACTGGCGCAAGCTCCAAACCTCCGACCACTTCTACTACATGTGCACTAAGTGGTTCAACGACGGCGACGTGCACGCCTATTTCTCGCCCTACGAATCGCCCTACGATGCGCACATCGCGTACATGAACGCGCTGCAAGATTTAAAACTTCGACTGGAAAAACACTCGGGCTGACATATGGCCCGCTCCATCGTTCTTGGGAACGGCGAGCTCTGCGTCGCTCTCGATAACAGGGCGGCAGTGCGGGATATTTATTATCCGCACGTGGGTTCCGAAGACCATGTGCGTGGGCACTACCTTCATCGCGTCGGCGTATGGGTCGACGGACAGCTGGCTTGGCTGTCGGATGACCCAGCCTGGGAGATAACGATTGCGTGCGAAGAGGATGCGCTTGCCTCCGCGATAGTCGCGCGGCATCCGCGTTTGCAGGTAGAACTTTCGTTCACGGACATCGTGTACAACGAGCAGCCGGTATTTCTCCGTCGAGTGAAAGTGACCAATCAAGGTGCCGCTCGCGACATCAAGCTCTACTTCGCGCACCAATTCGAGATATACAAATCGCACGGCTCCGACACCGCCTATTTTGATCCCATCACGCACTCCATCATTCACTACAAAGGCGAACGAGTTTTTCTGATAGGCGCGTCGCTTGAAGGAACCCCCTTCGACGACTACGCGACCGGTCGCGACAATTTCCAAGGCAAGGAGGGCACGCACAAAGACGCCGAGGACGGACAGCTTTCCAAAAACCCTATCGAACATGGGCCGGCTGATTCTGTTATCGGCCTCTATAGCGCCTACGCCGCAGGGCAGTCGAAAGTTTGCTACTACTGGGTCGCTGCAGCGAAATCTATTGCAGAAGCACAGGAATTGAATCGCTCCATCGTCAAAAAGACCCCTGAGCATCTCATACGTACCGCGAGCGACTTTTGGAAAGCATGGGTCGGTGCCAACGAGTGGGATTTCAAGGACCTCACATCGGAGCAGGTCGCACTCTTCAAGCGCTCGCTCATGTACGTGCGTGCGCACGTCGACAACGGCGGCGGCATCATCGCTTCTGTCGATTCCGATATGTTGCAATACGGTCTCGACACCTATTCTTACGTTTGGCCGCGCGACAGCGCCTACACCGCAACTGCGCTCGATCAAGCGGGGGATACCAACGTTGCAAAACGCTTTTTCGAATTTTGTCGTGACACCATCACCGGCGAAGGGTATTTCATGCACAAATATTTGCCGGATAAATCTCTCGGAAGCTCCTGGCACCCATGGATAAAAGACGGACAATTCCAACTTCCCATTCAAGAGGATGAGACGGCTCTCGTTGTGTGGGCGATGCGTGAGCATTATAAAAAGAGCCACGATCTCGAATTTCTCGAAGAGATGTACAACCCACTCGTCGAGAAAGCGGCGGATTTTCTCGTTGACTATCGTGACCCCGAGACAAAGCTTCCGCAGCCGTCCTATGATCTCTGGGAGCGCAAGCGAGGCACATCAACCTTTACCTCGAGCGCCGTTTATGGAGCACTTGTTGCAGCAGCAGACCTTTCCAAGGTCCTCGGAAAAAAAGAGAACGAAGCGCGCTATCGCCAAGCCGCGCGCGAAGTCCGTGACGCGATCCTCACACATCTGTGGGACGAAGAGACAGGATTATTCGTCAATATGATAGTACGCACTGCGGGGGAAGTGTCGGTTGATAGCACGGTCGACATATCGAGCGTGTATGGAATCTTTTCTTTCGATATTTTGCCGGCAGGTGACGCGCGGCTCTCGCGCGCGTGGGACGAAACGGTACGACGTTTGAGCGAAGGCATCTCGACGGGTGGCATCGCTCGCTTCGAAAACGACGACTACTATCGAATTCCCGGCCCTTCGACAGGGAACCCGTGGATCATTACGACCTTGTGGTACGCGGAATATCTCATTGCCAATGCAAAAAGTGTGCAAGACCTTTCGCGCGCGCGCGAGATATTTTCATGGGTCACGAGACACGCTTCGCTCTCCGGCGTCCTTTCCGAGCAACTCCATCCGCAAACGGGGGAACAGGTTTGTGCGGCGCCCCTCACCTGGGCGCACGCTGAGTATGTTCATGCAATATTGAAGTATCTCGATAGGATGGGCGAGCTTGGTGCATGATTTGATACAATCCTTGTATGGCATTCGAACCCTACGCGGCACGCACCCAGGACAAAATGAAAGACGTTTTGATGGCGCCGGATGCATCCGGTCCTGCGATCCACTACTACATGGTCCGCGGAGGTTCCGAGAAGCGTAACGTCACCATCCTCGAAACGGGGACCGTTGGCGGAGAATATATAAAAACCTATGGCCACTATCACATCGGCGATCTCGACGAGACGTATTGGTTCTCGGCAGGAGAAGGTGTTGTGCTGCAGCAAAAGCTCGTTGATCCGAGCGACCCGAGCGTCGTCGAAGAATTTAAAGCAATCAAGGTAAGGGCTGGTGAATCTGCATATATGCCCCCAGGATACGGCCATCTCATGGTCAATACAGGCGCAACCTGGCTCGTTATGGTAGATGATTCGCCAGTCGAAGGCACAAGCGATTCAGCGTCGATGCCCGGACACGCCGATTACGAGGCCGTAAAAAAGATGCATGGCTTTGCCTATTACGTCGTAGAGAAAAATGGAGCACCCGCGCTCGTTGCTAACAAACTGTATAGACAAGTCCAAAAAAGTGATTTTGGTGGCATTCCCATCGAATAAGTATGTATATCCTTGCTGACATCGGAGGAACTAAAACCCGCATCGCGGCAAGCGACGACCTCGAGAAATTCGGCGAGCCGGTCGTTCGCGCCACGATGCAAGAATACGACGCGGAACTCGACGAGATAGTCCAAACGGCGAAGAAACTCTCCGGCGGCCAGATCGATCGTGTGATCATGGGAAAACCGTTATGGAACATGTGGCCCGCATTCGAGCGCGACCTCCAGACACGCCTCGACGCGCCCCTTCACATTGAGAACGACGTCGCGCTCGTTGGACTTGGCGAGTGGAAATATGGCGCGGGGAAGGGCGCAAGTATTTTCGTATACATCACGGTTTCGACAGGCGTGAACGGCGTGCGCATAATTGACGGAAAGATAGACGTCTCGAAACAAGGCTTTGAGATCGGCGGCCAGTACCTTTCGATGGGAGATGCCCCGCAGACGCTGGAGAATCTCGTTTCCGGCACGGCGGTCGCGAAGCGATTCAGTGTTGCTTCTCCCAAAGAGCTCGGCAAGGACAACCCTGCATGGGATGAACTCGCGCGAACGCTCGCTTTCGGCGTACACAACTCGATTCTGCACTGGTCGCCGGATCGTGTCGTCATTGGCGGCTCGATGGTCAACGACATAGGCATCTCTGTCGAACGCGTGCGGGAACATGTCGTCTCCATCATGAAAAAGTTTCCGAATACTCCGGAGATAACACACTCCAAGCTGGGGGACTTCGGCGGGCTCTGGGGTGGCATGGCCCGACTCAAGCAGATGCGCTAAGTTCTTGGTTTACGCAATTCAAAAAAGATCGGAATAAAACTGAGGAGGATGATGAGGATGACGATGGGCGTTATGTAATTTGCGATGAAGGGGACTTGGCGGCCAAGAAAGTAACCGAGGAACGTAACGCCGGAAGCCCAAAGAATGCCGCCCGCAACGTTATACATGAGGAACAGCGAGTAGCGGACCTCAACGACGCCAGCGAAGATTGGCGCGAACGTGCGCACGATAGGAATAAATCGCGCAAGTACGATAGAAAGCACGCCGTGTTTTTCATAGAATCCCTTCGCGCGTTCCATATATTCGTGGCGGAAGAAACGCGAATCTGTCCAGAAGAAAAGCGAGACGCCCATGTATGAACCGAACCAATAGCCAGCGCTATCGCCGAGGATGGCGGCAAGTGCCATCAATGCCATCAAAAGCCAGGGATTGAAGAGGCCAACAGTCGAGAGTAATCCTGCCGTAAAAAGCATTGAGGAGCCAGGCAAGAAGAATCCAAAGAAAACTCCGCTCTCAAGAAAAACCGCGAGAAAAAGGCCCGGATAGCCGATAGTTCGCACGAGGTGGATGAGCCCAAGTTGCGGGAGGAGCGTGTGCAGCATCACGGAAGTATATCAGGGCTGGCGCGCGCGAGAGGTGGAGATTTTTATCACACCTCCACACCCACAGCGGTCGTCTTTTTATGTGCCGGACCCTAACCCCGATTTACAGCATAATATATGGATGGAAATAAAAATTTCCACCTCTCGCGGGCGCTCATGTGGCAGCGGCGGCAAGAGGTATCTTCGTTCCATCTTTTTACGAAGCATCAAGATCTATCGTCAGGGTCCGGCACACAGAGGATGAACGGCTGACAGCTGAACGATCGCGAAGATACCTCTTGCCGCCGCTGCCTGCTCGCTACACGAACGACTCAGGAACAGGAAATTTCTTGCAAAGCGTTCGTATCTCTTCTCGGATCTCGGCGTGCTTTTTATCGTCGCTCTCGTTCTTCATCGCTTCCACCATGAGTTCTGCGACACGAGCGGATTCTTTTTCAGTGAACTTGCGGGTCGTGATGGCGGGCGTACCGAAGCGAATACCGGAAGGATCCATTGGTTTGCGAGTGTCGTCGGCGATCGAATTTTTGTTGAGCGTGATACCAACCTTGTCGAGCAGAGTCTCCGCTTCTTGGCCGGTGATGCCGAGAGAGCCGAACACGTCGGCGAGTAAGAGGTGGTTGCTTGTTCCGCCCGTGAGAAGTCGTATGCCGCTTCCGAGAAATACTTTTTCCATCGCCTTAGCGTTCTTGAGAATTTGCGAAGCGTAGGTTTTGAATGAAGGAGAAAGCGCTTCGCCGAATGCGACAGCTTTTGCGGCAATGTTATTCATGTGCGGACCACCCTGCAATCCGGGGAAGACCATTTTATCGATCTTCTTTCCGATCTCCTCATTCTCGCGAGTCAAGATGAGTCCGCCACGCGGTCCGCGCAGTGTTTTGTGCGTCGTTGAGGTCATGACGTCGAAACCGAACTCAAACGGGCTTTTCACCGCTTTGCCTGCGATCAATCCTGCTATGTGGGCAATGTCCATGACCGAATACGCGCCGACTTCGCGAGCGATGTCCACGAACTTCGCATAATCGAGTTCGCGCGGATACGCAGAGAACCCCGCGAGTACAATCTTCGGTTTTTCTCTCTTCGCAACCTCGCGCATTTCGTCGTAATCGATCTCGCCGGTTTCAGGATTCTTCATCTTGTAACGCACGAATTTAAATATCTTGGTGAGGTAGGTGACCGGGTGACCGTGGGTTAGGTGGCCTCCGTGCGAGAGATCCATGCCGAGTACCGTGTCGCCCGGCTCGAGAAGCGCAAAGTACATCGCGATGTTTGCGTTGGCGCCGCCCAGCGTTTGCACGTTGGCGTACTTGCAGTCGAAGAGTTTCTTTGCGCGTTCGATAGCGATAGTTTCCACTTGGTCGGTGTAAGTCTGCCCGCCGTAGTAGCGTTTGCCAGGATACCCTTCGGAATATTTGTTGGTGAATACGGAGCCGTTGGCTTCTCGTACCGCTTTTGAAACGTAGTTTTCGGAAGGAATTAACTCCAATCCTTCCGCTTCGCGATGCTCTTCGCCCTCGAGGGAGTCGAAGATCTCTTTATCCTGCTTTTTGATGTGTTCGTAATCCATATTATGCGGCTGCTCCGTGCATTTTCTTATTGTACCCGCCCGCGACGGTGAGTTCAGCCTTGATAGCAGCGTGCGGTTCGTAGCCAACCAATTCGACGTACTCTGGCTTGAATGAATCCAGCGAGTTGAAATCTTGGGTGAATTTCACCGAAGGGAAAGGTTTGGGCTCGCGAGAGAGCTGCTCTTGTATCTGTTCTCGATGATTCTCGTACATATGAAAATCACCGAATGTGTGGACGAATTCACCTGGTTCTCTGCCCAATATTTTGGCAACGATGGCGGTGAGGAGTGCATAGCTTGCGATGTTGAATGGCACGCCGAGGAAAATATCCGCACTTCGCTGGTAGAGCTGGAGACAGACCTTACCTTTCTTGATGTTGAGCTGATACATATTGTGGCAGATGGGGAAGCGCGCGCCTTCGCCCGGCTTTGCCATCGCGTACATATATTCAGGATTCCACGAGGTAACGAGCGTGTTGTGCGCGTCGGGATCTTTGCGCAACTCTTCTATCGCCCAGGCGAGCTGGTCCACCTTGCGGCCGTCTCGCGCTACCCAACGTCTCCAATGTTCGCCGTAGATGTGCGGCAACTCTCCGTACATCTGCGCGAACTTCGCATCTTCTTTTATCTTTGTGATGAATTCATCTTTCGTGAGCGTCGGGACTTCCTTGCGTTCGACTTTCTCCATGTAGAGCTTGTACGGGTAGTCGTCCCAGATGTGCACGCTTTTGTCGACGAGATATTTGATGTTCGTTTGTCCCGACATGAACCAGTAGAGTTCCTGCAAAACACCGTTCCAATACACCTTCTTGGTTGTCAGCATCGGAAAACCTTGCGAGAGGTCGAATCGGATCTGTGCACCGAAACAGCTATAGGTCTTTACGCCCGTACCTTTATCTACTTGCTCTTCACCCTGTTCCAGCGTTTTTCGAAGAAGGTCGAGATACTGCTGTTCGGGGTGGCGGTCCATATTATTTTTTGGCGACTTTGCGCTTGGCACTCTTTTTTGCCGAAGGAACGAAGTGATTCCAATTGTCTTTCGCGAATCGTCCGACGAGCTTGTAGTTGCGTTCAGGCGGAGAGGTGAGTTTCGAGAAGGTTATTTGGGCAATCTCCATCCCAGGGCGGAGGATGATGGGAATGTTGCTCTGGTTGGTTATCTCGAACGTAATATTGAGAAAGTGCCCGGGATTGATGATGCCAGCAGTGTTGTGGATCATGAGGCCGATGCGGGCGAGAGAGGATTTACCTCCGACCTGGATGAGAAAGTGGTCAGTACCAAAGAATTCTTTGGAAAGTCCGAGAACCGAAACACCTGGATGCAAGACGAATTCTTCTCCGTCGACAACTTCTCTCTCGACCGTCTTGGCGAATATCTTTCGCGCCGGGTCGATGAAGTGCGTGCTACTGGCATCGTTCTCGATGAATTTATTGCCGAGCAAGATGTCGTAACTTGCGGGTTGGAGGCGCGACTGGGAGAAGGGCTCAAGAGTGATCTCTCCGTTCTTTATTGCTTTCTTTATGTCGACGTCGGAGAGGAACATAGGGCTATTCTACCGTGAAGATTTTGTCGGTGCCATAGTACTCCTGCCAGTGGGAATTGTAGAAGGAAAACATGCGCTCAAGGCGTTCCTGGGGGAGTTCTTCTGCACCGAGTTCTTGCATGAGGGCAAGTACCTGGCGGCGCGCGTCCTCCACCTGTGCCGGGTCCTTCACCACCAACTCGAATTCCGCGACCCATCCGTAGCCGGCGTTTTTATCGAGCGTCACATTCACGTTTTTGCAAAGATACTCTTCACGTTCGCGCGACCACTTCGCTTGGTAGGAAAATCCTGCCGAGAACACGAGCTTGTCGAGTTCTTCCAGCGACATGTTGAGTTTTTCTTCAAGCTCGATGCGCGCGACCCCGTTGTCGCTCGTATCTGCGCCGACGGACGCTTTGACCACGAAGTACACGGTACCGTCCTTATCCCGCGTGCGCACCGAGAAACTTTTGGCCTGCTGAACCATTTCGCCGAGTTTGACATCGGCGAGCCCGGAGAGATGCGATGAGATAACCCCCGCTAAACTTTTGAGCGTACCGCCTTCGAAATAATGATTGAGCTGTTTGTTCTTTGAGACAAGCTCGGTCGAAGGATCAACTTTCTTCATCGACTCGCGCAGTTCACCCGCTCGCGCCTCGCTGCCTAAAAGGGATTTCACTTCGACTTCGTATGATTGCATCGGGACATTTTAGCATCAGAGAAATCTGACGGGATTGCGCGAGGAGGGGAAACGGGGCGTGGTATATTTCGCACATGAATACGCCTCGGATCTGCATCGTTGTTGCCATAGGCAAGGGGCGCGAACTTGGAAAAGAAGGGAAATTGCTTTGGTATATTCCGGACGACCTGAAACGTTTCAAGACACTCACGCGCGGGCACCCCATTATTTTCGGCCGCAAAACCTTCGAATCCGTGCTCGGCTACAACAAAGGAAAGCCGCTGCCAGAACGCACTAATATCGTCGTAACACGTGACGCCTCGTATAAATGCGAAGGAGCGGTTGTCGTGCAGTCTCTCGAGGAGGCGATCGCAAAGGCGAAGGAACTGGACCCCGAAGAGATACACATCGGCGGCGGTGCTCAAATATACGAGCAAATTCTTCCGCAAACGGATAAGCTATTCCTCACGTTGATAGACGATGACAAGGAAGCTGATACGTTTTTCCCATCGTACGCCGACCAATTTACCAAGAAAACGTTTGATGAATCGCATGAATGGAATGGGTTGAAGTATCGGTGGGTGGATTTGGAACGGGCATAAAAACGAAGAACCCCGGTTTTCCTCCGGGGTCTTTTCTTTTTGAACTTGCTGGAACGAACTTTCTTGCGGTGATGCTTGAGCGTTATCGGCCGCGCATTTGCACTGACTTCGGTTACCGAGACACCTTCACTCACACGGATCTGCACTTGAGCGCTGAAGCACTCGACGTCGGTGCAGAAGTCGCATTTTCCGGAGCGAGCCATTCCGTCCGCGGATAAACTTAATCCGCAGTTACGCATCGCTGTCAGGTTGGCTTGGATGTGGCAGCGCACCATTCCGTCGAGCAGCGAGAAGTTCTTATGCACTGCTCCGTGGAAGCGCTCAATGGGTGCGACGCTCCACGAGGCGCTGACCGTGTAGGAGACCCCGTTTTTGAGGACGCTCGCGCTTCCCGAACCGCCGTAGCCGGAGAACGCATTGCCAATCAGTTGCACACTTTCGGCTTGTATCGAGCACATGACCGGTTTGCGGCCGAACTCGACTGCGCCTGAAGGCGGAGCCCAAATCAAGAAAAATAACACGATGAGTCCGAAGTACGTGCGCACGGCACCCTCCCTGGCGTTTCGAAATCCGCTCAATGCGGATGCTGGCGGGAGCGTAGCACTGCCCGTATGAGTCCGCAATTGCCTACCTGAGAAGAGCTTGTATGATGCGCCCTATGTCACGCGCGCATCGAATAGCTGTCGTTTCGACTGTCCCCGATGCTCGTGCACAAGGCCACCTAGCTTCTTTTAAGAGCCTATTTCCTCGCTCTCAGGCGACCGGAGCGACGGTCGTTTCCGCTTACACCATTGACGCGAGACTTTCGAAGGAAGAGGTCGCAAAGGCTGTAGAACGATTGACCAATCCCGTCACCGAGAAAGCTTCACTCGAAAAAATCCCCGCAGCCAAGGGATTCACACAGGCGATCGAAATAGGATTCTTGCCGGGCGTGACCGACAACGTGGGCAAGACCGCACGACAGACGATAGAGGACTCGATCGGGCGAAAGTTCAAGGAAAACGAGAACGTGTACTCTTCGACATTTATTTTCCTCTCGGGGAAAATTTCAGCGCGCGAAGCTGAGAGTTTCGCACGTCAGTTGTATAACCCGCTCATTGAGCGTGCGAGTTTGTATTCCGCCGCAACAAAAACCTTTCCACTAGTGGTTCCGAAAGTAAAACTGAAAGCATCTGCTCGCGCCGATCTTGTGAAGTTGAATATTTCTGATGACGAGCTCGTAAAGATAGGGAAGCAGGGCGTTGCTGATAGGGATGGTTCGCGTCGTGGTCCGTTGGCACTTTCTTTGCACGCGATGAAAGTCATCCAAGAGCATTTCAAAAAGCTTGGCCGCAATCCGACAGACGTCGAACTCGAGTCGCTCGCACAAACATGGTCGGAACACTGTAAGCACTCAATATTTGCCGATCCCCTCGACGAAATCACAGAAGGTATTTACAAGCGGTACATCAAAGGAGCGACGCAGAAGATACGAAAAGAAAAAGGAGACAAAGATTTTTGCGTTTCCGTCTTCACCGACAACTCCGGTGGCATCGCGTTCGACGACGAATACCTCGTGACGCACAAGGTCGAAACGCATAATTCGCCCTCGGCACTTGATCCTTTCGGTGGCGCTATTACCGGCATTGTCGGCGTCAATCGCGATGCGCTTGGTTTCGGCTTGGGTGCCAAGCCCATCGCCAACGTGTACGGCTTTTGTGTCGCGGACCCGGAAGACAAGACACAGCTCTTTCGTGACAAAGAAAAACTGCAGCCTCTTTTGCCTGCACATCGCATTCTCGAGGGCGTGGTGCGCGGCGTGAATGCTGGTGGCAACCAAAGCGGTATTCCAACGCCGCTCGGATTCGTCGCCGTCGACCCGCGTTATCGCGGTAAGCCACTCGTTTTTGCAGGAACAGTTGGTCTTATTCCGCGCAAGCAAAAAGGGAAGAAACTATACGAGAAGGAAGCGCAGCCGGGTGATTACATTGTCACTGTGGGCGGAAGAGTCGGACTCGACGGCATTCATGGCGCCACATTTTCCTCGGAATCGCTCTCGAGTGGTTCTCCCGCGACAGCTGTGCAGATTGGAGATCCCATCACGCAGAAAAAACTCTCTGATGCACTGGTGCGCGAAGCGCGAACCGAAGGGTTGTATTCGAGTATCACTGATAACGGCGCTGGCGGAATTTCCTGTGCTGTCGCCGAAATGGCGAAAGAGTGCGGCGGCTGTCTCGTCGATCTGGAAAAAGTCCCGCTCAAATACCCAGGCCTTTCGCCGTGGCAAATTTGGATATCGGAATCACAGGAGCGTATGACGCTCGCCGTCCCGAAAAAGAATTGGACGAAACTGAAGAAAATATTTGACCGACATGATGTGGAAGCTACTCGTATCGGCGTTTTCACCGACTCTGGTCGTTGTGTCGTGAAGTATCGAGGAAAAAGGGTGATGGATCTCGAGATGGAATTCTTGCACGAAGGACGACCGGTGGAGGTACAAAAAGGGAAGAGGGTGAAGCACGATCATCCGGAGCCGCCTTCGCGCCTCAGACCAACCAGCGGCCTCGATGGAGCATTTCTCGAACTTCTCTCGCGCCCAAACGTCGGGAGCACATCATTCATCTCGCAGCAATACGATAGCGAAGTGCAGGGCTCCTCGGTGACAAAGCCGCTCCAGGGTCGCGGACGAGTGAATGCAGATGCCGGAGTTTTGCAACCGCTTCCGAGTTCGCAAAAAGGCGTTGTGCTTTCGCATGGCTACGCACCTTGGTATTCCGACATCGATACGTATCACATGGCGGCTTCGGCAATCGATACTGCTGTACGTAATGCGATTTGCGCTGGAGCATCGCGCGACTATCTCGCCATTCTCGACAACTTCTGCTGGTCGAGCTCCAACGACCCTGTGCGTCTCTACGAACTCAAGCGTGCCGCCAAGGCGTGCTTCGATATCGCCGTTGCATACGGTACGCCGTACATTTCCGGCAAGGACAGCATGTTCAATGATTTCCGGGGATTTACAGCGCAGGGTGAGCCGATACATATCGCGGCACCTCCTACGCTCCTTATATCGACTATCGGCGTTATTTCGGATGTTTCAAAAGCAATGACGCTTGATCTCAAGCAGGCGGGCGATTTGCTCTATGTTCTTGGAGAAACGAGAGACGAGCTTGGTGCCTCGGAATATTTCTCGATGCTCGATTACGTCGGCGCGAATGTTCCCATCGTTGAGGCGAATCGAAATGCGAAAACCTACGATGCGCTCTCGAATGCGATAGCGGAAGGACTTGTCGCTTCCGCATTCGGCATTGGGCGCGGCGGTATCGCTGCGGCACTTGGGAAATCAGTTGTCGCCGGGCAGCTTGGCGCCGACGTCGACCTCTCGCAGGTTTCTGGCACGACGAAAAGTGCCGAAGCGATACTTTTTTCCGAAAGCCAGGGACGCGTGCTCGTTTCGATACGACCGGATGCGCAAAGGGATTTTGAACAAGCGGTGCGAGGTATAGCGCATACGCGCATTGGGCAGATCGGGAATGCCGGGCATCTTTCAATGGAACTTCCTCGTACAAATTTCAGCATCCCACTTTCCAAACTTACGATTGCCTACAGAAAGCCCTTCAAAAACTGGCTATGAAAAAACCGCGCGTCATCGTCTTCTCCGGCTACGGCCTCAACTGCGAAGCAGAAACAAAAGCCGCGTTCGACTTTGCTGGTGCCTCGGTCGATATCATCCACATCAACGATCTCATTGCGCAGCCAGCAGCGCTCAAAGAAGCACAGATACTTGCATTTCCCGGCGGATTTTCTTTTGGCGACGACACGGGATCGGGGAAAGCGTACGGCAATCGACTCAAAGAGCATCTTGGAGCGCAGCTCGAGAAATTCTTCGAGCGCGACACGCTGACGATTGGCATGTGCAATGGATTCCAGATACTCACCAGTGCTGGCATTTTGCCCGGAGCATTGCTTACCAACGATACGCCGCGCTACCTCACGCGCTGGGTGGATCTCGAAGTTTCGAGCACAAGTCCGTGGCTCTCCGGCATCAAAAAGCTCTGTTTGCCGATAGCGCACGGCGAAGGGAAGTACTATGCGCCAAAAGAAACTTTTGCTTCGCTTAAAAAAGAGAACGCCATCGCACTCAAGTACGTTGAAGGCGAGATGTCGAAGTATTTTGACCTGCCCGCAAATCCCAACGGTGCGCTCGAAGATATTGCGGGCGTCACCGCCTACAACGGCCGCGTCTTCGGCCTCATGCCGCACCCAGAACGTGCAGTGCGATTCACACAACTGCCGCATTGGACATATTTGAAGGAGAAATATCTGCGCGACGGCGTCCCGATGCCGACCGAAGGCCCAGGCATTGCCATGTTCCGGAACGCAGTTAACTACTTTGCCTAAAAATCCGTAGTTGGTAGAGTTGCGTTAGGAAACAACGGGGAGCAGACCCATGTCAGCGATTCGTCTCGTGACCGTAAGCGGTCCGCGGGGGGCCGGCAAGGAAACTGTCTTGAATGCCCTTTGCGCAGAATTCAAGTTACACCGCATTGTCCCGCATACAACCCGGGTGCCACGCGAAAGCGAGCAGGATGGACGCGAATATCATTTTGTGTCCAACAAGGTGTTTGATGACCTTATCGCCGCTGATCGTTTCGTTTGGTACGGTCAGATCGGTCCGACCCAGCGTTCGGGAACGGTCATCGATGAATTCACCAAGGCTCAAACAGGCTGCGTCGTCGATGTAAAACCGGAAGGGGCGCGTGTCATGCGGCAGTGTGTTCGGGCCCTACATGGCGACGCATTACTTTTGTGCATCATGGCTTCGCAAGCAGAACGCCGGCAACGCGTATGGGCTCGACAACCGGGGATCTCCGAAGCCGAAGTTGAGCGACTCACACGCGAAGATCCTGTATCCCAGAATGTCGACGACTATCATGATTTTGACCACGTGATCTGGAATACGGGTGATGATCCCGCTCCGGCCTGCAATCTCGCGGTCAAACTGATCTCCAAGTTTATTCTCGTCGCAGCTTGACGAATATAAACCAAAAATGAAGGGGCGCTCAAGGCGCCTCTTCTCATGCTACAGTAGCCGCATGAATTCTGAGCCGAGAGTGGGTATTGGGATTTTGATTTTGAAAGACAAAAAGACCCTCCTCGGGCTCCGCAAGCATTCGCACGGCGCAAACACATACCAATCTCCCGGTGGGCATCTCGAATACATGGAGTCATTCGAACAATGCGCGAAGCGCGAAGTGATGGAGGAGTGCGGGATCGAGATAGAAAATATTCGTTTTTTATGTGTAGCGAACGTACGTGAGTTCGATCCAAAACACTATGTACATATCGGACTCACTGCTGATTGGAAATCAGGCGAAGTCGAATTGCGTGAGCCGGAGAAGAACGGACCTTGGGGATGGTATTCGATAGATAATCTTCCAAAGCCAATGAATTTTTTCACAAGCCTCGCCTTCAAGACCTTGAAAGAAGGCATGACGTATTTTGATGGGCTATGACTATGACACCTCCACATTACGTGCTGACCGGCGGACCATGCGCAGGGAAGACCACGACCATCGAAGAGCTGAAGAAGCGCGGGTATACAGTGTTGCCGGAAGCCGCACGAACGGTCATCGACGCGCAATTGGCTGCGGGGAAGACCATCCAGGATGTGATAGCGGACCCGCTTTGGCTCCAACATGCGATCATCACTCATCAAATTGAACTACTTGCGCAGGCTCCTAAGGAGAAAACGGTCTTTATTGATAGGGGAATTCCCGACAACGTTGCGTACTATCGAAAATTCGGCCTTGCCTTCGACGATATGCTGAACAATGCAGTCGAGCCGAGACTTTATCGTAAAATATTTTTGCTCGCCATGATCGATTTCGTCACTGACGCCGCACGGTACGAGACGCCGGAAGAAGCGCAGAAGTTGCATGAAGGAATCCGCCAAGCATATACGGAACTTAAATATGAGATTGTCGAAGTTCCTGTGATGCCCGTCGGAGAACGCGCGGATTTCATCGTCGCGAACCTATGAAAACTATTGGCATCGCAGGCGGAGGGCAGCTTGGGAGGATGCTCACCGATGCCGCGCATAGGCTCGGATTCAAGGTCGTCGTGCTCGACCCGACGTCGAATTCTCCGGCGGCACAGGTAGCAGATGAGCAGATAATCGGTGATTACAAAGATGGTGCTATGTTGCGCGCGCTTGCGGAGAAATCTGATTTTCTTACGTATGAAATAGAGTCGGTGAATGCCGAAGTCTTGGAAGAGCTTTCAAAACAGATGCCGGTAAATCCTTCGCCGAAGACGCTAGGTATCATCAAAGATAAATTAACGCAGAAGAAATTCTTGCAGGAACGCGGAATTCCCGTCGCTCCGTTTTCCGACGACATCGAAGGTTTTGGATATCCATATATTCTCAAAGCTCGCTCCGGGGGATTCGACGGTCGCGGCAATGCACTTGTTGAGAAAGCCGAAGACCTGCAAAAGGCCATGGAGAAACTCAGAGGCGTTCCAGCATATGCAGAGCGCATCGTTCCTTTTGAAAAAGAACTTGCGATAGTTGCGGCAAGAACGACCGACGGACAGATACAAATATTTCCACTTGTTGAAACGATACACAAGAATCACATTTGCCACATGACGCTTGCTCCCGCACCTGTTGCGAAAGACGTCGCGCAGAAAGCGCACGACCTCGCACAAAAAGTCCTCGCATCATTCGACGGCGCAGGTGTGTTCGCAATCGAGATGTTTCTAGCGAATGGGGAAGTGCTCGTCAATGAAATTGCGCCACGAGTGCACAATAGCGGCCACTTCACCATCGAAGCCTGCCACGCATCGCAGTTCGAACAGCACATCCGGGCTATTACAAGGGTGCCCCTTGCAGATAGTTCAATGAAGGTGCCGGCCGCGGTTATGGTCAATATTCTGGGCGAAAGAAGTGGCAAAGCCGAGCCAAAAGGCGTCGAAAAAGCCGAGGCTATAGAGGGTGTAAAAGTTCATATCTACGGTAAGATGGACACTCGCCCGGAGCGCAAAATGGGCCATATTACTGCCCTTGGCGCAACGTTGGACGATGCGAAGAAAAAAGCTGAAAAGGCAAAAGCGTTGATTTCTATATAACAGAAAGGTAGTATCCGCGCAGTTATAACTGGAACACATGACCATGGAACAGAAACCAATCGTTGGCATCCCGATGGGATCGGAGACCGATCTTCCCGTGATGAAAGACGCAGGCGTAGTGCTTGAGGCGCTCGGCGTGTCGTACGAGGTCCAGTTCGTTTCTGCACATCGAACCGCCGACCGTATGCGTGAATATTCTAAAGATGCGCACAGACGCGGTATCAAGGTCGTCATCGCCGGCGCAGGCGGTTCGGCACATCTTCCAGGCATGATCGAAGCATTCGCTGATTTCCCAATGCCTGTTATCGCGGTCCCGATCAAAACAACGGCGCTGGCCGGCATCGATTCACTCTTCTCGATGGTTCAGATGCCACCGGGGCGACCCGTTGCCGTCGTCGGAATCAACGCTTCAAAGAACGCCGGATTGTATGCGGCGCACATCTTAGCCGTTTCCGACGAAGCGCTGGCAACGCGCATCGAGGCCTTCAAGACAAAAATGGCTGACGAAGTAGACGCCAAGAACGAAAAGGTTAAAGCTCTCGGCTGGAAGCAATATCTCGAAGACCAGGGTTTGCTATGACGAACGCCTACGCTCAAGCCGGCGTCGACTATTCCAAAATCGAGCCGTTCAAGCACGCGATGATCGAAGCCGGGAAGAAAACTGTTTCGTTCCCGAACAAACGTGACGTGTACATCAACGCCGCCGTGCTGCATTCGCACGGTGGCGTTTTTGAATATCGCGGCAAAGAAAAGCACATGTGGTGCAACACGCAGGAGGGATTGGGAAACAAAAATTGGATCGCAGAATGGATGTATCAATTCTCCGGAACAGGAAAGACTTTTTATGAAGGCATTGGTATCGACTCCGCGCTCATGGCCGTGAACGACGTTATCGCACAAGGCGCGATGCCGGTCGTTTACACGGACGAAGTTGCAGCGGGAGATTCGGAATGGTTTGCAGATGAGAAGCGTGCAAAAGATCTCGCTGCAGGATTTTTGAAAGTATGCGAGGAGGCGGGAATGGCATTGCCCGCAGGCGAATCTCCGGCTCTTAAATATCTGGTCAAAGCCGAACCGCCGGTCAAAAGCGCGCCATCGCTTTCGGGCACAGTCACTGGCATCATTGCTCCATCAGACCGTCTCATCACGGGAACCAAGCTTGCACCCGGCGATGCGATAATCGGCGTTACTTCTTCAGGCATCCACGCCAACGGGATTTCACTCGTTATCAAAAAAGCACTGGAATTGCCTGATAAATTCATGACCAAACTGCCGAACGGAAACACCCTCGGTGAGGAAACGTTGATTCCTACTCGCTCATACGTGGGCTTCGTCGAAGCGCTGCTGGAGGCGAAGATAGATGTGCATGCGCTTTTGCCTGGCACCGGAAGTGGTGTTGGAAAGATTGCGTTCGACAATCGACCAGCGACCTATCGCATTCACAGCTGGGCGGACATTCCGCCACTTTTTCAATTCATGCGTTCGATTGGTGTTTCGCTCGAAGATTGTCTCAAAACCTTCAACTGGGGTATCGGGTACTACGCATTCGTCGCAGCCTCTGATGTTGAGCGCGTGCTCGCTGTTGGAAAGAAGGCGGGATACGACGTGCTCGAAGTTGGCAGAGTCGAAGAAGGTGAACGACAGGTTATTTTTGAACCTGAGAATATAACGCTTCCTCCACCTGGTGAATAATATGACCGAGCTACTCAAAGAAACCGATTTTCCTAAACTTGGCCGCAAATACACCGGCAAGGTGCGCGATGTGTATGAGCAAGCGGAGAGATTAGTGTTGATAACGACTGACCGGCACTCATCCTTCGATCGCCTCATCGCGCATATTCCACACAAAGGGCAGGTCTTGAATGAGATAAGTGCATTTTGGTTCGAGCAAACGAAAGACATTGTGCCCAATCATGTGCTTGCGATACCGGACCCTAATGTAACTATCGGAAAGAAATGCAAGCCGCTTCCTGTCGAAGCTGTTGTGCGCGGCTACATCACAGGGGTCACCGACACGTCCCTGTGGACCCACTACCAAAAAGGGAAGCGAGATTTCGGCAACTTCAAATTGCACGACGGCATGAGAAAGAACGAACAGCTTTTCCGACCCGTCTTCACCCCCTCGACAAAATCCGATGCTCACGATCGCACGCTTTCTTCTCAGGAGATAGTCAACGAAGGCATCTTGCCGCGCAAAACGATTGATGCGATCGAAGAGAAAGCGCTTGCGCTCTATGAGCGAGGGGCGAAGATCGCCCGAGAACAAGGACTCATCCTCGTAGATACGAAATATGAATTCGGCGTCTTGAACGGCAACGGAAATGGGGACGGAGACATCATGCTCATCGATGAGATCCACACGCCGGACTCCTCGCGCTACTGGCAGCTTGAGTCGTATGCCGGAAGATTCGCAAAAGGAGAGGAGCCCGAATACTTTGACAAGGAATTTCTGCGTTTGTGGTTCAAAGAACACTCAGATCCCTATAAAGATGCCCAATTGCCCGAGGCCCCGCCAGAGCTTGTGGAAGAGCTCTCAAAGCGGTATATACGCATGTATGAGCAAATTACCGGGGAGGCCTTTAAGCCGGGCAAGGAGCCAATTCTGCCTCGTATCGAAAAAAACTTGAAATCCTATGCCACTTGAGCCTTTAACGGCGATAAGTTCGATAGACGGGCGATACCGGGAGGCTGCTGCGTCGCTTGCAGAGTACTTCAGCGAATACGCGCTTATCAAATACCGCTTGCGTGTGGAGTGTGAATACCTGCTCGCGCTTTCGAAGACGCCCAAGACGGGGGTGCGAAAGTTCACGGACAAAGAGATTAAATTTCTAAAAAAGCTTCCGGTTGTCACGCTCGAAGATGCACAAGAAATAAAAGATATCGAAAAAGAAACGAATCACGACGTCAAAGCAGTCGAGTATTTCATAAAGAGTAAACTTGTCGGCACCTCGCTCGAGGACGTTTCCGAATCAGTGCATTTCGCTATCACTTCAGAAGATATCAATTCGGTTGCGTATGGCCTTATGCTTCGAGACTTTTTTGAGAAGGGATTTTTGGGCGGCCCGATGTGGCACATCGCGGAGGGATTGGAGGAGCTGACAAAGACACACGCTAAAACACCGATGCTCGCCCGCACGCACGGACAAAGCGCGAGTCCTACGACTTTCGGCAAGGAAATAAAAGTGTTTCTGGAACGACTGCGTCGGCAAGTCGACCCGTTCAAGTACAGCAAAGTACTCGTCAAATGGGGTGGAGCAACTGGAAATTACAATGCTCATGTCGTAGCGGCTCCCGACGTGAATTGGCCGGCATTCGCCAAGAAATTCGTCGAGAGCTTCAACGTAGAAGGCAAAGGCAAGAAGCACTACATGCGCATTGAACTCAACGAATTTACGACGCAGATCGAGCCGCACGACACCTACGCGGAGTATTTCGACTCAATGCGTCGCATCAATACCATCCTCATTGATTTTTCGCAGGATATGTGGCGATACATCTCCGACGGTTGGATCACACAAAAGGCCAAGAAAGGCGAGACTGGTTCTTCGACGATGCCGCATAAGGTGAATCCGATAGATTTTGAAAATGCCGAGGGGAATTTGGGTGTTGCGAATGCGCTCTTTGAACACTTCTCGCGCAAGCTACCCGTTTCGCGTTTGCAGCGCGATCTTTCGGATTCAACCGTCGAGCGCGTCTTTGGTACTGCATTTGCGCATTCACTTATCGCGTATCGCTCGCTCGTGAAAGGGCTCGGCAAGATAAGTGTGAATAAAGGGGCGATGCTCGAAGCTTTGCGTACGCATCCCGAGGTATTGGCCGAAGCCATCCAAACGGCGCTGCGCCGCGAAGGCGTCGCCGTCCCGTACGAACAACTGAAAGAACTCACGCGTGGCCGCCAGGTTACGCTAAAAGATTTTGCGAACTTTATCGACGGTCTCGACATCGATCCAAAACTTAAGAAACACCTGAAGGCGCTCCGGCCGGAAAATTACATTGGACTTGCCAGCAATATCGCCACTGGCAAATAAAGCAAAGGACCCGCGCTTCAGCGCGGGTCCTGATCTCAATTCGAGAACTGGTAGATTTCGGCGACTACGCGGCCATCAGTTGGCCTCTGTAAATCGAGTTGTTGCTGATTTTGAGGATCATCGTTAGGTCGCTGAGTTTTACCTGCCAATCGCACCGCAGATGCATGCGCTCAGCGGTGAGCAGTGACGCAGCTTCATCGCCCATCTCGGGCAGTCCAGAAAAGCTGAAGACGATCCGGAGGGGCTCGGTTCCAAGTTCCGGAATGACGCAATGGAACATGATTGCTCCAGCGTAGAACTGATCGTGGACGCGGCTTTGGTACGAGCTGACGTGCTGGTTGACGCTGAAGTTGTTTGCCAGTCGGACCGGTTTCTCGAACGAACACATCTGGAACAGGCTCTCGCGGTCGCGGTTGGCATCGCCGCCGACCCAGGAGTCGTAGAGCGGCACCAGGTCGCGGTAATCGGGCGAAGTAACGCCAGAGTCTTTGAACAGAAAGGCTCGAAAGTAAGCCCCCTTCCCGTGGTGTGCTTCGCCGAGTAGGTCGCGAACGACATGGCTAACTGAAAGACTCGCCATCTCATTCAGTATTGCGGGCGTTCGCGTGGACAAGAGATTTTTCATCACTTCCTCCCAATTTCGAGAACAGGTGAATTTCCAAGCAACCTTGTTGCTGGCAAGACTATTTCACGACGCTGATTGCGAGTCAATACCTACTGCTTCAAGCCCAGTCCCGTGCGGATGAGGTACAGGTTGATAGCGATGAGGACAACAGTGAGTGCTGAAAGTACGCCGAGGCAGGTCCAGATGGAGATGTCGGCAAAGCCCAAGAAACCGAAACGAAAGCCGTTGACGAGGTAGAAGATGGGGTTTACGTAGGTGATGTACTGCGCCCATTGTGGGAGCGTGTGCACCGAGTAGAAGATACCGCCGAGGTAGGTGAGCGGCTGCAGAACGAAGGTCGGCACAATGTTGATAGCATCAATCGATTTGGCGTACACGCCGTTTATCAATCCCGCGAGTGCGAAAATGACCGACGTGAGGATGGCAAAGAATAGAATGACCGCGAGGTTGGCGACCGTAAGGGTTAAGCCGGTGAAGAATATTGATACCAGAAGTACGATGGCACCTACCAAGACGCCACGGATGACGCCGCCAGAAACGAAGCCAGCGATCATAAGCCACGGCGGCATCGGCGAGACCAGCAACTCATCTATCGAGCGCGCAAAGAATTTCGACTGGAAGAAGGTGAATGAGGAGTTGGCGTAGGCGTTGGTGAGTATTGCCATCATCACGAGACCAGGAATGACGAACTGCATGTACGGCACACCTTCCATGGTACCGATGCGACTTCCCAGGACGGTGCCGAAGATGAGGAAATACAGACAGGAGGTGATGACGCTCGGCAAAAATGTCTGCACCCAGATGCGGAAAATGCGCACGACGTCTTTGCGCATCATCGTGTAGAAGGCAATCCATTTGTGATAGGTATCCATACAATTAGTTTTTCTCGTTGTTGTTCTCGTGAATGAGGCTCAAAAAGACTTCTTCGAGTTTGGAGCCGCGGAAACCTTCTTCGACGGTGCCTTCGTCGGTGTGCATAGAAAGGACTTTGTCGATGGTGTCGTTGACGATTATCTGGCCTTTGTTGATGATGGCGACGTGTTTGGCGAGTTGCTCGGCTTCTTCGAGATAGTGTGTCGTGAGTAAGATTGTGACGCCGGAGCTAGTGAGCTTTTTCAAATAGTCCCACATGCCGTGGCGCATTTCGACGTCAACCCCAGCTGTCGGTTCGTCGAGGATAAGAAATTTTGGTTGATGAATGAGCGCGCGAGCGATCATCAAGCGGCGCTTCATGCCGCCGGAAAGTTGCATGCTGTTGCTTTCGATCTTCTCACCGAGACCGACGTCGATGAGGAGTTGCTTGGCGCGCGGAATGGCTATGGCGCGCGGAATACCGTAGTAACCACCCTGGTTGACGACGGTATCGAGAATGCGTTCGAAGGGATTAAAATTTATCTCTTGGCCCACGAGTCCGATGAACGTTTTGGAGACTTCGGGCTCTTTATCAATATCGTGGCCAAAGACCTCGACAGTGCCACCCGTCTTGTTCACGAGCCCTGCGGTGATGCCGATGATGGTCGTCTTGCCTGCACCATTGGGGCCGAGCAACGCAAAAAAGTCACCTTCAGGAATAGTGAGAGAAACCTCCTTGAGGGCTTGTACGCCGTTACCGTAGGTCTTTGTCAGTCCTTTTATCGAGAGTGCGTTCATGTAAGTTGCCTAGTCTAGCATTTGTGCAATGAATTCGAAAGTTTCGTTTGGATCCTTAACCTGGTGAGTAGGAACGACTCCTACGACCACAGCATCATTTCCTCCCGGAAAAAGCGCGTCCCCGACGTATATACAGTCCTCCTTGTTCCAGTTCATCTGTTTCCGCAGACGTTCGACATTGAAGCCCTTGTGTTTGCCGTCGGGAATAAAGCTGAAATTGGTTGTCCCGGCCGGAACCACCTCGATACCGATCTTCTGAAGCGCATCGAGTTCTGCGGCAAAATGTTTCAACGCGGCTTGGCGCTTATTCTCGTCGGGATCGAAGGCGTACTTCTTTTGGATGTCTTCGTGGAAACCAAGGACGCTGTAAGCGATTTGCGCGCCACGATTCTCGATAATATCGTCCTCGTCTCTCACAGTGATGTTGAAATACTCACGCAAAAGAGCAATGAATCGCATTGAGGCATCTACCTGTTCTTGATTCAGTTTTTCGTACCACAAAACGCTGCCATCCTTTGCGAACGCCTGATTACCGCTTTGCGCGAGCGTTATGTATTTGCCGTTGAATCGAGGCGTTATCTGATGCTGAATCTGCTCCAACGTGCCGCCGGTAACGACGATAACATCAGCTCTCGCGCAGAGTTTCTCGAATACCTCTTGATGAGCCGGATCCATAGGAGTCCGACTTTTCGTGAGGGTTTTATCTAGATCGAAGAAGACGTGTTTGGACATTCCTATTACTTGAACGGCGAGCCGCCGATGAAGTCGCTTTTGCCAATCGTGACACCGTTCGTGCGGAGGATGGAGTAGGCAGTTACGACGTGGAAGAAGAAGTTGGGCATGAGGTATTCGGTGGCATACGCGAACGCGCTCGCTTTTTTGCCTTCCCAGTAGGGAAGTGAGACTTCGCGACCTTCCTGACCGATAACTTGTTCGGGCTTGATGGTCTTTAAGAATTCGACGGTCTTTTCGAGGCGCGTCTTCAATTCGGCAAAAGTCTTTTCGGTGTCTTCCAACTTCGGCGCCTCGATGCCGGCGATGCGTGCGATGCCGTTCTTGGCGTTGTCAGAGGCAACCTGAATTTGTCGGATAAGAGGAAATTGGTCCGAAATGAGACGTGAATTCAGGAGGGCATCTTCTTGCATGCCCTTCGGGTGCCATTCGAGTTGTTTTCCGGCGGCGTGCGCAGCGGCTTTGTCGAGCAGTCCTGAAAGCGCAGTGAGTGATTTGATCATCGGGGGAACGGTGACGGTGTAGAAATTTGTTTCTTGCATATTTTTCTAGATAAACTGATTAACGAGCGCGCATTCTACGTTACTTTGTTTGTTTTTCCCAATAACTCGCCGATTCGCCGACATACTTTGCAACTCTTCGCTCCGCTGCGGCGGCAAAACGCGTCAAAAGGTTCTCATCCTTCTCTTCGCCGGCCGCTAGCCATTTCTCAACGTCATCTATTTGTGCAGAATCAGAAACCACGAGGCGACGGCCCTTTGCCGCCGCTCTCAGCAATGTCGGCCCGCCGATATCGGTCTTCTCGATGACGTCAAGCTGCGTCGATTTTTTATCTGCAATGGTCGCTTCGAGCGGATAGAGCGTTACATACACAAGGTCGATAGAGGTTATTCCTTGTTTCTCAAGTTCCGCAAAATCTTCAGGCGTCGCCGCGAGCAATCCCGCATATATCTCGCGCGAAAGCGTCACCACGCGATGCCCCAATATCGGCGCGCCGATCTTCTCGGCGACATCTCGGCACGGAACTCCATTTTCATTCAAATACTTTGCCGTGCCAGCAGAGCCAAGCAATTGCCACTTCTTTCCAGCAAGCATCTTGCCCAAGCGAAGCAAGGCAGCATCCTTCCCATAACTCGCCAAAAGCGCCGTTTTCATGGAGCGATTCTATCACGTTTAGACATGTTAAACTTTTAGTGAAATATGCAAAATCTTTTCGTTTCGCTGTTACCGAGCTTGCCAAATATTTCGTTCGCAGATTTTGTTGTTTACTTCCTGTTTGCTATCGTCGTGTTTCTTATTATCCGCGAAGCTCTGACGTGGTATTGGAAAATAAACCGTATCGTTTCTTTACTTGAGAAAATCGAAGAAAATACGAGTCCTTTGGTTCCCAAACAACCACAAATTGAACCGACGGCCAAGGAGCCCCAAGGCGCTCTTGGTAAGTGGTGGAACGGAACAAAGTAGTTCTAGTCGAGTCGATTGTGCTAGCATACGCCGATGCTGATAGATGAGATAACAGTACGGCTGGAGGCGGGACACGGAGGCCGCGGCGCTGTGGCTTTTCAGAAGGTGCGTTTGATGCAGGGCCCGACCGGTGGCGATGGCGGACGAGGAGCCAACATTTACTTTGAAGGCGTGAACGATATCGGTGTCTTAAGCGCCTATTCAGCCCGTAAGGTCATCCGCGGAGAAAGCGGTGGCAATGGCCGGGGGCAATTTATTGATGGCGCTGCGGGAGAGGACATGACGGTGCGAGTACCGGCTGGCACGACCGTGGTAAATCTTGAGACTGGTTTTCGTAAAGAGATAGCGAAGGCGGGCGATAAGCTGCTTGCCGCAGGAGGCGGCAAAGGCGGAAGAGGGAACTACAAATTCCGCTCCGCGACCAACACGACACCCAAGGATTTCGAAGAAGGCACAGAAGGTGATGTTGTTGAATACCGACTTGAGCTGCGACTCATCGCCGACGTTGGGCTCGTGGGATTGCCGAACGCGGGGAAGTCGAGTTTGCTCAACGAACTCACCGCCGCCAAGAGCCGCGTCGCCAATTACGCATTCACGACACTCGAGCCGCACCTTGGCGCTTACTACGAACTCATCATCGCCGACATTCCCGGACTCATCGAAGGCGCGTCAGATGGGAAAGGCCTCGGTGTGAAATTTCTCAAACACGTCGAGCGCACACGTACGATATTCCACCTCATCTCCGCCGAGAGTGCTGATCCGGTAGTCGATTACAACGTCGTGCGCAATGAGCTCGGGCAATACAATTCCGAACTCTTGCAAAAAGAAGAACGCGTTTTCCTCACCAAAACAGACATACTCACTCCAGATGATCTCAACGAGAAGCTCGCTGCGCTCAAAGAAGCGGGCATTGAGGCCCAACCGCTTTCCATCCTCGAACCAGATACCGTTGAACGTGTAAAGAAGCTTTTGAATACGATAAAAGACCGGGCTTGACGCTGGCCTTGCATTAAAAGCACTGGCATGGTAAAGTAGCTCAATCAATTCAGAGTGATCCAGAGAAGTAGGGATCGACCTCCAACTCCACACTGCGCTGATCCGTCGAAGAAATTCGCCGGTTATTACAATCCACCATTGCAATATGCAAGAAGGAACGATCGCCCGCCTCACCGACAAGGGATTCGGGTTCATCAAAATCGAAGGCCGTGAAAAAGATCTCTTTTTCCACTCCAACGAACTCGTCAACTGCAAATTTGACGAACTTCGCGAAGGAGACAAAGTAACCTTCGAGGTCGCCGAAAGTCCGAAAGGACCGAACGCGGTCAAGGTTAGCCGCGCCTAACCACAAAGAGCAAAAGCGCCCCGAAAGGGGCGCTTTTGTTTTTTGTATTGAAGTTGGTGACACGCGGCAAGGTGTTTTGCCGGAGGGATTTTTCTGCTGAAAAATCCCTCCGTTTCGCGCCAGTCGCGCTGCAAAGACGGCAAAACACCTTGCCGCGTGTCACCCCGCACGATTGCTCGAGAAATCTACTGCGACCTCGTTGAGGCGACCGTGCATTTCAGAACCGCCGACCTGCGCCGCTTTTTTTTGTGCAGCGGGGAAGAGAATGATGACGGAGGTGCCGCGTCCCGGAGCCGAGCGGATGGTTATCTTTCCGCCAAGCAATTTGAGAAGTTCCGAGACGATCGTAAGGCCCAATCCGGAACCGCCTTGCGAACGAGTTCGGGATTGTTCGGCGCGGTAGAAGGGTTCGAATATGCGGAAAAGGTCTTTGCGCGCGATGCCGACCCCTGAGTCTTGTACGATAAATTCCACCTGGTCCTGCTCAGCGGGAGTAATCGTGACCATTATTTCTCCGCCCTGCGGCGTGTATTGGATGGCGTTACGGAGCAAGTTGCCGATGATCTGCTCCATTGCTGTTGCGTTGCCCCACACCGACGTCTGCGGGCTTTTTCGTACGGTTATCTGATGGTTCCCACGCTTTGCGAGCGGTGCGAGCTTGGCAACGACCTGTGTAGCAAGTTCGGATAGATCGATGGCGGCAAATTCCATCCTTTCTGGCCGCACCAAGGCAGAGAGCGAGAGCAGGTTGTTGATGATCTGCGAGATACGGTCGAGTTCTTCGATGTTGCTGCGGAATATCTGCTTCACCTCGGCAGTGAGATGCGGATCAAAGAGCGCAACTTCGGCGTTGGTTTTTATGACGGAAAGGGGAGTGCGCAGTTCGTGTGCGATGTTGCCGATGAATTGTTTTTGGGCCGAGAGCGCATTCCTGGCAGGTGCCAATGTCACACGCGCTATGATGTACCCAAAGACGACCGTGGTGCCGACGATGATAGCGATGATGGTCGCAAGATTGTTCGAGCGAATGTTCTCAATCTGCGAGACGATCGACGGACCAAGCGCCTGCGGCGTCTGTGTTGCGATGCCTTGCTGTATACCGTTGACTATCGCCGTTGATATTTCTTTGTAGAGGAGACTGAAGGACGCGCCGATAACGGCAAGGAGAATAACAGAGAACGCCGCTTGAAGCGCTATAACATTGGTCTCGGTGCGGAAGAAGGGGTCGTAGCGGTACCTATTCAGCAAGCCGGTAGCCAATTCCACGGACCGTCTCCAATATCCCCGAACCCTCGCCTTCCAGTTTACGTCTAAGATTTTTGACATGTACGTCTACGACATTGCTAAACCCTACGTAATTGAAGTCCCACAGATGACTCAAGAGATCTTCGCGGTTCACCACCTGGTTGGGGTGTCGCATGAAGTATTCCAGGAGCCCGAATTCTTTTAAGGTGAGCGGGATATCTTTTCCCGCACGCGCGACCTTTCGCTCCGCCGGATTGAGCTCAATGTCGCCGAGCTTAAGCACTTCCGGTAACTTCTCCGTCGGCCGGCGCATGAGCGCCTTGAGTCGTGCGGAAAGTTCTGCGAAAGAGAACGGCTTTACGAGATAATCGTCGGCCCCCGCAAGCAAGAGCTGCACTTTCGTATCCGTCTCGGCGCGTGCCGTGAGAATAAGGATGGGCACGGTAATGTTGGCTGCGCGGATCTCCTTGCAGATCTCATACCCGTCCATAGAGGGGAGCATGAGGTCGAGAATGATGACGTCGTAGTCCGTGCGGTGAAGTTGGATACGCGTAAGTGCCTTCTTGCCATCCGCGACGGTGTCGATGGTATAGCCTTCGTGTGCGAGCCCTTTGACCAGGGCCTGGGCGAGCTTCTGCTCATCTTCTACTAACAGTATTTTCATAGTTTTGTAGTTACACTGGTAACTCTAGAGACATTAAGGCACTTTGTAAATGAAGATTTCATGAGGATAGGATATAAGCCATGAAATGGGGCTCGGTCGACGGGCTGGCGGGGCATCGCTTTTCCGGCATTCCCGATTTTATCTGCTGAAAAAATCGGCTCATCCTCGGCCGACGCCTGCGGGGTGCCTACAAAACGATGCCCCGCCAGCCCGTCGACACTCGCTACTTCGTCGAGTCCTTTTTGATTTGTCTGAACGCCTCTTCGACGGTGGTCATGAATTGCGCGGGGAAGATGATGGTCGAATTTTTTTCGGTTGCGATCTCTGCCATCGTCTGAAGTGTGCGGAGCTGAAGTGCGACGGGGTGCGCGGTCATGATGTCGGCGGCTTCGCCTAGCTTGACCGCCGCTTGGAACTCGCCTTCGGCGGCAACTATTTTTGCGCGGCGCTCACGTTCGGCTTCGGCTTCCTTCGCCATCGCGCGCTGCATGTTGTCGGGGAGCGTGATGTCTTTTATTTCGACTGCAGTCACTTGTGTGCCCCATGGCTCGGTGTGCGAGTCGATAACATCCTTTATCTGCTCATTTATCTTTGCGGTCTCGGCGAGAATTTGGTCGAGTGAGAAACGGCCCACAACGTTGCGCACAGTCGTTTGCGATATCTGATTGATAGCATCGTGCACGTTCTCGATCTGGATGACGGATTTCTCCGGGTCCACGATGTGGTAGTAGGAGACTGCGGCAATGTCGATGGACACGTTGTCCTTCGTGATTATTTTTTGTGAAGGAATTTGCATCGTGATGGTGCGAAGTGATACGCGGACCATCGATTGGAACGGCACGAAGACAAGGGTGATGCCCGGCTGCTTCACGCCACCGAATTTACCGAGCCTGAAGATGACTCCGCGTTCGTATTGGCGAAGCACGCGAATAGATATCAAAAGATAGATAGCGACGATAAAAAGAATAGTCCAGAGTGTGTCCATGGATTCATTATCTGCCTCTCGTAACTATTGTCCAGCAACGCCTATTCGCTGGTATCATACGTTGCATGAGAGGATATTTCAGCATCGTGGTTTTTGTTGTCGTTGTTCTTCTTGCGGTAGTCGGCGCATACTGGTGGCACGGGAAAAATACGGCGGGGGTTGCGGCTGCAGCTCAGTTCAAAACGCCGCAAGAACAAAGCAATGTGTACGTACGGTTCGACATGGAAGCGTTCGACGATATAGAAGCGCAGTATTGGCAAAAGGCGAGCGAGTCGGACCTGGCACAACTTTTCCAACTTTCGCTTGAGAAAGCCGTCGGCACATCGACGGAGGCTCTTGCAACTACGACGCGGGAGGCAGCAGCGCAGATGCTCGCAAGTGCTTTTCTGAGCCTCTCAACGACTTCGCAAGAGCAACTTGCCCTGCAGACAGTGCAAATTGCGCTCTACAACCTCTCGCCGGTCGGCCGCGACCAGCTTCTTTCAAGCCAAGCACAAACGAGTTTGCAAAATACCGTCAACAACGTGAATCCCGCCGAGAATCTTTACGCCGATCTCGGACTTCCAAACGGCGCGACTTCCGCGCAAGTGGAGCAAGCGTACGTGCAAAAGAGTGCGGCGCTTGCGGCGACGACATCCGCGGCAGGGAAGGAGGAGCTCGCGCAGGTGCAGCAGGCGGACGCAACGCTTTCGAATCCGACCAACAAAACCATCTACGACCAAACTGGTGCGCAGGCGACGGTGTTCTCGCATGTCCTCAATGCGCATACGCTTTACATCGACGTGAGTTCCGTCGCACCAACCACCATCCAGGAATTCGCCGCAGCGATAGATGCCGCATCGACGACGCCCGCGCTCACGAATCTCATCATCGACCTGCGCGGCAACATTGGTGGCGACCTCTCCTTCGCACAAGAATTCCTCGCGCTCTTCTTTGGCCCCAATGAGTACGCGTTCGACCTTTTTCACCAGGGGGATCTGCAGGTGCAGCGCACGGCGAACATTCCGGAATCCGCGGCCTTGCAGCAATTCAAAGAGGTCGCGGTTGTCACCGACGCGCTGACGCAATCGACGGCCGAGCTCGCGGCCTCGGCCTTGAAACACGACCATCTCGCGGTCATCGTCGGCTCGACGACGCGCGGCTGGGGAAGCGTGGAAGCCATCATTCCGATGCAAACGCAGATCGACCCGAGCGAAACGTACGCGCTCGAACTCGTCGAATACCTGACCGTGCGCTACGACGGGTTGCCGATCGAAGGCAACGGTGTCGTGCCTGATGTAGATACGAGCAAGTCGGGTTGGACTTCGCAGCTAGCGAATTACTTTGATTCGTCCTCGATGGTTTCCGCTCTTGAAAGCGAATCAACAAAGGCTCCCCTGCAGTAATGTTTTGCTCGTGCTATGCTTTTCGGCATGAAAGATGGTAAAAAAGTGGGCATTACCGCCGGCGCGTTCGACCTCTGTCATGCGGGACACATGTTGGTTTTCAAGGAGGCTAAGACCGTTTGCGATTATCTTATCGTCGCACTGCAAGAAGACCCTTCGCACACACCGGTTGATTACCGTGGAAAGAAAAAGAACACCCCCATCATGTCGCTTGTGGAGCGACGTATCATTTTGGAGAGCGTCCGGTACATCGATGAGATCGTCACCTACAACACTGAAAAAGAATTATACGATCTGCTGGTGAAGTTGAAGCCCGACATTCGTATCATCGGCGCCGACTGGAAGGGAAAAGAGTACACAGGCTATGATCTGCCGATAGAAATGTATTTCAATGAGCGTGGCCATAATTTCTCAACGACCGCGCTCCGCGAGCGAATTTACGAGGCTGAACTCATCCGACACGGAGTTAAAAAATAAAAAATACCACGTAGGTACAAAAGCGCCGGGCCGCCCCCGCGCTCAGCGCTAGAGACGGCCCGGCTCGCATGTTCAATTTACGAGAAGAGGTGGATGATTCTTGTTCAGTCACAATGTTCGCTGATTGGCTGATAAGACCCCAAGCACCATCGCCTGCCTCCCTAAAGGGGCAGGCGGCATGTGCTCACTCAAGGTGCTCTCCTTTGATGCATTGTAAGAATGCGGGGTGAAGGTGAGGTGAAAAATGATATGCTGTTTGCATGGAGAAGATGGATAAGATGCCGATAAAGACACTCGAGCAAACTAAGCGATTCGAGATCTGGGAGATTGACGACCTTCCAAAGCGAGAGAGCCTGGCTGTTCAGGATGCCATAGAGGCATACAAAGAAAGCACAAATACGGAGTTTAGGGCTGGCGCATGTGCAGTCGCGTTCAACGGTGAGAAAGTCGTTAAACACAATCATACGAATGAGCCGGGAAAAGGCCAAAAGGGTCACGCCGAGATGCTGGCCGTTGAAGGACTTTACGAAACTCTGAATCCTGCTGATCGCCGATTGGAGATGATCGCCCTTGCAGCGTCCTATCCGGATGAGAAGCTTATTCATAACGATACAAAATACACGACAGGAACAGCCATTGAGAACCCGAGCGAGCTTGATGTACACGGTATATGCGGCCGTTGCCTGAAAAGGATCTCAGATTTTACCGGTAATAATCTTCCGGATTTTGATAATGGCGAGCGCCTAGAAGCGTGGGATCCGATCGTGCTGGTCGTCATGGGTACGGGCCAGGTCCTTCGGACAACACTCAGCGCGCTTCATCCAATCGCACACATTCCACATCAGACGGACATACGTCCTTGGGAGCCCGATGAACTACAGAACAAGAGAAGGGAATTGGAAAAGATACAAAGGGACCAGGAGGGCGGCCAAAATCCAGATTTCTCTCAGCCGACAACAGGCAAATAACGCGGGGACAGGTACTGCGGCCCTGCTAAAAGTTGACAGATGGCATAGATTTGATTTCTTATATTTAATACACAAGGGGTAGCCCGCAAGACTAGCGGACTTCATGAGAAGTGGGATACTGGTGGTGCGAGGGTCGAATTTACCCAAATTATTTTCAAACAAAGCATGAAAACTACTCACATGATCGCCTGGATATTGGTCATGATCGGAGGCCTTAACTGGCTTTTGATCGGACTCGGCGGGTTTTTCGGCGCCAATTGGAACGTCGTCAACCTGATCTTGGGCTCGTGGCCCCAGGTGGAGTGGCTCGTTTACATTCTCGTCGGTCTCTCGGCCGTCTACGAGATCGTTAAACACAAGCAGAACTGCAAGGTTTGCGGGAGTTCGGCCCCGATGATGTAATTCTAGGGTTATCGAAAACAGCCCGCCTCGCGAAAGCAGGACGGGCTGTTTTCATGAGAAATATTTGATACTCGAATAGAGTAGGAATATATATGACTATTACTTCGTTGATACGAACCTTCGTACTCGCTGGGACAGTGGCGAGCGTTATGCTGTTACCTTCCACACCGACATCTGCGATGCCACAAGTATCGCAAAGTGTAAATCCAGCGGTTTTCTCGACGCGCAATGCCGACAATTCCAATGCACTCAATTGGGCAGGGTATGTGGCGAGCGTCGGCACCTACACATCCGTTTCGGGATCGTGGATGGTTCCCAGCGTGCAAAGCAGTGCGGTAAATTCGGCAGATGCGACGTGGGTTGGTATCGGCGGCGTCGTAAGTACGGACTTGATCCAAGCGGGGACTGAAGCAGTTCCAGATTCGCACGGCAACCTCGTGTACCAAGCGTGGCTCGAAACACTCCCGCAAGACTCAAGAGTGGTTCCGCTCTCCATTTCCGCAGGCGACACCGTCTCAGTTTCGATAACGGAGGCATCGGCCGGCCTATGGCAAGTTTCGTTCGAAGATTCAACGACCGGACAGACCTATGACACAAGCGTGCGCTACAACTCATCGCTCTCCTCGGCGGAATGGATCGAAGAAATGCCGGTTGAAGTCGGCGGCGTCATCGGACTCGACAACTTCGGCACGGTGAATTTCACGAGCGGCTATGCCATCAAGAACGGTCAGGCCGTTACCATCGCCTCTTCTGGGGCAAAGGAGCTCACGATGAATAATTCTTCAGGCCAAACGGTCGCAGCTCCTTCCAACCTCGGAGAGGGCGGGGCAAGCTTCAGCGTCTCGCGCACCAGCGCGGCCTCGACCCCTCTCGCGCTTACGCGAAACGGTGTCGCGGTCGTTGCAGCGGCGTCCACGCCCTACGCCAACGTTTCTTCGGGCAATTACGGACACGGCAGCTACACGACGCACCTTCGTCGCGGAAGAGGCAACTATCGAGTCGTCATACAATTCCAGTGAGTCATGAAAGATAGTCCGCACCTGTTCTGTACTAGGAGCGATTAGCATAATTCTCTAACAACCAATCTTTATGGGACGGGGTATGTATGGTGCAGGAATGGGCTATGGCGGCGGAGGTGAAGTAATTATTCACCTCGTCTTCGGCGCGCTTATTTTTATTATTCTTGTCGCGCTCGCGATCATTCTTGTTCGTTTTGCGATGCGCAGCGGACGTCGCCGGATGTGGATGCAGCAGATGATGCGAGAAGGCACAGGTTTGGAAACGCTTAAAGAGCGATACGCAAAAGGGGAGATAGACAAAAAAGAATTCGAAGAGAAAAAGAAAGACCTGGAAGGCTAAGCCTCCCAGAAAGGGGCGGGCAAAAAGTCCGCCCCCTTTCGGTTCCTCATTGTCCTTTCATTGAAAGAGTATCTATACTATAGTTTCACTCTCATCTATGCCCCCGGAATATCGCAGACAAAGTCGCTCTTACACAATCTTGTGGATGTTCGTCGTGCTCGTACTTTTGGTGTTGGCGTTCTACCTCGGCAGCCACTTCGCTATGCAGCCTGCGCCGCAGCAACCCGTCGTTGCAACAAGTACGCCGGTTGTTGTGCAAGCCGGAACTGAGTACTATGCAAATCCTTCTGAATGGCAAACGTATACAGACACTACGGCCGGGTACTCCGTCGCATATCCGATAACGTTCTCCACTTCGGAGCCGAATTTGCCGAAGCCTTCTACGGCATGGCTCACCAACAACTCGGCTAATACGACCGGGCTTCAGACCTTCACGCTGACCACTCCTGCTGCGTTTGAACCGCAAACGAATTTTCTCGACGCAACACTTTCGATCGGCTACAGCATGACCACCAAAGCGCTTCAGAACTGCCTCACTGCAGTGAACGGCGAAGCAACTTCGACGAATTCGATAAACTCGCCCCAGGGAACCGACGTCATCAACAACGCGACGTTTACTGTCTTCACCCTAAGTAATCCTGGTGCAGGAAATTTGTATGACACAACGAGCTACCGCACAATACACGCTGGAGCCTGCTACGCGGTCGAATACACTATTCACTCCGCGGAGCTCGGAAATTATCCGACCTCCTACAATTTGCAGCAATTCGACGAGGCGCAAGTTTCTGCGGTCCTCGATCGTATCGTGGGAACGTTCACGTTCCTGTAGTCGGTGGTACAGATGCTATCTCCGCACTTTCCGCGTGTACCACCTCGGCGTTGCTCTTGCGTAAGAGGCGCGCGACCTCGTTGAAAAGCGATTCTGGGTCTTGCATGGCAAGCTTGGCGCTCTCGCGATCGAACTGACCGCGAACGAATTTTCTCGTATCGGTTATTCCGCGATCGCGCGGAAGGTTTGCCATGCCTATTTCGTCACCGTAGTAGGTGACAGACGCCCCCGGAGCCGAATAGAGCATTTCGAGCGCTTTGGTTATCTTCGCTCTGTCGCCGCCAAAAATGTTGGCGATACGCATTGAGGTCAAGCCCGCTTTTTCCATCACATACTGCTTTTCCGGGTCCAGAAATTTGAGAAGCGTCGCGCGGTCATTCTCAGGTAGTACTCCCATTGCGATTTCGTCATGGTTGCGCAGAAATATCGCCCATTGGCAATTCTCTGGAATATCGCGAGATTCTTCGAGCATTTTTACGAACCTCGTCGTGTCGTTCGTCGCAAGCGCGAGCCACATCTCTTCCATCAAGCCGAAGTGGTACGCCATCTGGCACTCGTCGCCTTTTCCGAAATATTCTTTGGTGAACGCGAGGTCTTGCTGTGCCTCGGCGATGAGAATAACTTCCGGATACTTCGTTTCAAGATGGGCGCGGATCTTCTTGATGATGGCATGCGTTTCGGGCAACCCTTTGCAGCTTGTGCCGTTACGCTTGATGAGATGAGGCGCCGCGTCGAGGCGAAAACCGGAGACACCAAGCTCTGCCCAAAAATCCATTGCAGAGGTTATTTCTCGAAAGACCTGCTCGTTGTCCCAATTCAAGTCGGCCTGTTCGGGATAAAAAGTCGCAAAGTAATAGTCTTCGGTCGGTGGATTATAGATCCAGTCCGAAGATTTGATATCGGGGAACGCGTTGGTCGCGTCGGGAAATTCTTTTCCCGTTTCGCTCCAGAGATAATAGTCGCGTTTCGGACTTTCTTTTGAGAGCCGTGCTTCTGAAAACCACGGATGTTGGATAGAGGTGTGATTGAACGCCCAGTCTATGAGAATGCGGATGCCGCGCTCGCGTGCCTGTTGCACAAGCACTTTGAAATCTTCGAGCGTTCCAAGCTCCTCGCGCACGCTGCAGTAATCGGTCACATCATAACCGTCGTCGACCAAGGGAGATGGGTAGTGGGGAAGGAGGTGCAATGTGTTGATGCCGAGCGTTTCAAAGTATTCGAGTTCTGCTATCAATCCACGTATGGTGCCTGCGAATTTATCGATGTAGAGCTCGTATATCTTTGCCTTTTTCCACCAGTATTCTTTTGGCTGCATATCATGATGACGTCTCTCACTCCTATTTATATCCTGAAATCGACAAACGCACTCTTCATGCCAGCTTCAGTCCGCTCGTCTTTAATGAAAGCCCGACGAGATCTAAGCGTCAGGGAAGTGGAGGTCTTTATCAGATTAGAAAGTAGGTTACTCAAAAATTAGGTATGTATAGCACTATAAATAGAAAGTATGGAAGTATTGCGCTCCTCGCGACAGTGGTCACGTTGAGCGCCAGTCTTGCGTTCGCCCAGGTTGTTTCTGCTCCGAGCAGCAACCAGGTCGACGTAACGTCAACCCCCTCTACGAACGGCATTACGCCGGGCGCGAATGGTGTAGTCTTCGGTACCATCAACGTCTCGGGCGTCGGCGGCGGTACGTATTCGATCGCATCATTGCCGATAGTCGTTAGCCCGGGCTCAGGTGCTTCGACGAGCGCTCTTTCGGGCTGTCAACTCTTCAGTTCGACGGGTACGGCCCTCACGACAGGCAGCAACATGATCAACTCGCTTTCGGCGGGTTCGAACACATTCACGTTGGACACCCCGATCCAGGTAAATAGCTCCACGAGCACGTTTACGGTGAAATGTAACGTTGCTTCGAGCGCGGCTTCTGGTACGAACTATCAGTTCGTCGCTGGCTTGCCGACGTTCGCCCCGGGTCTCGGTGCAATGCTGACCGCTTCTCCAAGCGTCGCGGCCGGTACCACGATGGCGCCGCTCGCGCTGATCACGCTAGACGGCACGCGATCGGGAACAACAGGCAATGTCACTGCGCTTCCGGTCACGCTTACGTTCAACGGTGCATCCCCAGGAGAATTCACGAACTGTAATCTTCGCAATGTGAGCAATCTTGGGACTGCCTTGAACACGGGGACCAACTCGGTCTCTTCCTTCCCGAACGGCGCGAGCCAGACCATCACACTTGATACACCGCTATCTGTACAGTCTGGCGGAATCCAAGTTCTCGCCCTTACGTGTGACGTGTCTTCGGTCACACCAGTTGGTTCGAGTGTTACGGTAGCGCTAAACCCAGCTTCGGTCTCTGCGACGAATGCCGCGAACGGCTCTGTACTTACTCCCGCTGCCGGTTTCGCTTCGAACGGCGGTACGGATCCGACCATCGGTACAGTTGAGATTAGCGCTCCGGGAACTACTACCCCGGTTCCCGGCGCACCCAACACAGGTGCAGGAGGGGAAGCTCCCTTCAACCTCGTGATCCTAGGCCTCACGGCGCTTGCAGTTCTAGGGGCCGGAAAAGTCTTTCTTTCTCGTCGAGCCTAGCCATCCGAGAAGACTGACCCTAGCAAAACCCGCCCCAAAGGCGGGTTTTGCATAGCTCTTTAGAATTTCTGCCTCTTTTAGGCTTTTACACATCCCGGCAAGCCGGGGCTGGCGCTCCTTTACCTACTTGCTACAATGTCCCGGTAACAATTTAGTAACAGTTATTACCACATTCTATGGTTAGAAAAGCGAATCCGGCACTTTTGAGACCCCTTGAGCTCGATGCCACTCTTGAAGCGGTCGTAGGGAAGGGTCCTATGTCTCGCGGCACAGTTGTTAAGAAGATCTGGGAGTACATAAAGAAGAACGATCTGCAGAACCCGCAGAACAAGCGCAATATCTTGGCTGATGACAAGCTGAAGCCACTCTTTGGCGGCAAAGGCGAGGTAACGATGTTCGAGATGACGAAGCTCGTCTCGGGCCACATGAAGTAAGCCAAACGTAAAACCAGTCTAAAAGCGCCGTCGGCTCTAGGGCCGGCGGCGTTTTGCGTATTAGCGAGCTACTTGCACCAAGACCGCTTCGATATCAGCAATGCCGACAGGCTTTGTCAGGTGGTAATTAAAACCCGCACTTTTCGCATTTTCTTTGTCTTCGACTTGGCCGTAGCCGGTGAGAGCGATCAAGGTGATCTCAGGCTTCTGCGCGCGCAGCAAGCGCGCGACGTCATACCCGCTCATGTCCGGCAATCCCACGTCAAGCAATACAACGTGCGGGTAGTAGTGTTCCACGGTAGCTATGGCAGAGGTGCCGTCGTAGGCGACGTGCGCTTCATGCCCCTTGAGCTTCAGGAGTTTTTCCATGGACTGTGCTGCCGCTTGATTGTCATCTACGATGAGTATTTTCATAGAGGGTGCGGTGACGTCGGGGGCACTCCTCGTTTCTTTCATACTCCACGACGTATCGGTCTTTAACGGGAATCGCAGTACGAAACTACTGCCGCGATCCGCGCCTTGGCTTGTGGCCTCAATGGTCCCCCCGTGTATTTCCACAAGCTGTTTCGTAAGCCACAGGCCAATACCCAGCCCGGTGCCGATTTGCGGCGTCGGTCGGATCTGTCGGAATGGTTCGAATATGTCCTTCAAAGATTCCCGCGGAATGCCTACACCGTTGTCCGTTATCTGAATGACGGCTTGTGCGCCAATCTTTTCGCATCGGAGTTCGATCTGGCCACCGTTTTTAGTGTATTTAGCGGCGTTATTAAGGATGTTCACGATAATCTGTTGGAATCGCACGGGATCGACGTCGAGCATTATCGGCTCTTGGGACATTATGACGCTGAGCGTGTGATTCCTGTTGCTTAGGAAATTCTTGGTACTTTCGACGCAGCGCTCGATGATAGGGCGAACGTCGACTACTTCTTTTTGGAGCTTGAATTTGGTCTGAGAGACGCGCGCGACGTCGAGAATATCGTCGAGAAGCCTGCGCATTACGCTAAGCTCGCGCTGCGCGCCCTCGATGATGTGCATGGTCTCTGTCGAGAGTTTTTGGAGTGAGAGCAGGTCGAGTGCGGAAACGACCGGCGCGAGCGGATTACGCAGCTCGTGCGCAAGCGTTGCGATGAACTGATTCTTTGCGGCATCTTCGTTCTCGATGCGCTCGAGCGCCCTCTGGAGCTGCATGACGTTCTGCTGGAGTGCAAGCCGTCCTCGACGTCGTTCTTCGACGAGCGCGCTGAAGACCAAAAAAATGACAGCAAAGAGTTCAATGGCAAGTTCTTGGCTAAAAAGCCTCTGATTGAGAGGGGTCGCCTGCTGAAGGAAAAATTCTCCACCCATGCCGAGTACCGCTGTTAAAAGAAGGGCAACGGTGAGGATACGTGGCTCCATCCGTATCGAAATCCACACCATGATAGCGAGATAAACGTATACCACTGAAACACCATAGTCTGCGCCGTAAGGAGTCCATGAGCTGAATATCAAAAGTAAGGAGAGGGCGGCGAGGACAAGTATCGTTTCTATCCGCTCCAGGCGCGAGAGCACGAGTTTCCGAAGCGGGAACCAAACGGTTATGAGCGGTGTCAGAATAAGGATACTCAAAACGCCACCGGCCCACGAACGCGTCCAGGTGATGCCGACGGTAGCGGTCAGGCTATGTGTTAAGAGTTGTGTGAGCGAGGCAATGCTCGGTGCGATCATCGCTGCAAAGAAGATGACGCCTAAGAAAACGAAGGCATCGCGAATTCGCGCGAAGTTGCCGTCGAAGCCGAGTTTGTTCAGGACCCATGCGCCGAGGAGTGGTTGGAGCGTCTGTCCCACCGTTGCTGCAAGCATCACCGGTAGAGGTGAAATTCCGGCGGAAAAAACCGCCAAAAGTTCAGCGAGGACGACCGGTAGCCACATCCGATATCCGCCGATCAAAATAGCGCCAAGCGCGATGCCAAACGGGGCCCAAATGAGCGCGGGGGAGGTGTTCTGCTCGTAGAAAAGGTACTGTCCGAATTTCGCGGTGAGGAAACACACGAGGAAAACGAGGGCATAGAGAGCTACACTACGTAGCCGCAGTTCATTTCTCAAGAAAGAGGATACGGTGCGCCGTGGTGCCATGTGTCGGCATTCTGCCTTTCCTGCACTATTTGGCAAGCTGCGCCTTCATTATTCAGATTCCTCCCGTGCAGTACTGGGAAACACCACAAGGGTGCTTCATTTTTCTAAAACGGGGTACCGTTAAGAAAAATTGGTCGCCCACGGTTTTCTCAATCCTCCCGGCAGGAATCGAACCCACATTACAAGCTTCGGAAGCTCGCGTCCTATCCATTGAACGACGGGAGGTTTTGTGGCCTTACTATACGCTATATATTTCAGACTCGGAACTTGTAGGTTCTTTTAAACTTCAACGTGTGGACCCACGGGGAGTCGAACCCCGACCTCGTCCATGCCATGGACGCGTTCTACCGCTATACTATGGGCCCTAAATGCGTTGTTATCCTACCATAAGTGATTCACGCTTTCTCCATCGTGAAAATGAGACAATCTGCTGACCGCTAGAAAAGGCGGTGAGTCGAATTACCAGTTGGCTAATTCTAAAAATTATATGTGGCAGCAATGGGTAAACGCGATTATCGGTTTGTGGATCATCGCCGTGCCGTTCATCGGCATTGCAGGCGCGGCTCTCATCTGGACGCTCGCACTATCGGGTGCCGTCATCGCAGTTCTCGGTATCTGGGGCGCACAACAGGAACAAACCATGGAGGAAGAACTCCACGAGATGCAGTACCAGCACCGATAATAGTCGCGGCGAAACGCGCAGGGAAGCCTGCGCGTTTTTGCGTTGTATAGTTAATCGCATGCAGAACATCTCGACACGCTGCGTCATTGCAGGTGGAGGACCGGCGGGCATTATGCTCGGCTACCTACTTGCACGGAGCGGAATAGACGTCGTCGTTCTCGAAAAATGGCCGGATTTTTTCCGCGATTTTCGCGGCGACACGATCCACCCTTCGACGATGCAGGTTTTATATGAGCTTGGACTTCTCGATGATTTTTTAAAGTTGCCGCACAACGAAATGACGCGCATGACGCTGCACATTGCGGGCAAAGCCGTTACCATTGCCGATCTTTCGCACTTGAAGACACGCTGCCCGTATATTGCTTTCATCCCGCAATGGGACTTTTTAAATTTCCTTTCAGCAAAAGCGAAAGAATTTCCTCACTTCCACCTAATGATCGAAACCGAAGCTACGGATATTATCGAAGAGCGAGGCCGAGTCGTCGGCGTGCGGGCAAAGCACAAGAATGAAGAGTTTGAGATTCGAGCCGAGCTCGTCGTCGGTGCCGACGGTCGCCGGTCAACTATTAGAGAAAAAGGAAAATTTGAGGTTGAAGCGTTGGGAGTGCCGATAGATGTTTTATGGTTCCGCATCGGTCGTGGAGGCGAGGACGATAAGCAATCGCTCGGATATCTTGAGAAAGGCCGCGCGCTCGTCATGCTCGATAGGCGCGATTACTGGCAGTGTGCGTTCATTATTGAGAAGGGAAGTTTCGATGCGCTCAAAGCGCAAGGACTCGATGCGTTCCGCAAAAGCGTTGCATCACTAGCGCATATAGATCAGCGAGCGACTGCCGAAGTAGATTCATGGGAGAAGGTAAAGTTGCTCTCGGTGAGCGTTGATCACGTGAGAGAGTGGGCAAAAGACGGAGTACTTTTGATAGGAGATTCCGCGCACGCAATGTCGCCTTTGGGCGGTGTTGGCATTAACTATGCTATCCACGATGCAGTAGCAGCCGGCCACATTCTAGTTCCCGCATTTAAGAAAGACGATATCTCGCTTCAAGTCTTGAAACGAGTACAAGCGAGACGAGAAAAACCCACGAGACGCATGCAGCGCATACAAGTGCTTGCGCAGGATCACGTCCTATCGCCACTTTTGCAAGGCAAAGGCGAATTGAAAATACCTTGGATTTTGAAACTCTTCGTCTATATTCCGCTCCTTCGTCGCATTCCGGCGCGAGTTATCGGTATTGGCTTTGGACCCGAGCATGTCAACCCCACTCTATTGTAGAAGGTGGTTTGTCAGAGATGCGGTAAACGACAGCACCGACCTCGCGGATTTCGTTGGTGATGCGACGAGAAACTTTTTCCAGGAATTCGTAGGGGAGTTGTGCGAAGCGCGCAGTGAATCCATTGACGCTCCACACGGCCCAGAGCGCGAGTACGCGGCCAAGTCCCGCGCCATCGCCCTTGCTTTCGGTGTGTATGGAATGGGTAAGTGTTGCGCCAGCTTGCCAGACAGTCTCATATAAATGAGCCTTGCGAAGCTCCTCTATATATATGCCGTCGCATGCCCGAGCGATCCTCAGGCTCTCCGCAGTCACTTCGCCTTCGATGCGCACGACCAATCCAGGACCTGGGAAAGGGTGCCGTATAAGAAGGTCCTCTGGAACGCCCAATTCATGACCGATAGCTCGAGCTGAGTCTTTTACTTCGGTTTCAAGAGGAGAGATTTCGGGCACCGAAAAGCCGAGCTTTACGTTGTGGTGCACCTTTATTTCCGCAACGCGCGCGCCGGTCTCGTGTCCGTGGCCCGATTCGCGCACATCGGTGTAAAGCGTCCCTTGTGCAATGTGATCTGCGCCAAATTTCTTGATCTCTTTCTCCAGCACATCTTTATAGATACCGCGCATGGCCATACGCTTCTCGCGCATATCGTTTTTTCCTTTGAGCGCATGCAAAAACTCTTTCGTTGCGTCCACTATCGCAACTTCGATCCAATCCTGTGAGCCGAAATACTTTTTTACGTACGCTTCATCGTCGGGCCTGTCGATACCACGGATGTATACGCCTTTCAATTTCGCGCCGGACTCTTTCAATAGGTATGCAACGACAGAAGAATCCGAACCACCGGAAAGCGCGATTAGAACTTTTTTGCCCCCGACTATCTTTTTAAGCTCAGTGATATTTTGCTTTGCGACGTTCTCGGCAGGGAAGCGCTCGACGATGCCACAGATGTTCAAGAAGTTGTCGTACATTTTTATTCCTTCAACCGTGTCGCTGACCTCCGGATGAAATTGAACGCCCCAGAGGTGTTCGTGTCGTCCAGCAGCAATCGGCGTGTTGTCGGTCGAGCCAAGAGCAATAAGTGCGGGACTTTTTTCAATTGAGTCACCGTGCGTTTCAAGGACTTCGGAAATTTTCGATACGTCCGCAAAAAGCGGATCATCACCAATGCGCTTGAACGTATGCACGCCGAATTCCCGTTTCTCATGCGGCAGAACCGGTGCGCCCACATGCTTCGCCCACATCTGAAACCCGAGGCAAATCCCGAAAAGTGGAATGCCGAGATCAAATATCTTTTCATCGAACGGCGGCGGCTCGTCGAAGACAGAGGCAGGGCCGCCGGAAAGAATGATGCCCGCGGGGGCAGCTTTTTTAACATCGTCAGCTGTAACCGAGGCTGGGTCTGCGACGACGCAATACACACCGAGCTTCGCAAGCATTTGCACGATGAGGTGATCGAACTGCGAGCCCATCGAAAAGAGCATGACGAACTGTTTCGTCTGCCGCACCCGCATTTCCTCAGCCAATGCCTCAAGCGTGTCCTTTGTCGCCTCCTTGAATACGCTCAACATGATGCGATGGTATCATGAGTGCATGAGAGAGAGCCCTCGAGAGCCTAAGAACCTTGATCCCGTGGATGAAGAGGCCTTGGCCGTGATTGGCCACCGGATTGAACGATGGGATATATTGCGGGACGTAGCGGTCCCTTTTGAAGAGCGTCGACAGCGTGTCAACAATGATATTCGAGAGGAAATCGAGCAGTTAATAAAGAAAGAAGAAGCTGCGGTTGTGGACGAAGAGGAAGAGAATCTTGCTCACGAGCAGCAAGAGCTAATCCTCGAAACGAAAGATCTTTGGGAGCTTCAAAACAATACAGAGCAGATAGAAGAATTTTGCAGGGAACGAATTCAGTTTTGGTCTGAAGTTAAGCGAGAACTCTTAAAACGTATCTAGGGCTAATTGGTTGGCGTGCGAGGCGCTCCGAGGGGGCGCCTTTTTCTGCTTTCAAACACTTAGTGGCTGTGTGGATAACTGGCTTGCGGTGGGGTATAGTGGTATATACTCCTTACCAGTGGGAAAAAGTGGGAATCTATGTTTATCGGCGAATATCAGCACAGCTTGGACGAAAAGAAGCGAGTTTCGCTTCCGAAATCTTTCAGAGCTGGCTTGGGGAAAAAAGTCGTGATGACACGAGGACTCGATAACTGTCTTTTTATTTACGCACGCACCTCGTGGGAAAAAGTAGCTAAGAAGCTCGAACAGCTTTCATTTGCACAAGCGGATACGCGTGGCTTCAACCGATTCATCCTCTCCGGCGCAACCGAAGTAGAGGTGGACCAGGCCGGCCGCATCCTCATCCCCGACCATCAGAAAGAGTTCGCCGGATTAAAGAAGAACGTCGTTTTTGCAGGTGTCTCAGACCGCGTCGAAGTGTGGGACGCGTCCAAGTGGGAGACCTACAAACGCGGCATAGAGCGAAAGGCCGACGCTCTTGCGGAGAAACTCGGAGAGATAGGTGCTCTCTGATCCATTCCTGGTAATCCTGGATAGCTGGAGGACTTTTCAAACGTCATGCGCACGCGACGCTCAATGTCTTCCGGCGATCCGGTGTCATCAGGACACCGAAGTGTTCTTTTACACGAAGCGATCGATACTCTCGATATTCAAAAGAGCGATGCTGTCGTAGACGCGACCCTCGGAGGTGCCGGACATGCCAAAGAAATCGTAAAAAAACTTGGCAAGAAAGGTACGTTCATTGGGTTCGATCTAGATCACGATGCTATCGAGCGAGCGCAGTTGGTTCTCAAAAACTCCCAGTGCACGACGCACCTTGTGGAGTCCAATTTTCGCGGCTTGGATGAAGAGTTGATGAAACTCGGCATCGAAAAGATAGACAAAGCGCTCTTCGATCTTGGCTGGAGTTCGTTCCAGCTCGACGCAGGCAGAGGATTTTCATTTCAAAAAGATGAACCGCTCCTCATGACCTACGCGAAAGAAGGAAGCGCGCTCAGTGCGGGAACTATCGTCAACACGTGGAGTGAGGAATCGATCGCAGATGTCATTTACGGATGGGGAGAAGAGCGATACTCAAGGCGCATCGCCAAACGTATCGTCGAAGAACGTGAGAAAAAGCCCATCGCGACCTCGCAAGAACTTGGCGAAATTGTGCGAGCTGCAGTTCCTGCAATGTATCGCCGCGGTCGCATCCACCCCGCGACAAAAACTTTCCAGGCGCTCCGCATTGCAGTCAACGACGAACTCGGCGCGCTGAAGGAAGGAATCAAAGCCGCGTGGAAGAACTTGAGCGTGGATGGAAGAATCGCCGTGATTTCATTCCACTCGATCGAAGATCGTGAAGTGAAACGACTTTTAGTGCAACTTGCAAAAGAGAACGGCCAACTCATCTTCAAAAAGCCAATAATCGCAAGCGATGCAGAGATCAAAGAAAATCCTCGTGCGAGAAGTGCAAAACTTCGTGTGATCCAAAAGACTCATGACAAAACAAACATTTCATATCAGTCGTCTTAAGCCCTCTATATTCCAGGGCAAGCTTGATTTTGATGCCGTATCTAAGCGGCAAACTTCCATTTTGGCGGTCGAGCACCCGGCCGAGCGCATCATGTTCGTACTTTTGATTGTCGTACTCGGCGCTCTCTTTTGCGGATACTTCTATTTTGTCGTCGGCAGTGTTCTCAATGTCATCGCTCGGAAGGAAGCGGACGCCACTTCGGCTACTCTTCAAGAATCCATAGGAAATCTCGAGCAGCAGTATTTCGGTCTTTCGCAAGCATTGACGCCTCAGGAGGCTACCGATATGGGCCTCGCTCCAATCAAACAAACACAGTATGTCTACCGACCGGGCAATGCCGCTGCGGTCGCTTCGGCCATCCACGCGATATAGTCGCTTCGCTCCTGCATCCGTCACTCACTCGGAAATGAATGCAAGCGTTCATTTCGCTCGCTTCGCTAGGATATAATTAAAGAATGAAATCGAGTTTGCGATGGCGTACGAGGATCCTTTCTGGATTTTTCGTGTGCATCGCAGTTCTTCTCGTCGCGCGCCTGTATTTCGTGCAAATCGTGCACGGCGCTTCCTATCAAGAAGAGGGAATGGGTCAGTACGTCGCGCCGGATCCAAACACCGGTGGCAATCGCGGCGATATTTATTTCACCACCAAGGATGGGCAACTTGTCGCAGCCGCAGTTTCTGAAACAGGTTATTCGATAGCGGTGAACCCGAACAAGATTGGAGACGCGCAGGTAGCATATAAAGAACTCAACGCGCTTACGCCCGTCAACAAAGACACATTTTTAAGTGCCGCGAGCTCAACCGGAAACTACATCGTCGTAGATGATCGCGTGCAAGACGGCAACGAATCAAAGGTCATCGCACTCAACGTTCCAGGCGTCGTCGTTTCGGATGAAAGTTGGCGAGCGTATCCTGCGGGCTCGCTTGCAGCCGAGGTGCTCGGCTTCGTCGGCTACGAAGGCACCTCTACACAAAAAGTAGGTGAGTATGGTCTCGAAAAGGAATACAACTCGACACTCTCCGAATCTACCTCCGGGCTGTACGTGAATCCTTTTGCAGAAATATTTACCAACATGCAAGACCTCGTCGCTCCCGATCCTTCCTCGCAACACGGTTCCATCATTACTTCCATCGAACCGACGGTAGAACAAAAACTTACGGATACATTGCAACAGGTTATGCAGGAATACACACCGCAATTCGACGGCGGCATCATCATGGATCCGAAAACGGGAGAAATTTATGCGATGGCGCAGGAGCCGACCTTCGATCCCAATTCCTACAACACGGTCACGGATCCAAGTCTTTTCACTAACATCTTAGTTTCCAATCGCTACGAAATGGGCTCCATTATGAAACCGCTCACTATGACTGCTGGGATTGACTCCGATGCGATCACTGCTTCTACAACGTACCTCGACACCGCATGCATAACTGTTTCAGGTGCGAGTATCTGCAACTTCGACCATAAGGGTCGAGGTCTTATCGCGGTGCCGACCATTCTCGACCTTTCGCTCAACGTAGGCGCTTCATGGATCGCGACGAAAACAGGCTACGCGACTTTTACGCAATATATGAAATCCTATCAGCTCGGGCAGTTGACTGGCATCGACCTTCCCAGTGAGCAGACGGGGGATCTCAAAAACCTGGATAACGGTTCCGGTCCAGCGGTCAATTTCGATACCGCATCCTTTGGACAAGGGGTCACGGTGACACCGATTGAAATGATTCGCGCACTTTCTCTCATTCCCAACAACGGCCAATTGCCCGATCCACACCTCGTGACAGGCATTCAATATGAAAGCGGGGTCACACGAACTATTTCTCCCACCGCAGGTCCGCAAGTCGTAAAGCCTTCGACTGCACAGACGGTCAACGAAATGCTCCAGACTGTCTATGACGACTTTGAATTGAACGGTGCAATCAAGATGCAGCACTACACCGCAGGCGCCAAAACGGGCACCGCACAGATACCGATCCCTGGAACCGGTGGCTACTACCCGGGCGACGTGTACCTGCACTCGTTCTTCGGCTACTTTCCGGCAACGAATCCCAGATTCGTCATATTCCTCTTTGCCTACAAACCTATTGGGCAAGAATATGCGGCCGACACACTGGCGGAACCTTTTTACCAACTCGCGCAATTTTTGATCAATTATTACAACATCCCACCAGATAGATAGAGCCTCGCGGAACAATTTGATTTGTGTTTATACTACCTCCAGCACGCGGTCATTTGGAGAGACGAGAATGCCGGTATCACGATCACGAAACGATAAAGGAAGAATTCTCGCTGGAATAAAAGAATCACAAAAACGCTCTCGATTTAAGCGCATCAGGGAGCAAGGCTACGAGCCAGGGAAGACGGTCATCCGCTACTCAATGAAAAAGAAAGGTGTCTTGCAAAGGATCACGCCAGATGGATATCTCCTTATCGAAGGAGCGGGTGAAGAGAATTTCTCTCCATTTACCGTGTGGAGTGTGGTTGTGTGAAGGGGCGCGGCCAATGGCCGCGCTTTCATTTTTGGCTAAAGTACGTAAAATCCACAAGTACGGCCCTATCGTCTAACGGTTAGGACGGAGCCTTCTCAAGGCTTAAATCGGGGTTCGATTCCCCGTAGGGTCAATTAAAATGGTAATCTCATCATATGAATTCTGATATCAAAGACATTGGGCTCGCTGCAGAAGGGAAGAGACGCATTGAATGGGCAGAACGGGATATGCCCGTGCTTCGCGCTGTACGAGAACGATTTGCAAAAGAGCAGCCTTTCAAAGGCAAGACGCTCGCGGCGGTTTTACACGTTACCGCTGAGACGGCGAACCTCGTGCGCACGCTGAAAGCTGGTGGCGCGAATGTTTTCTTGGCAGCTTCGAATCCGCTTTCCACGCAGGACGATGTGGCCGCTGCGTTGGTCAAAGAATATGAGATATCCACCTTCGCAATAAAAGGCGAGGACAAAGAAACATTTTTCAAACACATTGAGACGCTCATTGCACAAAAGCCGCAACTTACGATGGACGATGGTGCAGATCTTGTTTCAACCATCCACAAATCGCACCCCGAGCTTTTGCAGAGCATCATCGGTGGCACCGAAGAGACCACTACAGGTGTTATTCGTCTTCGCGCGATGCACAAAGACGGCGCGCTCAAAATGCCTATCGTTGCGGTGAACGATGCCAAGACAAAAAACCTTTTCGATAATCGCTACGGCACTGGGCAATCCACGCTCGACGGCATCATTCGAGCGACCGACATCTTGCTCGCTGGGAAAACAGTCGTTGTCGCCGGCTATGGTTGGTGCGGCAAGGGAGTTGCGATGCGCGCGAAGGGGATGGGTGCGGGCGTTATCGTCACCGAGATTGATCCGATAAAGGCACTGGAAGCCGCGATGGATGGATTTTTTGTGACTAGGATGGAAAGCGCCGCAGCGGTCGGCGATCTTTTCATCACCGTGACAGGAAATTCCAAAGTTATTACCGAGAATGATTTTAAAGTAATGAAAGACGGTGCGATGGTTTGCAACTCCGGACATTTTGATGTCGAGATAGATATTCCAGCGCTCGAGAAACTTTCAAGCAGCGTACGCAAAGATGTGCGTAAGTTCGTCGATGAGTACACGGTCGGGGGCAAGAAGATCTACATCCTCGCCGAAGGCCGACTCGTGAATCTTGCGGCCGCAGAAGGGCATCCCGCGAGCGTCATGGACATGAGTTTCTCGACCCAAGCGCTCGCCGCGGAGTGGATGGCAAAGCAAAAGAGCCTCGCCCCCGGCGTGTATGAGGTCTCAGACGAGATAGAAAACATGGTTGCGGCGACAAAGCTCGCCTCCATGGGCCTTTCCATCGACAAATTGACCTCCGAACAGGCGAAGTATTTGCAAAGTTGGCAAGAAGGAACCTGATTATACGGCTCTTTAGAGCCATATAATCTCATTGACAGGGCATTTTTGAAATGCTAACCTTTGGGCATCGGCAGGATGTATATCACGCCAATCCCTCATGCAAGTTCTCACCGCGGCCCTGATGGGCTTTTTGTTTGTAACCGGAGCGATTACCGCCGACGCGTCTTCCACACCTAAGATAGTTACTCCCGAATACACGGTCGGTATGACCGCTTACAACGCGACAGCTGCCCAAACTGACAGCGATCCGAAAATAACAGCGAGCGGCGCCCTCTCTAATCCTGATGTCATTGCTGCACGCTCACAAGATTTGGCAGACGAACTCCCATTCGGCACGGTCATCGCGATCGAGGCAGCGACATCGTCGCCTTCATGCGGGTACGACAGGGTGGGTGAGATCATCGGCTTGCGCGTCATTGCGGATTCGATGAATGTAAAAATGAAAAATAAAATAGACATCATGCTCCCGCAAAAAGAAACACTCCCGAGCGGGAAGACAGGTAATCCGGCGATTGTTCTTGGTCAGTGCAAGGACGTAACCATAGAAGTCGTCGGCCACGTGGATGTCGCTTCCATTCCGACAACGCAATCTGCGCTTGCGGCTGCTCTTGGCTCTTCAGGCGAAGTTGCAAGTGCCAAGTAGTATACTCACGTCATGACACCAGCGTACGTCGTGCAAATAACGACGCCAAAAAGAGTTGTCTTAAACGGTCTTTGGTTTGGGCCCAGGAAGCCAAAGAAGCTGATAATTATCTTGCATGGTCTTACCGGTTCTGCGTTTAGCATGAGTCGAGTAGTCAATGCGCTCGCTGACACCTCGTGCGCTGTCTTGACCTTTAACGGCCGAGGATTTGGACAAATAAACGACCTGACACGAATTCGTAGAAATAAAGTCCAATATTTTGTCGGTGGCACTGCACACGAAATATTTACAGAATGCGTTGACGATATTGACGGTTGTATACATTTTGCAAAGAAAGCGGGTGTGAAGGAAATATATATCGCGGGGCATTCCACCGGATGCCAAAAAGCTGTCTATTGGGCAAGTAAGCGTAGTGACAAGAAAGTAAAAGGACTGATCCTGTTCGGACCTTTGAGTGATTACTCGGGAGCATTAGCGACTAAAGGAAAGACTGCTCTCGACAAAGGAGTTTCTCTTGCACGGAAGCTAATTACCGCTGGAAAGCCTCATCAACTAATGCCAAGAAATCTGGGCGAATGGTTCGAGTGTGACGCACAGAGATTTGTCAGCTTGTATACAGCGGATAGTTCGGAAGAAATATTCACCTACGCAAGACCAAGCGTGAGACCAAAAACGTTACAAAAGACATCAGCCCGCATCCTGGCTTTATTGGCGGGCGCTGACGAGCACGGAGATATGCCAGCAAAAGAAATCGCGGCTTGGTTCAAGAAGCACTTGCCTGCCCGGCCAGGGAAGCCAAAAGACCAGGTTATTGTCGTTCCAAAGGTCAAACATAGCTTCCGGGGAGGCGAAAAGGGGGTCGCAAACGTGATTCACAAGTTCATGAAAGAAAGGTAAGATTCATACGTCTATCATCTTGTCCGGGGTAAAACCTGGTCTTACAGGGGTTTTCTAATATTAAAGAGTTATGAATCAAAGCAATAGGGGATTGTGGATCGGTGTCATCGTAATCGTTATTATCGCAGCTCTCGGGCTGTGGTGGATCGCCTCGAGCCAACCGGCAGGTATGGGTACGAATGCGACCTCGACTGCGGCTACGTCGACCGGCACTTCGGGTGGTCCGGCCGTTACTAACGAAACGGGAACGAGCGTGCAGGCAATCGTCGCTTCGCTTTCCGGCGCATCCAACTTCCAGTCGGAATTCGTCTCGACCGGTGTTTCAGCGATCGTTGGTGCGAGCAGCACTAAATACACAGTATTCGTTCCGCTTGATACTGCGTACAGCAATGTCACAAAGGGAACTATCAGCAAGATGACTGGGGCACAGCTTAAGCGATTGGTGGAATACCAGGTTGTCTCCGGCAAGGAAATCCAGGTGGGAACGCAGACACTTGGCAATGTGACGGCGCTATCGGGTGACCCGTTGAACTTCAGCGACACCAACAACGTTCCGATGGTGAACAGTGCGATCGTCGTTAGCGAGTACAAAGGCTCGAACGGTATCGTCTACGTCATCAACGACGTGTTGATTCCTCCGCAGAAATCGACTATCTAAGTAGTTTCGAAATAGCGGGATAACGCGCGGCCGCCCTTTTGGGCGGCCGCGCTTCGTGTTAAAATCGCGCCAACATGCAATCCGGAATACAGGTCATCCTCGCACCAGAGCGGCTCGGTACGCTCTTTGGCATTGCCATCACCAACACGCTCGTCACGAGCTGGACCGTTCTCATTATTCTCATCGTGGTCGCCATTTTGATCGGAACACGCTTGAAGCTTACGCCGAGTCGCTTCCAACTTCTTTTTGAATGGCTCGTTGAATTCATCTATGACTATGTGGCGGAAACGCTCGAGAGCAGGGAACTCGCCCGAACGTTTTTCCCCTATCTGACGACTATTTTTCTTTTCGTCTTCGCGTCCAACCTGCTTGAATTCACGCCGGGAGTTGGTTCCGTGGGGTTTTTCGGTGCGAGCGGAGCGTTCACGCCGCTTTTCCGCTCAGTCAACACTGATCTGAACGTGACTCTCATGCTCGCCATCGTTTCATTCCTCACGATCGAGGTTACCGGTGTCGTTGTTATCGGCGCTTGGAAATACGCCGGGAAGTTCATCAACGTACGACACGGTGCTATCCCGTTCGTTGTCGGGATCATCGAACTTTTATCTGAGCTTGGTCGCCTCATCTCGTTCTCGTTCCGACTCTTTGGCAACGTGTTCGCAGGCGAAGTATTAATCCTCGTCATTACGTATTTCCTCCCTTTCGTCGGTCCCGTGCCATTCATGGCCTTCGAAATATTCGTAGGATTTGTGCAGGCGGCTATCTTTGCACTCCTCACGCTCTTTTTCATCAAGATCGCCATCATGGAGCCGCATGGCGCCGAGGCGCATTGAAATAGAGCCCTTTCCCGTGATAGTATAAGGTGGTCGAAATTGAAATTATCAGTAAAAATAAGTTAAAAGTATGGACTTAGATTCAGCAAAAACACTCGCGATGGCCATTTCGGTCGGTTTCGGAGTGATGGGACCCGGTATCGGTATCGGCCTCATCGGCGCTGCCGCACTTGAAGCTATCGGACGAAATCCGGAAGCTTCCAGCAAAATCCAGCCACTCATGTTCACGGCTATCGTGTTCGCAGAAGCACTCGCCGTATTCGCACTCGTTGTGGGCTTCATCGTGAAGTTCACCTAAGAGGTAGTAGCATATGAGCGCGTTATTCTCCGCATTCGGGGTCGATTGGCACCTGCTTCTGATACAAGCGGTGAATTTCGCATTGCTCCTTGCTGCGCTCACGTATTTCCTTTACCGACCGATTCTTCGCATCATCGACGAGCGACGTGAGAAGGTCGCCGAGGGTGTACGCGTGGCAGCTCAGGCAGGTCAAAAGCTAGAAGATGCCAAGACACAAGGGGAGGGCATGGTCGCCGAGGCTGCAAAACAGGCAGAAGGACTTGTCGCAACCGCGAGGACGCGCGCAAGCGAGATGACAGCTGAGACGACGAAAGCGGCGGACGCAAAGGCTAGCGCCATCCTCAAAGAAGCACAGGTGCGCGCCGAGGAGGCGAAGCGGCTCGCAATGCAGGAGAGTTCCAAAGAAATCGCTCGCGCTGCGATGCTTGCAGCCGAGAAAATATTGAAGGAAAAGAACGCATAATTTATGGAAGAATCATACGCACAGGCGCTTTGGCAAATTATTGAGAACGGCATGGAGCCGAAGAAAGCGTTGCGCTCGCTCGTCGAGTCGTTGAAACTCCGTGGACGCGAAGCACTCTTGCCGCGTATCGCACGTGCGTTCGAACGTCTTGCGGCACGCGAGATGAGAAAGAACTCCGTTGTGGTATCTGTCGCACACGAAAAAGATGCCGCCAAGGCGAAGCGCGAGGTGAAAGCACTCCTCGAAGAGATCGGCGCACAGTCGAAGGACATCGAAACGCATATTGACGAGTCACTTATCGGAGGTTGGCGTTTTGAAGGCAATGGGTTGCTTGTCGATAATAGTTTTAAGAAATCGCTCTTGGAGATGTATAATCGTGCGACCACATAATATTGTATGGATAATTCAACCGTCGAAAAGATAATAAAGGAAATAGAGCAATTCAAGCCTTCCCACGAAAGCGCACACACGGGCAAGGTTGTTTCTGTCGGGGACGGCGTCGTTGCGATCGACGGTCTCTCGAAGGTCGTGATGAGCGAGATCCTTATTTTTGAAGAAACGAAGGGCAAGAAACTTGCGAGCGCGATGGAGGCACAAGGTGAGCTCTACGGACTCGTATTGAACCTCGAAGAAGATGGCGTACGCGCAACCATCCTCGGCGACACATCTCGCGTTTCGGAAGGCATGACAGTCAAATCCACCGGTCGCGTGCTTTCGGTTCCTTCCGGTGAAGAATTGCTTGGCCGTGTCGTGAACGCGCTCGGCGAGCCGCAAGACGGCAAAGGACCTTTCAAGAAAGTAACGATGATGGCGGTCGAGCGACAAGCAGCTGGCGTCATCGACCGCAAATCCGTTTCGGTGCCGCTCGCAACGGGTATCGTCGCAATTGATGCAATGATTCCGATCGGTCGCGGACAACGTGAACTTCTCATCGGTGACCGGGCCACAGGGAAGACGACCATCGCGATAGATACCATCATCAACCAGCTCAATGAACCCGAAGACAAGCGACCTATCTGTATCTATGTTGCTATCGGTCAGAAGGAATCGAAGACCGCACGTATCGCACAACAGCTGCGCGAAGCAGGTGCGATGGACTACACCATCATCGTTGATGCTCCGGCTTCGGCTCCTGCGGCGCTCCAATTCTTGGCGCCTTTCGCAGGGGTTGCGATAGGAGAATATTTCATGGACGCAGGCCGCGACGTGCTCATCATTTACGATGACCTTTCCAAGCAAGCCGTCGCATACCGAGAACTCTCGTTGCTTCTCCGTCGCCCGCCGGGCCGCGAAGCGTATCCGGGCGACATCTTCTACTTACACTCTCGATTGCTCGAACGCGCATGCCGTTTGAGCGAAGAAAAAGGCGGTGGCTCCATCACTGCGCTTCCTATAATCGAAACGCAGGAAGGTGACGTCTCTGCCTATATTCCAACCAACGTCATCTCCATAACCGACGGCCAGATATTTTTGGTGACCGACCTCTTCAACAAAGGTGTTCGCCCTGCGATCGATGTCGGTATCTCGGTCTCTCGTGTCGGTTCTTCTGCGCAAACGAAGGCAATGAAATCCGTTGCCGGAGGCTTAAAGCTTGAACTCGCACAATTCCGCGACCTGGAAGCGTTCACGCAATTCGCACAAGACCTCGACAAAGCGACCGCCGACCAACTTGCGAGCGGTCAGCGAATGATAGAACTCCTCAAACAGAAAAACGGCGCGCCGATTCCGCTGGAGAAGCAGGTTGCGATGCTGTACGCCGCATCGCTCAAACTTTTCGGCGAGGTAGCTGTCGGCCGCGTGCGCGAAGCCGCCACGATGTTCGTTACCTTCGTGGATGGTCAATACAAAAAAGTTCTTGCAGAAATAAAGAAAACAGGACAACTTTCCGACGACTCCAAGAAATCTCTCGCCAAGGCGACTGAAGAATTTCGTCTGGCACACAAGGACTTGTTTGCAACGAAATAATGTATGGCGAGCTTGAAAAACATCAAGCTCAAGATTCTCTCGTACAAAAAGACGGGAACGGTCACCCATGCAATGGAGGCCGTTTCGGCGGTAAAGATGCGCAAGGCGCAGGAACGCGCTCTTGGCGGCCGTTCTTATGCGGCAGCTGCACTTTCCATTCTTGAGCGTCTCTCTGCTACGGCAGATGTGGCTCGACATCCTCTCATGCAAGAGCGAGCAGGCAAAACAGCAGTCATTGTTATCACAAGCGATAAGGGTCTTGCGGGAGCACTCAACAGCAATGTCATCCGCAAAGCTCAGGCGCTGCTTAATGATTACGATAAAAAAGATGTCGTTATCTATGCATTCGGTCGTCGTGGGGGAGATTTCTTTGCGACGCGTGGTTTTACTATGGGACTCAACAAAACCAACGTAAGCGATGCTATCGCGGAATCCGAAGTGCAGGAGGTCACGAAAGAAATAATTCAGAACAGCGATATCACATCGGCATTTGTCGTCTACCAGAATTTCATTTCAACGTTCGAGCAGGCACCGACGGCGCACCAGATAATTCCTATCAAACCTGAGACAATGAAAAAGATCGTTGAGGGCATTCGTCCCGCGCGCGGCAGGTACGCGCCCCAGGTATCCGAGCAAGCCACACATCCTGCGGTGTACACGATCGAGCCAGACGCTGATTCGGTGCTCGCTGAGCTTTTGCCGCGTCTTTTGAATATCGCCGTCTTCCACGCGCTGCTTGAATCGAAAGCATCAGAGCACTCCGCGCGTATGGTCGCGATGAAAAGCGCGACCGACAAAGCAAAAGAAAAGGCCAAGGACTTCACACGTGTCTTCAACAAGGTCCGTCAGGCTGCAATTACTCGCGAAGTTTCCGAGATTACTTCGGGCATCGAGGCGATGAAGTAATTTGTCATAAGCAAAAATACAAGTAAACTATCATCAATATGAGTAAAGGAATCGTCACACAAATAATCGGACCCGTCGTTGACGTGCGCTTCGATGAGAAGTTGCCCGCTATTCAAAATGCTCTTCACGTCAAAAATGGAAACTCAACAATAACGCTCGAAGTCGCACAGCACCTCGGATTGAATCGCGTGCGCACGATCGCCATGCAAGACACGGCTGGGCTCGCGCGCGAAGCTGAGGTCACCGACACTGGCGCACCAATCTCGGTGCCAGTAGGGGAAATCGCGCTTGGAAGAATGTTCAACGTTATCGGTGAACCAATCGATGGTATTGCCGACGTGCCGAAAGATTCCAAACGTCTTCCCATTCACCAACATCCGCCAGTCTTCACCCGCCAATCGACTAAGGCAGAGCTTTTTGAAACAGGTATCAAGGCAGTCGACCTGCTCGCGCCATTCATTAAAGGAGGCAAGGTCGGACTTTTCGGAGGCGCAGGCGTCGGGAAAACGGTGCTCATTCAAGAGCTCATCCACAACGTGGCTTCCGAGCACGGTGGTTATTCCGTATTCGCTGGAGTCGGCGAACGCGTGCGCGAAGGCAACGACCTCTACCACGAAATGAAAGAATCCGGAGTTTTGGACAAAACGGCACTCGTATTCGGCCAAATGAACGAAGTACCTGGAGCTCGTGCCCGTGTCGCACTTTCCGGTCTTACGATGGCCGAAGCGTTCCGCGACGAGGGCGGCAAGGATGTCCTCTTTTTCATGGACAACGTATTTCGTTTCGTACAGGCCGGCTCGGAAGTATCTTCGCTCCTCGGCCGTGTACCATCGGCGGTGGGATATCAGCCGACACTCGCCAACGAAATGGGACTTTTGCAGGAACGCATCACTTCGACGACCGAGGGCTCAATCACTTCAGTGCAAGCAATTTACGTCCCTGCCGACGACCTCACCGACCCGGCGCCGGCAACGACGTTCGCGCACCTCGATTCCACTATCGTGCTCTCCCGCCAACTCGCGTCACTCGGTATTTATCCTGCCATCGATCCGCTCGAATCAGGCTCGACGGCGCTCACGCCTGAGATCGTGGGACAAGAACACTACCGCGTCGCGAACGAAACGCGCCGCGTACTTCAGCGCTACAAAGATTTGCAAGACATCATCGCCATTCTCGGTATTGAAGAGCTCTCCGACGATGACAAGCGTCTCGTGTATCGCGCTCGCAAAATCCAACGTTTTCTCTCGCAACCATTCGCAGTCGCCGAAGCGTTCACGGGTGCCAAGGGCAAGTACGTGTCGCTCGCAGACACCGTGCGCAGCTTCGCAGAAATTCTCGACGGCAAGCACGACGCACAAAGCGAGCAATCGTTCTACATGAAAGGTTCGATCGACGACGTTAAGAAGGCCTAAGTATGGCGGACAGCACGTTCCACCTCATCGTCGCTAGCGTCGGAGAAACATTCTTTGACGGTGCTGCGACTTCAGCCACATTCCCGACGACGGCAGGCGAGATTACCGTCTTGCCCCACCACGAACCGCTCGTCACCACGTTGAAAGAGGGGACCATCACGGTGCGCACGACTATCGATGAACCAAAAGAATTTAGCGTTTCGGGCGGAGTCTTGGAGATGTCTAGTAACCGCGCAGTTGTACTTCTCTAATGGCCTTCGTTCGTCGCAAAGAAGATTTCGTGTGCGAGCACTGCGGCGCGCAGGTTGCGGGGACTGGCTACACCAATCACTGTCCGAAATGTCTTTGGAGCAAACATGTCGATGTTGATCCGGGCGACCGGGCTGAGAGTTGTGGAGGAATGATGGAGCCGATAGCGCTCGAGGGCTCGACTCCGCACTACCGCATCGTTCATCGCTGTGAGAAGTGCGAGGCCGTGCGCCGAGTCGACGTTTCTGAGCAAGACGACCCGGGCGGCCTCATTGCACTTTCAGCCAAACCTGGCATCATGAATTAATGATTCGAACCGAAGACTATCGCGAAAATAAAGATGGTGAGGAGCCTGAAGCTACGGAACAAACGACAGAAGATACAGAGGCGCTCAAGATGAAGGGCGTGAATCCTCTTGCAGAAGAAGAGTCGGTCAAAGAAGATGACACTTCCGGCGATTGAGAGTTGTAGTACTAAAACATGACTCCAAAAAAGATTTTTATTCTTCTCGGGCATCCGGACAGGAGCGGCGTATGTGGTAGCCTCGCCGATGCTTACGAGCAGGCGGCCAAAGAGGGTCGTCACGAAGTGCAGCGCCTCAACATTGGCGAAATGCAGTTCGACCCCATTTTGCATCAAGGCTATCGTGCGATCCAAGAGATGGAGCCGGACCTCAAGAAATTCCAGGAGCTCGTGAAGTGGGCTGATCATTTCGTTATCATCCATCCGGTCTGGTGGGTTGGAATGCCCGCGATATTGAAAGGTCTCTTCGATCGTGCGTGGCTCCCGGGCTCTGCGTTCCGCTACATCAAAACCAAGACCGGCAAGAATACGATATTCTGGCACCGGCTCTTTCGTGGCAAGACTGCGCGCATCATCGTTACGAGCGGCACTGCTCCGTGGCTCGTACGCTTCCTTCCGGGCAACGTGAACGCGCAGCTCAAGTGGGGAATTTTGTGGTTCGCCGGATTTTCTGTCCGCACGACCTGGTTCGGGCCCGCCGAGAATGTGCCAGAACAGCGAAAGGCGAGGTGGTTAGAAATCGTTAGGAATTTGGGGAAGCGTGGCGCCTAGCTCCATATTCAGCTAGTATTCTCCGATGTCGCTTTCTATTGGCATAGTTGGATTACCCAACGTCGGCAAGTCGACGCTTTTTAATGCGCTCACCAAAAAGGGAGTGCCCGCCGAGAACTATCCCTTCAACACCATCGATCCCAACGTCGGGGTCGTCGCGGTACCCGATTTCCGTCTCGATAAACTTTCTGCAATGTCGAATTCCGTGAAAAAAGTTCCTGCTGCGGTCGAGTTCGTCGATATCGCAGGGTTGGTCAAGGGCGCGTCTGAAGGCGAAGGACTTGGCAACCAATTTCTCTCACACATTCGCGAAGTTGATGCTATTGCTGAAGTCGTTCGCGTATTCGACGACGAAGATGTGCATCATGTGCAAGGCGAAGTAGATCCGCAGCGCGATATCGATGTTATCGATCTTGAGCTTGTGTTGGCGGATATGCAAACAGCCGAGAAACGACTCGAGCGAGCTTCTCGCGATGCCAAAGGCGGGGATAAGGATGCCATTGCAGAGCGCGATGTACTGGCAAAAATAACGCCGGCGTTGCAGCTCGGTCATGCTGCGCGCACGGTTTCGCTCACCGAAGAAGAGAAAGTTGCCGTTCGCGGGTTACATCTCTTAACGATGAAGCCGGTTCTCTACATATTGAACAGAAAGAGCGGAGCCATCAATGTGGATGCAGAAGGCGGAGATCGCTGGAACGCGCTGAAAGGTTTCCTAGATTCTTCAGGTGCTAATTATGTAACGCTCGACGCAGGAGTTGAGCGAGAACTCTCTGACGTGCACGACGACGAGCGCGGAGATTTTCGCCGGGAACTTGGCGTGAAAGAAGACGGCATCGACGCGTTGATTAAGGCCGGTTATTCACTGCTCAATCTCATTTCATTCTTTACGACAGGTGAAGACGAATCTCGTGCATGGACCATCCACCGCGGAGATTTGGCACCAGACGCGGGCGCCGCCATTCATACAGATTTTCGCGACAAATTCATCAAAGCTGATGTTATCCATTGGGACACGCTTTTAGAAACTGGTTCGTGGGTCAAGGCGCGAGAAAAAGGACTCGTGCGTTCCGAAGGCAAAGAATACGTCGTGCGAGATGGCGACGTGATGGAATTCAAGCACGGCTGATACCAGCGTGCGCAGTGTACAATCCTCCTATGCAGTTCGCAGGTCAGTTCAGAGCGGTCTTAACCGCCGTCTTAAGAAGGCGGGGAAGGAGATCCGGTCGCGTCAGTGGAACCGCACAAGAGATCTGCACTTCCGTCATCAATAGACTTTGGAATGGAACCTTTTATCAAATAGGGCTCGGTCATTTCAATTACTTTTGGATACGCGATTTTGGCTCGGTCACTGATTCGCTTCTTGCGATGGGTCATCGTGAACGTGTACTGAAGACTTTGGAATGGGCTTGCGGGCATTACATGAAATGTGGAGAGGTACGTTTGTGCGTCGACAAACGCGGCAACGTATTTGATATGCCGGAGCGTTCCATCGACGCGCTTCCTTGGCTTCTACACTCTTTACAAAGATCTGAGTATCCGCTTTCGGCAGAGCTTCGTGTATTTCTGGAGTCTGAAATACAAAAATACGTAGGACTCTTCCTCGCTGAGGATGGAAGATTGCGCATCGACGTTAGCTTTTCAGAACTTCGCGACAGTGTACGTTACTTCGCAAGTGCTTACGCCGTCACGATGCTCGCTGTCCTTGCGCGTGCGAGTCGCCAACTTGGTCTCAAGACGACGTTACCCGAAGAGCGTTTTTATGCAGACCTCTTGCGTCATGAATACTGGAATGGAAAATACTTACGCGCGGACACTGTAACCGAAACGTTTGCGACCGAATGCAATCTCTTTCCCTTATTCCTGAACGTGCTTCCCGAAACTCTTTTCAGAGACGGAATACTTGCGACGATTCGTGAGAAGAATTTATGCGCTCCGTATCCGGTTCGCTTCACCGACACGAAAGGGACGTTCAACTATCGGTGGTGGGCGAGAACATTCATGGTCGACTATGCGGCGGACACCGTTTGGAGCTGGCTAGGAGGTATTTATTTGCAAGTGTTGAAACGAAAAGGTAACGCACAAGAGTTCGAGGCGAGCGACACGCTTTACGCTTCTATGATCGAGCGGTTCGGAACATTGCCTGAACTTTTGTCGACAAAAGGAGAATGGTACGAAACGTTCTTTTATCGCGCGGAAGAGGGAATGATATGGTGCGCGCTCTATCTTTCGTTGCACACCAACAATGCCACAGAACCTCGCTGAAAGACCTGTGCTACCATTGAGCTCTATGGCGAAAGGGGCATCTCTTGATACCGTACTAGCATCTCTTGATACAGTGCTAGCGACTGTCGTGTCCTTGAGTGAACGTGTAGATGTCATTCCTACAATGGTCAAATCTATGATAGAAGACGCGAAAGAGGAACTATTGGGAGAGATGCGGCCGATAGCTCGCGCCGTTGATACAGACGCAGTGAATCTGGTAGATCACGAGAGGCGCATTAGAAAAATAGAACATAAAATAATCTTAAAATAACCATGGACAAAACGAAGGTCACGCCGAAAGATTTCTTTCTCTGGGCAGGAGCGATGATAGCTCTCTATGTCAGCGTCTTTTCTTTTCTCGCGCTCGTTTTCGATTACATCAACTACGCATTCCCCGATCAGCTTTCGCCATTTTACGGAGGCGATCCGTATCAGGGTGGCGTGTCCTACGAAATGGCATCGCTCATTGTTCTCTTCCCGATATTCCTCATCCTGATGCGCGTCATTCACAATTCCATCGCCAAAGACCCGTCGCGTCGCGAAGTGTGGGTGCGACGCTGGGCATTGTTCCTCACGCTTTTCTTCGCTGCAGCGAGCCTCGCAATCGACCTTATCACCCTCATCATGTATTTCTTGAACGGTGAGATCTCCGAGCGATTCATTCTGAAGGTTCTTTTGGTGCTTCTAGTAGCAGGCGCAGGATTTTTGCACTTCATTGCAGACCTTCGCGGATACTGGGAAGGGAATGCACAAAAAGCTAAGGCCATCGCATGGGCCTGCGGCGTCCTCATCGTTCTCACTATCGGCAGCGGATTCCTCATCATTGGGACTCCTGCGCAAGCGCGCAATTATCTTTTGGACGAACAAAAAGTGAGCGACCTGCAGAACATCCAAAACGAAGTCGTGACCTACTGGCAGCAAGAAGGGAAGTTGCCGACATCGCTCGACCAGCTCAACGATCCGCTTTCAGGCGTCACGGTACCTACCGCTGCGCAGAGCGGACAATCTTACGATTACAAAGTGATCGGCAGCTTATCATTCCAACTCTGCGCCACCTTTAATTCCGTAACCGATCCCAATGCCATAACTCCCGACATGCTCTCCATTCCAACGCCCGAAGGCCCAGCTGGTTCGCAAGATCTAAGCGACTCCTGGTATCACGACGCCGGAAATCAGTGCTTTTCTCGCAGCATCGACCCAGCTCGATACCCGCGCATAAAGAGCCAATAATCGCAATAAATGGCCTCATACGGCTCTTTTAGCCCGTGCTTGGGCGTGTTACGCTGTGCGGATGAAGGCCTACGACCACACAAAAATCGAGAAGAAATGGCAAGAAGCCTGGTCCAAGGCCAACCTCTACCAAACGAAGGACAAGGTCTCGGGCAAGGATAATTTCTACCTGCTAGTCGAATTCCCGTATCCCTCGGGCAACCTGCACGTAGGGCACTGGTACTCGTTCGCTGTCCCGGATATTTTGGCTCGGAAACTTCGCATGGAAGGGAAAAATGTTCTGTATCCTATAGGTTTTGACGCATTCGGATTGCCAGCGGAAAACGCTGCGATAAAGAATAAAGTAAATCCGCGTGATTGGACTGAAAGCAATATCGAATACATGCGCGGACAGATTCGTTCGATGGGCGCGTCTTTCGATTGGTCGCGAGAAGTTGTGACGTGCCACCCAGATTATTACAAATGGACGCAGTGGCTTTTCTTGCAACTCTATAAATCAAATCTCGTGTATCGCAAAGAGACGATGGTCAATTGGTGCCCGAACGATAAGACCGTTCTCGCCAATGAGCAGGTCGTTGATGGCAAATGCGAACGATGCGGGCACGAGGTTGTGCAGAAGGAAATGTTGCAGTGGAATATCAAGATAACCGACTACGCTGACCAACTCGTCGACGATCTTGAGAAATTAGATTGGCCAGAGCCGATCAAAGAATCTCAGCGCAATTGGATTGGGCGATCTGAAGGAGCTGAAATAGATTTTCCGCTTGATATCGGCGGCAAGAAATACAAATTTGTTATCTTTCACGGTTATGAAGGCTCTCCGGATTCTCCGAAATGGAAATGGGTTAAATCCGAACTTGAAAAGACGGGACATGAAGTTGTCGTGCCTCGATTACCCAATCCTAATGACCCTGAAGAAAAGGATTGGCTTGAGACGGCTATGAGCGCATCGAACTACGACGAGGAAACTGTTGTTGTGGGGCACAGCCTCGGAGCTGTTCTCGGATTGAAAGTGTTGGAGAGATTGCAAAAACCCGTTGCACGCTTCGTCGCTATCGGTGGGTTTATCGATACGAATTTCAAGGATAGTACGCGCCCGTTCGAGAAACGTTGGAATTGGAAGTTCGATGAAGAGAAGATCAGAAAAAATGCGCACTCCTTCACCGTCTTGCATGATCCGAACGATTCGGCTGTTCGAGATGAACAAGCTGCGGCGATCGCGGAGTTGCTTGGAACCCAAGTTGTTCTCGGACGATCGAATCAACCACACTTCACTGGAGATACTGAGCCGGACATCTTGCTATGGCTACGTCCGACTATCCGGGTGTTCACCACTCGCCCTGACACATTGTTTGGCGCAACCTATTTAGTGCTGGCTCCAGAACATCCATGGGTCACGCTCGCGCTCGGACATAAGACGGTGCTCAAGAATAACAAAGAAGTTCAAAAATACGTTGATGTCACAAGCAAAAAGACCGAACTTGAGCGACAGATGGATCAGAAGGATAAGACGGGCGTAAAGCTCGAAGGTGTTGAAGCGTTAAATCCGGCGACTGGTGAAAAGATTCCGCTCTTCGTAGCCGATTACGTGCTCGCAGGATATGGGACAGGCGCCATCATGGCGGTGCCGGCTCACGATGAGCGCGACTATCAGTTCGCGAAGAAATTCAATTTACCTATCACGCAGGTTGTGGCACGCGTCTTGCGTGCGACTTCGGGTGGAGATGCTGTTCGCTCTGACGCGGAATGGAAAGAGCGAGATGCTGTCATGGGCATCGTGAAGCATTGGGAAAATGACGAATATCTTTGCATTCAATGGAAGGATCACGAAATGCGTACCTTTCCTTCGGGCGGAATAGAAAAGGGTGAAAGCGCGGCCGATGCTGCGGCTCGCGAGGTTCAAGAGGAAACCGGTTACAAAAGTGTTGAAATTGAAAAACAGCTTGGTGGGTTTGATTACATCGAGTTCTACCATCAAATTAAAAAGACCAACGTCCGTGCTCGCTTCCGATACTTCCTCGGCAAGTTGAAAGACGGCGAGAGAAACGAAGTTGCGGCAGAAGAATCTGCGATGCACGAAGTCGTTTGGAAAACGAGAAAAGAACTCTCCAGCTTCTTGATGTTGAAGGAGATCGATAGAGTACTAAATTTGTTGGATGGCAAAGATGATGGTGTTTACACAGGACCAGGCATTTTGGTTAATTCTGGAAAATTCGATGGGATGACCTCATCGGACGCGAAGCAAAAGACTACCGAAGAGTTCGGTCGCAGAAAGACAACATACAAACTGCGTGACTGGATAGTATCGCGTCAGAGATACTGGGGTGTACCAATTCCAATAATTCATTGTCCGAAATGCGGCATCGTGCCCGTTCCGGAAGGGGAGTTGCCCGTGCTTTTGCCGGAGACAGATGACTATCTCCCGGATGGAAAAGGAAAATCGCCGCTCGCAAAAGTGAAATCGTTCGTGCAAGTGAAATGCCCGCAGTGCAAAGGCGATGCCGAGCGCGAGACGGACACGTTGGATACGTTCGTAGATTCATCGTGGTATTTCTTGCGCTATACCGATCCGAAGAACGAAAAGGAATTCGCCGCGAAAGGTGAACAAGCCGAGTGGATGCCCGTGGATCTCTATTCCGGTGGAGCGGAGCACACGACGATGCACTTGCTCTACAGTCGCTTTTGGCACAAAGCGCTCTTTGATGCTGGATTGGTTGCTGACAACGAGCCATATACAAAACGCATGAACCGCGGGGTCATCTTGGGTCCAGACGGTCAAAAGATGAGCAAGTCCAAAGGGAATGTTGTGGACCCTGATGACGTTGTCTCCAAGCTGGGAGCCGACACTGTACGCATGTATTTGGCCTTTATAGGGCCGTATAACGAGGTTGCCAGCTATCCCTGGAATCCGGACAGCGTTGTCGGTATTCGCCGCTTTATTGAGCGGATCGTTCGCTTAAGCGAGTCCGTGACGGCGTCTGATGGGACTTTATCTCCGCTTTTTCATCGAACAATAAAGAAGGTTGGGGAAGATATTGAGGCCCTGAAGTTCAACACTGCCATCAGTTCGCTCATGATTCTTTTGAACGCGATAGAAAAAAATGCTTCGGTAACGAAGCTTGAATGGAAAACATTTCTCACGCTTCTCGCCCCGTTCGCGCCTCACATTGCGGAAGAGTTGTGGCAAGAAAGTGAAAAGGGTTCGATACACGCGATGCCTTGGCCTTCGTACGATCCAAAATTGTTGCTCGAGGAAGAAGTTACCATCGCGATTCAGATCGACGGCAAGACGCGCGGAAATGTGAGAATTCCGACTGGCTCAGATAAAGAAACGACTGAACGAATGGCACGGGAGGCGATCGCGAGTAAGTTGGAGGCAAAAACGGTAGCAAGAACGATTGTGGTTCCGAATCGTCTTGTTAACTTCGTCACTTCTTGAAAACTCGCGTGCCGCTGGCGTTGTCTTCCAGCGTGTAACCGAGTGATTCTATTTCTTTGCGCAGACTGTCGGCGCGGTGCCAGTCCTTTTGAGCGCGAGCGCCATCGCGAGCGGTAAGGAGCGTTTGGATGCGTTCGGGAACGGCGTCAGAAGCGACCTCAGCGCCAAAAAGCTTTATCCAAAGGGCTTCCGCTCCAGAATCCTCTTTTTCAAGTCCAAGACCAAGCACTTGATTGATGTCCAGAATTCCCGCTTTAAGGTCTTCTCTCGTGATATCTTTTTCCTCCCGAAGCATCTCCCACATGGCGGCGAGTGCGCCTGGTGTATCGAGGTCGTCGTTGAGTCGCTCGTGCCAGCGCGCCCGATATTTCTCAGGTGCTGTTCCTATGGCAGTGTCTTTGAGCGAATCAATGTAGCGTCTGAGCTTCAAGAAGGCGTTTTGCGAAGCCTCGAGGCCTTCCCAAGAAAAATTGGAAGGAGAGCGATAGTGCGCGCCGAGGAAAAGATAGCGAAGCGATAGGGGAGAGAAACCGCGTTCGATTATTTCTGAGAGATAGATGTTGTTGCCTTCGGACTTGGCGATCTTGGCTCCCTCGATCTGTATGTGCGCACGATGCAGCCAAAAACGAGAGAGTGGCTTTTTGCCAGTCGCGCTTTCGGATTGGGCGATTTCGTTGTTGTGGTGGACCGGAATGTGCTCGATGCCGCCGGTATGAATATCAATTTGTTTGCCCAGGGTCGCGTTTATCATCGCGGAGCACTCAATGTGCCAGCCGGGAAAACCCATGCCCCACGGAGAATCCCAACCGAGCTTCGCATCTTTTTTCCACAGCACGAAGTCGGTCGGATGATGCTTTTCATCGCTCACCGCAACGCGCGCACCTTCTTTCAGTCCGGCCAGATCGAGGCCGCCAAGAGCTCCGTAAGCAGGGAAACGGGAAGTGTCGAAGTAGACGGCGCTCTTGCCCTCGTAGGCGTATCCCTTTTCAAGCAAGGTTTGAACGAGGGCTATCTCTGTTTTGATGTACTCGCTCGCCCGAGGGAATTTAATTCTTGAGGTATTGATATTCAGCAACTGCAGATCATCGAGAAATATCTGCGTATATTTTTCTCCTAGCTTGAGCATGTTTTCGATGGTCAGTGCCATTTTTTCTTGCTTCAATCCTTTCGTCATTTTGTCCTCGCCCTCGTCGGCATCTGATGAGAGATGTCCAAAATCGGTAATGTTGATGACCTGCTTCACTTCGAAGCCGTTATATTCGAGCACTCGGCGCAACGTATCCGCGAATACGAACATCGAAAGGTTACCGATGTGTTGACGTGCGTACACAGTCGGACCGCAGTTGTACATGCGCACGGCATGGGTGCCGGGCGGCATCGAGAATTGCTGCTTTTCTTTGCCGAGTGTGTTGAAGAAATAGAGCGGAGCGCTCTTGCGCACCGACGAAGGCTTACGACTGAAGAGACCCGAGAGGAGCGACATATTACAGCCATTCTTTTCGCTTAAAGTAGATGAACATGCAGACAGTCACGATTGCCATGGCACCCACGATGATCCACCAGTCGCCCGGCAATCCGACGATGGGAGTGCTTTTGGTATCCATACTGAAGAGCGCTGCGACGAGAGTGAGAGGAAAGATGGTGAAGGCAAGAACGGTGAAGCGCTTCATCGTTTCGTTTTGTTTAGTCGTGAGGAGAGAGTTGTTGGTCTCTCGCAGCTCGTGCAGAAATTCGGTGTGACGCATGACGTGGTTGTGCACGCGATAGTATTCGTTGGAAATTGCGTGGAGATAGGGAACGAATGCGTTGCCGAAGAACGCAGGGCCCTCGTCTTCCAGTGTGTGGAGAATTTCGCGGTGCGGCTCTATCGTTTGACGCAAGTTGAGCAGATCCCGCGCGCTTCGAGAAATGGCTTCGACCATCCGTATCTCATGACCCGAGAAAATGTGCTCTTCAATAACGTGGAGATCGTGCCTCACGTACTCCACCTCGTGCTCAATCGAACGGTAGAGCTTTTTGAGCATGAAAAAGAAGATAAAGCCGGCATGGTCGCCGATGTTACTTTCCTCGAGAACGGAATTCACTTCCAGTACCTTTGAGAATTTGTGTAATGGATCCACCGTATCGTACCGAGCTGTAATGATAAATTTAGAGCCGACGATAAAATCTATCTCTTGCTCGTGGGTTTTGTGCGAGTGATGGAGGGCAGGGAAGTGCATCACGACGTAGGCGTAGCCTTTGTGGAATTCGGCGCGAGGTTTTGTGACCGGAAGCAGAAGTTCCTCGGCGACAAGGGGCTCAATTTGGAATTCCTCCGAAATGGCGCGTATCTCATCGCGGGTGGGCGACTCCAAATCAACCCAAACGAGGCCGCCGTGCTCGTAGCGGGATTGCATCGCAAAAGTATACCATGATGCTCTCGCGGGAACGGCTTACCTGTGCGATAATGCCGCGAATGAATGACGAGCGAAGGTACGGACGTTTGGGCTTACTTACCGCTTGCGGTGTATTCCTGATCCTTATCGGATTCGGTGCCGGATTTTTCGTAGAAAAACAACGTGCAACGGGTTCGGTCGTGGCGGATTCACAAGAACCTGCTGGTATAGATTTCTCATCCGTCTGGGCGGCTTGGAACATCATCCAGCAAGATTACGTACCGGTCGCAGTCGCATCCTCGACGCCTATCGCGACCTCGTCGCCTGACGTTATCCAACAAGAAGTTTGGGGAATGATCTCTGGCCTTGCAGATTCCTTGAACGATCCGTACACCTACTTTTTGCCACCGACAGAGAACGCACAATTCTCGTCCGACATGAGCGGTACCTTCGACGGTGTCGGTATGGAAATGGATATAAAGAATAACGAGCTTGTCGTTATTTCTCCGCTCAAAGGAACTCCCGCGGACAATGCTGGGATCTTGGCAGGAGATCAGATAGTTGCTATCGACGGTACAAGTACGCAGGGCATGGACATCAACACAGCGGTGGATGAGATCCGAGGCACAGAAGGCACCAAAGTTACACTTTCCGTTTTGCGCGACGGTTGGACGGCGCCCAAGAATTTCACGCTCACACGTGAAGCCATCAATGTACCGGAAGTTGAAACAACGGCCCGACCGGATGGAATCTTCGTCATCTCTATCGCAGAATTTACTGCCAATTCGGCAGACTTGTTCCGCGATGCGCTGCGAGCGTTCGTCGAAAGTGGCGATACGAATCTTGTGCTCGACCTCCGTGGCAATCCAGGAGGGTATTTGGACGCAGCGGTAGACATTGGCAGCTACTTCTTGCCATCGAGCGACACTATCGTTACCGAAGATTACGATGGTCACCAACAAAACATCGTGCATAAATCGTTCGGTTACGATGTGTTCAATAGCAATCTGAAAATGGTCGTGCTCGTCGACAAAGGTTCGGCCTCTGCGGCAGAGATATTGGCAGACGCACTGCACTACTGGGGGGTTGCGCAACTCGTTGGTACGAATACGTATGGCAAAGGTTCAGTGCAAGAGCTTATTCCGATTACCTCAGATACCAACCTGAAGATAACGGTCGCGCGCTGGCTGGGGCCAGATGGCAATCCTATTCCAACGACAGGCATAATTCCGGATGTACAGGTGAGCTTGAGCGCCGCAGACATTTCTTCTGGTAACGACGCGCAGATGAAAAAAGCAGTATCGATCTTGGGCGGCAATCCAAATGCCGCGACGACGACTCCACAAGTCGTTCAGTAGCTATGAAAGTCATTCTGCTCAAGGACGTGCGTGGGGTAGGGCAGCGAGGCGATATAAAGGAGATGACCGATGGATACGCGCTCAATCACCTCATTCCCAACGGATTGGCGGAGCAGGCGACACCGGAGAAGGTCTCATCTCATGCAGCGGCAGAACTGAAGGAGAGTGAAGCGAAAAAAGCTGAAGAGCAAATACTTACTGCTAATCTAAAAAGTCTCGAAGGCGCGCGTATCGAGATCGAAGCTCGAGCGACCGACAAGGGTGGTCTCTTCAAATCACTCAATGCGGCTGATATTCAAAAATCAATTCGAGTTCAAAAGAATATAAATATTCCCATAAATCTTATTTCACTCGAGAAGCCGATAAAAGAAGTGGGGGAACATGCACTTCTAATAAAAACGCCGAGCGCGATGGCCCGGCTTACGGTAGTCGTCAAAAAGACGGATTAAACGAGGTCGACGATGCTGCGTCTGGTAGAGCGACCGTCGAAGTTGGTTTTGCGTACTTCGCGGAAGCGCACGACACCTTCGGCAAGCGCAAAAAGCGTGTGATCTTTGCCAACGCCGATCTTCTTGCCCGCCATTATCTTGGTGCCGCGCTGGCGAACGATAATCTCGCCGATGTGCACGGTTTGACCATCAGCGCGTTTAACGCCGAGGTATTTCGGATTCGAATCGCGTAGGTTATGCGCTGTTCCACCTGCTTTGGTATGTGCCATAGAGTATGCTTACTTCGTGAACGGGGTCACTATACAGGAATATATCGCCCGCTGCAAGGGTATTTTGGACGATGGCATAGGGCAATTTGGCCTGCTTTTGCTCGTCTTTTTGGTCGGGATAGGAAGTTTCGGCTTGGGACGACTTTCGGCACTCGAAGATGCAAAACTACCCGTTGCGATCATACAGGCTCCAGAAGCAGAAAATATCACTGCACTACCGCCCGGCGGTTATGTCGTCGCCTCGCGCACTGGCTCGGTCTACTACCTGCCGTGGTGTTCGGGCGCGCAGAAGATGGCAGCGGGGAATCAGGTGTGGTTTGGAAGCGAGGCGGCCGCGCAGAAAGCTGGCTACAGTCCTTCGAAAAGCTGCAAGGGTCTAGTACAATAGCGCGATGCTAGTTGTCGATGTTGAGGCATCAGGAGTTGAGCCGTGGAAACACTCCATCGTCTCTTTGGGCGCGCTTGATTTCGCGAATCCCACCAATCGCTTCTACGAAGAGTGTCGCGTGTGGGACGGCGCACACATTATGGATGATGCCTTGAAGGTGAATGGATTCACCATGGAGCAGATAACGGACAAAAAGAAGCAAAACGAGGCAGATCTCATCCACGCATTTTTACATTGGAGCGAGAGCCTCGAAGAGCGCACGCTCGTCGGCCAGAACGTTTCTTTCGACAGAGATTTCCTGCGCCACGCTGCCGAACGCGCGGGCCACACCGAATGGCCGTTTGCCTACCGCACGCTCGACACCCACACGATGGCCTACATGCATATGATAGAGAAGGGACTCCAGCCGCCGACACGTTCTCGCCGCAGCGCACTCGACCTCGACGCCGTCTTAAATTATTGCGGCATTCCCGAAGAGCCGCACCCGCACAACGCGCTCACCGGCGCGCTTTCGCACGCCGAAGTCGCCTCACGACTTTTGTACGGCAGAAAACTCTTGCCTGAGTTTGCGCAGTTTGAGATTCCCTGGAAGTAGGGAAGTGGGCTTTTGTTAGCCTATTATCCCTGCGAAGTGCAGGAGGAAGAAGAATAGACCGCAGGCGATGAGCCAAAAGCCCAAGCCAGTAGGTGTACCCCAGGAATACCAGTTCTTATTCATCGGCTAAGTATAACAAAGTAAACGGGATTGACCTACGAGGTCATTTGTGTTTTTATACTGTTTAGTAAGTCATTCCAGAGGGACGATAGAGATGTCTCTAGAAATCAGCAGGAGGAGTTATGAAAAAACGTCCTAACCAGTTCGCACTAGGAATCTTCTTGTCGGTAATCGTGGTGATGGTTCTCAGGCTCGTGTTCGGCGTCTACGACGAGCATAAATTCTGGACCGAGATCCTCCTCATCGTATGCGCAGCTATCGCGGTAGCAAACTGGGGCGCCATGTGGCTCATGCTGGCGGTCTTCAGTTTTGGCTTGAACATCGGCCTTTGGCCGCCGTTGCCCAACGGATTGCAGTACTTGCAGTATGGTCATATCGCGACCGTCATCGGCTGCATCGCGTTGGTGGCTCTTGTTACCTGGAGCGTTTGGTATGGTTTCAGATCGCTGATACGCCACATAATCTATATCTAGAATAACTTCTGGACGAAAAAGGAGAATTCGATTATGGCGTACCACAGGGACCATGTGAAGCGCTTTCTGGAGCAAGTGGATCTTACATCCGCCGAAAAGAAAGCGATCGAAGATCGTGCCGAGGCAGTCATCGTTGCTTTCAGCAATAAGAAAGATGGACTGTTCTCGGGCGGCAAGTTGCTTAAGGTCCTCGGCAAACCCGAACACGAAAGAAAGTTCAACCATCTGTGGGAGAAGGGAAAGCTGCATCCCTGAGCTCGCCACACCTTAAACATAAAAGTCGCCCATGTGGGCGACTTTCGTTATAAAAGCGGAATGAAGATAGCGTTCTGAACTTCCTTAAACCTTCATATTGAGCAGCGTACACTTTGCTCATGAATAATCAGGACCAGCGAGAGAACATAGGGGATAGGCCGAATTTGGAAGAGACGATTGAAGGCGCACCTGTCGGACGGGTCGTTACTACGCATGGTAAGAACCCGTTGGCGGAAGAAGAATCAGTCAAGATAGATAGCTCGCACGGGGATTAGCCCTGGTGTCTCCTGAATGTGAGGGCGCGGTTGTTGGATATCGACGTCTTTGGTTTAGAATACTAGTATGCAACGAAAGCGATTCCACGTGCTCCACTCGATCATCGCAACAACCCTGCTCCTCTTAGTCGAAGGCGTGCTCGCCGCGATGATTGCGAATCACGTTTTCGATCAGTACGGCGTCATTCTCGTGGCGCTTTTGGGCGGCGCGGGCATTATCCTCGTTGCGATGGAGGCGATAGAGGAAGTAAGGAACACACGCCACATGCTGCTCTTGCTCTCGGCTGTTGTACTTGAGTTCATTGTGTTCTTCGCATTCCAATATTGGTATTTCTCTTGGGCGCTGCCTGGAGCATTCCAGGGTTTGACCCTAGATCCCATAACCCTTCTTTTGCACAGCACAATGGTTTTTGCATTCAATCCGCTCTACCTTCCTTCGAGCATCTCTGGAAAGGCGCTGATGCTGGTCAATGCGCTCGAATCCATGGCACTTGTGATTTTTGTTCTTCAAAATATCTGGCAGTTTCGAGCTGCAAAGCAAGATGCTGTCTGAATCTACGTTTCGCACAATCCTCGTTTAGCGGCCTAGTTGAGCCATTAAATGACTCCTATGTATGGCCAAAGACGGAAGGGGTATACTGAGTCCGTGGAGAACCAACTTCTCAAAGAATACAACGATCGAATTCTCTATATAGAGCAATTCGATCAGGGGACCTTCAGAGACGTTGTACAAAAGATTTCGGAGTATAGAGAGAATATGAGGCATTTCTCTCTTGTTGTTGGAGGGGTTGCCGCAGCTAGCCTCGCATCGCTTGGTCTGCCAATCCAGAAAGTAAATCTACTAATCATCGTAGGAAGTTGCTATTTAATTGTGATGGCATTCCTATGTTTCGTTCATCTATTTATTGATAATCGCACGGAGATGAATGGTCTACTTGAATTTAGAAAGTCTCTTAAGCCGTTAGGTGATGTGCTAACCGCATTTGAGGCACTCACATTAGAAAAAATCGATAGAAAGGAATATGACCGTATTGAAGCTGAATATCAAAAACACAAGAACGATGTGCTTAGTGGGACTACAAGAGATATAACAAAGTCTTTTATTTCTAATAATAACGAAGTGTGGCTGATGATGGCGGTAGCGCTCGGTCTTGGGGTGGTCCTCGCCGGATTCTTGTTACCGCTTTTCACAGGAAATTGAAAAGTCATCCCACCACCCATATAAAAGGGGAGGGGGAAAAATGGAATCAGGACATTTTTTAAGATGAGTCAAATTATGCCGTCTAAAGCCGTGAAATGCCGTAGTGGACATGTTGTCCACTCATCGCTCGTTGCTGTTGGTACTTGGGTAAAGTATCATCGCGATAACACCAGACGTGGTGGCGGGAAATGAAACAGCCCCGTTGGGACGGAGCTGTTTCGGGAAAGAAGCCTTTAGCTAAAAGCTACTGGCTTTTTTCGTTGTCGGTAGTTACTGGCCAACAAATCCAGCTCCCATTGTGATGCTGGCAGCAAATTTTGCCATCATCGGTGTAGAAGCACACCTTGAATCGTGATGTATCCATCACTATTCGGTTTACGTCCGACATCGCCGGTTTTCAGGGCTCCGACCGGATCGTCTGCTAAGTGGCCCTTTACGAGGAGCAATCATTGCCCCGCGAGGGGGCGCTTAACAAAAGAGCCCATACGGCGAGCTAGCGATGGAAAATCACTAGCTACCGTATGGGTTCTGTGGAACTCTTATGTAGTCTATTAATTTCCTTCTTTCGCTCACCGACCCCTTTCGAGGTGCTTATATTATGCATCCGACACCGACAAAGATTCGTGACGAAAGATGTGGATAAACCCAGCTTTAGACGTAGAATAAAAGGGGAGGGTTAGCGTTTCCTATCCCGTATTGTGATGTAGACCGAATAGATCACCGCAAGCACGATGTATACCGCCAAGAAATTGATACTATAAGACGCCCAAGACGGAGTAATCCATATTTGCAATAGGCCTTGTGTAGGGTCGTTAGCTGGAGGCATGCAGTCGGTGAATGGCCCACCGGAACCAACAGAAAACCCTAAATCTGCTGGGTATGTAAACTCACTATATTCACCTTCTTTGAAGCAAAAAAGGTCGGGGGCACTGTGATTAATTTTGCTTACCTCCAAAGGGCAATTCCTGCCAGAAATATTTATATAAGGTTGGATCGCGCCGTCAATTTTCACACCTGCGACATTCGTTGTTGTGCTCAAGATTCTGTCGGTGGTATCCGCTGGGCAAATCTTTACCCCTATGTGGAATACGTTTTGAGAAATATGCAGTGGTAATTGCAAGGCGATCGCTAGATCGCCTTGAAATGTTGGGTTGTCGCTCGTGACGGCAGCAGGAAGAACGTAGGTCGCATAAGAATTGAATGGGCTTCCGTAAAGCCACACTGTCAATCCAATCGAGACAAAGAATATTATGAAAAACGGCGAATACTTACGTTGCGCTACATCCCACAGCCAGCGAATAACCTGAACGATCCACAGGAAGGGAATAGCGATATAGCGTCTCCAATTTCTGAGCTTCACAATAGGACTCTACCTTAAGGTTCCATTTTTGATAATCGAAGGGCTGAATCTTGAGTGGAAAAGTCCGCGGCAAAAGACCGCAAATGAGAAATATAGAATATACAACGACCATGATCACCCAGATGGCCTGCTTGAAGGTGAGGGGGGGGGCTTTAAGAGCCAAGGCCTCCATATAGCCTAAGTATAACCACTTCGCACAATATACCTTTTGCGAAGTATGGCTGGGTAGAAATAAAGAAAGGCCCTCCCCCGGGCCTTTCAGTTAAAACCAGAATGGTAAAAGATCATTTAAGTTGTTGCGAACTTTAGGAATGCATAGCCGCTATGCCCGGCCGCTCCCAAAGATATTAGTAAAAAGACATCGCAGCTGAAACTCGCGCCCCGTTCGACCACGGCGCTCTTGTCTGCGTGTTTTGGCACTTTACATCTGCTTATGTCCCATATTGAATAAGATATGCAGGACATAAGCGCGGCACCCCACTCAACTAAGAGTGACGGTTTCAGGAGTGGCATTGATAGCCAACCCGAATACGTGCCGATATCGTTGAGGCTCAGTAATAGCGCCAAGATGAGAAGGAGTGTCGCGAGTACGTTCAGTTTGGGATCTCCGTTGCGCCTCATCGCCGTATTAGCGGTATTCATGGCATCCCCCTGTGTTGACTCCTACAAGTGTAGTTAGACCGCACATATAAGACAATGAGAGCCAGTGGATTACTCCTCGCTCTCTTCCCGGGCTCTCCGCTCGTCGTCTTCGCGCTTTCTCCTGCTATCGTGATACTCGTCGTCTAATTTTTTTCTTTCTGCAATGCGCTCATAACGCTCATCTCTCCTTTCACGAACACGTTCAGATTCAGTCATAAGCCGATAATGCTACCCGGTTGAATATGACGAATCCATGAAATTAACACGTATACTTCTTTTATGTACGCGAAGCGCATAAAACAGCTTCTGACGGCGCCAGAACGTCGACTATTTGAGCGATTGAACACGCCCCAGAAGATCCAAGACTACCTGGATACTCTCAAGGTCAATTTTGAGCTCTCTGGAGAGACCTATATGTCTCCCAGGCGCGTGTTACAGGCCAAAAAGGCCCATTGCTTCGAAGGGGCGCTACTGGCAGCTGCCATACTCGCCTACCATGGCCAAAAGCCGCTTTTGCTCGATTTTCAGACCATTCCCGCCGAGGATGACCACGTGGCTGCCCTCTTCTATCAAAACGGCCGTTGGGGCTCGATAAGTAAGACTAATCATTCCGTTTTGCGTTATCGCGACGCGGTGTATGAAAACGTGCGTGAGCTCGCGATGTCGCACTTTCACGAATACTTTTTGGCGAGCGGAAAGAAATCCATGCGAGCGTTCTCCAGGCCCTTCGATCTCACTCGTTTTGCGCCGGAGCGTTGGGTCACGGCCGAAGAAGACCTCGATTGGCTGGCCGAGGCACTCGACAAGTCCAAGCACTTCCCTATCGCGCCAAAAGAAAATCTGCGGCTTTTACGGAATGCTTCAAGGGTAGAACGTAAAGCTGCAGAATTACAACAAGAGAAGCCGCCGAAAAGGTTCAGGCGCGCGTGATCAGGATCCCGTGTCGTTCACGAATGCGGTTGCTGGCAAGTAGTTCAAAGGATTCAAGTATCCAGAAACAGGAGGTACCGGCATAACAGCCTTCGAGCATGGGGCTGTCCCCTTCGTCGCTTGCCCGAGCGGAATTATTTGCGTCACCGAAGAGACGTAAACGCCGAAGTGCAAGTGCGGGCCCGTCGCGTAGCCAGTTTCTCCGCTGAAGCCGATGACGTCGCCGGTCGAGACTTTCTGTCCGGCTGTCACATTTATTTGTGACAAGTGTGCGTACATCGTGTTGAGGCCATTATTGTGTTCGATCATAACCCATTTGCCGAAGCTATAGCAGCCTTTGACGAGATCGGTGTTGCCGGTCGCAAGGATGGTGCCGGTGAGTGCGGCGTGCACGGGAGTGCCGATCGGCGCCGCGATGTCGAGGCCGTTATGACCGTTACCGCTGTAGAGTGCTTCGTGCGCGTCGGAGAAATCCGTATTGCCAAAGAATTGCGTGATGGTTATTTTGCCTGCTATTGGCCATTGCAAAATACCTGCCGCGGGCGCAGTAATCTGATTCGGATTCACGGCTTGGTTGTACTGTGCGGTGAGGTCGGTCAATTCTTGTTGCAATTCAGTTTCTTGCGATTGTTTTTGAGCAATGATGGATTGATACGTAGCTTCTTGGGATTTTGTTTGTGTGAGCAGTTGAGTTTGAGCGGCCTTCGTCGCGGAGAGTGAGCCTTGCTGTGTTACGAGCGTCGATTGTTGCGATTTGAGCTGCGCGTTTTTCTGCTCTTGCGCGGTCTTACTGTCGCTCAAGGATTGTCTATCTGCGACGAGGTTTTGAATGTCGGTTCCAATCGCACCTTGGAGTATTTCTATGTCATTGAGATCTTGCCATGCACTCGAAAGGCCGTCTGAAGAAAGAAGTGCGACGGCAAGAGGTTGTTGGTCTGTTTCTTCGAGAACACGGATCGACTCTCCGAGCCCTTGTTCTTCGTCGGCTATGGTGCCTTGGTCACTCACGATACCATTGGCAAGTTGTTGGATCTGCAACTGCGTCGTGTTTATTTGCTTTTGCGTGACCGTTATAGAAGCAGTCGTCTTTTTAATAGAGAGATTGATCTGTGTGATCGTACTTTGAAGTGTCTGGCCTTGCTTGGAGGCAGCATCAAGTTGCGTTTGATATTGCGCGATGTCGGTGTTGAGCTGACTTATCTGCGAATTGTTCGCGTTTATCTCGTTTTGGATGGCAGCGGGGCTTGTACTCGTGGCTTGCGCATATGCCATGCCGGCTCCGACAAAAAGAGTTGCTGTAAGAAAGGCACCAATAAGAAAACGCATGTAGCTAACGATACGCCATTTTGCCTCCTTCGAATAGTTCATGCGTGCGCGAACTTATTGTCCCGTGCGAGCCAAGAGCTCTACCGCACTTTTAATGCGCCTCAACGTAGTTTCTTTTCCAAGAACGGCCGTCAAAATAAAAGGGTCAGGGCTTTTCTTCCTGCCAGAAAGGGAATACCGAAGGGGCCATAGCACGTTCCCTCTCCCCTCTTGCTCGGCATAGGGCCAAATCGCAGCCTTGATCTTTTCGGCATCTGAGAAATCCGCATCAGGAATTTCATGAATTATTTCTTCAAGGGATGCTAAGTGACGCCCGGCATCGCCTGCTGTACTGGCCTTTTGCACGACGTCCACGGCGACAAGTTGTGGGTCGGCAAAGAAGTAATCGAATTCGCCAAGAGCTATCATCTCGCGTAATTCATTCCAGGTGCTGATGCGTTCACGAATGATCGAGACGAGTTTGTGCGCGACATTTTCTTCGAAGGCTTGTCCCCTCTTTCCTTGCTCCTCTTCAAGAATACGAAGCACTTCGTCGGAAAAGTCATCTTCGCGCATTCGCAGAAGGTGCTGCCTGTTGAACCATTTCAACTTCTCGATATCAAATATGGCGCCCGCCTTTTGTACTTGTGCAATATCAAACGCCCCCACCATCTCTTGCATCGAGAATATTTCTTGTTCACCACCGGGGTTCCATCCCAAGAGCGCAAGGTAGTTCACAACTGCTTGCGGAAGAAAACCTTGCGCTTTGTATTCGTTGACGGAAACAGCGCCGTGGCGTTTCGAGAGCTTACTTCTGTCGGGCGCCAAGATGAGCGGGATGTGTGCGTATTGCGGACGCTCAAAACCAAGTGCTTCGAGTATGAGAATCTGACGCGGTGTATTTGAGATATGATCTTCTCCGCGAATGACATGCGTAACAGCGGTCTCGTGATCATCGATGACGACTGCAAGATGATAGAGTGGCTCGTCGATAGAGCGTGCGATAACAAAATCTTTGAGTTCGTCGGTCTTGAATGTCACTTCGCCGCGCACGAGATCCTTGAACGTTATGGTGGTATTAGGGTTTTTGAATCGAATTACTTTTTTATCAGGGTTATCGGTCGAAGCTTCGGCTTCGTAGGCAGCACCTTTTTCGATAAGCATTTTCAAATGCGCTTTATACACAACTGAACGCTCTGACTGTCGACGAATATCAGGCCACGCATACGGGATCTTCAACCACTCCATACCTTGCTGGATATCTTCTTCGAATTCCCTTTTGCTGCGCTCAGCATCAGTATCTTCAAAACGAAAATACATGGTTCCGCCTTTGCTTGCGGCAAAAAGATAATTAAAAAGCGCGGTACGTGCGCCTCCGATATGAAAGAAGCCAGTCGGCGAAGGTGGAAATCGGGTGATAACGCTCATATAGGTTCGTGTAACAAGGCGGTGTCTATCAATACGGCAGCTATCTTGCGTGCGGCCTGCGGCTTGGCGAACACGTGCGCAGCGTCACTCATTTTTTTGCACAGTGCGGAATCACCGACGATGCGGTCGATCTCGGCTTTCAAAACATGCGGGGTGAGGTTTCTCTGTTCTATTACAACGGCGGCGCCAGCGCGCGCATAGGAAAAGGCGTTCTCGGTTTGGTCGTGCGACACGTCGCTTGGAATAGGGATCATGATAGCTGGCAAGCCCCAGGACGCGACCTCAAAAATAGTTCCAGAACCTGCGCGCGCAACGACAATGGCTGAGATGCCCGCCGCCATACGCACGGCAAGGGTGTTCAAGAGGCCGAATGGAACGTAACGGTCTCTCTTGGGCGAATCTTTGAGAATCACCGAAGCAACGCGTGCGACCTCTTGGAGATTGGCTGTGCCCGTTTGATGAATGACATTGTAGGAGGCAACAAGATCCGGCAACGCGTCGAGCACGACCTCGTTGATGGCGACCGCTCCCTGCGAGCCCCCCATGATAAAGATGGTCGGCACCGTCGGATCGAGCTTGAGGAACTCATGGCCACCTTCTTTGGCAGGATTTTCTATCTCTTTGCGAATAGGATGTCCTGTTTGCGCTATACGGTCGCGTACTTTCTCTGGGAATTTCCCCGCGGCTTCCGGGTGTGCGAGCGCGATCCATCGAGCGAACTTTGCAGACCACAAAGAAACGCGCCCGGGAGCTGCATCGGCGTCATAGATGGCGACGGGAATTTTCAGCAGTTTTGCCGCGTAAAGTGTGGGGAACGCTGCGTAGCCGCCGGTAGAAAAGATTATGTCGGGATAGAGCGAAAAAAGCTGGAGTATTGCACGGAAGATGCCCCAGGCAGTGGCGAAGACGCCCAATACATTGAGAATGCTGGGATAGCGGCGCATTTTCCCTGCTGGCGATGACCGGTATTCGATGTCGTGCTCGATAAGGGAACGACTATCGAATGGCGTAGGGCCTAGGTAGAAGATCTCGGGTTCGATAAGGGTGCGTTCACGCGAGATGTCCTGCACCGCTTCTGCGACCGCGATGAGCGGGTAGAAATGTCCTCCGGTCCCACCTCCGACGAGCACTATCTTCATTCACCCTATTGTACATTAATTTTTTGACGCCCCTGCACCGCACACTTTTGCCGTCGGGTAATTTTCTACTGAAAATTCCCTGCCTCTCGCACCGACGTGCTCCGAGACACGGCAAAAGTGTGTAGTGCAGGAGCCTCTAATTTCAAGAACTAGAAGCTCGCTGATGCCTTGAAATGCTGAGCAATATACCCGCGGAAGCGAGCGATGCTAGCATGGCGCTTCCACCTTGAGAGACGAAGGTCAGCGGAATTCCTGTAAGCGGAGCGACACCGAGCATCGAAGCGATATTGAAGAATGCTTCAAAGGTCAGATAGGTCGAAATACCAATACCAAGCAACATGCCGAACATATCTGGCGCTCGTGAGGCTATGTAAAATCCGCGCAGTCCGAATAGGAGGAACAAGATGATGAGTCCGACTGAGCCAACGAAACCCAATTCCTCACCTGCGACCGCGAATATTGAATCGCCCATTGGCTCGGGGAGATAGGTAAATTTTTGTATCCCCTGCCCCCAGCCGCGACCGAGAAATTCTCCAGAACCTATCGCGATGAGAGATTGTTTTATCTGGTAGCCTTGGGAAGTTTGGTCGGCAGAAGGATTGATGAATGTTTCGACGCGAGCGCGGATGTATGGAGTCGTAATGATTAAGGCACCAAGGACAACAACTGCGACTACGCCGACCACCAAGAGATGCCACACTCGTGCACCGGCAACCCAAAATACAGCGAATACGGCAGCGCAGAGTATGCCGAGCGTTCCGATGTCTGGTTGCAAAATGAGGATGAGCGACGGAATGAGAATGATGGCAACAAATCCGCCAAGTCCCCATGTCCATGTGTTCACTTTAGTACGCATGCCGGTGAAGTAAGCGGCTGCGAACATGATGGAGCCTATCTTCATTGCTTCGGATGGCTGGAACGAAACACCGGCAAGGACGATCCAACGTCTCCCGCCCAAGAGTGTCGCACCAATGTGTGGTACGAACACGAGCGCAGTTGCCAGAATCGAGAGTCCGTACAAATACGGAGCAAGCTTGCGCCACCAGCGGTAATCGATCATTGCGCATGCAATGAGTGCGACCAGTCCCGCTCCGACACCGAGTACGAGGTGATTGAATACGACCGAGGTGATGTTCGTCGCGCCACGGGCAAGCAAGCCGAACGCCGCTGAAGCGAATATCATGCAGCCGCCAATCAACAAGACGCCAATGAGAAGCGCGAGCGGCGTATCTATGCGCAGAGTCTTTTTCACGGCTTTGTCGAAAGTAATGCGATAAGAACACCCGCAAAGGCGAGTGCGATAGAAAGAACCCAGTAGCGCATGACAACTTTGTAGCCTGGCCAGCCGATGGCCTCGAAGTGATGGTGCAAAGGTGCAATGCGAAGCAATTTTCGGCCGAAGAGACGTTTCCAAACCATTTGCAAAACATCTGAGAGGACGGTAACAACGAGGAGGCCACCGATGATGGGCAACACAGCGATGCCCACTCCCCCTCCTCCCAATTGATCGGTCATGAAAGCGACGGTGCCGAGACAAAGTGTGAGCGCCATCGTCCCGGTGTCACTCATGTAGAAGCGTGCCGGAGGAATGTTGAACCATAAAAATGCGAGTAATCCACCGACGATCGCTGCGCAGAATGCTGCGAGGTCTATTTGATTGTAAGAGAACGCAATAAGCGTGTACGCCGCAAAGATCGAAGCGAAGACGCCGCCGGAGAGTCCATCGATGCCGTCGATGACGCCTGAGGCATACAAGCCAAGCGACATGATCACAAAGAGAGGAACGATGCCCCAGCCTAAGACGAGCGGAGAAGCAAAAGGAATACTTATACTCGTGACGCCGAGCTTAGCCCAAAACCAAGAACCGATAAAAAACGAAAGAAGTAAGACGATGAGCAAGCGATAGCGCAATTTGATACCGCTTCCCTCGGGTCGGATGACCAAGATATCGTCGACGAGGCCGACGATGGCACCGATAAGCAACGTGGTGAACGGGATCCACGTTTCTCCGCGGCTTAGAAAATCCAAACTTATAAGTCCCGCGTTGGGCAGGATATCGGCCATGAGAGATAGAACTATGGCTGCTCCTAAGACGCTTCCCCAGACAACAATGCCGCCCATGCGAGGCGCGCGCGTTTCGTTGATCGTGTGAAGTCTATTGAACTCCTCGGCCAAGGTGCCGTAAAGAGTCTTTTTGCCGGCAATCTTTTTCCAGGCTTTGTATTTGTAGAGATACCCGGCGAGTATGGGCGTAATTGCAAGGCCAATGAGAAATGCGAGTGTCGAAGGGAGGAGTACTCGGACGAGGTCGGAAAACATAGCCCTATTGTACGGCCTGGACACTCCTGTTCAAAGTAACCTCGCGACTTCGCTTTTTAGGCACATTGCGACTCTAGCCCGTGTGAGTGCGGGCGTCGGCCAGTATTCTCATTCGCCTAAAAAGCGAAGCCGCGAAGTTACTGACCCTCTGCCACGGCTGTTTGCGCAGCGGGTACCAATTGCTTCATGTCAGTGAATCGCCCGTCTTCAGTCGAACCAAGAACTACGGCAACGACGGGGTGACCGTTCCCTGCGTCAAAAACAACGGCAAGATTGCCGCCTGCGAGATCGGTATAGCCTGTTTTTCCCATCAAAATACCAGGAATGGAATCAAGCGCAGCGTCCGTATTTATTGCGGTGATGGATTTTCCTTCGAGCGTCATGCGTGTGACCTCCGTGTGTGTTGTTGCAGAAAAGATCGGAAGCGAAGTGGATGCCGCGTAGGACATGAGAACTGCGACGTCGTGCGCTGAGCCGTATGCGCCAGACTGCGTCGTTGAAAGATCAAGTCCTGAAACATTCAAGAAATAGGTATTGGTGAGACCGAGTTGGCCGGCGAGTGCGTTCATGCGCCACAGTGTTGGATCGTTCGCGGGTGCACTTTGGTATGCGGCCTGAACTGCCGGGTCGGCGGCTTGCGCCAAAAGTACCGCGCCTTCATTCGAAGACTCTACAAGCGTAACGTCCATAAGGTCTTGTACGCGCCACTGACTTCCCGCCGGGATTTGCACCGGTGTGCCGTCTGGAGTGTCGTGCACAGGGATAGTAATGACGGTGTCTGGTGAAAGGACCTGTGAGACGGTGAGCATCAGAGCGACTTTAGTAAGAGAGGCCAAGGGCAATTGCGCGTTCGCGTTTTGCTGGTAGAGAACTTTTCCGGTCGTTAGGTCGAGGACGTATGCACTCTTTGCGATGAGAGATACTGAAGCAAAGGGGTCAGGGACTTCAGCGACGGCAGCCGGTTGCGTTGGAGTGGGCGTTGGGGTGTACCAAGATCCTGCGAGCGCATAGACGCCGAAAAAGCCGACTACCGCGAGGAGCAAAAGCCCGAGTAGGGTTGTTGCGATCCGCAAGGTACGGCTCTCAATCGTTGCTTGGCTGTGGCGGTTGTGATCCATGGTCAAATGGCTCGCTCGCTTGTTGTGATTTCTCGAACGCCGCCAATTCGCCGGCGATTGTAGCATATTCGGGCAGCTCCTGCGCGGTGCGAACGCCAAGATGCGCGAGCAACTCAATGGTCGGACGGTAGAGATATTCGCGTGCATCTTCGGGATTACCTGCGCGTTCAACGAGTCCGCGCGAGAGCAATGTACGAATAGTCGAGCTCGAATTCACTCCGCGTACGTAATCTATCTGAGCCCGGGTTGAGGCACCTCGATATAACAGTATTGAAAGTACTTCCATGCCTGCGTCTCCTACTTCGCTACCAAGCTCTTTCTCAAAGGCTTTATCGAGAGCAGGTTGAGCAACCGGAGCGACCGCAAGAGAGACTTCAGCTTCCGTTCGAATGAGTGTAATTCCTCGAGATGAAAGTGCCGTCTCTAACTCAGCGATGGTCTTATCGAGTTCGTTGACGTCGCAACCAAGAAGTCGAACTAATTTCTTGCGCGGAACGGGTCCGCCTTCTGCAAAAAGGAATGCTTCAAGTTGTGTTGCGAGAGGTGTCATGTGCTGAAATTCGGTACGCCTGCGGCGCCTTCAAGTTCTATTGTTATATCACTGAAAAGTTTGTCTTGCGTGACACTTGCGCCGCCCGCGCGTACAAGCTCAAGCATCGCGAGGAAGTGCACGATACGCGATTCCCTGTCAGCTCCCTTGGTCAGTTCACTAAAGCGAGCTCTGAATGCGCGTGCCAGACGATCTTTGAGCGCGGTGATGACATCTTCGAGTGCCAAAACGGGGGCAACCGCAGCTTGTAGCATCGCTTCTGGCTTGGGTAAGGTATTTAAAAGTTTCTGGACTGCTCTGAGGAGAGTTGCGGGTGATGATTCTGCAGGACTAAAAACCGGAGTGCGTTCAGGTGCACGTTTTGCAAGTGAAAGCGGAGCCTTGCCCCAGACGTTGCGTAAAAGCTTTGCTCCTTTTCGAAATAGTGCATATCGCGCGAGTCTTCGCTCAAGCTCCTCGACCGATTCACGCTCTGCAATCGAGAGGTCAAGAGTTGGCAAAAGCGCACGAGACTTAATGAGAAGAAGTGTTGAGGCAACGAGAATGAATTGTGCCGTTTCGCCGAGAGGCATTTCTGGAAGCTTTTCCACGTATGCAAGATAGGCGTCGCAAACCTGTGAGAGCGACACATCGGAAACGGGCATCTTTCGTTCCTCAATGAGATTAAGGAGTGTTTCGAGCGGCCCCTGAAACGCCGGTGTTTCTATGGCAAAAGAGTTACTCATTTTCGGGTTCTACCATTTCGGAAAGCCTTCCGTCGATACGCACCATGTCACGAGGGAAAGACGTCGCTTCTTTGACGTTGGGAAGTTCCAGCATACGGGCGGTATAACGCTCGAGCCCAGTCGAAGAGCCTCCATGGGGCGGCATACCGTACTTGAATGCCTGCAAATAAAATTGGAATTTCTTAGGATCGAGATTGCGTGACCGCATCCTTTCAACGAGGGTCGCGTAGTCGTGGATGCGCTGTGCACCGCTATTGATCTCAAGTCCACGGAAAAGTAGATCGAAGCCGCGTGAAAATGGAGCTTCGCTTGGGTCCTCGTAGGTGTAAAAGGCGCGCTTGGCTGTAGGAAAACGCGTGATGAACACGAAATCAGAATTCTTTTCGGACTTTGCCCATGCGCAGATATTGCGTTCGTGTTCGGGTTCAAGATCTGGCTCTTCACCCACATTGAGTATCTTTTGCGCTTCTCGCAGTGTGAGTACGGGGATCTCGTCTGGTATGAGCGGTACACTCGTTTTGAATCGTTCGAAGATGTCTTGGTGCTTCTCGGCTGCAGCGCGCACGCTATCTTTGATCGCTTGCTGGAGCGCGCGCATAGGTGCTCGCTCGTCCTCAATGAATCCCATTTCGAAATCGAGACAGGTGGCTTCGCTCAAGTGTCTCGTCGTTGAGCTTTTTTCAGCACGGAATATTTTGGCGACAGTGAACGCTCGCTCGAACGCTCCTACCATTATCTGCTTGTAGAATTGTGGGCTGGTCGCTAAATATGCAGTGGTGTCGTTGAAGTATTCCACTTTAAAGGCGGCAGCTCCTCCTTCGGCATCTCCGCCCACCAATGCTGGTGCGATGAACTCTGTGAATCCTTGTGAGCGAAGTGACTGTCGATACGCTTCAAGCAGCGTTGACTGCATGGTGAAAATATCGCGCGCCCGCTCACTGTGGAGCGTGAGTGGAAGGTTGTCGAGGTGGGTTTCGAGATGAATATCCGCGGTAAGTTCGAACGGCAGCGTTTCTGCTGCGCTCAAGACAGTGATAGACGTTATCAGTAATTCGATATCTCCGTTTTGCTTTCCCTGGACAATATTCTTTTCGGGACGAGCATTTACTTTGCCGGTCACAGAAACACTCGACTCAACCGTGATGTTCTTTGCGGCTTCGATATTCGGATTCGAAGGTAAGACAACTCCCTGCACAATTCCCGACATGTCCCTGAAATCAAAGAAAACGAGCTTACCTTGATCGCGTCGAACAGAAACAAACCCCATGATAGTGACGTCTTCGCCTATATGCGTCTTGAGGTCTGCGATGAGTGTACGTTCCATAGCTTATAGGGCGACGCCAATTTTTCCGCGGACATCCAACATCTTCGCTGAGGCGATCGTGCGCGCCTTCTCACTTCCCTCTTTTAATATTCTGTCGACATCTGCATCCGAGATACTCGCGCGACGCTCGCGCATTGGCGCGACCGCCATTTCAATATCTTGGATAAGCAGATCCTTGCTCGCTTTATATTTGCCTTTGTTCGCTTTGTAGAGCGGTGCGAGATCACTTTCGTCGACGAACAAGCGGTGTATGTTGTAGACATTCTCCGGGCTTTCGCCTCCTGAATCTGTAAGTATCGACATGACCGTTTTGGTGATCTCCTCCTGCGTTCCGAAAAGTGGAATGGTGTTACCGTAGCTTTTGCTCATTTTCTTGCCGTCGATCCCGGGAACGATACCCGCCGATTTAAGTATCATCTCTTTCGGTTCTTTAAAGGTTTGCCCAAACGCATTATTGAACTTTGCTGCGATCTCGCGGGCGTATTCAACATGCTGTTTTTGGTCTTGCCCGACCGGCACGACATCGGTGTCGTAGAGCAGGATATCGCATGCCATGAGGACAGGATAATCAAAAAGTCCCATGTTGGAATCAAGTCCGCGTGCCTCTTTGTCTTTGTATGCGTGCGCAAGTTCAAGAAAAGGTTTCGTTACCAAACAATTGAATATCCATGTTAGCTCGGTGTGTTCAAGCACTTGGGATTGTTGAAAGATAGTCGCTTTCTTAGGATCGATGCCGACGGCAACGTAATCGCGAACAACGTCTCGGATATTCTTTTTCAACTCAATAGGATTCTTTAACGTAGTCAACGCGTGGTAATCGGCGACCATAAGGAAGCTTTCATACTTCTCATAGGTGTCGAGGAAGGGCTTTAATACCCCGAAATAGTTACCGATATGGAGTGCTCCTGATGGCTGGAGCCCGGTAAAAAGTCGCTGCATAAGGCCTTACTATACCGTATGAAGCTCAATAATAAAGCGTGAACCTTTGTCTTTGCCATCTGATTCTGCCCATATTTTTCCGCTCATTCCTTCGATAAAGGTCTTCGCTAGAAAGAGGCCTAAGCCTGTTCCGAGCAAGTTCATCTTTTGTGCATCGGCACGAGAGAATTTCTGGAAGAGGTGCGCTATCGTTTCCGGCGGGATACCGACTCCCGTGTCGGAAACAGTGATGCGTGCCATGCCATTCCTTTTCTCGACAGCGACCGTGACGCTTCCTGATTTAGTGTATTTGACGGAATTGTCGATAAGGTTACCGAGGACCTCACGCAACTTTGCTTCATCTGCCCGTGCGATCAAGTTCGGGAAATCAACGCGAATATTTAATTCTAGGCCCTTTTCCTTCGCGTGCGGCTTCAATCCTTCGGAAATGGATTGGATGGTCTTCCCAACGTCGATATCGGCAACTGCATACGATATCTGTCCGAGTTCAACTTTGGACTTGTTGAGGAATTCAGAGATGAGTGAAAGCACTGTATCGCCATTGACGAGTATTTTCTGGGCCACGTCGCGTACCTGAGCAGACACATCGCCTGTCGTTCCATCGACAATAAGCGAAGCATAGCCGCGCATCGCGGTGAGCGGGTTTCGAATCTCATGCGAGGCAAAGGACATGAATTCAGATTTCTCTTGATTTAATTTCTCAAGTTCCGCGCGCAGCTTTACCTCGCGAAAAATACTTTGGATAAGAAATACACCGAAAGCCGTTATAATAACGAGCAATATCGCGTCAATGATGCGCTCGGTTCCCGGTGGAGAAAGTATCAAGCGCGTGAGAGAAAGTATCAAAAGCGCGCCTGTAAAGAATTCTGAAAGTATGATACGCGCGTTAAAGAAATTGTATCGCAGGACGTTATACAATCCCACGGTGATGAGCGCGGTAGTGACGAGAATTGGATTTAGATAAAAGAAATTAAAATTGCCATATAAGGGAAAGATAAGATTAAAAACAATCCCCAGTATTCCTGCTACAAAATTTGCGAGTATCGCAAAATTCATTTGATATACATCAAGGTCCTTGTAGAGGGTGTCTCGGCTGTATCTACGGCGCGTACTCAAAAGAATGAGGAGTCCGATAAAGAACACGACAGAAAGCATCACAATAAAGCCGACGTAGACTGGAAGATTGAAAATTAAACTCTGTCCCAGTGTTGTGCCGGGAAAGATCCCGAGGAACAAAAAGCCTGGGATCGGGATACACAGGATGTACAAAAGTGTCAGCCCGGTAAGGATGAGGGCGCTCTTTCGTGGGCGCTTTGGAGGTATCGGGTAATAAAGAGCGAACCAAAAAAATGATAGATACGCGAGGTAACCGAATACATAGTGTCCATAAACAGCCCACTTGAAGTAACCAAAGGGCAGCATCCCTACTGTCGTAAAGAACGTCGCGAGCGACCAGAGGGTGGCAAATATAATGATAAAAGCGTACAACTTCACCACAATGCTTTTACCACTGTTTAAATAGAGAAAAACCCCGAAGGAGAGGTTCAGAATTCCGAAAAAGATGATGAGCGTTTGCAGGAGGTCCATTGCACATACAGTATAAACTGAAAAAGAAAGAGCCGGCGACAAGCGCCGGCTCCGATTCTCATGTTCAAAGTGCAGTTTATTCAGCCGCGATCATGCTACTTCGCGGGCAGAAATGTTCTTCGACTTCATCCGCCGCACTGCCGAAGAGCCGAAGCCCATGGACAGCCGCCTCCTCGATTTCTTCGCGTGTTTGAGTGGAATCTTCTACGAACAGCCGCGCGAAATCGAGCACGATGTCCTCGTGGGACACACCGGGATGGTTGGCGATGTGTACCTCCATCCAGAACGCGTGGCCGCGATCTTTCCGGCCTACCGGTCGGAACAGAGAGTAGTAGCGAGGCTCGTTCGAGAGCACGCGTCCCAGCTCTTCAGCCATGAATTCCGTGGAGCCCAAGGCTCCAGCAAAAAACATCACCGGATCCTTGGTGCGCGTCATCTCGATGAGTTTCTGCACGGTGGGAAGGATGGGTTCGTTATCCATCTCGTCGTCAGTGATGCCGAGATTATTGGCGTCGTGACGCCAAACTCGCCAGTGACTGAACTCGTCGAGCTGCATCGACTTGAGACACTCGGTCGCGCTTCCGAAGATTGCTTCCATTTCGGAGTCCGCCAACTGGCGAAGCGCATTCTTGCTCGCAGAAAGCTTGCTTTTCAGTGTCTCGCGACCCACTTTACCGAGGACGGTCTTCCATTTGAGAGCCTTAATCCGCAAATCAATGGCTTCCTGGAAGTCGCGTGTGAACGGCTCAAATCCGCGTGAAAGCGCGATTGCGGCCGCTCTGTCACCTCTTCTGCACCGCTGGATGAGCGATGAGGCGGCAACTACTTCACGCGCCGTATTTTCAAGGCGTGCGATATCGAAGTATTGTTTGTTGTCCGCGTGGAACAACGGGCTCGTATGAGCCCCAGTCGTGATCTGGTCCACGTTTACCTCCTTGTACCAGGGTTCGACTCTCTCAAAGAGCCTACGGGGAATATACCATAAGACAGGGATTATGGCAAGTGTCAATCAATGCCTGTGGATAGCCGCGAGAGATATCACGAGGCGTGTAGATGACAACCTCGTGAAGTCATGGTACACTGCCGACAGTTCAACGAGCAAGAGAGAGGCAGTCCAATGAAAAAAATCTGGGTTTTCGCCGCGGTTGTCGGGCTGTGCTCGACACTGGGCGTCGCGCAGGCGCAGCAAGCACAAAGAAGAGCAACTGTCGTGCGACAAGTGCCGCAGCGGCAAGTCGTTCAGCCCCGCTTGAACAACCAAGTCCGAGCGGGCAATCACGTCGCGAGTGCACGTCCCGGCATGCAGCAGCATCTCGGAAATCTCGGGCGGCATGGCTTACCCATGATCTCCGGCCGGTTCGGCATGCATGAACGGCGTAACCGTTCGGCAATCGCCTTAATCCCTGGGTTGGGAGAGAGCGATACGCCGATTGATGTCGATACTTTCATCGATTCCGTAGACTACTCGACGTCGTACGAAGCTCTCGACCCATGTGAGGGTCAATGTGCATCTTTTAGTGCGATTAGCGTCTCGAATGACGGCAAATCGCTCTGGGCTTCCAGTTACCCTACCGCCGAAGCTGCAAGCAATGGCGCACTCAATGCTTGCCTTCAAGCCGCTACGGAGCAATGCGTAACGCTATGGGTCGGCGGTACGAATTGGGTCGCTAGCATTTATTGCGAAAACGACTCGTTCCATTGGGGCGGCTTATACGGCGGAAATAGTTTGCGCTCGGCTATCGCGAATGTCTATCGCTTCGCGGTCCAAGAGCGTGGCTATAACCCGAACGAATGCCAGCTTCTGGATGTGATCGCAGCCGATGGGTCACAGAACAGGTTCGCTCAACAAGAATAAGGAAGGTTGACCTTCCTGCACCAAAACGGGCGCCGCGTAAAGCGGCGCCTTTCTTTTTAACTACCCACGTACGCAAGCGCGAAATATGCGAGAAGGAACCATAGGAATACGTAAGAAGTTCCAAAAATACCCAGTATCGATGGGTCGAATCGCCAGAGTGACTCAAGTATCGGTACCTGTACCCATACTGCAACGAGGACTATCGTCGCTGCTAAACCGGAGATTGCAGCAGAAAAGAGTGAGGTGTATCCATCATAGGTCAAGAACATCTGGTTAAAGCATACGAAAAGAATCGCTTCGATGATGGCAAAAATAATAACCTGTTCTATTTCGCTTTTGAATGACGCCGTAAGTGAGCCGATGAGTATCGTTTGAGGGACGAGCTTGAAGAGAAACGATGTAATCGGAAGCGAAAGTGCGAGCGCTGAAGCGTGCGCGGAACCTGAGCGAAGCGCGTCGGCAGAGACGATAATGAAAAACGCAGCGATGACAATCCAATCCAGAGGAATTGCGGAAAGTGCTGACAGGGCTCCTTGAAAATCCATTCAAGGATTATAGCCTAGCGAAACGAGAGAAATGAACAGTAATGTTCATTTCCGAGTGAGAGACGGCTAAACGAGCTATAACCCTTCCTGCCGAAGCTTCTCGACCGCTTCGCGTGCACTTTTAGATAATTTTTTTGGAAACTCGATAGACACCTTGACGAGCAGGTCACCTCGATTATTTCTTCCAGTTGGAACTCCCTTGCCACGCACGCGCAATAATTCGCCGTGGGCAACTCCGGCCGGAATATGTAGCTGCTCCTCGCCATCGAGCGAAGGGACAGAATACGTGCCGCCCAGTAAGGCATCAGTGAGTTTAATGGAAAGTGTTGTCATGAGGTTGGTTCCTTCGCGAACGAAGCGTTGATCCTGACGTACGTGCAATTTCACATACAAATCACCCGCGTTACCAACGGATGCAGCTTCTCCTTTACCGGGCATGCGGATCATTTCGCCATCTTCCACTCCCGCGGGGACCGATACTCGTATCTCTTCTTCTCGTTTGAATACGCCTGCACCTCGGCACGTGTCGCATGGCACCTCAGGCACCTCTCCTTTGCCGCGACAGCGTGGACATACTCGCTCTTGAGTGAACGTACCGAAAAGTGAGTTGCGTGTTTCGCGTATCGAGCCTTTGCCGTTGCATGCAGTGCACGAAATCATTTTGGTGCCCGGCTTCCCTCCGGTGCCACCACAGGTGGTGCAGGTACCAAGCTTCGATATGAGCACACGACGATCAGCGCCAAATATTGCCTCGTGGAAGGTTAGTTCGATATCTATCGAGATATCACGCCCTCTACCGCTGCGCGCTCCGCCCTGATTAAAAAATTCTGAAAAGATGTCGCCCAGATCGAATTCGAAGGATTGACCTTGACCTTGGAATCCTTGGAAATTGGAGAAGTCGAAGCCTCCGAAGCCTCCGGCACCTTGCGGTCCGCCGCCAGCGAATGTTTTACCGTAGGTATCGTATTCAGCTCGTTTCTTTTTGTCGGAGAGAACGGAGTAGGCTTCACTCACCTCTTTGAACTTGGCTTCGTCGCCAGTCTTTTTGTCAGGGTGATATTTCTGGGCAAGTTTGCGGAAAGCTTTTTTGATGTCATCTTCGGTCGCACTTTTTTGTACACCCAAAATATCGTAGTAGTTTTTCATGCCGAGTCATCATACTACCCAGGCTCTTCCAACGCAAAACAAGTTAGTTTTTATTGTTTCGGCGGTTCCTCAGGCGGCTTCTGGTCGCTTTGCGGCGGCTGTTGATCCTGACTTCCGCCGGAGGCGGATCCTCCCTGGGAGGACATCGCCTGCCCTATTGCGCTCATCGCTGTAGAAAGAGCTTGTCCTGCGGAATTAATCGCTGCGACATCGGTGCCTACTCGTGCGGTTTTAAGCGCATCCATCTTTTCTTGAACATCTTTCTTGATCTCCTCGCTTACCTTATCGCCATGCTCACGAAGAGCTTTTTCCGCTGTGTAGATGAGATTGTCCGCGCCGTTTTGAGTCTCAACCATATCCTTCTTCTGCTTGTCGGTGTCAGCGTTTTTCTCAGCATCTTGACGCATCTTCTCGATATCAGCATCAGAAAGTCCTGAAGATCCCTCAATGCGAATGGATTGCTCTTTGCTACTGGTCTTGTCCTTTGCTTTGACCGTGAGAATGCCGTTGGCGTCTATGTCGAACGTGACCTCGACCTGCGGCATGCCACGCGGTGCAGGCGGAATACCATCGAGGTTGAAACGGCCAAGCGATTTGTTGTCCGCAGCGAGAGGGCGTTCGCCTTGTACAACGTGGATCTCAACCGAGGGTTGGTTGTCCGAAGCTGTGGAAAACACTTGTGAGCGCGAAGTCGGAATGGTTGTGTTGCGGTCTATAAGTTTTGTTGTCACACCACCGAGTGTTTCGATACCGAGCGAAAGCGGGATGACATCAAGCAAGAGCACGTCTTTCACGTCTCCCTGCAAAATACCTCCCTGGATGGCTGCTCCTATCGCAACAACTTCATCCGGATTGACGCTCATATTTGGCTTCCTGCCGAAGTAGTCTTGCACCGCTTTTTGGAGCGCTGGCATGCGTGTTTGACCGCCTACAAGAATTACCTCGTTCAGATCACCAACTTTGTAGGGTGACGCTTCCATAGCGCGTTTCGTAATAGCCATCGCGCGATCAAGGAATTCTCTAGATATTTCTTCGAGCTTGCCGCGTGTCATCTTAATGAGGAGGTGCTGCGGGCCCGCATCGGTAGAGGTAATGAATGGGATGTTTATTTCTGTCTCCAGAGCACTGGAAAGTTCTATCTTGGCTTTCTCGGCTGCTTCGTCGAGACGCTGTCTGGCCAGAGGATCCTTACGTATATCAACGCCAGACTCTTTTTTGAACTCATCGGCGAGCCAATCCATTATCTTCTGGTCGATATCTTTACCTCCTAGGTGCGCGTCGCCATCCGTTGAACGCACTTCGATAGAATCCTCCCCTTCATCGCTCGAAACTTCGAGGACCGATATATCGAAAGTGCCTCCGCCGAAGTCGAAGACCGCAATTTTCTCGTTCTTCTTTTTGTTGAAGCCATAGGCAAGTGCTGCTGCTGTCGGCTCGTTGATGATGCGCTTCACATCGAGCCCGGCGATCTTCCCGGCATCGCGTGTCGCTGCCCGTTGGGCATCGTTAAAGTATGCAGGCACCGTAATAACAGCCTCCGTTATCGTTTCTCCAAGACGCGCTTCGGCATCCTGCTTCAATTTCTGCAATATCATCGCGGAGATTTCCTCCGGTCGATACCATTTTTCAGACATCTTCACTTCGATGCCGCCATTCGTGGATTTACGGACTTCGAATGGAATGGATTTAATATCTTTTTGAACACCAGGTTCTTCAAAAGTGTGCCCAATAAAGCGCTTTATCTGGTAGATGGTGTTCTGTGGATTTGTAACGGCCTGTCTGCGAGCCAATTGCCCCACCAAGCGCTCCCCTGTCTTTGAAATAGCGACAATGGAAGGCGTCGTGCGGGTGCCTTCTGCGTTCTCGATTATGTGTGCCTCCCCGCCTGCGACGTATGCGATCGCAGAGTTCGTGGTACCCAAGTCAATACCGATGATTTTCGCCATAGTTAAAAAGGTATACACTTCTTCGAAACGAGTGTCAACTTTATCGGATTATTTCTTCACGATAACTTGCGCAGGCCTAAGAACGCGATCTCCCATTTTGTAGCCGTAACGCAGAATTCGAAAAACCGTTCCCGATTCTCCCGGGACATCTTCAGTTTCTTCCACCGCTTCGTACAGATTGTGATCGAACGTATCTCCGGCCTTTCCATAACGAACGACGCCATGTCGCTGCAATACGTTCAGAAATTGATTTCGGACCTGCTCCATTCCAGAGCGCCATTCCTTGTCTATCGTTTCCCACGCAGGAGAACCTGATGCCAGATCAAATGAGTCCAGGGGGGAGATAAGGTCGTGGATAAAGGACTCTCGTACGCGATCCGCAGCTCTCTGACCTTCCTGGATCGTCTCCCGTCGGGTATTAACCGCATCCGCTTTAGCTCTTTGCCAGCCGTCTAGGTATTCCTGCCGCTCTTTTTTTACCTTTTCGAGTTCGTCTTTGAGTTTCTCAAGCTTTGCCTTTACTGCGCCAACACTCCCCAGTTCGTCCTCAGGTTCAAAATCGACATCGTCTTGTTCCTCACCCTTTTTCATGAGGCGAGTATAACAAATGGGAGTATGCGGTACTAGCGTTTCGACCACTTACGACTCTGGGAAACCCACGGTTTTCCCAAGCCTTCCTCCACGGGGAACCGGCAGGTTCCCCGACCCCCTCCTACCTCAGTGCTCGAAACTAGCGTTTCGACCACTGAGGAGCACGACGTGCACCCTTGAGACCGAACTTCTTGCGTTCTTTGGCGCGAGGATCACGTTTGAGATAACCGCGAACTTTGAGGTCTTTGCGTTGTTCAGGAGTGATCATGATGATGGCGCGGGAGAGGCCGTGGCGCACGGCATCTGCCTGTGCTTTGTGTCCGCCACCGTGCACTTTCACCGAGACCGCATAGGTGAGGCCCAGCAATTGCATCGGAGCGAAAGCAGTTTTGACCATTCCAGGAAGCGGAAAATATTCCTCGGCGGTCTTGCCATTGACCATCATCGAAGAGGATTTTGCGTCGGTGATACGCACACGGGCGGAAGCCGTTTTGCGACGACCGACCGCTTCTGTGTATCTGTCCTTTGCCATAAAATTATTCGGTAACGATAAGATTTTTCATACGCGATGTCTTCATCGTGTTGCGAGGAAGCATGCGAGATACGGCGCGGCGAATCGCTTCACCGTTCCCTTTGCGAGCATTGAGGTGTGCGAGTGTTTCGTACTTGATACCGCCCGGATAGCCGGAATACGTAGTGTAGTTTTTCTGAAGGCGCTTTTTGTCGGTCGAGTGCAATTTCGAAGCATTCACGACCTGCACCTTTACCTTCGAATCGATGTGCGGGGTGTAATCAGCGCGAGTTTTGCCCATTAGCATTTTGGCAGCGGCAGAAGCGACGCGACCAAGCGTTTTTCCACCTGCGTCTATTGTGTATGTTGGCTTTTCTTCAGTCATAATTATTGAACGAATTCGATGCGCGCTTGTTCACCGACACGCTTGCCGATGCGACCCAATCGAACGATCCTCGTGTATCCGCCTGCTCGCTTAGAGTAGCGCGGGGCGAGGGTTTCTTTGAGCTTCTTCGCAGCTTCGGTAGAGCCAATGCGTGAGATAACAAGGCGCTGCGACTGGAGTGTACCCTTTTTGCTTTCGGTAACAAGCCTCTCCACGAACGGGCGAAGCTCTTTCGCCTTTGCGACAGTGGTCGTCAGACCCTCCTGCAAGACCAGGGAGCGTGCCAAGGAACGAAGCAAGGCGGTGTACTGCCGCTTTGTGCGATGGAGTGTTCGTTTTGCGCTGTGGTGTCGCATAAGAGTGATTATTGGGTGCGGAGCGTGAGGCCGAGGTTGGAAAGCGCGCGCTTGATGTCCTGCAAGCCTTTCTGACCAAGACCTTCGATAGAAAGGAGGTCGTCTTCTCGCTTGCGGACGAGTCCACCGACAGTACGGATAGAAGCGTTATCAAGGGCCATTTCAACACGTTGTGGAAGCTGCAATTCTGTAATGCGTGTCTTCAATACTTCTGCGTCGAGCTGGATACCGCGATCTTCGCGAGCTCCCATCTGAGCAGACTCGGGAAATGCTGCCATTTCGGGCACCTCCTCTTCTTTGAAACCAACGACCGCTTTGAGCTGGTGAATCATCGTTTCAATTGAAGATTCGAGCGCTTCGCGCGGCGTAAGAGTTCCATCGGTCTCAATGAGGATTCGCAAACGGTTGAAGTCCGTGCGGTCACCAACACGCATGTTCTCAACTTCGTAATTGACGCGACGGATCGGCGAGAAAATAGCATCAAGCGCGATCATGCCGATATCAACACGTTCTTTCTGGTGTGCTTCTTTTGCTACATAACCCAATCCGCGTTCGGCGGTGAGTTCCATTTCGAGAACTGCCTTGCCGGAAATTTCAGCAATGTGTTGTTCAGGGTTCAATATTTCGACTTGACCAGGCAATTTGAGGTCGGCCGCGGTGACTTCCTTCGGACCTTTCACGCTCAAATGGATCGTCTGAGGCTCATCGCTCGAGAGTCGGAATCGGATCTTGCGGATGTTGAGAAGGATGGTGACAACATCTTCTTTGACACCCTCGATCGTCGAAAATTCGTGCGCAACGCCAGGGATCTTGACGTGCGTAACAGCCGCGCCGCGAAGCGAGGAAAGAATGATGCGACGCAGGGAGTTGCCGAGCGTGTAGCCATAGCCCGGATAGAGTCCGTCGATCTCGTAGGTACCGCTTCTCTCCGACTCGGAGACGACGCGGGGCTTGCTCGGAAGTGCGATAAAGTAATCCGACATGAAGTTAAAAATTACAAATTTATAAAGAATCCCTGAAATGGAAATAAAACGCCCGCCAGTATACCACTATCTGCTATAGAACTCAAATACGGTTGGATAATCGAGACCAGCTTCCATCTGGTTGTACTGGGGCTCCCCGGTCACTTCGATGGCAAGTAGGTTCACGTCAGCTGAAAGCCAGGACGGTGCGGGACGCTTGTCCTCTTTTTCAGGAAGACCAGCGTAGAGAGGGCTTTTGCGAGCAGCGTCACGGACCTCCATCTTGTCGCCTTTCTTGAGACGATACGACGGACGTGTCGTTCGGGTACCGTTTATTTTGACGTGGCCGTGCGAGAGCGCTTGGCGTGCCGCGCGGCGAGTCGGGGAGAAGCCTGCGCGATAAAGAATTGAGTCCGCACGCATTTCAAGTGAGCGGTGCAATTCGGTCGAAGGATCTTTCTCGGTCATTGCCGCTTGTGCGTAGTTGGAAAGCTGACGCTCAGAAAGCCCGTAGGTGAAGCGCACACGCTGCTTTTCGAGAAGCTGACGACCGAAGTCGGAGCCACCGCGCCCACCGCGCTTGTCCTTTTTCGAGCGAGCCTCAGAAAGCGCGAATTTCTGCGTCTGGGTCTGTTCAAAAATGCCTGCACCGAGGCGTTTCGCAATTTTGTATTTTGATTTTATTTGCAACATAGAAATTAGATACGACGAGGCTTCGGCGGACGCGGACCGTTGTGCGGCATCGGAGTTTGGTCGGCAATCTTTGTAACATCTATCCCCTTTCCAGCAAAGCCACGAAGTGCAGACTCTCGTCCAGCGCCGACTCCACGGATAATGACATCGACTTCTTTGAGGCCAATGATGACCGCCTTGTCGCCGAGAAGTTCTCCCACCTTTGCGGCAGCAAAAGGAGTTCCTTTCTTGGCACCAGAAAACCCGAGTGAACCGGCGGAAGACCAGGCAACGGCATTACCGCTTTTATCCGAAAGGAGCGCCTTCGTGTTGTTGTAGGTCGCGTGGATATGGAGCGTACCAGCAGTGATGTTCTTTTTGGAGATGCGCGAAAGAGATCGGGATTTAAGCCCTTGATCGACGCTGCCGCCTGATTTTCTGATGATTCGCTTTTTTCCCATGGTCTATGTTTTCTCCAACTTACGGCGACCAGAGGTCATCGTCGTTCGCTTGTTGCCGCGAACAGTTCGAGAGTTGGTTTTGGTGCGCTGGCCACGAGCCGGCAGGTGCTTTTGGTGACGAGTGCCTCGATAGGCCTTGATGTCGCGAAGGCGGCGGATGTTGCCGCTGATCTCGCGCTTCAGCTCGCCTTCAAGTGCGAATTTTTCGATAGCTTCACGCAGGGATGACTCCTCTTTCGCAGAAAGATCGGCGGGGCGCTTCCCAGCTTCGATTCCGAGCGCTGCAAGTGTCATTTGCGCGCGAGGACGACCGACTCCATAAATAGAAGTAAGCGCTATCTCAAGGCGCTTCTCGGGTACGGTTACTCCTGCGATACGTAGCATAAAAATTATCCCTGACGCTGCTTATGGCGCGGGTTGGAGCAAATAACGCGAAGTCTGCCGTTGCGGCGGACATGGCGGCAGTGTATGCAAATTTTCTTAACGGATGCTTTTACTTTCATATAGATTTTGGCTTACCCTCGCCTCGTGATCCGAGCCCGTCCACCGTAAGGATCCAATTGAACTTGGACCTTATCGCCGACCAAAACTTTGATACGATGCAAACGCATTTTACCGGCCAGGTACGCGAGTACCAAATTGCCGGATTCAAGCTTCACGCGAAATAAAGTGTTGGGAAGCGCCTCTTCGACGATTCCTTCAACGACCTCTGCGGGTGGCATATATGCGCTTCGGTAGAATAGCAGTAACCTTCTTGAGAGTCAAGAAAGCGCTCTATTGAGACGCTTGTGGGGGCTCGATCACCACGCTGATAGCTGAAGGATTGGAGGGGAAAGAGCTCTTCCAGAAGGGCTCGATCCTCGAGTGAGCTTCTTGTACGCCTGGGAAGCTCGCCGTGATGGTGCCGAAGGCATTTTGGTCGTGGCCTGCGAGAGCTTGTGCCAGTGCCGCGGTATCAACTTGCCAGACCAGGATCGCTGTTCCCGATAGCGTGAAATTCAGTGGATCTGAGCCAAGGGTTGAAGAGGCCTCACTCGTCGATTGCGCGGAAAAGTCCGATCCTTCTACTAGCGTGAGCGGCGTACCTTCCGAATTTTCACCAACGCCGAGCGCAATAGCTTGAGTCAGTGAATTGGAATCAAAGACGGGAGTTTGTATGTGCGCCTCTTCGTTGATCGCTACGCTGCCGCTCGCAGCACTTGTTTGTGGCAGATCCTGATACGAAATCTGGATAAGTTGTGGCAGAACGATAGTCGTGGAACCTGTTTGTGCGCTTCCGGCAGCTTGAGCTTCTTGCGCGAGCTCGGCGCGAAGGGAGGATTGTGCGCTTGCAAGTGTTGCTGGGTCTACTCCGGCTTGCTGTCCGGCGAAACCTCCGGTCGTTGAAGCAGTGGATTGCGCGTAGATGTTGGAATACATCGCTGGGGTCGATTGAAGACCGGGGATGGTGAAGCGCGGAGTGGGCCCGATGTTGTACTCCGCACCCGATTGGTCGGCAAAGACAGTGACCGAGACATGGCCCGGGGTCGAACCGGTCTTGCCTGGCACAACAATAGCATCGGGAACACGGAAAATAAGTCCGTCAGAAGTTTCAAAACGAGTATTAGCGATCAATTTGACCGAGGAAGCGGAGTAATCGTTGTAAACAGTTACTGTTCCTTGCGCCTTTGTATCTACTTCTTGCAGAGCGCCTGCGGTAACCGTTTGAGATGCTTGCAGGTCGGAGTTGATGAGGGTGTATGTAAGCGTGCCAGTGGCGGCGGTCACTGCCGGATAGGCCGTGAATTGCGAAGTTTGATCAAAGACGACGGTGTGGGAGCGCGGGACGACGGTTACAGTCGTCTTACGAAAAGCGAAAAGCGCGAGTCCGGCAAGAATGAGAACTACGACCACGGCAATTATCCAAAGCCACCGTGAGCGGCCCGTACTTTCGCGGCGAGGTTTGGGCGGAAGTTGCTGCACGCCAAAATTCGCTGGATCGCGTACGTCGTTGACAGGTGCTCTAACAGGGCGCATCCGACGTTCAGGCGCGCCAATGTTGCGAATGCTGCGCTCAGGGGCTGATTGCCCTCCATCGATATCGGATTCGGAATCTGTGGAAGATTGCATAGGCACCTTCTTGACCGGCTGCGAGCTACTCGCTCGAGAGCTCCGCGGAGCATTTTCTTCGGGAGGAACGATATCCTGGAAATAGTCTTTAGCCATGGAACGAAAGTATACCCTGTTCAATAGTACTTTGCGATGAGGTTTTCCCCATTTGTGTGCGTAACCATCTTCAGGAATCTAATTCCATAGCGGCGAGCGCACTGCCGATAGCGAGTCCAGGATCGGCAAAAGTGCTTGGGAGAGGCGCCGAGAGAAGAAGTTCTCCGGCGGAAAGAATTGAAACGGAGAATGGTCGTGCGGTTGAGGTAAACTGAGTAAAATCGATGCGCGCGAAGAATCGTGAGAGCCACGTTGCGAGCTGCGGCGGAGCGAGGAGCACCATATCTTCGGGAAGTTTGCGCAAAGCGGAGAGTTTTCCGAGAGTCTCGCCGAAAAGATGTGCGAGACCTGGTTCCAGCTTGGCAATGGATTGCTCAAGTTCTGAACTGACTTCGGACTCGACTTGCTGTTTTTCGTACATATCTAAAAGCGCAATTGTCTCCTCGACCGGTTTTCCTTTGGCAAGACTTGTAGAGAGTTGTCGGAACCCTTGCGGAACAAGCGCTCGTTCTACCAATATGCCCTTGCGCACAATAATGAAGTCCGTCGCTTCTGCGCCGATCTCGGCAATAAGATAATCCCCATCGTTACGAAGACGTTTCGTCACTGAAAGCGCGGCTCGCGCACTCGATCGCCATAGTACTTCTGCGCTTGGAAAGAGTTTTGCGACCGTCTCTTTGGCAGCATCCTTGATGCGAAGGTCACAATCGCTCATCAAGGTGCAAATTCGTATTGACTCTGCCCGCTTTCCCGCAGGTTTATCCGTTGTATAGCCGTTCAAGAGCACACGTACCACGCTAGCCTCGAAAACTTCGCTCGGTTTTATGTCTTTCTGGTCGGCCAAGGATTGCTTTGCCATGTCATTTATCATCGCCTCGGTTATCGTCGCGTCTATTTTGAATTCCGTGGTCGATCTTCCTGCAAAAGTATGCGTCCACGGCGCACCGATGATGCAATAGCAAGAAGAGATGCGCGGACCTTTTTCGAGAGCGTACTGTGCTACTACTTTTTCACCCGCACTCGCAAGCATCTGGATCACTCCCGTCGAGAGCGCGTCGTCGGAACGCTCCTCAAGTGACAGACTTTCACGAGCAAAAGCTATCAATCGTGGAGAATCCCCCGTTTGAAAGATCGCAACGCCAGCACTTGCGCTTGCGATATCGACGACAGCAATGACGTTGCCGCCCAAGCCCTTTCCCATGCCCAACATCTGATTATTGTATCAGAGCAAAACGGCCTTGATGCGCCGAATGCCGGAAGCTACCGCTTCTTCTTTTTGTATTTTGAATGTGCCAGTAAGTTCCGAGGTATTGCTCACATGCGGACCACCGCAAAATTCTATAGAAAAAGCCTGTGTGAAGCTCGGCGCGCTTTGCGACGCGTTTTTGGGACCAACAGAATACACAGAAACCATATCCGGATACTTTGCGCCGAATTCGTGTTCTGCGCCGAGCTTTTCCGCTTCTTCTTTGGGCAAAGTCGAGCGAACGACCGGTAGTTCCTCTCGTATCTTTTCATTCACGATGCCCTCTACTTCTGCTATCTGCTCTTTTGTCATTTTCGCTCCGTACGAAAAATCGATACGCAAGCGTTCTTGCGTGATGTTGGAACCGCGCTGCTTCACGGACGCGCCCAGAACAGTTTGTAGAGCTTTGAGTAGCAAGTGGTGGGCCGTGTGCAGACGTGTCGTCTTTTCCGAAGTATCCGCAAGACCGCCTTTGAACTTTTGCTCGCTTCCGGAGCGCGAAAGCTCTTGATGCTTTTTCATTTCACTCTTGAAGCCTTCAACGTCAACATCGATGCCGCGCTCCTTAGCAAGCTCGAGCGTCATCTCGAACGGAAATCCGTAGGTTGTGAAGAGAATAAAAGCCTCCGATGGCTCAACGTGACCTGTTGCTGCGACCTTCTCAAACTCCCTCATTCCATTCTCAAGCGTTCTGCCAAACTGCTTTTCTTCGTTCCAAATTTCCTTCGTTATCGTTTCGTACGCCTCCTGTGTCGCAAGTTCCGGATATGCTTGCTTGTATTTTTCGATAACGATTATCGCGCAGCGATTCAACAAGCTCTCTTCTGCTTGGTCTTGCTCCGCTCCTATCTTCTGCGCATGCTGTGCAGCCCGACGAATGAGACGACGTAATACATAACCGCGTTCAGTGTTCGATGGTCGGACACCGTCGCCAAGCATCATAGTTGCGGCGCGCATGTGATCGGCAACGATGCGAAATGAGCGGCGATAGCGTGAATCGTTGTACGATTTACCTGAGAAATGTTCGAGGAGAACGATGATGTCGGAAAAGACGTCTATCGAAAACACATCCGGATTCTTTTCCGATGCTGCTGCGATACGCTCCAATCCTCCACCGAAATCAACGTTGCGTTGCGGCAAAAGAGCGAAAGAGCCATCTTCCTTCTTGATGTATTGCATGAAAACTGAGTTTCCTATTTCGAGAAAACGTCCGCAATCGCAGTTGGGGTGACATTCTTTACCGAATTTCTCGTCGTGCGGCGTGCCGAAATCGTAAAAAACCTCAGAGTCAGGCCCGCCTGGCTCCCCTGCCGGCATCTTTTCAGGCACTCCCGAACGGCTCCACCAATTTTTCTTGGCGTCGTAATAGAAGATCCTGCCGCCTTGCATGCCGAGGCGATACCCGTCTTCTTCGCTCCCGATTAGAATACCTTTGGCATCGATGCCCTTGTTGGCAAAAAGTTCTTTCCAGATGGCAACGGATTCATCATCGCGCGGAACACCGTTCTTTTCGTCGCCGATGAAGACGCTCACATAGAGTCGGTTTGGATCAATACCGACCTCGTCCGTCAGAAATTCAAAGAACCATGAAAGTTGCTCGCGCTTGAAGTAGTCGCCGAGCGACCAATTCCCAAGCATCTCGAAAAAGGTCGTGTGACGGTTGTCACCAACCTCATCGAGGTCTTCTGCGCGGAAACTCTTTTGACTATCTACCAAACGATTTCCCTTGGGATGCGGCTCTCCGAGCAGGTACGGAATGAGCGGTTGCATACCTGAACCCGTGAACAACGTTGTCGGATCGTTCTGCGGCACCATCGACGCGCTCGGTATGACCGTGTGCTTACGCGCCTCAAAGAATTTCAAGTATTTGCTGCGAATTTCGTTGATGGTCATTTACATAAACGTAACGTGTAGAGGGCTTTTGCGCAACGCGCTCAAGAACGTTACTATGCCCTTCCAATGAACTACGAACTCCATACATTGAAGAACGGCCTACGGATCGTGCTTGCGCCGATGCAGGGCACCGAGACGGCGACGGTGGTTGTCATGACTGGGACTGGCTCTCGTTATGAGACGGAAAAAGAGAACGGACTTGCGCACTTTCTTGAGCACATGTTTTTCAAAGGCACTAAGAGACGCAAAGGCGCACGCCAGATAAGCGAAGAACTCGACGGCGTCGGCGCTATCTACAATGCTTTTACTGCCAAAGATCGCACTGCGTACTACGCAAAAGTAAGCGCGCAGTATTTCGACACTGCGCTCGACGTTATTGCCGATATCTCGCTGAATTCGACGTTACCGGACAAAGAAATAGATAAGGAGCGCGGCGCCATACTCCAAGAGATTGATATGTACGAAGACATGCCGATGCGTACCGTTGACGATGTTTTTGAGAAGCTTCTCTTCGGCTCAGCCCACCCACTCGGTCGCACCGTCCTCGGGCCGAAAGAAAACATCCGAGCATTTACTCGCGAAAATTTTGCAAGCTACCACAAGCGACAATACACCGCTGGAAACACTATCGTTGTCGTCGCCGGAGCTTTCGACAAGAAAAAAGTATTAGCAAAAATAGATAAGGAATTCGGTTCTCTCAAAAAGACCAAGACCTCGAAGCCGATTCGCTTTGCCGGTGTTCAAAAAGAACCGCGCGTATCAATAAAGGAAAAGAAAACCGATCAGACGCAGCTAATACTGGGTGTCTTGGCGTATCCATACCTACACAAAGATGAGTACGCGCTCGCCGTCCTTTCGACGATTCTCGGCGGCGGTATGTCGAGCAGACTCTTTCTCGAGGTGCGCGAAAAGCGCGGTCTCGCCTATTCCGTTCACTCGTGGGTGGAAAAATATCCTGACACTGGTTACTTCGCCGTGCAGGCGGGAGTTGAGCACGGGAAACTTGAGAAAACCGTCGAGACTATCCTTGCGGAGTTCAAGAAAATAAAGACGAAGAAGGTTTCCCCTGCAGAACTAAAGAAGGTAAAGGCATATATCAAGGGTACGACTACCCTTTCGCTTGAAACGAGCGACGAGATAGCTGAAAAGGCAGCAACTTCTCTCATCACAATGGGCCAAGTCCGCACGCTCGAAGAGCGCCTCAAGGGCATCGATAAGGTAACCGCGGAAGACGTGCAGCGCGTTGCTAAAAATATTCTCAAAACCGACAAACTAAACCTCGCCGTTATCGGCCCGCATACAAAGAATCTCCGATCTCTGCTGAAGCTATAACCAATTAATCGCCTTTTTGTTGTGTTCGACGAGATACTTGTTCGTTTTGCTGAACGGCTTGGAGCCGAAGAAACCTCGGTATGCCGAGAGAGGCGATGGATGGCCGGATTCGATGAGTTCGTGTTTCGACCAATCGATAAGTTCACCTTTTGATTTGGCATAGTTGCCCCAAAGAATGAACACTAGATTTTCTTTTTCTTCCGAAAGTTTGCGGATGACGGCATCGGTGAATTGCTCCCACCCTTTGCCTTGGTGGGAACCAGCGTTGTGCGCCTGCACGGTCAACGTCGCATTCAAAAGAAGTACGCCTTGTTTCGCCCAGCGTTCCAAATCCCCCGTTCGGTGCTCCAATGGTTGCCCTAAATCACTCTCTAGCTCTTTGAAGATATTTTGGAGAGATGGTGGCAAGGCAACGCCTTGACTTACCGCGAAACAAAGACCGTTTGCTTGATTCGGGCCGTGGTAGGGATCCTGCCCTAGGATAACGACGTCTACGTTGTCGAATGGCGTCAGTTCAAAAGCTCTAAAAATATTCTTGGGCGCAGGATAGACGATAGTATGTTCGTATTCGCTCTTCACGAACTCACGCAGCGTTTTGAAGTAGTCCTTACCGAACTCGTCCTGTAAAATCTTCTTCCAAGATGATTCGATCTTTACATCGTCCTCAGCCATACAGGCTTACCGCACGCCTTCTTCGAACAACATTTCCTGCTTTCGCCCGACACCACCTCTGTTGTATCCGCGCATGGTACCGTCGCTCGCGATAACGCGGTGACACGGAATGGATTCGTCGTAATTGGTGCGCATGACGGCACCGACCGCTCGCGCGGCTTTTGAATTGCCAGCTTTTGTTGCAACCTGCTTGTAGGTCATCGTTTTGCCTTTCGGAATCTTCTTGACTATGTCACGCACTTTGTCGGAAAAGGTTTTCATATACCGAGTGTAGCATTTTTCTCTGATCCTTTGGATTTTGCGAACGCGGGCATCTTTTTTCCCACGGCTTCTCGGTACTTGCAGTAATCGCAGTCGTCACCAGCTTCAGGGAGCGATGTGCCGTCGAGGCATTCTTTGATATCTACAATTGTTCCCTCCACCCAGTCGGCATTCCCTTTATAAGGCACGAGTGTTATTTCGAATTCAAGCTTTCCGTCAAAAGCTTTTTTGTCTTTATCTGCGTTCGCATACACCCAGTACGCCGTATCAGAGACATTGAAACCGTTTTGTCGAAGCAGCCATTGGTATATCTCAAGCTGACGCTTATATCCCCGATGCCAATCTTCTTCAAGAGCCTCTATTTTGCCCTCTTTGCTCGTCGCTTTGTAATCCACGACCACCAGTTCACCATTTGGCTTTTGCCAAATGTCATCTACGCCGCCGGTAATGGTAAGTCCGGATGCGTGTTTGAACGTGACGCCGCCGCGAAGCGCATCACGCCATTCATCCATCCGTGGATCGTTGAATGGAACAACGTCGATGCCATACTCTTTCATCAGTGGGTGTGCAGATTTCTCTGCGCGATGCATATCAAATTCTTTTTTGAGAAGTGCGTCCACAGCCGAGTTTAGGTTGAACGGAAAACCTTTCGGTCGCGCGGTACCAAGCTTGTTATCGATGTAGAAACATCGAGCGCATTCGAGAAATAAATCGATCTTGGACCTCGAAAGACGCCATTTATTGCCGCCGTAATTCCAATCCGGCTTCCTGTCTGGCTTGTAGAAATCGCTCATCGCGACAGTATATCACTGTCGCTTCTTTTTTTCAGAGTATACGTTCCTGCGACATTTCAGTGTGTGCCTTATGGGCTTCGTGTTCTTCGATAGTTTCAAACCAATGCTTAAAACGGTTCTCGATGTACCACATGCCGGTGAAAACGATAAGGGCAAGGATCGTCGCGAAAATAGAGACTGCGTACATCCCGAACCCGACGGCCATACCAACCGCCGTTACGATCCACAACCCAGCTGCGGTCGTGATGCCGTGCACTGTGTCGCCGCGGAAAATGATGAGGCCCGCGCCGATGAATCCAATGCCGGTCACGACGCCAGCTGCAAGCTGGAGCGGTTGGAAATTGACGACGCCAAGATAGGCGGAATCGACATAATTGGACATCAGTACGAAAAGACATGCTGCGAGGCCGACCAATGCGAACGTGCGGGTTCCCGCTGGTTGTCTTGCGAGTACGGCGCGTTCGGTACCCAATACGCCACCCAACACAAGCGCGAGTAAAAGCTTCGCGAACATTATCATCGTCGGATCAACGAAAAGTTGTGGGCCTGTTGTCATGGGAAAAAGTATATCACTTTAAATACCGCACAAGAGCTTCGCTTCGTCCAAAACCTGGGGCATTCTGTCGGGCTTTACGCCGTATTCCTGCAAGAGGTGCGAGGTCGTAACGCTTTTGCACAAGACGATCTTGTTATCCATGAGACGGCGCTTCTCCCCTTCGCTCAAAGTGGTAAGACACGTGATGGGATGCACCTTCCCTTCTTCTATCATCGAGAGCAGACCTCGCGTGCGCGGATAATCCCAGCCGAGAAGGGTCAAATTGGAGCAACGAGCATAGCGAATAGCGTTTTGCGTAAAGGTTGTGTTGGTCACGAGCCAGCCTTCATCGACTCGCGAGGATGCGAGCGGGGCTTGTTTCAGATCGTCGTACCGCGCTTTGACGTAGAGCGCGTCCTTGATGTCAGTCTTGCCTCCAGGGTCGTTGTGGAACTTTGCCTCGATACCGATTCGTTTTCCTTGCTTTTCGGCGAGCACGTCTACTTCGTGCGGTGCACAGCGACCGTTCAGTGTAATTTCGGCCCTAGCACTCCATCCGAGCGAGCGTAATACTTCGGCAAGAAATTGCTCGAATGGATATCCGGAAGGACCGAGTTGGAATACGGCACGTTTGACCGAGTAGCGCGCAGCTACAGGAACCGCTTCTTCGCGTTTCAATATTTCGAACGCGTGTCCGTAAATATCGGCAGTGCGAACACCCGGATGCAGCTCTTGCATCACGTGCGCAACAACACGTGCGCGTGCCGTCGATGAGGCACCGGCATGCTGAAGCGACAGCTCAAGCTTCGCTGGATCGAATTTCTCCTGTGTGCCGTCGGCCTTGGTGATAAGTGGAATTGTCATGGCTTTGTTGAAGTGGCAGCTGAGTCATCGGGAGTAACTTGGATGGGAAATCCTTGACCATCGAGGGTTGCAAAGAATGTCACACCCGTCTGAGGCGCAAAGATCACCGTTTTGAATTCGCGTGGCGTTGGTTCCTCCGGACACGCGATCGAAGGGTCCTGCCAGGTTTCAAAAATGAGTTGATATGTGGTCGAAGAGACAGGTTTACTTTGTGTGGAGAGTTCGTCACAGGAAAGCGGCAAGAGAATCATGCCTGAAAGATTGTGGACGCCGGGAGTAACTACATCGCGAATAAGAACTGGCCCTTCGTTTTCCGCACTCGATATAGCGAAATTTCCGAGCACTGCGAATATCGCAAATGATGCAGCCGTCAAAACGATTGCAAACCACACCATTCGACGCATCATGTCGCCCATCGTTACAGTATAGCCGTGAAAATAGCGCGCGACGTGTTTTAGTTGTTGATGATGCCGCCACCCAAACACCTATCTCCATCATAAAAGACGAGTGATTGACCAGGTGCCGCAATGTGCGGCTGGTCGAATGTCGCAGTAATTTCCTCTCCTCGCATTTTAATCGTTGCTTGAAATACTTTCTCTCGATAGCGCGCTTGTACCTCTGCCGTGAGCGGTAGCTCGATGGGTTCGCTTATCCAATGCATATCGGAGATACCAACGACCCGGCGCGACGCGTCTGCACGGACAGATGAAACTTTCAAAACGTTCTGAGAAATATCTACTGCGACAACATAACGCGCCTCAGAGCCTGTAGAGGTAAACCCGTGCCGTTCTCCTACTGTATAAAGTGCGGCGCCGTCATGCCTCCCAATAACTTTCCCGGATTCGTCGATGACATCCCCTTGCCGCAACGTAATGAATCTTCCAAGAAAGTCCTTCATCGAGACCTCGCCCACGAAACACAGACCCTGGCTGTCGGGTTTTTCTGCATTGAGGAGAGCGAATCTTTTTGCGAGCAATCGTACTTCCTTTTTGGAATATCCGCCTATTGGAAAAAGTATCCGCGAAAGATTCTCTTGGCCAAGACGATATAAAAAATACGACTGGTCTTTGTTACTATCTGAACCGCGCAAGAGTTCGTATCGATCGCCCTCCTTGTGAATGCGTGCGTAATGCCCGGTGGCTATCACGTCGGCGCCATTCTGGAATGCCCATGTCGCGAAGTGACCGAATTTTATCGAGCGATTACAGAGTACGTCCGGGTTCGGTGTAATTCCCCTCTCGTAGTCATTGATCATCGTTTGAACGACCTCCCCTTTGTATTCTTCAGAGAGATCTATCTCACGGAACTGTATTCCAAGAGCTGCGCAAGCACGCATCGCATCCAATCTATCCTCTTGCCAAGTGCATTCGATGAATTCAGGCGACCATATTTTGATGAATGCTCCAACAACGTCATATCCCTCCTCCTTTAAGAGCGCGGCAGAAGTGGCGCTATCGACGCCACCAGAAAGCCCTACGAATACCCGTTTTGCCACACTGCGAGTGTACTATTCCGAGCTTATGTTCCCAAGTAGATGCGTTCGTTCTGAAGTTGGCACGCATACGTTTTGCAGTAGTGTGTCACGCCTTGTCTGTCGGCTAGGTAGTAGAGATACGGAGTAGTGATGGGATTTACGGCGTCCTCGAGAGCGTCCAGTGACGGGCTTCCGATTGGTGTCGGCGGTAGCCCTTTATGTACATACGTATTATAGGGCGTATTATTTTTTAGATCCGCGATTGTTAGCTGCGAATCCGCTTTGCCGTTCTCGTAAATAAGCGTGGAGTCCACTTGCAGTGGAAAGCCGATTGCGATGCGGTGCCAGAGAATACCTGCGATGGTCCTTCTGTCCTGCGTCCCCGGCGCTTCCTTTTCCAGGATGGACGCCATCGTAACGATATCTTCGAGTGAGTGGGTTGAACTTGCGATCGCAGGCAGAAGTTGCGCTATCTGCGTGTCGAAATCCTGTCGCATGGCCTGAATGACAGTCGCTTCTGTTGCGTTCGGCAAAAAGAAATAGGTATCGGGGAAAAGATACCCTTCCATCGTATTTGTTTGTGCAAGGAAATTATCAGAGTTAAACCGAGGTAGTTCGGAGGAGAATATGGGCGCCATTTGTCTCATCGTCGCTCCTTCAGGGATACGTATGCGTATAGGAACGAGGCCAAAGGCACCGATCGAAAGCGAGCGCGCGACGGAGAAAACAGTTTCCGGCTGTTTGAATTCGTAATCACCCGCATAGACTCCGCGCTCGCGTCCGAGGAGCGTAACCAAGGCCTTGAACACAAGCGGACTGCGTACCACACCATCCTCATACAAAGTTTGTGCGATCGAATCGAGCGATGCGCCCTCCGGAACTGTCACGAGCTGATCTGTCGGGAAACTTTTGGGCGGCTGAATAAGGAAAAGATACAAGCCACCGGCAATGACACCGAGCAATATAGTAACGATCAAGGTTCGCGAATTAGTATGCGGTCGCCAATCGTCTGAAAGACGTTGTTGGAGCTCATCCGTCTGCTTGAAAAAACCATCCAAGAATCGTTTAAAAGGGCCCATGGATGAACATCACTTAGGAAGATTGGAGGGCGGAGCAGACTTGGTCGCAGGAATTCGTTCCAGGCCTGGCACCTGCACGCTGCTAGAAGGCGGATGCCAGAGCGTTGCGAGTTCTTCAACGGTCAGAATGTTGGAGGGGAGGATCCACGGCGTGTGGAATCCAGCACGCCTGCGGTACGCATCAAAGAATCTCCTGGCAGTAACATTGTTGCGCCGATACCCTCCCCAATCCTGCCACGGATAATCGAACGGATTATGCCAACGTCGCGGACGTAAGTGCGTCATATACGATGGATTTCCCAATACTTTCCAGATCCAGCGCACGCTGGTAAAAAACGGTCCTCGGATCTCCCCGGTTGTTATATACACACCATGACCGACGAACTCGAAGGGAAGCTTCGCAAGATTACGTTCCATACTTTGCATCATTTGGTTTTGTCTCCAGGACGGGCGGATCTGCGGCGGTCGATCGTTTTCAGGATCTAAACCAGCTTTTTCCATTTCGTTCTCAAGAAGTTCTTGAGGGACGATGGCTCCTGCAACACGAACCTTGCTCACCTCCTCTTCCATCGCTTCTCTCCATTCCGCATCCCGCTCTTTGGTATTAAGAATCCCGTATTTACCGGCGCGACGGATGACAAGCGATATCCAGATCTGCTCATCCGACTTTAACGCACCCATCAATTCCAATATTGTCGCGAGCGGATCGACCTTGTGCTCCTCTTTGGGATCTTTGTCGAGTTCGAAATCCACGTACGTCTTGAACGGGTAGCAATCCGATCTTGGAAAATCCCCGCTACCATATACCCCATTCTTGTTATGCGGCTCCTTGCGCCAGTCGGTCGCAAAACACCAGTGCTTATGAGGGTCGAGCACAAATTTGGAAGCGTAGTCTTCCACCTCATGCAATTCGACTTCAGGATATTGACCGTAGATGCTCTGTTCAACGAAATTGCGATAATTGCCCCAGCACCAAATGTAAAAATGCATTTCTCCACCGAAGCTCGCCATCTCGAGCGCGTAGAAAGGACGCACCTGCCCCTTTAAACCTCGGTCGAGAAAGGTTGTCTCGCCGGATGAAAGCCAAAGATTAGTGAGCGCAACCTCCATTGCTCTGGGAGATTTTGTGATCTCGCGCGGGATCTTCATCTCAAGCAAAACCGGTTTGCGCCCGGCGATAAAATGCGACTGTATATACCACACCCACGCACGCCAGGTGGCGATGATAAGGCCGATGGGAACCCAAATGGGAGCGGTTCCCGCAAGCCACGTGAAGGTAAAAAGAAAAAGATTTGGTATCTCAAGGGAAAGTATCCAGTAGAGGCCGAAAAAAAGGATCATGCAGGCTATGCCGCGCGAAACACCCCATTCGCCAACCTGGTCTATGAATTCATGCAAGTTGAAGATGTTGAATCCGAGTACGTTCTTCGATATAGCTTCGCCTGCTTCTTCGAGAAAGGTCTCTTCGCTCATGAGAAAATTATATCACTCAAAAGCGACGGCGGGTTTGCCTTTGCTTCTCCGGGAGCCTCGCCAACCGTTCTCGAGACGTCCGAAAAGTCCGCCGCATTACCGGCTGAAGGTTCGCGCCAGAGGAAACGCTCCAGGGGAAGCAAAGGCAAACCTGCCGCAACTATTTTTACTTCGCAAGATTGTAGCGTCCGTCGGAAAGTCTTGAAAAGGTGTCGCTCTGGAGATTGACCGCAATGGTGGCGTCTTTGACGTAGCGTTCGCGCTTCACGCGCTCGACGATGTCTTCCCGAGAAAGTGGCCCTTCGCGTTTCAAAATACCTTTGATGACATCGCGTACGACGCCCGGTTCGTACCCCCATTCCTTAAGCGCGTAGAGTCCGCGACCAACAAGTACGAAGCGACCGTCTTTGATGAGCTCGTTGTGCGTGGTCGCCGGGTGCGCTTCGCGGTTGAAAAGCTTTTCGATGCCTTTTGCAACTTCGGTGAAGTGCATCGGAGAACCGTGGCGCTTGAGTGTGAGATATGCGAAGTCACGAGTGTTCTTGATGCGCACGTGCGGAGAATCTTGTCTGCCCCATTCGCCAAGCGGATTCTTTCCGATGCGCTTCGAGATGAAGAGCCAGCGGCGCATGGTTTCCTGCTCGCGCGGTTTTACACCTTCTTGCTTCAAGTGTTTGGCGAACAATTGCAAAAATTCCTCTTCTGGTGTCAAACGGTTCAGTTCAATCGCCTCATACAAATTTGCGAGCGCAGTCTCAACACTCTCCGCGAGCTGCGGATCAGTGTGCCAACGATCTTGAAAGTCGGAGGTCTCATGACGGTCGTCGAAGTGGTTACCAACGGTAAGAAGGAAAATAACATGATTCTGTTCGGTCGGGCTTTTCGCAAGTTCTTGCAAAATCGTGGCTTCCGCCAAGATACCGCCGAGCGTGGCGATTGCGCGCTTCATTTCCTCAAATTCCTGGGCATGGGCAGTGTAGCCTTCGGAATCGCGTACGGCAGAAAGGCCATGGTTCTCGATCTGACGGATGCGTTCACGGGTGATACCGTACTCCTTGCCGATAGCATCGAGTGTGCGGGTCTCGTTCTTTTGGTTCAGACCGAAACGGTCAACAAGCACCTTCCGGGAGCGTTCCGGCAGGTCTGAAAGCAAGTCTTTAGTTACGTTTTTGGGTTGAAATGAAAGCATTGGTTTGAGGGCCAATTGACTACGCCATTAGCTGTGTCTTTGTTATATCAAACCTACCTATCTCTGTCAAATCCCTACTCGCTTTCAAAAAGGGCACTCAAAGACTCCCCCGTCTCAATACGCTTAATGGCATCGGCAAAGAGAGGCGCAACAGAGACCACCTCTATTTTCTTGGAAAAGTCCCTCTCTGGCGAAATGGTGTCGGTGATGAACATTCGTTCGATTGGTGACGCATCGATGTTCTTTTTGGCTTCTCCAGAAAGGACTCCGTGTGTCGCTGCCGCGTAGACATTCTTCGCTCCACTTTCCTTTAGGAGAGCTGCGGCGCGGGCGAGCGTACCGCAGGTGTCGGCCATGTCGTCGATAATGAGCGCTATCTTGCCGGATACATCACCGATGAGCTTCATGCGTGCGACTTGGTTTGGAATGTCTCGTTCTTTGTGGATGATGGCGAGGTCAGCCGACTTCATCAGACGCTTTGCATAGGATTGCGCGCGTACCACACCTCCGGCGTCTGGCGAAACTACGACCAGATCATCTTTTGCAAGCGCGTCTTTGAAAAATTCTTTGAAGTATGAAATGAAGGCTGGGCGCGCGTAGAGATAGTCGACGAGCGTTTTGCGGAAGAAGCCACCGATCGCGTCGTTGTGCAAGTCCATGGCGAGAATGCGGGTGGTGCCCATTGCCTCGAGTAGCGTCGCAAATACTCGCGCAGAGATCGGTTCGCGCGGACGCGCTTTGCGATCCTGACGAGCATATCCAAAATACGGAACAACTGCGGTTATCTCATGCGCAGACGCGCCGCGTGCCGCGTCTATCGCAAGCAAGAGCCTTGCCCAATTCTCTGCGGGCGAATTCGTCGGTTGAATAAGAAAAACATTCTTGCCACGCAAATTTTCCAAAAATTGTACCTGCTGTTCTCCGTCGGCGAATGTCCTGCATTTTATCTGACCGAGCGGGACGCCTACTTTTTCCGAGATCGACTTCGCGAGCGCATCATTGCCCCCCAAGCTGAAGATGCGAAATTCCATGCGGCACAGTATACTCCATTTTAAAGCACCTTTAGCTCAGTTGGTTAGAGCGTTCGATTCACATTCGAAAGGTCGAAGGTTCGAATCCTTCAAGGTGCACAAAGGCCACAGCGACGGCGATCAAATTATCCGTGACCACATGGCGTTGAAAGCTATATAATGAGGCGTGCGCTCCACGGCAATATTTTTTGCAACGTTTCTCTTGACTCTTGGGCCTGTCGTTGTGCACGCGCAGGCGACCGTCACACCGGATACGCGAACGATAGAAAAGGCACAAGTAACAGCGATTTCGAAAGGTCAGCCCGAGATTTTACCCGAGAATGACATCGCATCGCCGACACAAATGCTGACCGCAGATATTCTGAATGGCCCGGACATGGGGCAATCCGTCACGTTCGAGAATGATTACATCCAACTTAATGTTGACGATATATTTTATGCGTTGCACACGACCAACGACTTGGACGGAACGGATTACAGGACCGTCTCAGATCCATACCGCCTGAACGCCCTCTTCGCACTCGGCGCCATCTTTCTATTTCTTGTTGTCGTATTCGGCGGATTGCAGGGAATACGCGGACTTGCCTCGCTCTTCGGCAGTCTCGTACTCATATTCTTTGTGCTCGTTCCAGGAATATTGCACGGCTATTCGCCCATCCTTGTTTCCATCGGCGTCTCAGCTCTTATAATTCTTGTCGGCTCATATATCACCCACGGGTTTAACCGTACGACGAGCGCCGCGGTCTTCGGCATGATAACTACCGTTTTGATAACCGGCGCGTTGGCCTACTATTTCGTACATGCGGCTCATCTTTCGGGCTTTGCAACAGAAGAAGAGGTCTACCTGAATTTTGACACGCAGGGCACGATAAACATGGTCTCGCTTCTCTTCGGCGGCATCATGATTGGTCTACTCGGCGTTCTATACGATATCGCCATAAACCAGGCGATTGCTGTTGAAGAGCTCTTTCGAGCTGGAGCGCATATGACACGATCGCACGTGTATGGCCGAGCGATACGTATCGGGCGCGAACACATCGGTGCGCTCGTGAACACGCTCGCCATCGCCTACGTGGGCGCCGCGTTGCCGCTTCTTCTGTTGATCCAAGAAGGTTCGACCTACGGAATCGCATACTCCATCAACAGCGAGCTCTTCTCAACTGAAATCGTGCGTATTTTGATCGGCTCCATAGGTCTCATCTTGGGAGTTCCGGTCACGACCCTGATTGCCTCCTACATGCTGCAGGGCCGTATTTCTTCCTCAAGCGAAGCCTCCCATCACGGACACTCACACGGTCATTGAGTTTGTTTGGTGGATTTTGGATGCAGTATCCTTACCGCGATCGCGGTCGTAATTGGAATCGCGAGCATAAGGCCGATGGACCCAGCAGTTGTCCTAATAATTTCTGTCGCAATGAATTCCACATTGAATATTCGCTCCATCGCATATTGACTGTAATACGTCAGCGATTCATATATCGATATCATGACAGGGAGAGAGGCCCCGACATACGCCAACACAAGCGTGTTCACAAGGGCGCCTATGTGCTCACGCCCTATCCTGAACGCACGCTGATAGACCAGCTTCCGAGGCATCGAGGGACTGGCACGCCAAAGCTCTTCCACGGCGACGGCTTGCCCGATGGCCGCATCGTACAAGACCCCCAAAATGCCGATTATGATGCCTCCCAACAAAAGGCCTTGGAAGTTGATCGGTGGATCACCAGGGATCGGGCTCGAAAGCAGATTGAAAGAGGTTTCGTCCGTTACACCGCTCAAGTATCCAAAGTGAACAGCCACTTGGGATAGCAGCGCCGCTACGATGATAGTGACGATCATCCCGACGACCGCGGCGGTCGTCATTCTGGTGAATCCGTGAGTGATGTAAGCGCCTACGCTCGCAACGAACGATGCGACAATGATGCTCAACAATATCGGAGAATATCCGTGAATGACGCCCGGCAACAGTACGAAAACAATGAAGCCGATACCGCCCGCAAGAGAAATGAGCCCGCGAATGCCCTGCTTTCCGCCTATCCAAAAGATGCACAAAAGAAACAAAGCGGTGAACACGAGGACGACGAGCATCCGGTCATGGTCAACGCTGAAATAACTATAGGCCGTCAATTCATTGTTGCTCGTGTCCTCAAGGAAGCGGCCCACGTATATCGTGTCGCCTGGGTTTAGCTTCTGGCCATCCCCGTCCACATAAGAATTGGAGAACTCGACCGTGTCGCCATTTTGGGAGCCGTCCAGAATTCGTGCGGTCACGACCTCCGTATAGTCGTGTGGGGTCGTGGTCGAGGTGTCTATCTGCACATCACTGACGATGGTGAGGACCTGTGCCTTCGCAATGAATGATTGCGCTGATACCAGAGTGGGCCCTACGAGGATTGCGAGGCAAATCCCCACTAGAAGTACGCGAAGAGCCGCTATGCGCTTCATTCCAGAATTATACCGCCGGAAAAAGCCGAACGACGACATAGAACCCGAACGTAATGGCGGTGATGAAAAAGCTCACCGGATATGGGAGGTAGAATGAAACGAACAACGATACCCACGTTGCGAGAAGTGCGATCCCGATCGAGATCAAGATACCGTCCGTAGGGCGTCGCGCGAGCCGCGCAGCAATAGCCGCAGGGGTCACCATCAGCGCAAAAATGAGCAGAACGCCGACAACCTGCACTGCGATCGAAGTCGCCGCCGCGATCAAGAGAATGAATGCAAGATTGATGCCGAAAACTGGCACTCCCTTACCTTCGGCAATCTCCTCATCGAGCGAGGTGAAAAGAAGCGGACGATACATCACTCCGAATATGATTGCGACAAGTACCCCAGCGATCAGGGTCGTCAATACATCTCCGCTGCTTATGCCTAGGATCTCGCCAAAAAGAAGTGAGTATGCTTCCGTTGCATAACCTTGGTACAGGCTGATGAATAACACACCAACGCCGAGCAAAAACGCCAATACCACTCCGATCTGGACGTCACGACTAGCCGCGCGTCTTCCCAACACACCGATCAATATTGCACCGACGGAAGTGAATGCGAACAACCCGAATATAGGACTTACTCCGACCAAAACGGCGCCCGCCGCTCCCGTGAAGCCGACGTGCGAAAGTGTGTGGGCTGCAAAAGACGAGCGACGTATAACGACGAAGTAGCCGATAATGCCCGCGACAATAGCGACGATGGTGCCCGCCTCAAATGCATGTCGCATAAAATCGTATTGCCACATCACGGCAAAATCGTTTAAAAGGTTCCAACTGAAAGCAAGATTATTCATGGTGCAAATGACCTTCTTCCGCGCCGATTATCGCGAGGCGCCCGCGCGAATCGCGGAGTACCTCGACAGGCGTGTCGTAAAGTTTCGAAAGTGTTTCCGAGGTCAACACCTCTGCGGGTTTTCCTGTCGCAATATGGCCGTTGGCAACATAGACTACGCGGTCGAGGACCGGCAAAAGTGGGTTGATGTTGTGCGCGATCAAAAGCACAGTCACTCCTCGTGAACGTACGACGCTCTCTATGAGCTGAACGAGCTCAGATTCCCGCCGAATATCGAGGTTAGCGAGCGGCTCGTCGAGGAGAAGAAGTTCGGGGTTCCCCGAAAGCGCTTGCGCCAAAAATATCCGCTGCTGCTCTCCTCCGGAAAGCGATCCCAGTGGACGATGCGCAAGATGTTCCGCGCCAACATCCTTAAGTGCCGCGAGAGCTTCACGACGTTCGCGACGAGCTTCGCTAGGCGTATCAATCCCCCAGGTCCCTGCGCACGCGCCAAGGCGCACTATCTCAAGTGCCTCGATCGCGAGTTCCTGGTCAACTCCGTGTCTCTGTGGCACATAGCCAATCCTCAGGTTGCCACGATGCGGCCGCTCTCCGAAAAGTTCGATGGCTCCGTGCAATGGTTGGACGAGCCCCAAAAGAACCTTGAAAAGGGTCGTCTTTCCCGAACCGTTCGGTCCTAAAACGCCGACGAACTCTCCTTTGCGTATAGAGAACGTGGCGTCTCTCCAGATCGGTGTGTCACCATATCCGGCGGCAATATCCTGCGCCGCGATAACGTTGTCGGATAGAGATTTCATTGCCCGAGCGTATTCGCATTCAGCGCATTTTGCAAATCGATTATTTCGGCGTTCATCCATTCCTCGAAGGTCGCGTCCGGCGGCTGGATGGTTTCGGTCACACCGATCACAGGAATATTTTCCTGCGCCGCCAGTGCTTTGATGCTCTCCGTGAGAGGTGTTACGGTCTGCTCGTTGTACACCAAGACGGTCGGCTCCTTGTCTTTCAACTGGGTCTCGAACTCGACGACGCTCTGCGCCGGTGGATCATTGCCCTCAGCGACCGCTTCAATGAATCCCGGCGGCGAAATGAGGTCGAGTCCTGCGGCTGTCGCGAGATACGCGAAGATGTCCTCGGTCGCAGCGACTTTCACGCCCGCATATTGCTGCTTAATCGCGGAAATGCGATCTTGATATTCGACCAGGTCTTTTTGCAGGGTCGCGTAATTCTTTTGGTAGTCGCTCGTATTGACCGGATCAAGCGCGATCAAGTCCTGTTCCATTTGCGCTGCCGCTTGATTTACGTAAGCGGGGTTGTACCAGAGATGCGGATTGTCGCCTTCTTGTTTGCCGACCAGCTCTCCGACATTCAAAACCTTTCTGTTCGAGTTACCTCCTGCGGAGAGCAACTTATCCATCCAGCTGTCATAGCCAACATCGTTCTCGATAACATAGTTCGCCGTCGAGACCGCGCGCGCATCCGCTGTGTCGCTTTCATATTCGTGCGGATCGGCATTAGGGTCCGAGACGACACTCAAGACCTGCACGTGCGACCCGCCGATCTGCGAAACGATCGAGCCCCAAAAATTCTCCGCGGCAACGACCTGCAATTTTCCGCTGGTAGTCGTCGAGGTGGAACTTGGCTGACGTGAAGTGAAAAGTAAGACGCCTCCGCCGATAATAACGATAACGACTACAATTCCAATAAGAGTTCTTGTATTCATACGTTATAATTATTGAATATTTTGATATTAATTACCTTGCGCACGTGTTGCATACCCCGTAGAGATCGAACGAATGCCCGGTGATCTTTTTAAATGTCTTTGATCTCGCGAGCACGCGTTGTCCGACCTGCTCGTGCGCACGATCGATGAAGTCTTCGACACGATCGCAGTTGATACAGACGAGGTGATGGTGGTCGTGCTCATCTTCGAGCTCGTACCGCGAACGATCCCCTCGTAGATTCACTTCGCGAACGAGACCTGCTTTTTTGAAAGCGTCCACCATGCGGTAAATCGTTACTTGATCCATACCTCTCGGACCAATCTCGTTCACAATCTCCTGGATGAGAAGGGGGCGCTTCGCCTTTGCGAGGATCGAAATAAACGACAGCCGTTGTTTTGTCGCACGGAACCCGACACGTCGTATCTTTTCTGTGAAGACATCCCCCTTCATGCGCTAAAGTTTACAGTACATGCAAATTACTTGCAACTAGAATTATGCACGATCTCGTGCTCTGATGAACTGCATACCGATTGGCGACTGAATGTGGTACGCTACGGTGTTCGAAAAAACGGGCCAACAGTATACCGGTAGTACGTGCGCCGGTTCGGAGGCCTTGTCGGGACGTAGTATACCGGTAGTACACACGCTTCGGGTGCGTGTAGACCGGGTTCGATTCCCGGCGTCCCGACAAGGCCTCCGAACCATATAATTTCTGTGCGGTCGCTCTGCGAAGCAGTGCGACTTTGGGCATATTGCGGAGGGTGCGGGATGTCGTATAGTGGTAGTACGCAAGCATGGGGTGCTTGTAGCCCGAGTTCGATTCTCGGCATCCCGAAAAGACCGAGGGTACCGCACTGAAGAATGCCGAAATCCGAACGGGTTGCGGCTATTCTCGCTTTGCGGAATATGAAAGTTATCGTGCGTGCCCTTCTCTCCTTCGTGCTCCTCTTTGGAGTAGCAGCTCTCGTTACATTTTATATTTCCGCGCAAAATGCCGTTTGGTACGCCTCTCTCGTTAAGCCGAGCTTCACTCCTCCCAATTCCCTTTTTGCTTTCGTTTGGATACTCCTCTATTTCTTCATGGCGGTCGCGCTCACTCGTGTGTGGGGACTTGAAAAGAGTGAAGATCGTCGAAGGTGGGTATTTGCTTTCATATTGCAACTTCTTCTGGGCATCCTGTGGGCAATCCTTTTCTTCTGGCTGCACGGACTTTTCTTAGCGGTAATAGAAATTGTCATCCTTTGGTTCTCGGTGGTCATTCTCACGCTTGATTCTTGGGAGATCGATCATCCAAGTTTCTGGTTGCTCGTTCCCTACGTCGCAGGCGTCACCTTTGCGATGATATTCAACATTGCGCTGTGGTGGATAAATTGAGAGTCGTCTCTTCTATCTCCGCTATAATGAGAGGTGATGGTTCGCTACCTGCTCGCAGGACTAATTCTGTTTTCATTCTTACTTTCATGCGTGCCTGCATATGCCGACACGAGCTTCAATGATTTGCTCTCTGAGCTCGAACAACAGTATCAGCTTCCCGCGGGCATTCTTGGCAAGGTCGCCAACGTTGAGAGTGGCGGCAAGTCCGGCGCCTGTGGTAATTCTCAAGCGGCTTGTGGCATGTTCCAGTGGACCGGGAGTTCTTGGTACAGCATCACCAAAGTCGCGTACGGGACATCGCTCGACCTCGCCCAGCGGGGAGACGCAGTCACCGAAGCAAAAATGACCGCTCTCTCACTAAAGCAAGCGGAGAATCAAAACACATCACTCATCCAACAAGCGAGTCTCGATTTAACGCTTGGATTGTACATGTGTCATTTCCTCGGGTCATCAGGCTGTAGTCACTTTTTCCAGGCATATATCCAAAATCCGCAGCAATCTGCTGCCGCGATATTCCCAAAAGAAGCTGCGGCAAACGCTTCGATATTTAACGGCCGCACATTGGCAGGAGTATTGAACTTGATGGCTGGGAGGTTGCAGGTCAGCTCAGGCGTTTCGCTCGCGGGTAACTTTACCGACGCCAACCGCGTTTCATTGGCCTATAGCGACGCCGATGTATCGCCTTCAAGCTTCATGCCAGCGAATTTCGTGCCTCCCACGCAAGATCCCTCCCGCACGTACCAAACCAGTTACTCGAACTTGTCGCAAAACCAATCGCTCACGCCGCTCACGCAGCTAACGCAACCACAGCTCACGTCACAGCTTCCAGTCGGCACGCCGCAAACTTCAGCAGCGACGCAAAGTTCGGCCATAATCATCGCGCAGCCAGCGAGCGTACCGCGAGGACATAACCTCGTGGTCTCTTGGGCCACCGCCGGAATGACTTCCTGCCAGGTCTCAGAGCAAGGCACGCAAATTTCTTCCGCGACAACAAGTTCGCAGAGCGTACATACTTCTTCTCTACAATCTGGAACTGTGACGTTCACGCTCTCGTGTACCGATCAATTCGGACAACCTACGCAAGAATCAGCTTTTGCGAATGTTCAGTAAAAATATTGTGGACCTGAGGGGAATCGAACCCCTGCCTCCGCAATGCGAATGCGGCGTTTTACCACTGAACTACAGGCCCTAGTGAGGATCGAAAATAAATGCTCGCATTTATTTTCTCCGAACGACGGGTCTGTATCAATCCTCCAGATACAGGCCCTAGCGAGAAACAAAGTGAGAATACTACGGATTCTCACTTTTTCCGAGCGACGGGCCTGAACGAATGTACAGGCCGTGTCGAACGAATTCCAAAATTACTTTATATTTACAATCTTGTACTTTTGCGCACCCTTCGGAGTTTCAAAAGAGAACGTATCCCCTTTCTTCTTTTCCATGAGCGCAGAGCCAAGCGGTGAGAGGTGGGAGATCTTGTGCTCCTGCATGTTCGCTTCTGCTGAGCCAACGATCTCGTATTTGTGCTCTTCCTTCTCCCCCTGCTTTTGAATCGTCACAACAGAGCCGAGCGAGACGAGTGAGCCGCCTTTGCCATGCTCGATGATGCGGGCGTGACTCAACTGCTCCTCGATATTGCGGATGCGGTCTTCTGTTGCAGCTTGAAGATTACGAGCTTCTTCATATTCAGCGTTCTCGGAAAGGTCGCCCAAGCTTCGTGCGTATTCGAGCTGCTCCGCGATCTCGCGTCTTCGTACTGTCTTGAGCTGCTCAAGCTCTTGCGTGAGTTCGTCGAATTTTTCTTTGCTTAAGTAGTTGGTTTCTTCGTTCATATTTCTGTGCCGGCGCATTATACAAGATTTTCTGCACGCAACAACACCCTATCAGTTCACATACTCCGGATGGTTGGCAACCAACCACTGGAAGAACGGAATCATACTCGCTTCCGCGTTGTAGGTTTCGGTTGAAGGACCTTTCTCCAGGACGATCGCGAAGGCATACTTTGGGTCGTTCGCGGGCCAATAGCCGACGATCCATGAGTTGACCCATTGGTTGTGGGAGCCGATCTGCGCCGTGCCAGTTTTTACAGCCAGTTCTATACCAGGAATATTGAGTACATTGTCGATGGCATCTTTGCGCGTCGAGGTTATGGCGAGTCGCATGCCCGCACGCACGACCGCGAGATCAGCATCGGAGATCGGAATTTGACTGAACTGTGGAGTTGAGGATGCAAGCAATTGCGGCGTGAGTGATTTACCGCCGTTTGCGATGGCGGCCACGTAGCGCACGGCTTGTATCGGGGTTATTTGAAAGCCGTACTGTCCGATTGCTGTGTGATACGTGTCGCCGAGGAGCCAATTCGGACTTTCGGGAAAGGTTGCCGCTTTCCATGTCGGCGAAGGAACGAGTCCGGTTTGTTCGCCAGAAAGTGCTATACCAGTCTTTTCACCCAGTCCAAATTCTTGAGCGTATTTATCGAGTCCTGCGATGCCAATACCCTGTTGGCCGCCGTACCCGCCTCCAACGACATAAAAATATTGGTCGGAGGAAACGGCGATCGCCGTTTCCATGTCAATCACGCCGTGGGCTGTCCAGTCATTGAAAATGCTCGGCTGTGAAGGATTGAAGGGGTTCGGGATCACGAACTTGCCGGTTGAATCTACAGTCGTCTCCGGAGAGAAGAGACCGGAATCGAGCGCACCAGCCGCAAAGATCGTTTTTACAATAGAGCCGGGAGCATAGAGCCCTCCGATCGCGCGATCAAGAAGCGGTGAATTTGAATTCTGGTTGGCAGCTACGATGGCGGCATTATCGCCCTGCACGAACGCATTGTTGTCGTATTGCGGAAAACTTGTGAGCGCGAGCACTTGACCAGTTTGTGCATTCATAATGACGCCTGCGCCGCCAACGAACCCGTCGACCGCCGCACCCTGTACCATGTCTTTATATAGTTCGGTCTGCAAATTCGAATCAATTGAAAGATACAGGTTCTGTCCATTGACTGGTGGTGTTTCGATATCGGACTGCACCGGATTCCCGTGCGCGTCGGTCTCAACTATCGAAGCCCCGTTCTGTCCTTCGAGGAGAGCGGTATATTCAAGCTCCAATCCGGAAACACCCGAGTAATTCGTTTTCCACCAATTCCCCTGTTTGTCGGCCTGCGGGTACGTCAGATATCCGAGCAGCAAGGAAAACCCCGGCTGCGGAATGTACTGGCGTATCGCATAGGGCTTCGTCGAAGTTCCGTTTTGCGGGGCGGGGACGTTCCATGCAAGCTCGGTGCCGTTCCTGTCATAGATCAATCCTCGTTGCGCAAAGATAATATCACTTTCGAGGGTATTTTGAATGGAAATATCAGCGTATGTTGCACCTCGAGCGACCTGCAATTGGAATGCGCGCGAACCGAAAGCCACCGCTACGAAAAGAAATACAATACCTACACCTGCGATTGCACGTCTTCCCATCGGACGTTCTACACGCCCTTCGAACTGACTTGTCTCATGCCCGGGCAAATTGGATGAATCCAGGAATATCTCATCGGGTGCTATTTCATGAATTTTTACACGCTTCCTGCCGAACATGCGCGCACTATACCAAATTGCGCGAGGTGAGACACCGGCAGAAAGTATTTTGGGGTCGTGTAATTTTCTGTTGAAAATTCACTCATTCTCGCGCCGACGCGCTGCGAAAGACCCCAAAATACTTTCTGCCGGTGTCTCTACGAAAGAAATTCACTACGCAGTGGCTCGAACGCCCAGACAACGAGAATAGAACCGATCGTAAAAAGTGGAAGTCCGTGGAACAGAGATTCCGGCGAAAGCCAAAGAAGATCCATAAAAACACCGAGCGCTATTGCCTCCCACGCGCGGAAACGAAGTGCGAGCAAAAATATGCATATAGCTGGGACGAACCACGGTGCCCAGAGTGCCCCCGCGAATCCAATTACTGCAACAACGATTCGAAATATCATCATGGTGTTACGTATACGTACTGCAGAGATGCAAGACTTGCAGGGAGCGCAATATATACAGCGGATTGCGCGTTGGCAGGATTCGAATCCACATGTTGGACAATACCGATAGGTCGACCGTGGAACGCAGGCGCCGTAACGGGATCGTTCTCTGAAATAGTTATTCCGTGCGGCACTTCGAGTTCGGCTTCCCCACCTTGCCCCATCGCCGTTGCCGCAGCGCCGTCGATCGAGACTTGTGTTTGAACGCCGGGAGCAAACAGCTCTTGTACCAAAGATTGATGTTCTTGTGCCTGCGTGATTACTCCGATGACGAATCCTTGCTGCATAAGGACTAGCGATCCCATTGTGATGCCATCGGCACTCCCCGCGTCGATGGAAAATGTTCCATAGGGTGAGCTCACGAGCGACGATGTAATTTGCGCAGCAAGTCCGGGAGAAGTTTGTGCAAGGTGTATCAGTTGCGTAAGTGAAGTATTTTCTGCTTGAACAACATCAAAAGCTGCTGCCTGCAGTTGCTCCTGCTGAAGTTCGTTCTGAAGCGCGGCAACTTGCGCCACGAGTGAGGCACGCGAAGAAAAGAATCCGCTTTTTGAAACACTACTGCGAATATTGCCACCAAGGTTCCAAAGAGGCGTCGCGACGTCGCGCGCCGCAGCCGATAGCATGCCGCCACTTGCAAGGTTGGCTAACACGATAACGAGAGCGATAAGTGTTGCAAGAAAGAGTTTACGACGTCCCGCTCTGCTAGATTGGGCGGAATTACGAAATCCATTTGCCATACCTAGTTATTCCGTCGGTACGAGCTCCTCATCACTTCCAAGCATTGTCTCACGATAGGTCTCCATGTCGTTCAAAACCGCCGAGGTGCCGCGCACGACCGCGGTCAACGGATCCGAGGCAACGATAACGTTTACACCGAGGTGTCTGGTCAAAAGTTCGGGTAATCCACGAATGAGCGCGCCACCGCCTGCGAGATATATGCCGCGCTGCATCACGTCAGAAATTATTTCCGGCGGTGTGGTTTCAAGAACCTCCTTTATGGATTCGATGAGGTCTTCGATCGAGTGCCCGATCGCATTTCTGATGTCTTGGTCTGTGATGACGATCTCGCGCGGAAGTCCTGTTACAAGGTCGCGACCACGAATGACGGCTTCGCGAACATCTCGCGAGGGCTGCACGTTCGCGATGGCGATCTTTAACTCTTCCGCGCTCTTTTGACCAATAAGTAATTTGAACTCGTTCCTGATGTGCGCGGTGATATCCGAATTGAATTTATCACCGGCGATGCGCACGTTCCTTGAATTGACCAATCCGCCCAAGGAAACGATACCGATATCGGTCGTGCCACCGCCGATGTCGATGATCATGCTTCCCGAAGGCTCGTAGATGGGAAGTTCGATACCAATAGCCGCCGCCATCGGCTCTTCAATGATGTGCACTTCGCGCGCACCTGCTCCGCGTGCAGCGTCGCGCACCGCGCGTACCTCGACCGAGGTGATGCCGGAAGGAACGCCGACTACAACACGAGGCCCGAGCATCTTGGTGTGCCCCTCCTGTGCTTTATTTATCAAATATGAAAGCATTTCGCTCGTCACTTCGAAGTCGGAAATAACCCCGTCGACGACAGGTTGTACCGCAACAATGTGTCCCGGTGTTCGGCCCAGCATGTCTTTCGCTTGTTGCCCAACAGCGACGATCTGCCCAGTCTTTTGATTTACCGCGACGATAGAAGGCTCGTTGATGACAATACCCCGACCCTTCACATAGACGAGCGTATTAGCGGTACCGAGGTCGATGCCGATATCATTAGAAAAAAGCCCTAAGATAGAATCCTTCCATGCGCGTAGACGCTCCATAGGACCTTTCATACTACTTCTGGAGCGCTTGCACAACCTCGCTGTCTGAGACGAAGCTCGTGGTACCACTCGTTCTTTCTACCCTCTCAATGCCTCCTTGCGACATCGTTTTTTCGGATACGACGAGACGTACCGGGATGCCAATGAGGTCAGAATCCGCGAATTTCTCTCCCGCACGTGCGTCGCGATCGTCATAGAGAACTTCGATGCCGTTCTCCTTCAAAAGCTCATACATGCGATCGGCCTCGTTTACAAAATCAGCATTACCGCTTGATATTGAAACGAGATGCACTTGGAAAGGTGCTACGGCTTCCGGCCAAACGATTCCTTTATCATCTGCGAATACTTCCACGATACTTCCCATCAATCGCGTGATGCCGATCCCGTACGAACCCAACACGACTGGCTTTGATTCTCCTTTCTCATCTTTGAAAAAGAGACCGAGCTGTTCGGATTTCGCGCCGCCGAAACTAAATATATTGCCGACTTCGATCGCGCGTTCTTCTTTGAGATCTCCGCGCTCGACGTCGAGCTGTTTCAGTACTTCGTCTGACATCACTTCTTTGTTTATCGCTATTTTCTTGCCAGCATGCACGTATACCGTGTCTTCTCCCGCTTCAGAAAGTGTTTGGAATTCATGGCTAAATTGCGTGAAGGCACCTCCTGAGGCAAAGGTGAGATAGGTGAGATCTCCAAGTCCAACGCGCTCAAACACCCTCATATAAGCGGCGGTAATGGCGTCATAGAGTTTTTGATGCGACTCGTCATCCGCGCTATAGGTATACATATCTTTCATGACGAATTCTCTACCGCGCATGATGCCGGATTTGGCGCGAAGCTCATTCCGCAACTTTGTTTGAAATTGATACGTGGAGATCGGAAGATCGCGATAACTCGCGATGTAATTTTTCATCATGTCGGTGATGGGTTCTTCGTGCGACCATCCGAGGCCAACCTCACCGCCGCTTTTGAGTTGCGACTTGAACCAGACATCGACACTGTCATCACTCCATCGATTCGTCTTTTCCCAAAGCTCTTTTCGCTGCAGAGAGGTCATGATGATTTCTTGGCCGTCCACCGCATTCATTTCTTCGCGAACGATTTGCTTTATTTTCTCAACAACGCGAAGTCCGAGCGGCAAATATGCATACACGCCTGCCATTTCTTTGTGGATGTATCCCGCCCGAATCAAGAGTTGCGCATTCTTTGCAACCTCATCTTTCGGAGCGGATTTCCGTGTCTTTGTAAAAAGCTCCGATTGGCGCATAAGCGGCTCAATAATAACGCATTTCCGCGTTGCTACAACTTCATTTGACCTTCAAAGAGGTCTGGGTATACTGCCGTTCTTGTGCAACTCCTGTTTCCGGAATAGCACGAGACACCTCGCAACGTGTTCTTTTCGTGGTCTTGCGAGATATACGCCCGAGTCTGTGGGAGGACGGGTATCACGCTCCCGTGATGAGCGCAAACGCGCGAAAACAGCGCGAACAAGAGGCCGGCGACCGCACATCGCCGGCCTTTTAATTTACATAAACAATCGCGCTATGTCGTTGTAGGTCACGGTGACCATCAGAAGAATGACGAGTGCAACGCCTATTGTATTAAGAAGTTGTATCGCAAGTTTTGGAGCCTGTTTACGCAAAATACCTTCGGTAATGACCACCAGTAGGTGACCGCCATCGAGAGCTGGGATAGGCAGTAAATTCACAATAGTTAGGTTGACCGAAATAAGGGCTGCCAATTCTAATACTTCGCCGAATCCATTTTTGGCTGCTTCTGCGACCTGCGAGACAAGTCCGACCGGTCCCACAACGCCAGAGAGGTCCGGAGACCCATGTGCGGCTGTTTTTATGATGCCCCAGAGCGCTTGCGCGACAATGACGAATGAACTGCGTGTAGTCAGTAGCGCCTGATGCATTGCTTGCAAGGGAGGCAGCGCCACATTGGAAACGAGTACTAATCCGATACCGATCGCTGGTCGCCCAGCGTTTTGTGGGTCGACCGAATTCGCAGGGATAATTGTCGACGTTGTTGTCGCGTCATTGTGTAAGTATGAGAGCGATAGTTTTTGACCGCCGTGATCAGAAACGAATGCTACCAACCCGGCGGGAGTAAGTGCGGCGGGAGTATTGCCTTGCGAATCTTGTACAGAAAGAATTTGATCCCCCGCAGAAATACCTGCTGCAGAAGCCGGTGACCCTGAAATAACGTCTGAGACGAGAAGCTGCGCTGCCTGATTGGGTTGTAACTGATCCACGATAGCCGGAACGCCCACCGTAAGCGCTCCAGCGAAAAGCGCGTATGCAACGAGCGCGTTCATCGCAACACCCGCCACCAAGATCACTCCTTGTTTCCAGCGCGGGGCATCGATGAAGCTTCCGGCTCCATGTTGATTTTCATCTTCCTGTTCACCGTACATTCGAACGAAGCCACCAAAAGGAATCCAATTCAGCGTGTATTCAGTAGCTCCTATTTTTCCGAAGAGAAGCGCACGCGGTGGGAATCCGATGCCGAATTCATCTACACGGATACCGAATATCTTTGCCGCAATAAAATGGCCGAACTCGTGCGCCAAAATAAGGAACACAAGAATGACCACGACGAGGAGGATGCTCATGCGCTCATCTCCTCTTCTTTTTTCTTTAGCGCATTTTCAAAATCTTCGTTGACCTTATCTACCTTTTTCTGCAATTCCTCTTTGAGAGAAAATTTATCGTCTTCAGTTATTTTGGAATCTCGTTCTTTCTCTTGGATCTCTTTCCATGCGTCATCGCGCGCGACACGTATCGTCGCTCGAGCTTCTTCCATCTTTGCCTTTGCCATTTTTACGAGTTCAGCCCGACGCTCACCGGTCAGCTCAGGGAACGTAACACGCACGACCTGACCGTCAGACGAGGTACCGACGCCAAGATTCGCCGCGCTTATCGCACGCTCGATATCTTTCAGGGTCGATGCGTCGAAGGGTTGCACGCGAATCGTACGTGCGTCCTCAGTACCTATCTGTGCTACCTGCTTTAATGGCATCAAGGAACCGTAGGCCGTTACCTGTACACCGTCGAGGATCGCGGGATTAGAACGACCAGTACGAAAATTACGAAACTCTTTGGAGAGCCATTCTTTGGCAGCTGCAAATTTCTGATCAAGTTGTTTGAAGTCGTAGGGCATGGCTACAGTATATCAAACCAGGAGTGCGATTTGTTCCAAAAGGGCCTTGATGAGCGAGCCCTTGTCTCCAAGATATTTTCTCGCACGATACACCGCGAGAAGCCCCTGACGATTCTTTTTGACGTCATGTGAAAGCTCTTGCTCGAGTCCTGAGAGAAAATTAATGGAGGCTGCAAGATCACGCTTATCGTCTTCGTCTTTATCGAGCAGGGGTTTGAGCATATCCAAACGTTTCGTAGGAGCAGCTTTGAGAAAGGCTGCGGGTTCGACAAGAAAATCCTTCCGTCCGCTACCCAACGAGAGCATCTGTGCTCGAGAGCGCAGTGTGGGCAAGAGAGTTTGTGGCGCAGGAATAACGATAAAGAATTGTGCATCGGCCGAAGGCTCTTCAAGTGTTTTCAAAAGAGCGTTCTGTGCCTCGCTCGTCATGCTGGGGGTGACGACGATAAAAATGCGATGAGAGGAGCTCAGCGCACGCGAGCTTGCCTTGGCACTCAACTCGCGCGCCTCGTCCACGCCAAATGACGTATATTCGCGCACATATACATCAGGATTTCCCTGGACCTCAATTCCCTCTTTTTTGAGCAATTCGAATATCTTTTGGAGCGACGCCGAATCCCCTGCCACGAGCTGCACGTTGCCAACAAAAACCATTCTTAGATTGTATACTACCTACATGCATCCCAACAAAACAGAAAAGGCTGCCGTAACGCTGACCCGCTGGGTCGGTTCGCCCACGTCGATATTGGTCCATACGATACTTTTTATCGGATGCTTTCTCGCCGTATGGTCCGGTCTTGTTGGGCTCAACGAAATGCTACTCGGACTCACCACCATTGTTTCCCTTGAGGCTATCTACCTCGCTCTTTTCATTCAGATGACGGTCAACTTTCAAGCTCGTTCTATCGAAGAGGTCAGCGAGGATATCGACGAGATCCAGGAAGACGTCGGCGAGATCCAGGAGGACATCGACGAGCTGCAAGAGGATGTCGAGGACATCTCAGAGGACGTTGAAGAAATGAGCGAGGAGGAGACGGAGGAGGAGCATCGCAAGGTCGAGCAAAAGCAAACGCTCGCGACTATTCAAACAGACCTCCGCAAGTTAATGAGCGATATTGAAAAACTACAGTCGAAGCAGTAGTGCTCTATCGCTTGGCGATAATGGCTTTTTTGTAGGTATCCAAATGCTTGAGCGCTTCGCCCGTGCCTTTGGCGACACAGTAGGGCGCGTCTTTGGCGAGACGGGCCTTTACGCCTGTGCGACGAAAGACAAGTTCCGGCAGATTGCGCAGAAGCGATGAGCCGCCTGTCATCGTGATGCCGTTGTCGATGATGTCGGCAGCAAGTTCCGGCGGCGTGTCCTGCAATACATCTTTGATGGCCTGAACCATCGTGCGCAACTCCTTCCCTATCGCGCGCACAACTTCGTTGGTGCCAAGTTCTATTGAACGGGGCAATCCTGTGAGATGGTCGCGACCCTTCACGGTAATGGTCAATTCTTCATCGACAGGCACCGCGGAGCCTATATGTATCTTTATTTCCTCTGCCATTTTGTCACCAATGCCGAGGTTGAATGTTTTCTTGATGTAATCGGCGATGGCGTGATCGATGGCGTTCCCGGCGCATTTGACCGAGGTAGACGCAACGATGCCGCCAAGCGAGATGACCGCAACGTCTGTCGTGCCGCCGCCGATGTCTACTATCATGTGCCCACGTGCTTCGTGAATGGGAATGCCCGCGCCGATCGCAGCAAGAATGGGCTCTTTGACGACGTAGGCTTCGCGCGCGCCAGCTTTCGTGGCTGCTTCGACGACCGCGCGACGCTCTGTCGAAGTGACGCCTGCAGGCACCGATATCATCACCTCTGGCTTGAAGAGGTTCCACTTGCCCAAGGACTTGCGGATGTAGTAGCGAAGCATCGCTTCCGTAACGCGATAGTCGGCGATAACACCATCTTTCATCGGGCGGTACGCGATTATTTCTCCAGGTGTGCGGCCCACCATTTCTTTGGCCTCGTTCCCTATCGCGAGTATTTTATTTTCACGAACCGAAACAGCTACCACAGAGGGTTCATTAAGAACGATGCCCTTGCCAGGTACGAAAACGAGGACGGTCGTCGTGCCGAGGTCGATGCCGAGTTTGGGAGAAAATGAATATGCCATCGCGGCGCATTGTATATCTTCGCGCAGCTTTGACAAATCAAGCTTCTTTTTCGTTCAGTGGGTTATTTTTCTTCGTGCTTTTTCGGGTTTACCTCCCACCAAAATTTCTTGGAAAAGTTACTTGCGTCGTCGCAGACGCGCTTCAGATAGTAGAGGTCTTTCGTCGGGATCTTTTCAAGGGTTTTACCCATTCGTCCCATCGTTACCTTAGGATAGTTGTCTCGAATACGCTGCGCATTTATGCGCTGGCAGAAATACTTCAGCAATTCACCTCGTTCGGTCTCTTTTGCCTTGGAAAGCGTCCGTTTTATGTGCGCTTTGATATGTTCCATAAACGTATTGTACACTGCGACCTATGCGAACCATTTTGGCTCAAGAAAAGAACCCACTCCTACGAGAAAAGGCGCAGGTTGTTCCGCTTTCGAATATCCCCTCTGATTATATCCAAGAGCTTGTAGCTGAGATGAAGGCGCTCCTTTTGAAGGAGCCGCATGGCGTCGCCTTGGCCGCGCCGCAGCTCGGTGAATCACTGCGTCTTTTCATAGTATCCGGCAGAGCGCTTGCCCGTGATGCCCGTAACGCAAAAGATGAATTGACTGAAGAGGATGAGGACGAAGATAAGAAAGCGCCAGAGATTGAACTTCCGCCCCTCCCCGACCAGGTGTACATCAATCCGGAACTCGTAAAGCTTTCCCGCGGTCGTAAAGAAAAACACGAGGGCTGTCTTTCAATTCGTGGTAAGTGGGGTATCGTCCCCCGCGCAGAAAAGGCGACGATACGCGCGTATGACGAGGAGGGTCGTCCGTTCACCCGCGGCGCTTCAGGCTTCCTCGCGCACGTCTTCCAGCACGAGCTCGATCACCTGGAAGGCATTCTCTATACCGACAAAGCAAAAGAGCTCTATGATGAAAACCCCGATGAAGAAAAAACAAATTAATTTCGTATTTTTCGGTACGACGCCGCTTGCGGAAGGCGTGTTGGCTGAATTGGCAAAAGCTCAACTGGTGCCGGCGCGCGTAATCGATTCCGCAAAAGTAGCGAGCAATCTTATCGAAGAACTTTCGCAAACGGAATGGGATGTGTTCGTCGTCGCTTCATACGGTGCGATATTGCCGGAGAATCTTTTGAATATTCCCAAGCGCGGAGTGCTGAATGTGCACCCATCGCTTTTGCCGCGATTGCGCGGACCTTCGCCAATGCGTTCCGCGATATTAAATGACGAAAAGGAAACTGGTGTTTCTATCATGCTTTTGGACAAAGAGATGGACCACGGTCCGCTTTTGGCGCAAAAGAAAGTATCGATACCGTTGTGGCCGCCGCACGGTAAAGAGCTAGATTCCCTGCTCGCGCACGAAGGCGGTAAACTTCTTGCTCAGATATTACCCCTGTGGGTAGAGGGAAAGTTAAAACAACAAAAACAAAATCACGACCTCGCAACTTACACCGAGAAATTTACAAAAGGAGACGGCCTTCTCGACCTCTCAGATGACGCCTACAAAAACCTTCTCAAGGTTCGCGCGTTTGAAGGTTGGCCATGTACTTACGCTTTTTTCGAACGCGCTGGTAAGAAAATCCGTGTGCAAGTTCTGGATGCGCATTTGGAAGGCACCAAACTTGTTATCGATACTGTAAAGCCAGAAGGTAAAAAAGAAATGCCCTACGAGGATTTCTTGCGTTCCGGAGCGCAGCCCCTCTAATCTAATCCTCCATTCGCAAAAATCTTTTGAATGCAGAGCCGCTCTTGCGCCACATACGGATGTGCATCTTGCGCGAGCGCCGCAGCTGTCGCGCCAGCTCTTCTTTTGCGTCATCGATGGCTACACGAACGTTGGCGGCATGATTGGTGGCACGAGCCGAGCCACCCGGATACAAAACGTGAAATTCCGCGAAGTATACGTTATCGCCGTGGCGCTGATCTCCGCCATCCTTACCTACCTCCACTTCACAACGAGAAACGGCGGCGTCAGAACCGAGCAGCTTGTCCAAAGTCGCAATGCGATCGTCGAGGTAATCGGAAGTTTCAGATGTGAGTTCGAAGTTGGTCGCTTTGACGCGAATGTTCATATGTTCATTGTACCTTAGATATTTCCGTTAATTGCGTGAAGTTATAGAAAGCTCCGGGCGGTTTCCCGCCCGGAGCCAATCTTAGACCATATCGACGCCGATTTGCCGATAGGTTTCGAGAAAGTGTGCCACCGGGACGCGCTCATCCACATTGTCGCATAATCTTCGAAATTGGACGTAGAAACCCGCAATGGTCGGCTTATTTGGATCTCGTCCGACCAATTCGACGCTGACTCCGCCTGGAGGACCAGCGTAATGTCCGCGAGGGATGAGACCTTGCAACTCTCGTACGATTTCTTGTGCAGTCTCGTCGGTCAATACATCTGGATTTTGAAGCGCGAGATGCTCAAATCTCATAAGCATTATCTGTGGGTCGGATTCAACCGTGGGATCAAAAGTCATCGTGTCACCTTTTCCTTTTTCTTGTCTCTACCTACTATACGCGAAGCCATCCCAAATTCTTTCAAATTTCTTGTGGATTACGCTAATATCTTTTCCGCGGCTTCTTTCCCCGTCGCGAGCGCTCCTTCTACCATCGCGGCATAGGGACCATCAAAAAGCGCTTCGCCTGAAAAAAACAATTTCCCGTCAATTGGTTTCTTGATCACCTCAATACATCGTGGAGTTTGTGGCGTCGTGTAGCTGTACGCACCACGAGTAAATAGCTCCCTATCCCAATCAAAAACTTGGGAAACGATCAGTTCATTCTTGATAGTTTCTACGGGAAGCATAAAAATATTTGAAAGCGACGAGAGTGCCATCTCTTCTATCTCGACATCCGACTTATCCATGAGCATGTGTGCCACGGGTCCCGCTGCCCAGCCCGTCAGAACCAAATGCGGTTCGGGATATTGCGTCCACCAGGTTGGTATAACTTCGTTTGAAAACATAAAAAAGAGATTCTCAAAGATCTTCTCACGTGCACCTGCCCACCATTTTGTCCTGAACCGCAGAAGAATCTTGATCACCGTCCCAAAGCCCATCTGACCGACCGCTTCAACTTTCTCCGGAAGGGGCGGTGTAAAATGGAGTACCGGAATGAGAGGCAAAGGTACAGTGAATAGTGCTTTAGGAGCCGTATATGTGGAACCATCTCTACACGTGATGAGAACTTTGTTTGTTCTATGATCTACGGTCGTAACTTCCTTATTGAGAAATATTTCAGCACCATGTCGCACACTCTCCTTTTCGAGAAAGCCGAGCAGCGATCCATAACCCTCTTTCAAAGATCTTTGCTCCCAGGTTTCGGGAACGACCATTTCTTCTCTAAATGAGAGGGCGCTCGCGCGGGTAATGTCAGCGGCATCATACTGTTCAACTCGACGCGAGGCATATTCTCGAATTTCTTTATACTTGTCGCCCGCAAAATTATGCTCGAGAAATTCAGCTACGGTCATATCCGTAGTTAATTCTTTCAATTTTTCTTCCAGCAACGGACGATGTGCTGATATGGGAGTATTCTGAGAAGGCTCACCGTCGAGCACACTCCACCATTCTGTCGGAGACATAAGTGTCAGTCCCGCCTCCTTGATGAGTTCACAGGTGATGGGAGCAGCTCCGTGTACGAACTCTCCTCCGCCCTGCGCCTGATACCCCCAGACTTTCTCGTCGAGCGGATAAACGCGTCCGCCGATCCTGTCGCGAGCTTCAAGTACAAGAATCTTCTTGCCTGCTTTCGAGAGTTCACGCGCAGCCATGAGCCCAGAAGCTCCTGCTCCAACGATGATGATGTCAAAATCCATCGCGGCATTGTACCCCACGTTTTATTATTTTGGATTAATTGCTATACTCGGCCCTACATTCCCCGGTGGCGCAACGGTAGCGCAGCTCCCTGTTAAGGAGTTGGTTGTAGGTTCGAATCCTACCCGGGGAGCTCGTAAAATATCCTCTTTTGCAATACTAAATTTCTTGACCCTTGATATAGGGTTTGAATCCGCAGCGTTAAAGTGTTACCGACTTTATTGCGACTGGCTCGGTGGCATTATAAGTATCTGTTTTGCAAGCCCGTAGGCGGTCGGGATGTCGCTATCGTTCTCGACGAACACTCGTCCGATAACGAGCACCGAATTGTTCGAGGAGGATATGTGTTTCATGCCCTGAGGCATGGTTTCTTTCCAACCGGGTCCGCTGATGAGATAGTCGGCCGCCTTGGTTCCCGTGGTGCGTTTGCCGACATAGGCAAAATTGGTCCCGTCCGCTGGATCGGTGAACTGCACTGCGTAGTAACGACCGGCCATGTCCGGCACGTGCAGAATCTGCGGTCCCTTGGTGAGATCGAGGACGCCGACCACATACAGGGTGTCTAGGTTCGTGCCATAACTCATAAGTTGTGAGCTTCCGGGCGGCAGCGATACGTGGAGAGGATCTGCAAAGAGCGCTTGAGGCTGTGTATAGAGCGTATTGACCGGAATGGGACCGTTGCCGAACCCCTTAACGAGAGCCGCTCTCTTGTACACGCCTAAGATGAGACGCGGCCAAAAGTAGATGAATAAGAACGTGGCCGTTGGCCAGACAATGACTGCTGCCACGACGAGCGGAATGATTCCCGTAGATAAGCGTTGGTAGACAACCCATGCGAGGAGAACCAGTAGTGCGAATGTGAGGGGGTATGCGTATTTCAGAATAAACTTGTTCATATTATTTTACTTTTACGACTGGCGGCACCTGGTACGAGCCGTCGAGAATGACCGCAGTGGGTATATACACGCGCAACCAGAGTATGAATTTGCCTGAGGGCGCAGGCAGCCAGTTAGATTCATGACCTGTCGGAGCTGTGTTCTGGAGATAAATGTCGGTTGAGCCGTCAGGGTTTTGCACCAGGCCAGAGCGGTCGCCGACAAGGTAGCGATTAATCGGATTCGCCACAAAGTCATTTTTTGCATCACTCATGGTCAGGGACCAGAACGCATCGCTCTGCGGAATACCACCCGGCGGGAAGTGCATGATGTAGTTTCCCACGCCACCTACGCTGGTCGTCCAATACATCGCCTCAGCAGGGACGTTTATTGGGCCGGGAAACAGTCGGTAGCTCGCGGCCCGCAATAACATGCCGTTGCCAGGCACGCCGAATCCGTACAGGGTGGACCAGCCGTTGATCTTCGTGACTTTGATACGCGCGAGAATTTGGAATGTGATGAACGCCAGCACGGCGCCGATAATAATCCCCTGCACGACACCCGAGGATGAGAGCCACGCGAGAATATTTGCCATTCGCTAAGTATACGCTTTATTCTTTACATATAAAT